>Ga0206117_100510_pt1 | contig 37799 bp, 33 predicted proteins | sample 3A5Ametagenome_FD_177997 | JGI IMG/M metagenome (GOLD analysis project Ga0206117, IMG submission 177997) | Enriched microbial communities from leaf-cutter ant dump, University of Wisconsin, Madison, United States - 3A5A | ecosystem: Environmental > Terrestrial > Nest > Insects nest > Nest dump... | reverse complement strand
CCGGGCAGGCGCGGGATGCCGTTGGTGCCGGTCGTCCCCATCTTGAACTCGGCCTTGTCGTAATAGGGCTCCATCTCCGCCAGCGTCACCGGCCAGTCGAGCAGGTTGGCGCCCTCCACCGCGCCATAGGTCGTGCGCGCCTTGAACTCATGTTCCTGGAAGCGCAGCGAGGCGCCGGCCCAATGGACGGTGGAGCCGCCGACCGCCTTGACGATCCAGGCCGGCAGATTGGGAAAGTCCTTCGCCACCCGCCAGCTTCCCGATGTGGTGCGTTTGTCCAGCCAGGAGATCTGCGAAAAGCTTTTCCATTCGTCGTTCACGAAATCCTGGATTTCGTGACGTCCGCCGGCCTCCAGACAGACGACCTTGACGCCCTTCTGGGCCAGCTCGTTCGCCAGGGTGCCGCCGCCGGCCCCCGATCCGATCACCACCACGACGCTGTCGTCATCCATCGCGAATTTCGCAACCATGTCTCGGTCCTCCCCATTTTTTCGGGCATTCGGTGCGGCAGACGGACGGCGCCGTCAGGCGTCCTTGATCCAGTCCAAATCGTCGAAGCCGCGATGGATGTAGCCGCCATATTCGGCCGACGCCCCTTCGTAGCCGAGCTTCGCCCACACCTCCGGCTGGTTGTAGAGAGCGACCACCATGTCGCCGCGGACCTTGCGGAAGAAGGGCGTGGTCTCGATGGATTTGAGCACGGCGACGCGGTCCGCTTCCGCCTTGATGGCGGCATAGGGGGAGTTGCGCAGCTTGCGTGCGGCGGTGTCGAGTGCCACCGCCCCTTCGTTGAGTTGGCCCGCCAGGGTGGCGTCCTTGGCCGCCGCCTGGTCCATCGAGGCCAGCGCCGTCTCGTAATAAGCATCGCTTAGCCGGTCGTGCGGATAGAGATCGCGCACCATCACCAGCAGGGTCTTGGCGGCGTCGGGCTTGATTGCGGTCAGCCCTTCGGCCCAGGCCGGCATCGCCGTGATCGACACCATGCCGCCGGAAACCGCACCGGCCGCCGCCACTGACGCGGCGGAGGTCTTCAGAAAATTCCGCCTGTTGAACCGTGTCCGTTTGTCGAGAACGCGCATGATCGACGTCTCCTTCCCATGGTTCGGTTATTGTTGGGTCGAGGTTTGGACTTACCGGTAGCGGCCGTGGCGTTGCAGCACCTCGGTCTTGTAGCCGTCCGGATCGGTGACGAAGAAGAAGCGGGCCAGCAGGGTGCCGCCGGGGGCGAACTCCTTCACCGGGGTTACCGGGAAGCCCAGGGCTGACAGCCGGCCGTGTTCGCGCTCCAGATCATCGACGGCCACCGCCATGTGGCCGTAGCCGTCGCCATGGGTGTAGGGTGCTGTCCGGTCATGGTTGACGGTCAGCTCCAGCTCCATGTCGTTTTCGGCGTTGCGCAGGTAGATCAGCGTGAAGCCGTCGAAGCCCAGCCGCTCGGCCGGTTCCAGCCCGAAAGCCTTGGCGTAGAAGTCCAGCGACCGCTGCTCGTCGAGGACGCGCACCATCATGTGGATGATCTTGGCCATGGTGCTTCCCATGAGGTCGTTGAGGGAGGGCATTACCGTTTGGCGTTGGTTTCCAGGAACTGGACGATGCTCTTGCGAATGGCGTCGTCGTCCTGGTGGTAGTTCATGTAGCTGCCGGGAACGAACTGGTTGGAGTTGGCCAGCCAGTTCTCCAGATGGCCGGCGTCCCAGGCGAATCCGGCGCCGCGCAGCGCATCCGAATAGTCGAAGCCGTCGGCCGTGCCGGCCTTGCGGCCGATGACGCCGTACAGAGGCGGCCCGGCGCGGGGCCCGTCGTCCTTCTTCACCGAATGGCAGGTCCCGCATTGCTGCCGGAACAGCGTCTCGCCATCCGCCGCCGCGGATTTCCGTGTAAAGGGCGAGAAGGGTATGGATAGAAGGAGCAGCAACATCACCCAGCGGTGCGGCGACATCCTCGCGTGCATCGCATGCCTCATCGTTTGAAAATCCTCCCGAAATTTCGGCTTGAGCCTTTGGGTACCGGCACGTTGACCGCAGCCGGTGCGGCGCCGTCGATATGGAGGGAGCAAGGGGCGTGCCACGCAGCGCGAAACCGCGCTGGATAAGGGGAGAGGCGGGTTTCGTGTGCTGTCGCCGGGGAGCGCTGTCTCAACTGTTTCATTATGGGACATCCCAGGTGCGACAGATCGTCCCATCATGAGACAATGAGTTACACAAACCTTCTTTAAAATCACTCATCCGGCGGGCTCCGGCGTTTTGGCACGTCGATTGCTTTTGGGGGGTGGCGTTGCTGCCGCCCCGCACCGGTGGCCGCAAACGGCCTGAAGCTGCGGACCCTTATCGCCACACTGTTGTGCGGCCGCGGTCCAGCCGATCCCGCCCACAAGACTGCCGGTGTCCCGTTATCCGGCAGGCATGGCCGACGCGATCCTTCAGGCCCGGATCAACATCATCAAAATCATGGGGAGAGACGACATGCCGGATGGATTGACGCTGAATAAGATCACCAGCCAGAAGGGCATCGGCATCAGCGAGGCGGCGCGGCGAGTCGCCGATCTCGGCTGGACGCCGTCCTACGTCAAGGAGGCGATGAGCTTCCCGACCGACTACAAGATCTCGAAGGCGCCGCGCGACCCGATGAAGCAGGTGCTGCGTTCCTACTTCCCGATGCAGGAGGAGAAGGACAACCGCGTCTATGGTGCGCTGGACGCTGCCCTGCGCGGCGACATGTTCCGCAATGTCGAGCCGCGCTGGATCGAGTGGATGAAGCTGTTCCTGGCGATCATCCCCTTCCCGGAAATCTCGGCGGCGCGGTCGATGGCAACGCTGGGCCAACTGGCGCCGGGCGACGATCTGCGCACCGGCTTCACCATGCAGATGATCGACGAGTTCCGGCACTCGACGATCCAGATGAACCTCAAGAAATGGTACATGGAGAATTACATCGACCCGGCCGGCTTCGACATTACCGAGAAGGCGTTCGGCAAATGTTACGCCACCACCATCGGCCGGCAATTCGGTGAGGCCTTCCTGACCGGCGACGCCATCACCGCGTCGAACATCTACCTCCAGGTCGTGGCGGAGACCGCCTTCACCAACACGCTGTTCGTCGCCATGCCGTCGGAGGCGGCGCGCAACGGCGACTATGCCCTGCCGACCGTCTTCCTGTCGGTGCAGAGCGACGAATCCCGCCATATCGGCAACGGCCATTCCATGCTGATGTCGGTGCTGAAGGAACCGGACAACCACCTGCTGCTGGAACGCGACATCCGCTATTCCTTCTGGCAGAACCACATGATCGTAGACGCCGCCATCGGCACGATCATCGAATACGGCACCAAGCACCGCGACAAGAACAAGGAATCCTACGCCGAGCTGTGGCACCGCTGGATCTTCGAGGATTACTACCGCACCTACATGCTGCCGCTGGAGAAATACGGCATCAAGATCCACCATGACGACGTTCACGAAGCCTTTGACAGCATCGTCAAGAAGAACTACGTCCACAAGATCGCCCAGTTCTTCTCGGCCGGCTGGTGGGCCAATTTCTGGCGCATCGAGGCGATGACCGAACGCGACTTCGAGTGGTTCGAAAGCAAGTATCCGGGCTGGTACGACGAGTTCGGCGTCTGGTGGGAGAATTACGCCAAGCTCAGCAAGCCCGGCAGCGTGCCGATCACCTTCGCCGACACCGGATACGTCTATCCGCACCGTTGCTGGTCGAGCCTGGTGCCCTGCGTGATCCGCGAGGATTTCACGACCGACGAGGTCGATGGCGAGCTGTTCACCTACGCCTCCGAGGTTGACCGCTGGACCCACAAGGAAGCCTTCGCCGCCGAATACCAGGGCCGCCCGACCCCGGCAATGGGCCGCTTCTCCGGCCGACGCCAATGGGAGGAGGTCTATGATGGCTGGGATCTCGCCGACGCAATCCAGGACATGGGCTTCGTCCGTCCTGACGGGAAGACGCTGGTCGCCCAGCCACATCTGTCCTTCGAGGAGAAGGACATGTGGACGCTCGACCATGTGCGCGGCCATACCATCCGCAGCCCGCTGCTGGCGCTCCGCGAGATGACGCCGCAACAGCGTCAGGCGCATGTCGAGGAATACCGCAAGGGCTTCAAGATCCGCCGGGTCTGATCTCCCGCTCCTTCACTCGGGACCAACCCCCTTTCCGGCCCCCTTTCCAATCGGAGAGGGGGAACGGGATCCCCTGCGGACTTTAAAGGCGGACATCGCCGCGGAGATCGACAGACCATGACCGCACAAGCGCTACACAACAGCCCGGCCGTCCACACGGTGCGGCTGGAACCGGTCGGCATCGACATGGAGGTCGCGGAAGGGGAAACCATCCTCGACGCGGCCTTCCGCCAGGGCGTCTCGCTGATGCATGGCTGCAAGGAGGGGCAATGCTCCGCCTGCAAATGCCTGCTGATCGACGGCGACGTCGAGATGCTGAAATACTCCACCTTCGCGCTCTCCGACCCAGAGCGCGACAGCAACCACATCCTGCTCTGCCGCTCGCTGGCCTACAGCGACGTGGCGGTGGAACTGCTGAATTATGACGAGGATCTGCTGTCCCGCTCCATCCCGGTGAAGGACTTCAACGCGCGGCTGGCGGCGGTGGAGCAGTTGACCCACGACATCGTCGCCATCGCGCTGGACCTCGACCAGCCGATGAAGTTCTGGGCCGGGCAATATGCCGACATCACGCTGCCCGGCATCGGCCTGACGCGGTCCTTCTCGATGGGCAACCCGCCGGCGGACGGCAGCCGGCTGGAATTCATCATCAAGAAATACCCGGACGGCGCCTTTTCCCGCCAGCTGGACGGCGGTCTGTCGGTCGGCGACCGGGTGAGCGTCCGCGGTCCCTACGGCAGCTGCTTCCGCCGCGAGGGGCGGGAGGGGCCGATGATCCTGGTTGGCGGCGGGTCGGGGATGGCGCCGCTGCTGTCGATCCTGCGCGATCAGGCCGCCAGCGGCGAGACGCGGCCGGTGCGCTTCTTCTACGGCGCCCGCAGCCGCAAGGACCTGTTCCACCTCGACCTGTTCGAGGAGTTCGCCCGCAGCCTGCCGGACTTCGCCTTCATCCCGGCCCTGTCGCATGCCGAGGAGGGCGACGGCTGGACCGGCGAGACCGGCTTCATCCACGAGGTGCTGCGCCGGCACCTGTCCGAGATGGATGCGGTGGAGGAGGCCGACGTCTTCTCCTGCGGGCCGCCGCCGATGATCGACGCGGTGCTGCCGGTCCTGCAAATGGCCGGCGTCGATTCCGCACGCGTCTATTTCGACAAATTCACCCCCGCGACCCGCTGAGGTGGGCCGCAGTGGGCTTATGCAAACACGGGAGGAACGACGATGACCATGCAGGAAACCGCATCCGCAGCCGCCGGGGCCAAGTCCTTTCCGGGCTCCGACAGCCGCCGTTATAATTACTTCGAACCGAAGGGCCGCAAGGCCACCCATTACGAGGACGTGACCGTCGACGTCCAGCCCGATCCGGAGCGCTATCTGCTCCAGAACTGGATCATCTCCTTCGGCGATGGCACGCCGACCTATTCCAAGGACTGGACGGCGCTGAAATGCACGGACTGGCACGGCTACCGCGCGCCCGACCAGGAATGGGAACGCACCCATTACCAGCGCCAGTCCACCATCGTCGGCATGATCCAGAATGTGGTGGAGAATGCGCGGCGCGCCGGTGCTCCCCAGCGCTTCGACAAGGCCTGGGTCACCGTGCTCCAGAACCATGTCGGCGCCTTCAAGCATGCCGAATATGGGCTGGGCACCGCGCTGATGCGGGCGCAGCGCTACGGCTATACCCAGATGGTCAACAACGCCATCCTGACCAACGCGTCGTACAAGCTGCGCTTCGCCCAGGATTTGACGCTCTATCTGGCGGAGGTCGGCAGCGATATCGGGAATTTCGATCTGGACGCCGGCAAGGCGCACTGGATGGACGACCCGATCTGGCAGCCCTGCCGCGAGGCGGTGGAGCATATCCGCGCCGCCACCGATTTCCTGGAGCAGTACTTCGTCGTCAACCTCGTCTTCGAACCGTTGGTCGGCGAGCTGTTCCGCAGCGGCTTCGTCATGCAGGTGGCGGCGGCGCAGAACGACTTCTCCACCCCGTCGGTCATCTCGGCGGCGGAGGCCGATTATGAGCGGAACCTCGCCAACGCGGTGGAGCTGTTCGCCCTGCTGCTGCGCGATCCCGCCCATGGCGAGGACAACCGGACCATGCTTCAGAGCTGGTTCACCCACCATGGCGGACTGGCGGTGAAAGCGGCCTTGCAGCTTCAGCCGCTCTGGTCGTTGCCGCGGGTCAAGGCGGCGAGCTTTGCGGAGGCTTTCGAGCGGGCGCGTGGTCGTGTCGCCGCCATCGGACGCGAGATCGGCATCGATGCCGACTTGCCGGCCCTGCCGCCGGTGGAGGTCGGTCAGCCCGCAGTTGCGTCGGCAATCACTGATGCTGCTGCCGAGTGATCCTTCCCGCATCTTCGCCAAAAGGACGAAAGCCATGAGCGTCACCACCGTGCAGCAGCTTTTCAAGCCGCTGAAGGACATCACCCAGGAAGCCACCATCTCCCATCAGTGCGGCGTGACGATGAACGACAGCGTCGAGGCGCGCTGCATCGCCGAGGTGATGGAGACCAAGCCCGGCATCACCGTCACCTACCTGCCGGCGATGATCCGCATCGACGGCGAAGGCAAGATCGAGTTCAAAATGAGCGAGATCGGCGAGGCGCTGGGACGCGAGATGACCCCGCACCTGTTCGAGATCTCCACCTCCACCCACTATGGCCGCATGGTCATGATTGACGAGGACACCGTCGTCCTCTTCGGCAACATGGACGATGCGCTGGCCTATGAATGACCGGAGACGAGTGATCTCGGGCCAATGATCTCGGGAAGGCGGGGCCTGCTTCAGGTCCGGTGGGCTCCGCCTCTTTTTCAAATCCGCAAAATCAAAAATGGGAGGGAAAGACGCCATGCCGAAGATGATGCTGCACCGTGCCGAGGCGCGGGCCGCGCTTGCCCGTGGGGTGGGCAAGCTGGCGCTGGCGGTGCGCGGCACGCTGGGGCCGAAGGGGACCAACGCGATCATCGACCGCCCGATCGGCACGCCGATGATCTCGCGCGATGGCGTCAGCATCGCCGCCGAGATCGAGCTGCCCTGCCGCTTCGAGAATATGGGCGCCCAGGTGGTGCGCGAGGTGTCGAAACAGACCAACGACGTGGCCGGCGACGGTACCACCACAGCCACCGTGCTGGCCGATGCGCTGATCCAGGACGGTGTCGCCGTGCTTGCCGACGGGCATGGTTCGGTGGAGTTGGTGGAGGGGATGGAGCGCGCCTGCGGCTTCGTCGTCGACCGGCTCCGCCACATCGCCCGGCCGTTGGAAAGCCATGCCCAGCTGGAGCAGGTGGCGACCGTCGCGGCGACCGATCCGGTGCTCGGCCGGCTGGTGGCGGACGCGCTGCGCCGGGTCGGGGCGGAGGGGGTGATCGACATCGAATACGGCCAGCCGGGCGCACCGACGGCGCTGCATGTGCTGGAGGGCATGGTGCTCGACCGCGGTTTCCTGTCCCACCACATGGCGACCGAACCGACCGGCCAGAGCGCGGTGCTGGAAAGGCCATACATTTTGATGACCGACCATAAGATCGTCGATCCGGAACCGGTCCTGCGTCTGGTCGACCGCATCGCGGCCGGACATCGCCCGCTGCTGATCATCGCCGACAGCGTGGCGCCGGAGGTGGTGGCGGCGCTGATGGCGCTGCGTCGCGACGGGCGCGCCACGGTGGTGGCGATCAATCCACCGGAGTTCGGCCACTGGCGTCAGGCGACGATGGAGGACATCGCGATCCAGACCGGCGGGCGGGTGATTGCCCGCGACCTGGGCGGACGCCTCGACAGCGTTGCGGCGGAGGATCTGGGGGGCGCCGACCGCATCGAGGTGTCTGCCGGCCGGACCACCATCCTGCGCGGCCATGGCAATCCGGACGCGCTGGCGGTCCGCCGCGCCCTGGTGCAGCGCCAGTGGGAGGAGGCGCCGCCCAACATCGAGCGGGACAAGCTCTCCCAGCGGCTGGCGAAGCTGACGCACGGCACCGCCCTGATCGAGGTCGGCGGCGCAACGCCTGTGGAGCAGAAGCGCACCGCCCAGCTTCTGGAGGATTCGCTGGCTGCCGCCCGCGCCGCGCTGGCCGAAGGGGTGGTGCCCGGCGGCGGCACCGCGCTCGCCTGCATCGCCCCGCTGCTCGACCGGCTGGCCGAAGAGGTGGGGGAGGGTGAGAGGGACGGGGTGGGGCTGGTGCGGCGGGCGATGCTTCAGCCTTTGATCTGCATCGCGGAGAATGGCGGCCTGGACGGGGCTGGCATTGCCGCCCGTATCGCCGAGCTGCCGGACGGATACGGCTTCGACGCCCGCAGCGGCAGGTTCGGCGACCTGTTTTCCGCCGGCATCATCGATCCGGTCAAGGTCACCACGCTGGCACTGCAGAACGCGGTCTCGGTCGCCAAGCTGGTGCTGACCACCCACACGCTGATCGCCGACATCCCCGACGACGTCGATCCCACCGCCGGCCCGGCCCGCGGCGGCGGAATGGAGCGGTACGGGCGGACCTGATCCTCCGTCCGCCGGAACACCTCATCTCCCCGTTCGGAGAGAAAGGCAGGAAAAAAGCAATAGAGTAATCCACTACTACCGCTCCCGCTTCGGTTCGGCTTATGATTTCTTATACGAACAATCCTTAGTGCGGAGCATATCCAAGCGCGCCTCCGCATCCCGTATCCAGAGACAAGCGGCGCATCGGACATCTTCCGCGAAAGACGCCGGGAAGCAGGGAGGGGACTATGTTGGCCAACGAACAGGCTGGCGTCGGCCGTCTGGCCGTCGCTTCGCCGGCACCGGCGCTCCACGCTCTGGTGGATGGCGAAACGGCCACGATGAAGGCATGGGAGGATTTCGTTTCCGGCTCGCGCCGGGACAATCTGCCGGTGCGCGACGTGGTCATCCGATCCTGGGCGCGATGTCAAAGCTTCCTGGTCGATGCGCGGGCGGATGCCGCTCCGGTGGTCGGCCGCGATCATATCGAGGCGCTGCGCCGCGACAACCGCGACCTGCTCCAGGCGGCTGCCTCGACCCTGTCGGAAGCGGCGGACCTGCTGGCCGGAACGCGTACGGTGATGCTGATCACCGATGCCGACGGTGTGGTGCTGGAGGCTGCCGGCGACCGCGCCACATTGAGCATGGCGCGCGATATCAGCTTGGCCTGCGGCGGCCAGTGGGGTGAGAACTGTGCCGGCACCAACGGCATCGGCACGGCGTTGGCCTCCAATCAACCGGTTCTGGTCCAGGCGGCGGAGCATTACTGCGCCGGCATCAAGGGATGGAGTTGCGCCGGTGCACCGATCCACGACCCGGTTGACGGATCGGTCGTCGGCCTGCTCGACATCTCCGGGCTGAAGCAGAGCTTCAGCGGGCAGGCGCTCGCCCTGGCGGTGGTCGCCGCCCGGCAGGTCGAATGGAACCTCGCCCGCCAGACGGAAGCCGAACATGTGCGACTGCTGGAAGCCTGCCTGGAGGACAGCCAGAAATATGTTGGCGAGGGGCTGATCGCGCTGGATGCCCGTGGACGCCTGCTCTATGCCAGCCGCAAGGCGGCCCATCTGTTGAAGGCCAGTTTCGGACCGGATCTGCCGCAGTTGAACCGTGGAACGAGGCTGCCGATAGCCGGGATCGGGGGTGGAGCAGGGGACCGGTTGCCGGTGCCGGCCGACTGGGTCCGGCCTCTGATTCTGGATGGGGAGCGGCGGGGAACGCTGCTGGTCATCCCCGCTGCAACATCGGCACGCCCATCTGCCGGACGCCGTGCGGTTCCGGACGAGTCCGACCACAGCCGCTCGCGCTTCGCCGACATCGTCGGGGACAGCGACAGCCTGCGCATGGTGATCGGGCAGGGGGAACGTCTGGCACCGCTGCCGGTGCCCATCCTGATCGAGGGGGAGACCGGCGTCGGCAAGGAGCTGTTCGCCCGTGCCATTCACGGCCGCAGCGCGGCGGCCGGCGGCCCCTTCGTGCCGTTCAACTGCGGTGCAGTCTCGCGTGAGATGCTGGGCAGCGAGCTGTTCGGCTATGTGCGCGGTGCATTCACCGGTGCGGCGGCGGAGGGCCGGATCGGCCGCTTCGAGCTGGCGGACGGCGGCACGCTCTGCCTCGACGAGATCGGCGAGTTGCCGCTCGACCTTCAGCCATACCTGCTGAGGGTTCTGGAAGAAGGTGTGCTGTACCGCATTGGCGACAATGTCCCGCGCCGGGTGTCGGTGCGGCTGCTCGCCATGACCAACAGGAACCTCAGGCAGGAGGTTTCCGCCGGCCGGTTCCGCCGCGACCTGTACCACCGCCTCGCCGTGACCGCCCTGCGCGTGCCGCCGCTGCGCGACCGTCATGGCGATGTTCCCCGCCTGATCTCCCACTTCAACGGCCTGCTGGCGGAACGGCATGGCCGGGCACCCGTTCGCTTCACCGCGGCGGCGCTGGAACTCCTGCAACGCTACAACTGGCCGGGCAATGTCCGGGAGCTGCGCAATGCGATCGAGCGGGCAGTCCTGCTGTCCACCAGCGGCAGCATCGACGTCGACGACCTGCCGGACGAGCTGCGCGACGCCTGCCGTTGCGTGGCCGCTGACGGGTGGCCATTGCTGGGCTCCCCGACCCCGCCCATCGTGGCGCCCCCAACGGCAATGGCGCTGACGGCGACCGAACAGCGGACCATCAAGGACGTGATTGCGGCAACCGGCGGGAATCTGTCGGATGCGGCGGCCGTCCTCGGCATCTCGCGCAGCACGCTGTATCGGAAAATGAGCCAGCACGGCATTCAGCGCACATGCGCTGGAAAGGCATGAAAAGCCGACCCGTTTCGATGAACTTCAGCTGGGCCTGAAACCGTGTTCAGGGGAGGATGGACGCATGTGCCAGATCTTCGTCAATGCCGATCCGATCCTCTACGAGGCACGGTCACGGTCGGTGCGCATTCACGGCATGGTCACCAGCATCCGCCTGGAGAACCTGTTCTGGAACGTCCTTGCCGACATCGCCGCGGAGCAGGGGACGACGACGAACAAGCTGATCCTGTCGCTGTACGACGAGGTTCTGGAGGCCCATGGGGCCGTGCAGAACCTCGCCTCCTTCCTGCGGGTCAGCTGTGTGCGCTACCTGACCATGAAGCCGCAGATGCTTCTGCCCGGACAGTCCGGCGGCCTTCTGGAGGTTGCTGACACATCGTCCGCCGCTGACGGCGCGTCGGTCGTTTCGCTGCGGCGGGACGGGCGGCAGCAGGACAGGGCGTGAAAGCGGACTGCCGGTTACAGCCGCCAGGAGCCGAGTAGGACTTCGAGAAACCGTGCGGCCATGGGTGAGAGGATGGCGCCATGCCGCCGGACGACGCCGATCGTCCGGGAGATCTTCGGATGGCCCAATGGAAGGGTCAGGATGATTGGATGGCCGGAAGACGGCGTGGCGAGTTTGGGGAGCACTGCGACGCCGAGCCCTGCCTCCACCAGCCCGAGCGAGCTTGCGAGATGCGTGATCTCGTAGGACCAGTTGAGCTTCAGGCCGTGCTGTGCCAGCGCGTTGTCGATCAGCGCCCGATTGCCGCTTGTCCGGCCCACGGTGATGACCCGGTGCGCGGCCAACTCGTCCCAGTTCACCACCGTGTGGCTCGCCAGCGGGTGGTCGTGCCGGCAGGCGACGACGAAGGGGTCCTCGGCCAGGGGCGTGAATTCGATGTCCGGGTGCGAGGTGCCGATGAAGTTGATGCCGAAATCGGCCTCGCCGCGCGCCACCGCCTCCAGCCCCTCGTTGGCGCCAAGATCGAGGATGCGGATACGGATTCGCGGGAACGCGATGCTGAAGCGGCTGATCGCGTTCGGCAGGAAATAGAACACCGCCGTCGGGACGGAGGCAATGGTGATCTGGCCGCCGCTCCGTGCGCCGAGATCGCTGATCCCCAGCAGCGATGTTTCGAACTCGTCCAGGAAGCGGCGGACCTTGGGCATGAAATCCCGCCCCACCATCGTCAGCGCGACATGGCGGGTGGAGCGTTCGAACAGCGCCACGCCCAGCGTGTCCTCCAGCTTCTGGATGCGGCGGCTGAGCGCCGGCTGCGACAGGTTCAGAAGCTCGGCGGCGCGGTTGAAGCTGCCCAGCTCCGCAACGGCGACGAACGCCTTCAGATCGACCAGTTCGAAATTCATGCCCAGCTCCGCAGGCATCACATTGATGCGCTAAGTGGAATAATACTGCGAATCAATGCATTTCACAAATATCGTTCACGGTCTGAATATCGGCGCATCGGCTTTCTTCGCCACCGGCGAACCCAAGAGAAACCCAGCGCCATGACAAATTCGATGAACCGCCAGATCGGCATTCCCTGCGTGATGATGCGCGGCGGGACCTCTCGCGGCCCCTTCTTTCTGGCGTCCGACCTTCCTGCCTTTCCGGCGGAGCGCGATGCCCTCCTGCTCTCGGTGATGGGGGCGGGGAACGATCTGGGGATCGACGGCATCGGCGGCGGCAACCCGCTGACCAGCAAGGTCGCCATCGTCGGTCCAGCCACCAGGGCCGGAGCGGATGTGGATTACCTGTTCGCCCAGGTGCGGGTGCAGGAAGGGGTGGTCGACACCTCGCCCAATTGCGGCAACATGCTGGCCGCGGTCGGCCCCTTCGCCATCGAGTCCGGACTTGTCCCGGCGGCGAACGGCGTCACGGTGGTGCGCATCCACAACGTCAACACCGGCAAGCTGATCGAGGCCCGCATCCAGACCCCCGGCGGCCAGGTGGCCTATGAGGGCGAGGCCGTCATCGACGGCGTGCCCGGCACCGCCGCTCCCATCCATCTTGCCTTTCTCGACGCCGCCGGCGCCAACACCGGCCGGTTGCTGCCCACCGGATCGCCGGTCGACCTGATCGACGGTATCCCGGTGTCCTGTGTCGATGCCGCCATCCCGGTGATGCTGGTCCGCGCCGCCGACCTCGGCAAGACGGGGTACGAACCGGTGGACAGCTTCCGGTCCGACCGGAATTTCATGGCCCGGCTGGAGGCGCTGCGCGTCGAGGCCGGACGCCGCATGGGCTTTCCCAACGCGGCCGGCATGGTGATCCCCAAGCCGGTCCTGCTGGCCCCGCCGACGCGCGGCGGCACGCTGTCCGTCCGCTATTTCATGCCCCACGATTGCCATCGGGCGATGGCCATCACCGGCGCCGTCGCCACCGCCACCGCCTGCACCATTCCGGAAACCGTGGCCGCTGCCCTGGTGGGGCGGTTCACCATGCCCGGCGATATCACCTTCGAACATCCGGCCGGTCGTTTGACTGTCCGCCTGGAGACTGGCGCCGGTCAATCCGCGCCGACCGCAAGCATCCTGCGCACCGCGCGGCGCCTGTTCGAAGGAACCGTGTTCGCCCGCCCGTCGACCCCGTCGCGGACCGCCATGGCGGCCTGACGCCACAGCATTTGAGAGGAGGAAACGCCATGCGTCCACAAACGGGGACCGATACCCTGACGCCGAGCAAGCCCAAGGCCATCTACAAGGCGCTCTATTTCCAGGTCGTCGTCGGCCTGACCCTGGGCATCCTGGCCGGTCATTTCTGGCCCGATTTCGGCGCGGGCCTGAAGCCGCTGGGCGACGGATTCGTCAAGCTGGTCAAGATGATGATCGCGCCGGTGGTCTTCTGCACCATCGTCAGCGGCATCACCAGCCTCAATGACACCCGTGAGATCGGCAAGACGCTGGTCAAGTCGATGGCGCTGTTCTACGCGCTGACGGCGGCCGCGCTGCTCATCGGGCTGGCCGCGGTCATGATCATCGAGCCCGGCGTCGGCATGCATGTGTCGCCAACGTCGCTCGATCCCGCGGTGGCCGCGCGCTATGCCAAGCAGGCCGCCCCGGTCGGCTTCACCGACTTCCTGCTGCACATCATCCCGCATTCCTTCTTCGGCGCCTTCGCCGAGGGCGAGGTGCTGCCGGTGCTGCTCATCTCCGTGCTGGTCGGCTTCGGCCTGACGCGGGTCGGCAAGGCCGGCGAGCCCGTGGTGCAGGGCATCGAGTCCTTCTCGCACGTGCTGTTCGCCGCCTTCGGCTTCATCATGAAGCTGGCCCCCATCGGCGCGTTCGGCGCGATGGCCTTCACCGTCGGCAAATACGGCATCGACAGCATCGGCTCGCTCGGCCTGCTGATCCTGACCTTCTATGTCGCCTGCGGCGTCTTCCTGGTGGCGATCATCGGCACGCTGGCGCGACTTCATGGTTTCAGCTTGTGGAAGGTCCTGCGCTATTTCCGTGAGGAGCTGCTGATCGTGCTCGGCACCTCCTCTTCCGAGCCGGTCCTGCCGCGCGTCTTGCAGAAGCTGGAGGCGCTGGGCTGCAAGAAGGGCGTCTCCGGCCTGGTCCTGCCGATGGGCTATTCCTTCAACCTCGATGGCACCGCAATCTACCTGACCCTCGCCTCGCTGTTCATCGCCCAGGCCTGCGACATCCACCTGTCGGCCGGCCAGATCATCGCCATGCTCGGCGTCATGCTGCTGACCTCCAAGGGTGCCGCCGGCGTTACCGGCAGCGGCTTCGTCGCTCTGGTCGCCACGCTGACGGTGATGCCGGATCTGCCGGTTGCCGGCGTCGCGCTGCTGGTCGGCATCGACCGCTTCATGTCCGAAGCCCGCGCCCTGACCAGCATCATCAGCAACTGCGTCGTCAGCATCGTGGTCTCGATCTGGGAGGACGCCTGCGACCGTGAGGTTCTGCACCGCGAACTGAACCAGAGCGGTGCCGGAACCGAGCGCGTCCTGGAGGGGATGAACGACATCCCGGTCATGCCGCTGACTGCCCGGGTCCCCGCCCATCCGTCTCACTGAACGCTCGACAGTTGCCCGACGAAGGGTGCGGAGGGTCGGTCCCGAACCGGCCTTCCGCACCCTTCGAGCGGTTTCAAAGCGTGGCAAGGGCTGCGGGCAGCTCATGTAGGTCGGCGATGGTCAGCGTTCCGTCGGGGAAGGGGTGGCGGCCGTCGGCATCGCGCACCCCGACAAAGTGCAGGTTGAGAGCGCTCGCCGCCGCATAGTCCTGAACGGCATCGCCGACGAAGGCAACGCGGTCGGTTCGGAGGTTGTGGCGGGCAATCAGCATGGCCGCCGTTTCCGCCTTGCTTGGCGGGCTGCCGTGGACGGACACGAACCGGTCGGTCATGCCCCGTCGCTCGGCGATGCGCAACATTTCCTCATGCGGCGTCGCCGAAATGATGAACAGGGCAGGCCGGCCGGCATGGGTGGTAAGGAAGTCCGTCGCGCCGGGAATTTCGGCACAGGCGATCACCGCTTCCTCCACCGCCGCAGCGAAACCGGCGACCATCCGGTCCAGCCGATCCTCGTCCAGAGCGCGGCCGAGAATGTCGCGTTCGAAGCGGGCCAGCTTTTCGCGCCGCGGCATGCCACCGTTGTCCCGGTGATAGGCGCGGATGGCGTCCTGAACCGCCGGCCCCTCGTCGGCATACAGCGTGGCGAAGGCTTCACCCTTCAGGTCGTTGGAATCGCAAAGCACGCCGTCGAAATCGAAGATGACCGCGTCCCACCGTTCCTGCAGCCTGCCGTTCATCCCGTACTGTCTCCTGATCTTGAATGTTGGGAAGCGATACCGGTCATGAAATGCCGGTCAAGGATCGGGCGACCTTGCCGCGGTTCCCTGCCTTCATGAAGCCCAGGCAGCATGATCGTGCCGATCGTCCTGTCGGGCAGTAGATCAGTCGTGTATTTGAGGCAGTGCGCAGCGGCACCGCGCTGGTCAGGGTTTTGTGCAACCACCTGGATCGCCTTGTCGATCAGCATTGCATAGCTGCGCAGTTGGGTGGTTCCAGACCATGTCCGCGTCGTGCGCAGGATATCCAGGATGTCGGGAGATTCAAGCCGAAGTGCGACACGCATCCGAATAATAGGTCCGCCGCCAAATAATTTTAAGAGAAGAACTCCGTTCTCCGATCAAAAGTTATGGTCTGGCGGGCAGGGCAGGGAAAAGAGGCGAGGGCTTGGGCGATCCGCCCAATGACCGACAAGGAACGGCGATCCTCATTGCTGAAAAGGATATGGAACCGGCTTTGCCACTCCTTCAAGGAAGTTTCTTGGATGCGGCAGTGCCCTGCGAATAATGCCCACCCATCATGCCTACGACCCGTAAATCCTTGTGATTATAAGAAAGGCGCAATTCAGAATAGATTCTACCCCGCCTACATCCAGAAAACACATAAGGTATATTATGGAAATTTTTGCCGCTCTTATGCGACGTCGCATGTCTAAGGCGCCAGTTAGGGCCTGTTAGATTAATCAAAATACCACGTTATTCGTCATGCTGATAATTGGTAATCAAAGCGTCTTGCGCCAAAATGTACGAACTGGTACGTTTGTTGTTGTCAACGAACCATGCCGCTGCCGAAGGGGCTCCGATGCCGTCCAGCGCCTTTACCTTCAAAAAGTCGATCGCCACCGTTTCGTTGAGCGGCACCCTGCCGGAGAAGCTGGAGGCGGCGGCCGCCATCGGCTTTGACGGGGTCGAGATTTTCGAGAACGACCTGCTGACGTTCGACGGGTCGCCGGCCGATGTCCGCCGCATCGCCGAGGGCTTGGGCCTGGAGATCACCATCTTCCAGCCATTCCGCGATTTCGAGGCGATGCCGGATCCGATCCGCGCCCGCAACCTCGACCGCGCGGAACGCAAGTTCGACGTGATGCAGGAATTGGGCGCCGACCTTGTGCTGGTCTGCTCCAACGTCCAGCCTTCAGCCATCGACGATCCGACCCGTGCCGCTGCCGACCTCGCCGAAATGGCGGAACGGGCGAAGCGCCGGGGCTTGCGGGTGGGTTACGAGGCATTGGCCTGGGGCCGGCACGTCAACCGGTGGCGCCAAGCCTGGGACATCGTGCAGCGCGCCGACCATCCGGCCCTGGGGTTGATCGTCGACAGCTTCCACACTCTGGCCCTGAACGACGACCCGTCCGGCATCGCCGACCTGCCGGGCGACCGCATCTTCTTCGTGCAGTTGGCCGATGCCCCGGCGCTGTCGATGGACGTGCTGTCCTGGAGCCGCCATTTCCGCAATTTCCCCGGCCAGGGTCAGTTGCCGGTCCGGCGCTTTCTCGATGCGGTGCTGGCATCGGGCTATCGCGGTCCGCTGTCGCTGGAGATCTTCAACGACGAGTTCCGCGCCGCCCCTGCCCGCCTGACCGCTCTCGACGGTTTGCGGTCGCTCATCCATGCGGAGGCGGAGGCCGGCTTCGGTCCAGGCTTGCCTGCTCCGCCGGTCTGTCATGGTGTAGAGTTCCTGGAATTCGCCGTCGATGCGGCGGCACGCGACACGCTGTCCGCCCTGCTCGGCAGCCTGGGATTTCGCCATGCCGGGCGCCACCGCTCCAAGGATGTCGACCTTTACCGGCAAGGCGGCGTCAATCTGGTTCTGAACAGCGAGGAGGACTCCGCGGCGTCGGAGCATTTCCAGATGCATGGCCCTTCGGTCTGCGCCATGGCCTTCACGGTGGATGACGCCGCCCGCACCATTGCCCGTGCCGAGGCGTTGCGATGTGTGTTGTGGCGCGAGCGGGTCGGCGACGGCGAACGCCGGATCCCGGCGCTGCGGGCACCCGACGGCACGCTGATCTATCTGGTCGACGGCAAGGAAGCCCGCCGCAGCATCTGGGAGGACGACTTCCACCTGTTCGCGGAAGAGCCGATCGGACAGGACACCAGTCCATCGTCCCGACAGGGCTCCCCTCTGCTCGGCATCGACCATGTCGCCCAGGCCCTGCCCTTCGGGCGGATGGACAGCTTCGTGCTGTTCTACCGCACGGTCTTCGGCTTCGTGCCGGAGAGCCTGTGGGAACTGCCCGACCCCTACGGTCTGATCCGCAGCCGGGCGTTGGTCAGTCCCGATGCCGAGCCCGGCCGAGGCGTGCGGTTGCCGCTGAACATCTCGGAAAGCCGGCGGACCGCCACCGGCCGTTTCGTCAGCGCCACCGCCGGTGCCGGCGTCCACCACATCGCCTTCGCCACCGCCGATGCCGACGCGCTGGTTGCCGACCGCCTTGCAGCGGGCGCCCCCTTCCTGCCGATCCCCGCCAACTATTACGACGATCTGGCGGTCAAGCACCCGCTGGACGATGCGACGCTGGCGTCGCTGAAGGATCGCGAGCTGCTGTATGACCGCGACGAACAGGGCGAGTTCCTGCATGCCTACACCGACAGCTTCGACGACCGCTTCTTCTTCGAGGTGGTGGAACGGCGTGGCGGTTACCGGCAGTTCGGCGCGGTGAACGCCGCCGTGCGCATGGCTGTGCAGGCCCAACTGCGTGAAGGCGCGCGGCCCGAACTCTATCTCGACTGAAAATGAACGAAACAGTGCGTTTGTTTGGAGACGCCCCACCATGAGCCGCCCGATCCTCGTCCTCAACGGACCCAACCTCAATCTGCTGGGCAAGCGTGAGCCGCACATCTACGGCCACGAGACATTGGCCGATGTCGAAGCCGACTGCCGCCGCACCGGCGAGACGCTGGGCCTTGCCGTCGATTTCCGGCAGTCCAACGCTGAACATGTGCTGATCGACTGGATCCACGAGGCGCGCGAGACGGTGGACGGGCTGGTCATCAACCCGGCCGGCCTGACCCACACCTCGGTCTCGCTGATGGATGCGCTGTCGGCCTGCGGCTTCCCCATCCTGGAGGTGCATATCTCGAACATCCACCGGCGCGAGGAATTTCGTCATTTCTCCTACGTGTCGCGCGTCGCCGCCGGGGTGATCTGCGGCTTCGGCACCCAGGGCTACACGCTGGCCCTCCAGCGCATGGCCCGGCTGCTGGAAAGTGTTGCGAAATGAACGCCCTGTCCCGGCCGGCCCCCGCCGTCGGCACCTCCATCCTCGTCGGCCTGATCGGCGCCGGTATCCAGGCCTCACGGACCCCGGCGATGCACGAGCGGGAGGCCGACGCGCTCGGCCTGCGCTGCATCTACCGGCTGATCGACCTCGACCGCCTGGGCCTCGGCCCCGACGCCCTGCCGGAGCTGCTGTCGGGCGCCGAGCGCATGGGCTATACCGGGCTGAACGTCACCTACCCGTGCAAGCAGGCAATCATTCCGCTGCTGGACGAGCTTTCGGACGACGCCCGCGCCATCGGGGCGGTCAACACCGTCGTGCTGAAGGACGGCCAACGGGTCGGCCACAACACCGACTGTTCGGGCTTCGCCGAGGGCTTCCGCCGTGGGCTGGCCGGCGTGCCGATGGACCGGGTGGTGCTTCTCGGCGCCGGCGGGGCCGGAGCTGCGGTGGCACACGCCGCCTTCCATCTCGGGACGGGCCGGCTGGACATCTTCGACGCCGACCCGGCGCGGGCGGCGCTGCTGGCAAAGCAGATCAACGCGCGCTTTGGCGGCGGACGGGCCATGGCGATTTCCGACTGGGACGGGCTGGGTGCGGCCGTGGCGGCGGCGAATGGGCTGATCCATGCCACGCCCACCGGCATGGCGAAGTTCCCGGGCCTGCCGCTTCCGGCGGAGATGCTGCACCCGCGACTTTGGGTGGCGGAGATCGTCTATTTCCCGTTGGAGACCGAGCTGCTGCGCACCGCTCGCTCCATCGGCTGCCGGACGCTGGACGGCGGCGGCATGGCGGTGTTCCAGGCGGTGGACGCCTTCCGGCTGTTCACTGGGGTTTCCCCCGATGCCGACCGCATCCGCGCCCATTTCGCGTCGATGGACGCCGGCCGATCCGCCGCCTGATACTGGCCCCAATCGAATAGAGATAAGCCGGCGGGGCGCCGGCACCGGGAGGACCGCATGAGACAGCTGGTCGAGGCTTATTTCACCCTCATCAAGATCCTGATGGCACTGTGCATGGCCGGCATGGTGGTACTGGTGTTCGGCAATGTCGTGCTGCGCTACGCCTTCAACAGCGGCATCACGGTGTCGGAGGAGATGTCGCGCCTGTTCTTCGTCTGGATGTGCTTCCTTGGCGCCATCCTGGGGCTGCGGGAACGGGCTCATCTCGGCGTCGATACGCTGGTGGCCCGCCTGCCGCGGAGCGGCAAGATGGTCTGTGCGGTGCTCAGTTGCGGCCTGATGCTGTGGGTCACCTGGCTGGTGCTACAGGGAAGCTGGACCCAGACCCTTATCAACTGGAGCGCGCAGGCACCGGCCACCGGCCTGTCTATGGGGCTGCTCTACGGCATCGGCGTGGTGTTCGGCCTATCGACCGGCGCCATCCTGCTGCATGAGATGTACCTGCTGCTGACCGGAAAAATCTCCGACGACGACCTCGTGATGGTCTCTGAATCGGAGGATTTGCCGGAGGCCACCGCCCAAGGAGCCCACACCGGCGGCCACCGGACGCACCAGAGCACCAACCGGGCGGAGGCGTTGCCACTGCCGTCCCGCACCGCCTCCAGCCGCTGAGGACGCCGGACCATGACCATCACCATCTTCCTCGGCTCCCTGCTGGGCGCCATGGCCATCGGCATGCCCATCGCCTATGCCCTGCTGTTGTGCGGCGTGGCGCTGATGATCCACCTCGACTTGTTCGACGCGCAGATCGTGGCGCAGAACCTGATCAACGGCGCCGACAGCTTTCCTCTGATGGCCGTACCCTTCTTCATGCTGGCCGGCGAGATCATGAACACCGGCGGCCTCGCCAAGCGCATCGTCAACCTTGCCATGGCGATGGTCGGCCATATCCGCGGCGGGCTCGGCTACGTCACCATTCTGGCGGCGACGGTGATGGCCAGCCTGTCCGGCTCCGCGGTGGCAGATGCGGCGGCGCTGGCGACGTTGCTGGTGCCGATGATGGTGGCGGCCGGCCATGACCGCAACCGCTCGGCCGGTCTGGTCTCAGCCAGTGCCATCATCGCCCCGATCATCCCGCCGTCCATCGGCTTCGTCATCTACGGCGTCGCCGGCAACGTCTCGGTCACCAAGCTGTTCCTGGCTGGCATCTTCCCCGGCATCCTGCTCGCCGTCGGCCTGTGCGGCGCCTGGTGGCACGTATCGCGTAAGGAGAATCTCGCCCCGCCGCCGCGCCGCTCGCTGCGCGAGGTGCTGGCGATCCTGCGCGAGGGCGTGTGGGCGCTGATGCTGCCGGTGATCATCATCGTCGGGCTGAAATTTGGCGTCTTCACCCCGACCGAGGCCGCCGTGGTCGCCGCCGTCTACTCGCTGTTCGTCGCCGTCTGCGTCTATCGCGAGATGTCGGTCGCCGACATCTACCCTGCCCTGCTGGGGGCGGCGAAGACCACCAGCGTCGTCATGTTCCTGGTCGCAGCGGCGCTGGTATCGTCCTGGCTGATTACGGTGGCCAACCTGCCGGGGATGGTGACCGATCTGCTGGAGCCGCTGATGGGCAACCAGACCCTGCTGCTGCTGGCGATGATGGCGCTGGTGGTGGCGATCGGCACCGCGATGGACATGACGCCGACCATCCTGATCCTGACGCCGATCCTGGTTCCGGTGTGCAAGCAGGCCGGCATCGATCCCGTCTATTTCGGCGTTCTGTTCATCATCAACAACGCCATCGGCCTGATCACCCCGCCCGTCGGCACCGTGCTGAACGTGGTCTGCGGCGTGTCGAAGGTCAGCATGGAGGGCGTCATCAAAGGCGTCTGGCCCTTCATGCTGGTGCAATTGGTCGTCCTTTTCCTGCTGACCCTGTTCCCGTCGCTGGTGATGGTCCCGGCGGCCTGGCTCAGCCACTGATCTCATTCCGCAAGAAAAAACCCGGAGGAAACCCAATGAAGACGCACATGAAATCCCTGCTCGCCGGCCTGCTGCTGCCCGGCCTGCTGTTCGCCGGTGCCGCCGGTGCCGCGGAGTACAAAGACCGCTCGGTCAAGTTCGCCTTTCAGAACGTCAAGGAGCACCCGCAGGGCCAGGGCGCGCAGAAATTCGCTGACATCGTCGAGGCGAAGAGCGGCGGCAAGATCAAGGTGAAGCTGTTCCCCGGCGGCACGCTGGGCGGCGACGTGCAGACCGTGTCGGCGCTACAGGGCGGCATCGTCGAGATGTCGGTGATGAATGCCGGCATCCTTGTGTCCCAGGCCAAGGAATTCGCGCTGGTCGACCTGCCCTTCCTGTTCAACAGCGCGTCGGAGGCCGACGCCCTGCTGGACGGGCCGGTGGGCGAGCAGCTGATGGCGAAGCTGCCGGAAAAGGGCTTGGTCGGGCTTGGTTTCTGGGACCTTGGATTCCGCAACCTGACCAACAACCGCCGGCCGGTGAAGACCGCCGCCGACATCGCCGGCCTGAAGATCCGTGTCATCCAGACGCCGATCTACATCGATATCTTCAAGGCGCTGGGTGCCAATCCGGTCCCGCTGGCCTTCCCCGAACTCTACAGCGCGCTTGAGACCGGCACCGTCGACGGGCAGGAGAACCCGGCCAAGACCATCGAACTGACCAAGTTCAACGAAGTCCAGAAATACATGACGATCACGCGGCACATCTACAACCCGCAGTCGCTGATCATCTCCAAGAAGTTCTGGGACACGCTTAATTCCGATGAAAAGGCACTGTTCCAGAGCGCTGCCGCCGAAGCCACCGTCTTCCAGCGCAAGCTGTCGCGCGAGCAGGAGGCAGATGCGCTGGCGTCCCTGAAGGCGAAGGGCATGACCATCGACGAACTGCCGGCCGAGGAACTTGGCAAAATTCGCGAGAAGGTCAAGCCGGTGGTCGACAAGTACAAGGCCGAGATCGGCGATGCACTGGTCACCCAGGCCTATGCCACCATCGAAAAGAAGCGCGCTTCGAACTGACCGGCGAGTTCAAAGGTGGAGCGTGTCCGCATGCTCCACCACTCCGGCATTGAGCTTTTTATCCTGTTCGTCCATTACCTCCGTTGAAGGCGCCGTGCGCCGCATGAAAATGGAACAGGGCATGACGGCGGACGACGCGACCGGAACAACTCCAAAAGCCAAGCCGAGCCGCAAGAACGATCCGGAAGGCACGCGCCAGGACATCCTTGAGGTGGCGACGGAGGAGTTTGCCTCGCTCGGCTTCAGCGGCGGCCGGGTCGACGCCATCGCCGCGCGCACCCGCACCACCAAGCGCATGATCTATTATTACTTCGGCGGCAAGGAGGAGCTGTATCTTGCCGTGCTGGAAAAGGTCTATGGCGACATCCGCGCCATCGAGAACCGGCTGAACCTCCAGGATCTGGACCCCGAGACGGCGATCCGCGCCCTGATCGATTTCACCTTCGACTATCAGGAGCAGCACGAGGACTTCATCCGGCTGGTCAGCATCGAGAACATCCACCGCGCCGAACACATGAAGAAATCGAAGGCCATCGCCAATCTGAACATCACGGTCATCGACACGCTGGCCCGGATTCTGGAGCGCGGCCGGGATGCTGGCGTGTTCAAGGCCGACATCCAGCCCATCGACCTGCATCTGATGATCAGCGCCTTCTGTTTCTTCCGGGTGTCGAACCGCCACACCTTCAACCTGATCTTCCATCAGAATCTCGCCGCCACCGACACGCGTACCCGGCACAAGCGGATGATCGCCGACGCCATCGTCAGCCTGCTCAAGACCGAAGCGGCGGGCACCTGAACGGAGCTTGCTGAACGGGTTTACCGCCTCCTCAGGCGAACGGTTCCGCCGGGGGACGAAGTCCGGCTCGGTGTGGAACAGTCGCCAGCAGATCGCGGAACCATCGTTGCGCCGGGTGGACGTCGTTCCGGCGATGCCAGGACAGGGCGAAGACGATCGGTGGAAGGTCGAGCGGGGCCGGCATGATGCAGAGCCGCTCAGCATGGCCCGAGGCGGCGACCACGCCTTCCATCAAGGTTGCGATCAGATCCGTTTGCGCCACCAGGGCCGGAGCGGCATAGAGTTGTGGCAGCGTCAAGGCCAGCCGGCGCTTCAATCCCTGCTTGGCCAGGGCCGCATCGACCACCCCGTAGCTTTCATTCTCCGGCGACACCAGAAGATGCGGCTGCTCCAGAAAGCCTTGCAGGTGCAGGGGTGGGCGCACCGTCGGATGCTCCTTGCGGACGACGCAGACGAAGCGCTCCTCGAACAAGTTGCGGCTGAGAATCCTGCCGGTGGAGGTCGGCGGCACTCCCACCGTCAGATCGACCTCGCCGGCATCCAGCATGCCGATGGCATCGTCCCGGGCGATGAAGTTGCGGATGCGCAGGGTGACTCCCGGCGCCTGTTCTTGCAAGACCTCCAGCAGGGCTGGCAGCAGGGCAAAGGTCGGGTGATCCGACAGGCCAAGGGTAAAGCTGGCGGTCGAGGTGGACGGGTCGAAGCTCTGCGTGAACGCCAATGCCTGCTGGAGTTCGGTCAAGGCCTGGCCGATCGGCTGTGCTAGGTCGAGCGCAAGCGGGGTCGGCTGCAACCCGCTCGGTCCACGGACGAACAGCTCGTCCTTCAGCAGTCCGCGCAGGCGGGCAAGCGCGGCGCTCATGGCTGGTTGGGTGCGGCCGATGCGGGCCCCGGCCCGTGTCACGCTGCGCTCGGCCATCAGGGCATCGAAGGCGACGAGCAGGTTCAGATCGATGCCATGTAAATCCATGGCATGGATGTTTCCACATATCGAAGATCGATTTCAAGCATGCCTGACCATTGGGTTAGCGTCGCCTCATCGCATTCCCCACAGGAGACGTCCAATGGCATCGAAAGTCGACGTATTGACCGTAACCGGGCTCACGCCGCAGGAACTCCACGCAGTCGAAACACTCTACCGCGCCTTCAGCGAAGGAAACCCCGACCTTCTCGACCAGGCAGTGACAGAGGACTGGCAGGACATCCCCCTCAATCCGGGCCAGCAGCCCGGTCGTGAGGGGATGAAGCCGCTGATCCGCGCTTTCCTCGCAGCATTCCCGGACACCAAGATCGAGGTTCTGGACATCATCGGCGCGCCCGGCCGTGCCGCCGTGCGGGCGGTGATGACCGGAACGCACAGCGGCGACTGGTTCGGAATCGCGCCGACCGGCCGGTCCTTCCGGGTGGCGATCCACGAGTTCCACCGCATCGCCGACGGCAAGCTGACTCACACCTGGCATCTCGAAGACTGGTTCGGCTGGATGAACCAGATCGGAGCCCGTCCTGTCCTGATGGAAGAGGCCGCAAGCTAAAGACCTCCGCCGCCGACAGGCGGATTTTGCAGTCTCCCCGAAAACAGAAAGCGACGCGCCGGGCGTGGAAGCCTGGGCGCGCCGCCTTTGAGGTCAGAAGGGCTGCTGGAGCAGTCCGATCAGACCCTTCACGCCCGAAACGAAATTCCCGACGCGCAGGTTTTCGTCATAGCTGTGCTGGTTGTTGTCGGCATTCACCAACGGGACGATGACGAAGGGCACCTTCAGCGCCTCGACCGCCGCTCCGGTGGGCACCGTGCCGCCCATCATGCGGATGCGCACCGGCTCCTCGCCGTAGGTCGCCTTGAAGGAGCGGTACAGCCATTCGCCGACCGGTGCCTGCATGTCTGTCCGCGCCGCGGAACTGGAGGCGGAAGCCTCCTCCGAAGCCAGCGAGGCCAGCTTGTCGTACTTGGCCCGGTCCTCGTCCGTCGGGGTGCCCTGGACCAGATGATAGCCCTGCGCCTCGATATGCGTCTTCAGCATGCCGATCAGCTGCTCCGGCGGCGTTTCCGGAACCGTGCGCAGGTCGAGTTCGGCGACGGCACTTTCCGGAATGATCGTCCGCGCCTTGGCTCCGACGTCGCCGGCCGCCATGCCGCGGACGTTGAGCGACGGGTACTGCAGCGCTTCCTGATAGTTCTTGCCGACCTTTTCCGCCTGCGCGATGCCCAGCCGCCTGCGCAGCGCCGCTTCGTCATCGGGAACGGCGGCCATGATCTTTTCCGCCGCGGCGTCGATCTTCACGGAGTCGTAATAGCCGGGAATGGTGACCCGGCCGGTCTCGTCCTTCATCGACGCCAGCAGCTGCGCCAGCCGCATCGCCGGGTTGGCGGAATAGTTGCCGAAATGGCCGCTGTGCAGGCCCTGCTTGGCACCGAAGACCGTCAGGGTCGCCTGGGCGACGCCACGGTTGCCGAACACCAGCGTCGGCTTGTTGGTCTGGTGCATCGGGCCGTCCAGCACCAGCAGCGCGTCGTTCTTCAGCAACTCGGCGTTCTGGCGGATGACCTCGCCCAGCGACGGCGACCCCTTCTCCTCCTCGGAATCGAGGATGACCTTTATGTTGACGCTGGGCTTCTGACCGGCGTCCTTCAGCGCATCGAACGCCGTCAGCAGCATCATGATCGGACCCTTGTCGTCCGACGACGACCGCGCGAACAGCCTCCAGTCGGGATCGACCTGATCGCCGTACAGCTTCTCAAGCGGGATCGTTTCCCACTCGCCCTTGTCGGTCTTCTGCTTCAGTGTCGCGTCCCAAGGGCTCTTCTGCTTCCACTGTTGCGGAGTGACCGACTGGCCGTCCAGGTGGGCGTAGAACAGGATGGTCTTCTTGGCAGGGTCGGCGCCGGGCAGTTCCGCGAACAGCATCGGCTTGCCGTTGTTTGCCAACGCGCGCGTTTGGAAACCGCGCTTCTGGAAGGCCTGCTCCAGCCACGCGACGTTCTTTTGAATGTCAGCCGGAACAACCGCATCGTTGGGGATAGCGAGAAGCTCGACAAATTCCTTGTAATTCGCAGACGCATGCTTCGCTGCAAGCGCATCGGTGGTAGACGGCGATGCGGCGCTCGCCTGAACCGGCAAGACCACGCATGCGCCGATGAAAAGCGCTTTTCTAAGAGAAAGTTTCTCTCTGCCCGACATTTCTTCCCTCTTGCGTATCTGTGACGCAATTTTTACGAAGGGATTACAGGATACGTCAAGTTCGACTGCCGTTTTCACGGGTCTGACCCGTGTCAGACGCGCAGCAGTTGGCCGGGGCGAATAGCCCCGGCACTTTTCTTCGGATAGCCGTACCCTGCCCTCAACTGCGGGCGACCGGGCGGACCGTAATCTCGTTGACCCCGACATCCCGCGGCTGTTCGATGGCGAAAAGAACGGCCCGGCCGATGGCTTCCGGTTCGATTGCATTGCGGCGGTACTCCACCATCGCGCGGGCCGCCGTCTCGTCGGTGATGGTGTCGGCGAGTTCGGAGCGCGTCACGCCGGGGTAGATGCAGGTCGTGCGGATCGTTTCGCTTTCCTGGCGCAATCCGTCGGTGATGGCTCGCACCGCGAATTTGGTCGCGCTGTAGACGGCGGAGGTCGGCACCACTTCGAAACTGCCGACAGAACCGATGTTGACGATGTGCCCGCTTCCCTGCGCCTCCATGACCGGCAGGACGGCCGCGATGCCGTGGAGGACTCCGCGGATGTTGACGTCGATCATGCGGTCCCATTCCTCGACCTTCAGGGAGGCGAGCGGGGACAGCGGCATCACGCCGGCATTGTTGACGAGAACGTCGATCCGGCCGAAGCGGTCCTTGGCCGCGGCAACGAAGCCCTCCATGCTGGCGCGGTCGGTCACGTCGAGGGAACAGGCGGCGGCCCTGCCGCCCTTCGCCTGGATCTCCCGGACAAGCACGTCGAGCCGTTCGGTCCGCCGCGCCCCCAGCATCAGAGTCACGCCGGCTCCGGCGAGAACGCGCGCAGTGGCCTCGCCGATGCCGCTGGACGCACCGGTGATGAGAACGATCTGGTCGATGGTCATGACGATTTCCTGTATTTCGATGGGTGGGGATATCGATGGTTGCGGGGAGCGATGTGATCGTCCGCCGTTCATGGCCAGAAGGTGACACTCGACCGCTGTCGAGATAACTTGCCAATTGTTGGACGCTGTGGTTAGAACGGCTAATCAATGCAGATCGACCTGAACCTTCTGACCCAATTCGCTGCAGTTGCGGAAACCGGCAATTTCCGTGCGGCGGCCGACCGCCTCGGTGTAACGCGCTCGGCCGTCAGCCAGGGTGTCCAGCGTCTGGAGGCGGCGCTGGGGCAGGTGCTGTTCCTGCGCACAACCCGCAGCGTGCGGCTGACCGAAGCTGGAGAAAGGTTCCTGGCGCAGGTCTCAACCCCGCTGGCCGAAATCGCAAGCGCCATCGATGCGACGTCCGGCTCGGCGACAGAGCCCCGCGGTCTGCTGCGGATCGCCGCCACTTCGATCGCCGAGCGCTTCCTCTCCGGTCCGCTGATCGCCTCATTCAGCGAGGCCTATCCGCGCGTCACCCTCGATGTGACGGTGACGGATCTGGAATTCGATATCGTCGCTGCAGGCTTCGATGCGGGTGTGCGCTTGGGCGAGGTCATCGAGCGCGACATGGTCGCGGTGCCGCTGACGGGTGATCAGCGCCAGATTGCGGTGGCGACGCCCGGCTATCTCGCACGTCACGGAACGCCTGAGCACCCGCGCGACCTGGTTCGCCACCGCTGCATCGGCTGGCGGCCGCAGCCGGACACGGCCCCCTATCGCTGGGAGTTCGAAAAGGACGGACACGCCTTCGACGTGTCGGTCGAGCCGCAGATCACGACCAACGACATGCTGCTGATGCTACGTACGGCGCTCGCCGGCGCAGGCATCACCTTCGGTATGGAGGAGACGTTCCAACCCCACCTTGAACGCGGTGAACTGGTCACGATCCTCGACGACTGGCTGCCGCCCTTCGCCGGGTTCTTCCTGTATTTTCCGAGCCGGCGCACGGTGACGCCCAAGCTCCGCGCCCTGATCGACCATGTGCGGCGCCATCGCGAGGGTGCGAAGTCCGGTTAATCGTCTCATCCGCCGACTTCAGATATCCTGGAAACGTGGCAACACGCGCATTGAATATGGGCGCACTGTGAAGATGTCGGTCCAGTGCAACATAGACCTGTCAGCTTTTCGTCGGGTTTTCGGAGCTCCGGATTTTGGCAATGGCCGACAGAAACGAGGCCGCCACCATGTACGGCCTCCGTCACATCCAGGGTCCGATGGCTTTTCCCATCAACCCTGCAGAAACTCCCGGTTGGAAGATCCGGTTTCAGAAGCCGAAATGGCTGAGACCGAGATGGTCGTCGGGTCGGCGGCCGAGCGGCCAGTGGAACTTGCGGTCGGCCTCGGCGATGGGATGCTCGTTGATGCTGGCATGCCGGGCACGCATCAGTCCGTCCTCGGCAAATTCCCAATTCTCGTTGCCGTAGGCGCGATACCACTGGCCGCTGTCGTCGCGATATTCGTAGGCGTAGCGAACGGCGATGCGGTTTCCGGCAAAGGCCCAGAGTTCCTTGATCAGCCGGTATTCGAGCTCCTTGTTCCATTTGCGGGTGAGGAAGGCTTGAATGTCGGCGCGGCCGGTCACGAATTCAGCGCGATTGCGCCAACGGCTGTCCTCGGTATAGGCGAGAGTGACCTTTGCCGGATCGCGGCTGTTCCAGCCATCCTCGGCGAGCCGGACCTTCTCTACGGCCGATTCTGCGGTGAAGGGAGGAAGCGGCGGACGGGACATGGCATGTTCCTTCTTAAAGGTGAAACGACACGGGCGATGGCGTGAGAGAGAGCGCGGCACGGCGTGATCGGCGCTTGGTCGAGTTGAACGGTGAAGGGCTTACATAGCGAGTTGGATGCGGTTTTCCTCATCGGGGCCGGTCTCGGCAGGGACGGCACTGCAGATGAGGACCTCGTCAGCGGCGACAGTGGCTCCCGGCTCCCGGATATAGGTCACGGCGCCCTTCAGCAGCTTGGTCCGGCAGGTTCCGCAGGCACCTTCGCGGCAACTGTATTCGGGCTCTAACCCGCGCGCTTCCGCCAGCTCCAGCAACGTACCGGACGCCGGAGTCCAGCGATCCTCCTTCAGCGAACTCATGAAGGCCACCGGCACCGGCTTGCTCGACGGTAGGGGACGAACCGGGACTACCGCCACGGCGTCGGTCGTACGTTGCAATGACGATGGCCCGAATGCCTCGGCGTGGATCCGTCCGTCGGCAATGTTGCGGCTCCGCAATCCATCGTAGAGCGCCTGGGTGAATGCCGGCGGGCCGCACAGGTAGAAGTCGTAGTCGTCGAACGGCAGGAAGCGGGTCAGCAGGGCCATGTCTATGCGGCCGGCGGCATCATAGTCGATGCCGTCCCTGGCCATGCCGGGATCGCTGAGGACCCGGATCCATCTGACCACCCCCTGCCCTGCAGCACGTTGCGCCGCGTCCATCAGTTCGGAGATCTCCCGTTCGAAGGGACGCTCGGACATCGAACGGGCGGCCTGGATGAGGATGGTCGGCCGCATCCGCTGTTTGCGCAGCCCCTCGTAGACGATGTGGCGCAGCATCGCCAGCAGCGGCGTGATCCCGATACCACCGGCCAGCAAAACCGCCGGCCTCGTCCCGTAAGGGTCGATAGTGAAATTGCCGTCGGGTGCGCGCGCTTCGATGATGTCGCCAACGCGGATGCGGTCGTGCAGATGGCGCGACACCAGCCCTTCGCGCTTGACGCTGATCCGGTAGAAGCCGTCCGACGGCGCGATCGACAGGGTGTAGGTGCGGATGACCGGCTTGACCGACCCTGGAACCGTCACGCGGACCGGCAGATGCTGACCGGCGGCATGGGTAAGAAGACCCGCTCCATCGGACGGCTGCAGGTGGAAGGAACGGATCGCCGGGGTTTCGACGACGATCTTCGCCACCCGGTATGGACGCCAGCGAGTCGCCATCTCGCCGGCCTGCATGCGGGCTGCCGCCTGTGCCCAATCCCCCGTCATCAGCGAACTGGGCGACCAGCCCTCCTTGCGGAACGACCAGCGCAGCGCCAGTGCACCGGCCCGGCGCAGGATGCGGCGCGGTTTGAAGGTCCACAGCCGCTCGGCTCCCTGGAAGGCTGCAATCTCCGGCGACTCAAGGATCACCTCGGCGTCGCCGGTCATCTGCAGCACGTCGCCGCTGCCGTAATCGACGAAGATGAGACCGGCCTTGCCATTGAGAACGATGTTCCCGAGGGTCGAGAAGAAGAGGTTGCCGTTGAAGTCGGGCACTGTGAGGATGCCGTCCTCGGCAACACGGACGAAACCAGCCTTGCCGCCGCGATGGGACACGTCGACCTGACGGCGCTCCGCCCGGTCGGCATAGGTGGCGACGAAGAATGCATCCGCCTCCCCGATCACGGCCCGCGCCTGTCCGTCCAGTTGCGGCAGGACCTCCACCACGCCGGTGAACGGCTCCGCCGGATCCCGTGCATAGTCGACATCTCGAAGCTGGATGTAGCGTGGGCAATTCCCGAAGCTCTGGTCGACGTCGACCCTGAAGCCGGTGCCGACGGCGGTGACGAAGCCGTTCATGCGATTGCGGCGCCTTGTGTGCATCTCGATGCCCAGGAGGCCGACGGGATCGCCGTCCCGCATGCCCTCCCCCGCCGGATCGCCGGGATCGGCATGGGCGGCGATGTCGAGCCTCGTCGGCGTCGGCGACGACAGGAAGCCAGGCTTGCCGACGAGGAGCGTGGCCCACGGATCGCCCGCGGGGTCGACGCTTCCCAGCACGATGAAGGGAAGCTGGGCATAGAAGTCGCGATGCTGGTCGGGCATGTGGTCGCGGATCACTCGCTGACCGACGGCCTCCATCCGCTCGGCCACTCCCAGCTTCCGCTGGATGAACGTCTCACCCTCGTGCCAGGGCGGCAATGTCTTCAGTGTCGCGGTCATCGTCGGTGTCCCGTGCTTGGGGGGCGGTCGGACTGCGTGTCCGGAAGCGGGATCAGGCTTGTGCTCCTGGCTCTCCCGATGGATCAGGCAGCCAGCCCGACCGGCGTCTGTGCGAAAGGAACGAAGCCCGGCAGTTGCTCGATACGGCCGAGGAACGCCGTGACCGAGGGGTAACCGGAAAGATCGACGTTGCCTTCCGGCGCCCGGGCGACGTAGCTGTAGATCGCGATGTCCGCAATCGTCGGGTGGTCGCCGACCAGCCAATCCTGCGTGCTCAGGTGGCTTTCGAGCCGGCCCAGCAAGGTATGGGCCCGGCCGATGACTTCGTCGGCGTTGAACGTCGCTCCGAACACAGTGATGAGCCGGGCCGCCGCAGGGCCGTAGGCCACCTCTCCGGCCGCCACCGAGAGCCAGCGCTGGACCGCCGCAGCACCGCTGGAATCTTCCGGCAGCCAGTCGCTCCGCCCCGCCTTCTTGGCAAGATAGACCAGGATCGCATTGGAGTCGGCGACGATGATGCCCGCATCGTCAAGGACCGGCACTTGGCCGAAGGGATTGAGCTTCAGGAAGTCGGGGCTCTTGTGCGCACCGGCCTTGAGGTCGACCTCCACCAGTTCGTGCGGCAGGCCGAGAAGCGATACCAGCAGACGTACGCGATGCGAGTGGCCCGACAGGGGATGATGATACAGTTTCATGTTCAGCTCCGGTGATTTGCCGGACGGGGACATTCCCGTTCCGCATCACCAGAGTGCTGAATCATCACCGCTGAGAGAATGCACGGTCTTCGCAGTTCATTCTTGCCTGGAATGAAATAATCCGCTGCCCTTCCCGCTCACGCCGCCGCTCTTTCTATGAAGGCCGATGCAGTCAGGCGGCATTTGCCAATTCGGGAGCGAGACGGCGTGCGTCGGCGATCAGCGCCGCGGTCAGAGGCGGCTGAGGATCGCGCCGGCACACCACGAGGCCGATAAGGGTCGACAGTTCCGGCGCCACGATGGGAATGGCACGGATCGAGGGGGGAAGCAGCAGCGAATCCGCCATGATCCGCGGCATGATCGTCGACCACACGCCGGTGCAGAGATGGTTGGTCAGCACGACGATGGAGTTGGATTCCAGCATCGGTTCGGCATGCACTCCCGCTTCGGCAAAGGCGCGGTCGATGATCCGCCGGTTCTGCATGGTGGTGTTCAGCAGGCAGAGCGGCAGGGTCGCCGCCTCTTCCCAGGTCACGCTGTCGCGCGTGCCGAGCGGACCGTCCACCGAGGTGATCAGGTGATAGCGCTCGTGATAAAGCGGCACCTCGTCGACATTGCCGAGCGGCTCGTTGTCGAGATAAGTGATCCCGGCCTCCGCCTCCAGATTTTCCAGCTTGGACAGGATCTCGGTAGAGCTGTGGGAGGCGATGGTGATCTTGATGCCGGGATGCATCGACCAGACGGTGGCGGTCAGCCGCTGCACCATCGGCAGCGCCGTTGGTACCACCACCAGCCGAAGCGTTCCGGTCAGTCCTTGCTTCATCGTTTCCACATCGGCGCGCATTGCCTTGTAATCGCCGACGATGCGCCGGGCCCACTCCAGCACCCGTTCCCCTTCCGGGGTGAAGCCGATGAAGCGTGCGCCGCGGTCGACCAGCGGCACGCCCATGGTCGATTCCAGCTGCTTGATCGCGGCGGACAGATTGGGCTGTGACACCCCGCAGACCTGTGCCGCACGGCCGAAATGCTTTTCCGTCGCCAGCGCGATCAGAAATTCGAGTTTTTCCTGCATGCCGGGTCTCCTCCCACCACGTCTTGCGCAGCGTGGATCGGGAACGTATCGATCACGACCCGAGCAATATCATTGATCCCAACCATGTGTCCGCGTCTCCGCGCGGGCTGCCGCAGCGGCAATGCGACGCATCGTAGGCCCACGAAGCTTTATCCTCACGACACTTCCATCTCGACGAGCCGGAACGCCTCGCCCGGCGGGCGGTCGATCCGCAGATCGGCCCCCTCCAAGAAGGTATCGCGGCTGAGCAGGTCGAAGGCATGACGCAAGGCATCGGGCTGCACCCGGCTGGCGCAACCGACCGACACGGTGACGTGCACCACCCGGTCGAAGGGGGTGGCCTCGCGTGCCCTCATCGCCTGTTCAAGCAGCGATTGGCAAAGAGCGATCTCATGCATGGGAGGAGTCCTTCGAAAACGTGAGAAATCCCCCTCTCCCCCCGGGGAGAGGGTTAGGGTGAGGGGGTGGCGCCGCGGCCCTTTGCCGAGAATCCACGCCATGATCCCCCCTCACCCCGACCCTCTCCCCCGGGGGAGAGGGAGAAGCCTCACGCGTAGGCCGGGGCCTTCTTCGTCGCACCGGTCACCGCGTTGCTGAGGCCGCCCTTCAGCTTTGCATATTCCTGCTGGACGTAATTCTCGGCCCATACCTGATCGGCAATCGCCTCGACCCGGACGGCGGCATATTTGTATTCAGGCGTCTTGGCGATGGGATCGACGGCGTGAATGGTCAGCTCGTTGCAGGCGCCGATCCACCACTGGTAGGTCATGTAAACGGCCCCCTTGTTGGTGCGGTCGGTGACGCTGGCGCGGCTGATCACCTTGCCGCGTCGCGACGACACCCAGACCAGCTCCTGGTCACGGATGCCCAGCGCCTTGGCGTCCTTCGGGTTGATGGTGACATAGCCGGGTTCGTCGGCCAGCGTCTGCAACGCGGCGCAATTGCCCGTCATCGACCGGCAGGAGTAATGGCCGACCTCGCGCACGGTGCAAAGGACCAGCGGGAACTCCTCGGTCAGCTGGTCCCGCGGCGGACGCCATTCGGTGGCGAACAGCAGGCCCTTGCCACCCGGCCGCTGGAAGACGTTGCCCTCGTAGAGATACTTGGAACCGGGCGAGTCGAGGTCGCGGCACGGCCACGGCACGGCACCCAGCCCCTCCATCTTCTCGTAGGTGACGCCGTAGAAGATCGGGCACAACTCGCGCAGTTCGTCCCAGATTTCCTTGGTGTTGTCGTAATGCATGGGATAGCCCATCGCCGTGGCGAGCAGGCTGATGATCTCCCAGTCATGCTTGACATCGCCCTTGGCGTCCACCGCCTTGGTGAAGCGCTGGAAGCTGCGGTCGGCGGCGCTGAACACGCCCTCATGCTCGCCCCAGGAGGTGGCCGGCAGGATCAGGTCGGCGAACATCGCCGTCTTCGTCATGAAGATGTCCTGGACGATGACGAACTCCATCGCCTCGAAACCCTTGCGCACCAGCGCCAGATCCGGTTCGGTCTGCGCCGGATCCTCGCCCATCACATACATCGCCTTCAGCTTGCCGGTCTCCGCCAGATGCGGCACGTCGGTCAGGCGGTAGCCGATCTCGCCGGGCAGCGAGTCGACACCCCAGGCCTTGGCGAACTTCTCGCGAATCTCCGGGTCGGTGACCTTCTGGTAGCCGGGGAACTCGGTCGGCAGCACGCCCATGTCGCAACTGCCCTGCACGTTGTTTTGGCCGCGCACCGGGCCGACGCCGACATTCGGACGGCCAAGATTGCCGGTCAGCAGCGCCAGCCCCGACAGCCCCTTCACCACGTCGACGCCCTGGCCCCACTGGGTGACGCCCATGCCCCACAGGATGGTGGCGGACGGAGCGGCTGCATAGATGCGCATCGCCTCGCGGATGTCGTCGGCCGGCAGGCCGGTGATCGCCTCGGCGTATTCGGGGGTGTATTTGTCGACGATCTTCTTGTACTCGTCGAAGCCTTCCGTGTGGTTGGCGACATACTCCTTGTTGTAGAGCCCTTCATTGATCAGGACATTGGCGAAGGCATTGACCAGCGCCATGTTGGAGCCGTTGTTCAGCGGCAGCCACAGATCGGCCAGACGCGCCGTCTCGATCTTGCGCGGATCGCAGACGATGATTTTGGCGCCGCGCTCCTTCGCCTTGATGATGCGCTTGGCGATCACCGGATGGCTGTCGGCGACGTTGTAGCCGAAGACCAGGACGCATTTGGTGTGCTCGATCTCGGGGATCGAGTTGCTCATGGCGCCGTTGCCCAGCGTTACCTGCAATCCGGCGACCGACGGGCCGTGGCAGACGCGCGCGCAATTGTCGACATTGTTGGTGCCGAGGACCGCGCGGGTGAATTTCTGCATCACATAGTTGGTCTCGTTGCCGGTGCCGCGCGACGAGCCGGTTGTCATAATCGAATCGGGACCGTATTTGGCCTTGATCTCGCCCAGTTTCTTGGCCGCGTACTGGATCGCCTCGTCCCACGACACCGCCTCGAAGGCGGCATCGCGCGAGCGGCGCAGCATCGGGTTGCGCAGGCGCGGCGTCAGCAGCTTGGTGTCGTTGATGAAGTCGTAGCCGAAATAGCCCTTGAGGCAGAGTTCCCCTTCATTGGTGACGCCGTTGAGGGGTTCGGCACCGACGACCTTCCCACCCTCAACCAGCAGATTCAGTTTGCAGCCCGTACCGCAGTAGGGGCAGACCGCCATATGCTTTTCCATCTCGACCTCGGTGTTCGCTCGATTGTGCCGGCTGTGCGCCGGCCGCAGTGATGGGATGGTGACCGTGGATCAGGCCGCGACTTCGGCGGCTTCCAGCGCGGCGCGCTCGCGGCGGCGGCGCAGGGTCTCGTCCATCGCCTCCCGGTCCATCAGGGTCAGGGCGCTGGTCGGGCAGACCGACACGCAGGCCGGGCCGGCGTCGCCACGCTCGATGCACAGGTCGCATTTGTGCGCCTGTGCCTTGACGCCCAGGCTGAGCGTCATGCCGGCGAATTGCCGGACCGCCGGCACCGTCACCACGTCCATGACGCCGAACGGGCAGGCCAGCACGCAGTTCTTGCAGCCCAGGCAGCGCTCCTGCTCCACCTGCACGCTGTGCTGGCGGTAGACGATGGCGTTGTTCGGGCAGGCGTTGACGCAGGGCGCGTCCTCGCAATGGTGGCACATCACCGCGGTGCTGACGTCGGCCGTCTTCACCATGCGGATGCGCGGCTTGAAGCTCTCCGGCGCCAGTCCTTCGACGCCGGCTCCTTCGGAATGGGCAAGCGCGCAGGCGATCTCGCATGTGCGGCAACCGATGCACTTGCTCGGGTTGGCAGTGACGAATCTGTTCATTCCCGTCGTCCTTGTTGGCAGCCGGAGGGGGCCGTCGGACGGAGCCGCCCCGGCATCGCTTCACTGTTCCCTGGCGTTACGCGCCGGTTGGCCGCTGCGGGCACCGGTGGCTTCACGTCCGATTGAAATCGCTTATCGCCCGATCTTTAAAAGTAATCGATGCTGATAAGCCGATCCTATCGAGTATCCTGTCTTTCTTATCAGAGTTCACCGGATGTCTTTTACCAAACAAAACATCCACGGACCCCCGGTCTTTATGTCGCGCACCTTATACCCACTTTTTTTATGTGTCTAGTTGACATCGCGTCACCCACAGGAATAGCGTGAGCAAGTCAACGTCGACCGCACAAGCGGTCTCCATTTTGACAAAGATTCGCAACAGCTGGCTCTCCTTCTGCCACACCGCCCGTGACAACAGGCGGCGTGGGGGCGTGCGCGAGCCAATACTGTCTTCTTATTGGGCGATCAGCTTTTCTTATCGGGCTTTCCCTGTTACCGGGCTTTGCCAAGGAACTCCTGATCGACCGATTCGACGCACCCGCCCGGGAAGCCGGAGGTTTGGACATGAATCGCTTCGTTATCGCGGAACCGAGAAAATGCATCGGGTGCAACACCTGCATGGCGGCCTGCACCGAGGCACACAAGAAACAGGGGCTGCAGGCGCATCCCCGGCTGACCGTCATGCGGATCGGCGACGACACCGGCCCCGTCCTCTGCCACCAGTGCGAGGACGCGCCCTGTGCCCGCGTCTGTCCGGTCAACGCCATCACCCATGCCGCCGACAGCATCCTGCTGGATGAGCAGGCCTGCATCGGCTGCAAGATGTGCGCGCTGGCCTGCCCGTTCGGCGCCATCACGCCCAGCGGCACCGGGATCGCCGGGGTCGCCGGCATCGCCGTGGCGACGCCCAGCCATTCGGCGGCGCTCGATCCGCTGCTGGCCTGGGACATCGGCGTGCGCAGCGTGGCGGTGAAATGCGACCTTTGCGCCTTCTCCGGCGACGGCCCGGCCTGCGTGCGCGTGTGCCCGACCGCCGCCCTTTACGCGGCAGACGCCGATGCCAC
>Ga0206117_100509_pt1 | contig 38078 bp, 34 predicted proteins | sample 3A5Ametagenome_FD_177997 | JGI IMG/M metagenome (GOLD analysis project Ga0206117, IMG submission 177997) | Enriched microbial communities from leaf-cutter ant dump, University of Wisconsin, Madison, United States - 3A5A | ecosystem: Environmental > Terrestrial > Nest > Insects nest > Nest dump... | reverse complement strand
CAGGCCGGCGCCTTGAAGTCTGCGACCATCGACTTCATATCAAAATTGTGACACGATGAATGTGTTGAGGCTTAGCCCACAGCAAGGAGGCCCGAATGTCTGTTCAGTCGCACATTGCAGAACTTGAACGCCGTCACGCCGCTCTCGAGCGCGAGCTCGACGAGGCTAACCAGCACCCGAGCGTCGACGGCACGACACTGCGCGAATTGAAGCGGCAAAAGCTGGCCCTGAAGGACGAGATCGTCAAGCTCTCGACCGACGCCAAGGTCCTGCACTAAGGACACTGCGGTTCGGAATCCCCTTGATCCGGCAAACGCCACGGCCTCAGGTCCGTGGCGTTTTGTTTTAGGGGCCTCTCTCAGGCCGCGATCGGATCCTGGGCCGGTTCCGGCATGGGCTTGGGGGCCGCCTTGGCCTTGCTCGCCTTGCCCAGGTAGTCGAGGAAGTAGGCCAGGGCCGCCTGGGCGAAGATGCCGAGCGCGATGAAGGCGATCTGGGCGAGCGGGCCGGGGGTGCTGGCGAACAGGTAGACCTGGCCGACCACCGACAGCGCCGTGCCGAACCAGAACACCGGCAGCGAGTTGCGGCCGATGCGCGACAGGACGCCATCCGGCGACAGGCGGCCGAGCCACGTCATGATCAGCCGGCTGTGGCCGATGACATAGGCGAGCGACAGGATGTGCAGGAGGCGCGGCAGCGCCACCCAGGGCTTCTCGTTGATCTGGAAATTGCGCGGCAGCCAGCTGACGTTGGGAATGGAGCCGTAGAGATTGTAGCGGTGGTAGATGCAGGCGGCGATCAGGTAGGCAAGCGCCAGCCACCAGAGCGGCCGGTAGAAGGGGACCGGCGTCTGGCCGCGCAGCACGCGCACGCCGACGAAGAAGCCGATGCCGAAGATGAGCTGCCAGGTGATCGGGTTGAAGAACCAGCCGCCGTTGCCGGGATAGCTCGGCATGTTGAGCCCGAACACGTGGGCGGCGGCATAGATGGCGAAGGAGGTGGCCAGCATGGCGCCGAGGCCGAAGAAGCGGGCCACCGCCATCAGCACCGGCAGGAAGATCAGAAGGCAGACGTAGAGCGGCAGAATGTTGTGATAGCCGATCTGCTGCGTCATCAGCGGAATGCCGATGAAGGCCTTGGTGGGCTGGGCGAAGATGGTGTCGATGTTGAGCGGCGTGTCGAGGATCGGCATGCCCCACTGCTGGAGCGCGAAGCAGAAGATGCCGAGGCCGACCATCAGCGAGGCGAGGTGGGCGACATAGAGGACGACCACGCGCTTGGCGATCTTTGCCAGAGGCAGCAGCACGGCGCCGGCATAGAAACGGGGAAAATAGGCGAAGGCCGAGGCGACGCCGGCGAGCAGCACGAAGGCCTCGGCCGAATCCGATAGGCCGAAGTTCTTGTGCGTGAAAGGCTCGAGCACGTTGCCGGGAATGTGGTTGATGAAGATGGACAACAGCGCCAGGGCGCGCAGGATGTCGATGCGGTGATCGCGCTTGCCGAGCGGCTTGATGTTCATTTTATTCTCCCGTCTCGGTCTGCCCCGCGAGGCTTTCCGCACAATCGTATCCCGCAAAGCTTAGCCGCCGACATCGGCAATGACGCGGCGGAACTGTGGCCTTTGGCCCTAAACGCGTCAGAGGCCAAAGAGATGCATCGCGCCGTCGTAAATCAGCTTCAAACCGACGGCGAATACCGAGATCGTCAGGATTCGGTAGAACATCCGCTCGTCGATCTGCTTGACGAGCTTCACACCGACATAGGTGGAGCCGACGGTTAGCGGCGCCAGAATGGCCGACATCAGCAGATTTTCGCCGGTGAACTGGCCGAGCATGGCGTAGGGTATGACCTTCATCATGTTGAGCGCGCCGAAGAAGATGGCGGCGGTGCCGGCGAACAGCGTCGGGCTGAGCCGCATCGGCTGGACGTAGGTCTGGAACGGCGGGCCGCCGGCATGGGCGACGAAGGAGGTGTAGCCGGTGAGCGTTCCCCAGATGGCGGCGCCGAACCTCGATTTCCCGGTGGGCGGGGGATCGCCGACGGCCGTGCCGCTGGCGACCTTGCGCGCATGCGCCCGCTCGAGAAGGAAGATGCGGGCGACGAAGGCGATGGCGAGGCCGCCCACGACGAGGCGCAGGACGTCGTCGGAAACGTAGCTGGCGGTCGCCCAGCCGAGGAAGGTGCCGAAGATCGCCGCCGGCATCAGGTGCCAGACCAGATCGGCGCTGAAGTGCCTCCGGTAGGACCACATGGCGACCACGTCGGAAATCAGGAGAATGGGCAGCATCAGCCCGGCGGCGCGGACCGGTGAAACGACGAGGGCCAGAATGGGCACCGCCGCGAGCCCGAAGGCGGCGCCGAGCCCGCCTTTCGACAGGCCGGTAAGCACCACGGCCGGTATCGCGGCAAGGTAGAAGAGAGGATCGTCGATCATCGCGTCGTCACCTGTCCCGGCGCGGCGGCGACGGGGTTGCACGGCGGCTGCCGGCTTGTATCGATTTGGAAACCGGACGTCGTCATTCGCCGTATGGGACGGTGGCCGGACTTGCCGGTCGGACGCGGACGGTCTCCGAGGAAGATCTGTCACCCGCGCGCCGCTCTCCGGGCGGTCGCGAGAACCGGTCATTGCTTAGACATATTCGGTGGAGTGCGGCAAGATGGAGAAAGCGCGGGGGCGTTCGCGTTCCCCGGAAAAGCGGGACAATTGGCATGAGACGGCTAAGCTCGCGCGTCTTCCGCACCGGCGGCGCGGGCTCGTCCTCGGCGACCCGTGGAATCGTTTTCCAAATGCGGGGGCTTTTCCCGCCGAGGGCCATGAAAAGGCCGGGACGATCTGCTAGACTGTCACGAAGGTCGGCGCGCGGCGGCCGGCGGGGACGAGGCGAAGGGTTTGCTGGATGACGGGGCAGGAAGAAGCCAATGAACAGGTGCAGCTCGAACTGGCGCGGCTTCGCCAGGAGCACCGGGACCTCGACGCGGCCATCGACGCGATGGTGTCGCTCGGCACTGCCGACTCCATCCAGATCCAACGCCTCAAGAAACGGAAGCTGGTCCTGAAGGATCGCATCCAGCAGCTCGAGGATCAGACGGTTCCCGACATCATTGCCTGAGCCTGTCGCTCGGCGAGGCAGGCTGACGTAGTCCGGCAATTTCGCGCGACCATACGAGATTTGCGCCTGAGGCTTGCCATTGCCCGGTATTTCCCCTACCGCCTTGGGCGACGCCGCGAGCCGGGGAATTTCGAGAGATGACCGATAAGCCGCCTGTCGCCATCATCATGGGCAGCCAGTCCGACTGGGCGACCATGAAACACGCCGCCGATACGCTGGACGTGCTCGGCGTGCCGCACAAGGCGATGATCGTATCCGCCCATCGTACGCCCGACCGCATGGTGGCCTTTGCCAAGGGCGCGCGCGCCGACGGCTTCAAGGTGATCATTGCCGGCGCCGGCGGCGCGGCGCACCTGCCGGGCATGGTGGCGGCGCTGACGCCGCTGCCCGTGTTGGGCGTGCCGGTGGAAAGCCATGCCCTCAAGGGGCAGGACAGCCTTCTGTCCATTGTGCAGATGCCCGGCGGCATTCCGGTGGGGACGCTGGCGATCGGCAAGGCCGGGGCCATCAACGCGGCCTTGCTCGCCGCCGCCGTACTGGCGCTGTCGGATGCGGCGCTGGCCACACGGCTCGACGAGTTCCGCGCCCGCCAGACGGCCGCCGTTGCCGAGGAGCCCGTCGATGGCGCCTGAGATGCTTCCCCCCGGTTCGGTGATCGGCATGCTCGGCGGCGGTCAGCTCGGCCGCATGATGGCGCTCGCCGCCGCCCGGCTCGGTCTCTCCGTTCACGTCTACTGCCCCGATCCCGACAGCCCGGCGTTCGAGGTGGCGAAAGCCCACACCATCGCCGCCTATGACGACGAGGCGGCGCTGGCCGCCTTCGCCGCGCGCTGCGACGTGGTCACCTACGAGTTCGAGAACGTGCCGGCTCGCGCCGCCGAGGTGATTGCCGGGAAAACCCTGCTCAGGCCCGGCGCGCTGGCGCTCGCGACCTCGCAGGACCGGCTCGTCGAGAAGACGTTCCTGCGGAAGGCCGGCGCTGAGGTGGCGGCCTTCGCCCCCATCGACGGGGGCGATGACATCGACGCGGCGATCGCGATCACCGGCCTTCCGGCCATCGTCAAGACGCGACGCTTCGGCTACGACGGCAAGGGCCAGCGCAAGGTGGAGAGCCGCGAGGCGCTCGCGGCGGCGGTGGCCGAGCTCGGTGGCGGCGATCTGATCCTCGAAGCGCTCGTGCCCTTTGCCATGGAGGTTTCGGCCATCGTGGTGCGCGGCGCCGATGGCGCGGCGGCCGTCTACGACATCGGCGAGAACTCGCACGCCAACCATATCCTGAAGGAAACGCGGGTTCCGGCCCGGGTCGGCTCCGATACGGCGGGCGCGGCGGTGGCACTTGGCCGTCGCATCGCCGATGCGCTGGACTATGTGGGCGTGCTCGGCGTCGAGCTGTTCGTGGTGCGCGAGGGCGGTGGCGAACGGCTCGTCGTCAACGAGATCGCGCCGCGCGTCCACAACTCCGGCCATTGGACGGAGGATGGCGCCGTGACCTCGCAGTTCGAGAACCATGTGCGGGCGATCGCCGGTTGGCCGATCGGCTCGGTCGAGACCATCGCGGCAACGGTGATGGAGAACCTGATCGGTGCCGAGGCCGATGCCTGGGCCGAGATTACCGCCGACCCAAGGGCACGGCTCCACCTCTACGGCAAGGCCGAAAGCCGCCCCGGCCGCAAGATGGGACACGTCAACCGGGTGGGCGCCTGACCGCCAGACGATGATCGTTCGGCGATGACCGTCAGGCGATGGCGACGCGCGCCGCAACCCGGCGGACCGTTTCGACCTCGAAGCTGTCGAGGCGGACATGTCCGCCCGGCTCGACCGTCAGCACCGTGTTCGGCGCGACGGCGGTCCACTGGTCGTGGGCGGCGTCGATCGGCTCCGACACTACGGTGATGCCGTCATCGCCATGCCGCCAGTAGAGGCTGGGCGGGCAGTCGTCGGACGAGTAGCGGAAGGCGTGGAGACGCTCGCCGTCCGACAGCGCCGCGGTGAGGCGCAGTGGCTCCTCGACACCGGCCTCGATCATCGCCCGGCGCGTCTCGGCCAGCACCGAGCGCATGGCGCCGATGGGATCGGCATCGAGATCGTCGGCGTCGAGCAGCAGGAACAGCACCTCGGAATCGGTGGAGCCATGGCGCTCGCGATAGCGGGCGTCGGACAGGCGGGCTTCGAGGCGGCGACGGATGCGGTCCCAGCCGCCGACCTGGCCGTTGTGCATGAACATCCAGCGGCCGCTGGCGAACGGGTGGCAGTTGACGCGGGTGGTCGGCGTACCGGTGGAGGCGCGCACGTGGGCGAAGAACAGCGATGATGAAATCTGATGCGTCAGGCTCTTCAGATTGTCGTCATTCCAGGCAGGCATGGCGTCGCGGAACAGTCCCGGCTCTTCCCAGGCGCCGTACCAGCCGAGGCCGAACCCATCGCCATTGGTGGCGGCAAGGCATTCGGTGGCCGACTGGCTCTGGTGGACGAGCGAGTGGCAGGGTTTGGAAACCAGGGTATCCAGGAAGATCGGACGACCGGAATAGGCGAGCCAACGGCACATGACAGGGGCGACCTCGACGCGGACGCATCAACTGAGAGCGGGTCAGCGTGTCTGACCCGATTCTTCATTCGCAAATCCCATACCGACCATCTTGGCGAAAATGCGTTAACCATGACCTACCGGGTACACGAGAGGATGGCGCTGTGGCTTTGCGGTTGCGCCGGAGGTTGCCGGCCGCTCGGCGAACGCATTTTCCGCTCTGTCCGGCCCGATCTCCAGTGGACAGGCCCCCGACGATTTGCTAGAGAACCACCACTCTTGCGGCGCCCTGGCGTGCTGCGGCGGAAATTTGTCATTTCCGCGAGATTGGTTTCATCATGTCGCCTGAGACGCGAAGCCGCGGGTGGGTCCGCCCCGGTGAGATGGGTTTCACGGTGACCGACCACGGGAAGAACAGGCGTGCAGGTACTCGTTCGCGACAATAACGTCGACCAGGCTCTCAAGGCGCTGAAGAAGAAGATGCAGCGCGAAGGCATTTTCCGCGAGATGAAGCTGCGCGGCCATTACGAGAAGCCGTCTGAGAAGAAGGCTCGCGAAAAGGCCGAGGCCGTTCGGCGGTCGCGCAAGCTGGCTCGCAAGCGGGCTCAGCGCGAGGGTCTGGTGTCGGTCAAGGGCCGCACCCACTGATATACGGGCTCCGTCGCCCGATGGTGTTTGTCGAAGTCGAGGGACGGTCACGCGAGTCGACCGTCTCTTTTGTTTTGTCCGGCGTAATCCGACGCGCGTGGCACCAAAACGCCGCCCGCCGGTTTGATTATGCGGACGACAGCGCCGAGTAGGGGTGCCCGCCGGTTCGGCTTGCCCGGTATTGCCTGAAAGGGATGGATTGATGCGGTTCATTGCGACGTCTTCGGCTCTTCGCGGTTTTGCGGGCGCTCTCGCCCTCGGCCTTCTGGCTTCCGCCTGCACGTCGACCGGCCCGACGCGTGAGCAAACGTGGGTGGTCGACCCCAATGCCGGTTCGACGGCCAATCTCGCGTCGCTCTCCGCCGCTATCCAGCGTGATCCGCAAAACGCGGTGAACTACAACGTGCGCGGCTCGGCCTACGGCCAGGCCGGCCAGTTCCAGGCGGCGCTCGCCGACTTCACCACCGCGATCCAGCTCAACCCGGGCTATTACCAAGCGTACAACAATCGCGCCCTGATCTACCGCGAGCAGCTTAATCAACCACAGGCGGCACTTGCCGACTACAATCAGGCGATTGCGCTCAATGCCGGCTACCAGCCGGCCTACCTCGGCCGCGGTATTCTCTATCGCCAGTCCGGCCAGCTCGATTTCGCCATGGCCGATTTCGATCAGGCGGTGACGCTGAACACGTCCGACGCCAAGGGTTATTACTACAGGGCGATGATCTACCAGAGCCGTGGCAACCACATTCGCGCCATCGCCGATCTCGATGCGGCCATCGCGCTCGATGCCAACTCCCCCGAGCCTTACAATGCGCGCGGTCTCAGCCGGCTTCAGGTCGGCAAGGACAAGGATGCGATGCAGGACTTCGCCGCTGCCGTCAACCGCAACAAGCAGTCGGCCGAGTTCTGGACCAACCTCGGCATCGCCCAGATCCGCACCGGCGAGGTGCAGCGCGGCCGCGACTCGATCAACCGGGCATTGGTGTTGAAGCCCGGATACGGTCCGGCCCGTGATGCTCTGCGGTTGTCAGAGGCTCAGGGCTGACGCTGACGACTCGGCTGTCGGAAAGCTTGAGCGGTCGCCGGTTCGGCGACCGTTTGCTTTGGAAAGCGCATTTAAGAACGCGATGGAACAATGCAGTCCGGCGCCTTCAACCCAATATCTAGCCATCCACCCTAACGACACATTTGACCGAGTCAGGCGTTGTAACAGGGATATCCTTGAACTTATGATCTGCGGGACAGATTGGTCTTTCGATGAAAGAGTAGCCTTTACCCTGCAAACATCTTTCTATGTAACGATCTCGCAGCCCTTCATTGACGTCATAGTTGTATGAGGATGGTGGGATATTAATTCCCCCGAATGTGTTGCATGTCGCGACGCCTCCGATATTACTACAATGGATTGTAGGGGCGCTTGAATAGCCAGGATTTATTTGCGTGGCGATGGTCTGCGGTATTTCCTTAAACGAGGCGATCTTACAAGCGTCAATATCACGCAATCTCTCCGCTCGCAGAGTGCCTGCCTTGAACGGGATAATCACTGGACCAGTTTGACAAGATGCAAGGAAACAGCCTGCTAAGGCCAGCGCGAAATATCTCATATGCATCAGTGCCCCACTCTAACTCTGGAAATCGGTGACCAGTGAATATCCAAGCTGGTTCCACTCGTCACGAGCAAACTCACTTAGGGCGTGTAAATTTATACGGTCTTCAACTTTCTCGTCCAAATCAAGCCATCCCTTATAGCAACTACAGCCATAGATCGTCGGTGCGCGGCAAAAATCATTCTGTCGTCTCCTGTTCCACGCGGAACCAGAGGGGACCGTCGGTTTCGGTGCCTGTTCTGCGATAGTCACTCTGTAAGACTGCGACGGCTTAACACTCTGTGGGTAGCTCGCGTGATCATATTGGGGCTCGGTTTGGTGTTGCCGGCCGCTTCCCGCCGATGGATTTCTTTATTTGCGGTTGTCGATGAGGCGATCGCCGGATCGTCCGCGACAGTCTTCTCCATCTCCTTACAGAGGATGGCTTTTGCAGAACCGCGGCGAACCCGGCCTATTCTCCTACCCCCGGCATGCGCATGGAGCAGTAAACAACGGTCCGGCTCCTATGCATGGCAGCAAAAGGGCGAGATATGTCGGCGAACTCTGCGACGAGCGCCCGAGTGGGCAATCAAGAGGAACATCGGGTTATCGCTGTATACCCGATAATCCCACATGGATCGATCGAGCAAGTTCTCCCATCGCCTGATCATTACCTCGGCATAGGCGCCTCCCCGCAGAGGGACTCACGATAGGCGAAAAACTCGGCTCCGTCGGGGCTCGCCAGATCGACGATGTTGAGACTGCCGGTGTGCTGCTTGGCGTCGGCGCCGGGGGGCGGTCCGCCGGTCTTTAGCCGATCAGCATATCAGCCCTCCAATGCATCTCCAGCAAGGTGTTGAATAGTTCACTGTTTGTCCGGTTTGTTCCGGCAAAAGAAAAGGTAATTCATCCAACCCATGTCCCTGGCCAGCCTGGGCGGTCGTTCTTGTTTGACGGCGGGCAAAGAAGAAGGCGCGGAACACAATGTCCCACGCCTTTCTCAACTCGTCTATGTCAGAGCTTGACCGTTCAGGCGGTCGGCTGCGGCGTGGCGCCGTCCGGCTCCTCGCCCTTGGGACGCGGCTTGGTGGTCGGCACGGCCGATCCGCGCGGCGGCGTCGTGTCGTCGAAGGCGTCACGCACCGGCGGGTGGCCGTTCATGATGCCGCGCAGTTCCTCGCCGGTCAGCGTCTCGAACTCCAACAGCGCTTCGGCGATGGCGACGAACTTGTCGTGGTTCTCGCTGATGATGCGGCGGGCGTTCGTTTCGCCTTCCTCGATGTAGCGGCGGACTTCCTCGTCGATCAGCTTGGCGGTCTCGTCGGCCATGTTGGTCGACTGGCTGACCGAGTGGCCGAGGAACACTTCCTGCTCGTTCGGGCGGTAGCGGACGCGGCCGAGCTTCTCGCTCATGCCCCATTCCATCACCATCGAGCGGGCGAGGCCGGTGGCCATCTGGATGTCTCCGGCGGCGCCGGTGGTGACCTTCTCCGGACCGAAGGTGAGAATCTCCGCCTCGCGGCCGCCGAACAGCATGGTCAGCCGCGCGAGCGCCTTCTCGTAGGTCCAGTTGTAGCGATCGCTCTCGGGCAGGGTCATCACCATGCCGAGCGAACGGCCGCGCGGAATGATGGTCGCCTTGTGGATCGGGTCGATGGTCTTGTCGAGGATCAGCGCGATGATGGCGTGGCCGGCCTCGTGATAGGCGGTGTTGCGCTTCTCCTCCGGCGTCATGGCCAGCGACTTGCGCTCGGCGCCCATCATCACCTTGTCCTTGGCGTCTTCGAACTCGCCCATGGTGACGATGCGCTTGTTGCGGCGGGCGGCCAAAAGCGCGGCCTCGTTGACGAGGTTCATCAGGTCGGCACCGGAGAAGCCGGGCGTGCCGCGGGCCAGCACCTTCAGGTCGACGTCGGGCGCCATCGGCACCTTGCGCACGTGAACCTTCAGGATCTTCTCGCGGCCGTTGACGTCCGGGTTCGGCACGGTGATCTGGCGGTCGAAGCGGCCGGGGCGCAGCAGGGCCGGGTCGAGCACGTCCGGGCGGTTGGTGGCGGCGATGATGATGACGCCTTCGTTCTGCTCGAAGCCGTCCATCTCGACCAGCAACTGGTTCAGTGTCTGCTCGCGCTCGTCGTTGCCACCGCCGAGGCCGGCGCCGCGATGGCGGCCGACCGCGTCGATCTCGTCGATGAAGATGATGCAGGGCGCGTTCTTCTTGGCCTGTTCGAACATGTCGCGGACGCGGGAGGCGCCGACGCCGACGAACATTTCCACGAAGTCCGAGCCGGAAATGGTGAAGAAGGGCACGTTGGCTTCGCCGGCCACCGCGCGGGCGGTCAGCGTCTTACCGGTACCGGGAGGGCCGACCAGCAGCACGCCGCGCGGAATGCGGCCGCCGAGACGCTGGAACTTCTGCGGGTCGCGCAGGAACTCGACGACTTCCTGAAGGTCTTCCTTGGCCTCGTCGATGCCGGCAACGTCCTCGAAGGTGACGCGGCCGTGCGCTTCGGTCAGCAGCTTGGCCTTCGATTTGCCGAAGCCCATGGCCTTGCCGCCGGCGCCGCCCTGCATCTGCCGCATGAAGAAGATCCAGAGGCCGAGCAGGATCAGCATCGGCAGCCAGTTGAGCAGCGTGCCGATCAGCGAGATGCTCTCGGTGGGCGGACGGGCGACAATGGTCACGCCGGCCTTGGTCAGGTCGCCGATGTAGTCGGCGTTATATGGCGCATAGGTCTGGAAGGTCGCGCCGTTCTGCAAGTGACCTGTGATCGTCTGGTTGACGATCGTCACGTCGCGCACGGCGCCCTGGTCGACGTTCTTGAGGAACTCCGAGAAGGCCACGTCATTGCCGGGTTGGCGCGTGTCCGAGCCCTGGAACAGCTGGAAGAGTGCCACCAGCAGCAACAGGATGATGACCCAGAGTGCGAAATTGCGGAAATTTGCGTTCATCGTCGACCTTTGAGGCGCATCGCGCGATGCGGGAGGGGCCGGGAGATAGGGTCCGGCCCTCATCACCCTAGCCCATGTCGGGTTAAGATAGGTTGTCGGTGCTGGCTTGCCAAGCCACGGACCGGCAATCCTCGCTTGCGGTGGGCGATTGGCGGCCGATCGGCCGGGTCATGACGGTCAATCGCGCCGGAAGATCTCCGTCTTCGGCGGCTCGAACGGTCGGCAGGCTGGCGGCGGCGGCGGCCGGCATCTCGCCGCTGCGGGCGCCGGGGCCGCGCGGAGCGATGACGAGGGGGCGGCCTTCGGCGCCGGCAATGGTGACCACGAATCTGTTGTCCCAGACATGATCGCCGTCGGTATCGACGACCAGTTCGGGGAAGCCGGCGCGGCCGGCCTCGGCGTAGAGCCAGAGGCGATCGGGGCGAAGGTGCAGCACGACGCCGGCCATGGTGGCCCGGCGCGGGGCTGTGCCGGCCCGGAAGGCGGCGTGCCAGCCCTCGGGGGCGTCGGCGCGCGGCGGATAGTCCGATGGGCGGATGGCGCGGATCAGCCGGACGATCAGGCGAAGGCCGATCTCGTCGGGCGCGGCGGCGAGGGCGACCGTGTCCACCGACCAGACGCCGCCATGGCTGGTGGCCGATTTCAAGGCCAGGTCGTCGGTCGCCGCTTGCAGCGCCGCCTCCGCGCGGGCCATGCGCCGGGCGGTGCCGGCCAGGCGCTCGGCGGTGAGGCCGAGGTCGGCGAGGGTCGGCAGCGTCTTGCGGAAACGGACGCGGGTGTAGCGGTCCGAGGTATTGGAGGGGTCGGTGATGTAGGGAATGCCCGCGTCGTCCAGCACGGCGACGAGATCGGCCTTGGTGACATCAAGGAGCGGACGCAGGAAACGGACGCCCTCGATCGACCGCTCGGCCGGTATGCCGGCGAGGCCGGCGACGCCCGAGCCGCGCGCCAGATGCATCAGCAGCGTTTCGGCCTGATCGTCGCGGGTGTGGGCGAGAAGCACGGCGTCGAGCTTGTTCCGGCGGGCCGCCTCGACGAGGAGGCGGTAGCGGGCGGCGCGGGCTTCGGCCTGGATGTCGCTGGTGGGCGGCGGCCCGTCATGGCGCCAGACGAGCTTTTCCGAAGGGTGGCCGAGGCGGGTGGCGAGCTCCAGCACGGCGTCGGCCTCACGGGCCGCTTCCGGCCTGAGGCCATGGTCGACGGTCAGCACGCACAGGGTGGGAGCGGCAGGGCTCTCGTGCTTCCAGCGGTCGAAAAGAACGAGCAGGGCCGTCGAATCCGGACCTCCGGAGACGGCGATGCCGACGCGGCAAAGGCCGGCAAAAGGGGAGAACAGCCGGGCTCGCGACGCCGCCGTGAGAATCTCGGGCGAAGCGGAACTGCCGGTCATGTCAGCTGCAGCCGAGTTTCTGCTTCTGCGTGGTGACGCGCGAGACAAGGCCGGACTGCGCCTTGGGGAATTTCTTGGTCAGCTCGCCGTAGGTGGCGCAGGCAGCGCTGGTCTCGCCGAGACCTTCGAGCGAGAGGCCCAGCTTGAACAGGCTGTCGGGCGCCTTCTGGCTGGTCGGGTGGTTCTTGTAGGTGGCGAGATAGGAGGTCGCGGCATCGCGGTACTGGTGGCGCGAGTAGTAGCTCTCGCCGAGCCAGTACTGGGCGTCGGCGGCGCGCGGATCGCCCGGGAAGTCGGTGAGGAACTTCTTGAAGCCGGTCTCCGCAGCCGCGTAGTCGCCCCTGACGATCGAGGAATAGGCGCTGTCGTAGTCGGCGCCGGGGTCGACGGTGGTCGGCGCCACCGCGGCCATCTGCTGCGGCGGTGCCACCGTGGTCGGCGGCGCGGCGAGCGCGCCTCCGGTTGCGAGGTTCTGGCTAGCAGCGGCGGCGAGGCCACCCGAGGTATCGATCGCCGTGTTGTTGGGGGTGAAGTCGCCCCGGGCGATCGCCGAGAGGTCGAGCGGCCCGCCGACGGCGCTGGCCGACGGCGCGGCGCTATCGGCCATGGCGCCGGGAAGCGTGCCGAGCGGCGTGGGAGGCGCGCCGAGCGTCGCATCGACCGGCGGCGGGGTGGCGGCGACCGTGCCGGGGGCGTCGATGGCAAAGCCTGCCTGGAGGGTCTCGCCTTCGCCGACCGAATCCATCGGGGCGCCGGCGCTGGCGGCCTGATTGGCGGCCGGAGCGGCAGCCGGCGGCGCGACGTCGGACCGCTTCTGGCCCTTGCCGCCCTCGAGCTGTTTCAGGCGGAACTCGTTGTCCTCCTGGGCGCGCTGCAGAAGGTTCTGCAACTGCTGGATCTGGTGCGTCAGCTCGTCGATGCGGCCATTCAGCTGGCGCATCTGCTGTTCCATGTTGTCCATGCGGACGGCCTGCTGCGCGGCGTCCTGCTGACCGGGAATGCCGGCGGGCGGAACAGGATCGGACCCGAACAGACCCGCCGAGGCGGGCGCGGCGGCAAGCAGGGCGACGCCAAGGGTGGCGGCCAGCGTGGCGGAACGGAAAAGGCTCGGCGGACGAAAGAGACGGCTGGTCATCAGCGCGGTTATCCCAGGCAATTCTGGCGGTGCCCTCCCATGCGGCCGGTGATCCGCCGGCCGGAGGGCGCCTTCATCGAAGACAGGACCATGATGCCGCTGCCGACGCAACCCCGACGACGACGGCGGACGGACTTCCGGACGGCGCGGTGGCCGCTTCGGTCCTTCCATCGGCACTTAAGCGCCGGACTTCGGCGGCAATGCGGCCGTAACACGAAAATCCCGGACTCCCCTTCGGGATTCCGGGACGATCGTGCCTGGGGTGTGGCGGTAGCGGGCGGAGATCAGCCGCCAGTGTTCAGCACGGTGACGGCGCGGCGGTTCTGCGCCCAGCAGCTGTCCTGATCGCAGAGGGCGACCGGGCGCTCCTTGCCGTAGGAGATGGTGCGGATGCGGGTGCTGGCGACGCCACGGGCGGCGAGGAAGTCCTGGGCGGCCTTGGCGCGGCGGGCGCCGAGGGCGAGGTTGTACTCGCGCGTGCCGCGCTCGTCGGCATGGCCTTCCACGGTCACCGTGTAGCGCGGGTAGAGTGCCAGCCACTGGGCCTGACGGCCGAGAACGGTCTGGGCCTCGGCGTTGAGCGAGGTCGAATCGGTGTCGAAGAACACGCGGTCGCCGACGTTGACCACGAAGTCCTGGGCGCTGCCCGGCGTCGCGGCGCCGGCGCCACCGGCGCCTCCGGCGAGCTGGCCGTCGAGTTCGCTCGGGCTCTTGGCACAGGCTGCGGCGAGAAGGGCAAGGCCGAGAGCGAGCGCTCCGCGGCGATTAAAAAGTCTGGTGGCTGTGGTCATGATACCGGTAATCCTCGAATACGTGCTGACCGGATGTTTCGAGAGTCTTGGTAAACGGCTTTGGTTAAGCCCACGTTCAAAGACATGGTTAACAAAGCACTAAATCTCGGGATCCCGGCCTTTTGATGGTAAATGCGCGCCGGACGAAGCGTCCGGCGCGCCCTCATTTGTCACTTGAGCAACGGCGACCAGGCGGGGTCGGAGGCGAAGTTCGGCGTCGGGACGCGCTGCTCGTTGCGGCCGGTGAGATCGACCGACCAGAGCTGCGGACCGCCGTTCGGGCCGCCCGAATCACGGAAGAACATGATGACGCGGCCGTTGGGCGCCCAAGTCGGGCCTTCGTTGTGGAAGCCCTCGGTGAGGATGCGCTCGCCCGAGCCGTCCGGCTTCATGACGCCGATGGCAAAGCCCTTGCCCGACTGGCGGGTGAAGGCGATCAGGTCGCCGCGCGGGCTCCACACCGGCGTGCTGTAGCGGCCGCTGCCGAAGGAAATGCGGGTGGCCCCGCCACCGCCGGCGCTCATCACGTAGAGCTGCTGGTTGCCACCACGGTCGCTCTCGAAGACGATTCGCGAGCCGTCGGGCGAGTAGGAGGGCGAGGTGTCGATGGCCGCGGTGTTAGTCAGCCGGGCCGGCGCGCCGCCGATCGGCATGGCGTAGATATTGGCGTTGCCGTCCTGCTCGAGGCTCATGACCACCGAGCTGCCGTCGGGCGAGAAGCGCGGCGAGAAGGTCATGTTCGGGAAGTTGCCGACCAGCGTGCGCTGGCCGCTCTCGATGTTGAGCAGATAGACGCGCGGCTCGCTGGCCCCGAAGGACATGTAGGTGACCTGCTGGGAGGTCGGCGAGAAGCGCGGCGTCAGCACCAGGTCCTTGCCGTTGGTCAGGAAGCGGACGTTGGCGCCGTCCTGGTCCATCAGGGCGAGACGCTTGACGCGATTGCCCTTCGGGCCGCTTTCGTCGACGAAGACGATGCGGGTGTCGAAATAGCCCTTTTCGCCGGTCAGACGCTCGTAGATGGCGTCGGCGATGATGTGGGCGATGCGGCGCCAGTTTTCCGGCGTGGTGAAATACTGCTGGCCGGCGAGCTGGGTGCCGCCGAACACGTCCCACAGGCGGAAGTCGGCCTGCAGGCGGCCGTCGGCGGCGCGGACGATGCCGCCCGAGACGAGGGCCTGGGCGTTGATCACCCGCCAGTTCTGGAAGTTCGGCACCGCGTTGGGGTCGGTAATGCGATCGACGAAGGATGCCTGGTTCAGAACCTGGAACAGGCCGGAACGCTGCAGGTCGGCGGCGATGACGCCGGCCATCTGCTGGCCGATGCTGGCCGTGTCGCCGCTGCCCACGAAGTTCGGGATGGCGATCGGCAGCGGCTGGACGTTGCCGCCGTTGATGTTGATGGTGATCTCGGCGTTGGATGGCGCCGCTGCGACGACCGCGGCGAAGGCCGCCAACGCGGCGAAGAGAGTGCGGACCAGTTTTCGCATCCTAAGGTGCTCCCAGACGGATGTTCCGGACGTGCTCCGATCGAAGGATGCGGGGCGGTCCGGCTCGACTTGCGTGTCGCGCCGCGTCAGTAGGACGACGGCGGGGTGAAATTCATGTTCACGACCTGCCAGTTGTCGAACTTGTCCTTCGGCAGGAACGGATAGGGTGCGCAGCGCTGGACGGCGCGCACGGCGGCCTCGGCGACCGCCTGGCCGGCGGGACCGGATGGAATGGCCTTGATCTCGGGTGGCCCGGCGAGGTCACCGTCGATGGTGAAGGTCACGCGCAACGGCACGACCATTTGGTCGACGCCATCGGCTCCGACCGGTGGATTGAAGCAGGCGGTCACGGCGGCGGTCAGCGCGTCGAGCTCGCTCTGGCTCATCTCGGCCACCGGACCGGTGCGGTTCTCCGAGCCGAGCGAGGCCTCCTTGTCGGACTCGCGCCCGCCACCGCCGGACGGATCCACCTTGTTGAGGAGCGCCGCCATCTCGTTGGGGTCGAAGTCCTCGCTCTTGGAGTCCTTCTGCGTCTGCTTGGGCTTTTCCTTGACGGGCTTGGCCGGCGTCTTGTCGGGCGCGTCGGCGGTGTCCTCGGTCGGCGTCGGGGCCGGCGGCTTGGGCTTCACAGGCGGCAGCTTCGGCGGCACGGGAGCCGGCTTGTCGGCTTCCTTGATCTTTTCGGCGATCTCGCCCGTGTCGGCCTTGGGGGCCTCCTCGAGCGCCGCCGTCTTCGTCTCCTCCGGCTTTTCGGCCGGCGGCGGCGTTTCGGCGGGCTTGGGCGGGGCGGCCTTGGGCGGTGGTGGCGGCGGCGCTTCGGCCGACTTGGCAGCGGCGGTGTCGGTCGCCTTCTCGGTGATGGGCGTCGACTGGTCGTTCTTGGTGGCGCCGACCCGTTGCGAGTCCGGACGCGGCGTCGGCGTCTTCACCTTGGCCTGAGAGGCGTTGTCCGACTTCGGCGCGTTCTTGTTGCCTTCGGCGATCTGCGACACGTCCGAGATCGGCACGAGGTCGACCGGCAGCGCGTCCACCGGCGCGGCGTCGAACGGCTTCGCGCCGGAAAAGGATGCAAATCCCCAGGCGAAAAGCAGGACGTGACCGATGACGGATGTCGTGAGACCTATGCGCATGTATCAGTTGGACGGCGCCGCAGCCGCCCCCGTTTCCTCTTGCGTGATGAGACCGATCTTCTTGAAGCCGGCAGCCGAAATGCGCGACATGACGCGCATGACCGTGCCGTAGTCGGCGGTCTTGTCGCCGCGCACGTAGATGCGTTCCTCGACGCCGTTCTTGGCAACGGCCATCAGCTTGGGGACCAGTTCCTCGAAGGCGATTTCGGTGTCCTGGATGAACACCTTGCCGGAGGCGTCGACCGAAATGTTGATCGGGTCGGTCTGCCCCTCCATCGGCTTGGCGGCCGTCTCGGGAAGATCGATCGGCACGCCGACGGTCATCAGGGGCGCGGCCACCATGAAGATGATGAGCAGCACCAGCATGACGTCGACCATCGGCGTCACGTTGATTTCGCTCATGACGCCGCTGGCATGACGACGCCTGCGGCGGCGACTGCCTCCTGCGGATCCGCCCCCTGGGACGCCCATGCCCATCGCTCAGCTCCTGTCGTCGATCTGGCGCGACAGGATGGCGGCGAACTCGTCGGCGAAGCCATCCATGCGCGAGCCGAGCTTGGCGGCATCGGCGGAGAGTTTGTTGTAGGCGAGCACCGCCGGAATGGCGGCCGCAAGGCCCATGGCGGTGGCGAGCAACGCTTCCGAGATGGCCGGCGCCACGACCACCAGACTGGTGTTCTTGGACGAGGCGATCGCCTGGAACGAGCTCATGATGCCCCAGACGGTTCCGAACAGGCCGATGAATGGGCCGGCCGAACCGACGGTGGCCAGAAAGATGAGACGCGCCTCGAGGCGCTCCATCTCTCGGGAAATGGTGACGTCGATCACCTTGCCGATACGGTCGGTGATGCCCTGGAAGGAGACGCGTCCCGCCTCGTGGCTGCGTTTCCACTCGCGCATGGCGGCGACGAAGATAGCGGCGAGGCCTTCGTTGGAACGAGAGGTGAGCGAGCGATAGAGTTCCTCGAGAGACTGTCCGGACCAGAACACCTTCTCGAAACGGTCCATCGAGCGGCGGGCGCGATTGTAGGCGACGATCTTGTCGACGATGATCGCCCAGCACCATACCGATGCCGCCAGAAGGCCGAGCATCACCGCCTTAACGACGAAACTCGCCTGCCAGAACAATGCCCAGACGGACACCTCGACGGCAGGTGCTGCGAGCGCGTTCTGGGTCAGTTCGACCGGATTCATGGGTATCTTCCGTTGTCCTCAGGATGAAGCGGCACTCTCTTGGCGTCAGGTCGCGTCGGCCGTGGCGGGCTGTGGCGGCATGCGTCGATGCCAGGACTTCCACATGCCGCCGAAATTTGGCGAAAACGGGACTTGACGGTCAGGAAAACTGGGGTATTTCGCCCCTCTGCCGCCGGGACGGGTTCCGCCGCCGACGGCGCCGGGGTCCCGTTCCTGTCATCCTATGGTATGGTTAAGGAAGGTTTACCGAAACGCCCTGTTTCAGCGCGCGCCTTCGATCAGCGCCGACATGGCGGGCGGAAGGCGGCGCGGCCTGCCGTTGCCGCCGATGGCCACCACCTCGACTTCCGCCGAGGCGATGAGGTCGCCGTCGCGCAGAAGCCGCTGGGACACGGTGAAGCGCGGGCCGGAAATGCTGGCGATTTCCGTTTCGACGGTCAGGAGATCGTCGAGAAGACCCGGCTTGCGATACTCGATGGAGAACTTGCGAACGACGAACAGCAGCGCGTCGGGGTCGGTCCGGTCGGCCGTGGCGCTCTGGCTGATGCCGAGGTCGCGCAGGAACTCGGTCCGGCCGCGCTCGAAAAAGCGCATGTGGCTGCCGTGGTAGAGAATGCCGCCGGCGTCGGTATCCTCGAAATAGACGCGGACGGCGAGGCGATGGACGGTCAAAAGGCGATGTCCTTGGCGGCGGCGACGGAGACGGGCGCGTCGAATCGCGACCAGACCCAGGTGTGATGGCGCACCACGTCGGCCGCCGGAAGGTGCGGCCGCTCCGAGGTCGTGTGGCCATCGGCGATGACGGTGGTGGGAATGCCGCGCGAGGCGGCGGCGCGGACGGTGGTGTCGACGCAGAAGTCGGAGGCATAGCCGCCGACCACGATACCATCGACGCCCAGCCGATCGAGCGTGGCGGCAAATTCGGTATCTCGGAAGCCGTCGCAGAAGGACTTGGCGATCACGGTGTCGCCGTGCCTGGGGGCAAGCGAGGGATGGAACTCCCAGCCGGGCGTGCCGCGCTCCCACTCGCATCCCGCTTCTTCATGCTGGATGAAGATCACAGGAGCGCCTGCGGCCCGCGCCTCGGCCGCCTTGCGGTCCAGAAGGGCGGCCACCTCGTCGATGCGATAGGCACGCGGTTCGTCGAAGACGTTGGCTTGCACGTCGATGATGACGAGGGCACGGCTCATCTCATTCCTCCTCTCCGCTGGAAAACAGCGTGAACTGGGCTTCCTCGGCGGTCTTCGGCACGGCGAAGCCGAGGTGGCGGAAGGCGTGCGGCGTCAGGAGGCGACCGCGTGGGGTGCGTTGCACGAAGCCCTTCTGGATGAGATAGGGCTCGACGATGTCCTCGATGGCGTCGCGCGGCTCGGCGATGGCCGCCGCGATGGTCTCGATGCCCACCGGGCCGCCGTTGAAGCTCAAGGCGATAGTGTTGAGATAGCGGAGGTCGAGCGCGTCGAGGCCGATGGGATCGACGTCGAGCCGCGTCAGCGCCCGGTCGGCGATCTCGGCGGTGATCGTCTCGGCGCCGTCGACGATGGCGAAGTCGCGGACGCGGCGCAGCAGGCGGCCGGCGATGCGCGGCGTGCCGCGCGACCGCTTGGCGATCTCGGTGGCGCCGTCGTCGGAGATGCCGATGCCGAAGATGCGGGCACCGCGCCGGACGATCAGCTCCAGTTCCTCGGTGGTATAGAACTCGAGGCGGATGGGAATGCCGAAGCGGTCGCGAAGCGGCGTCGTCAGGAGGCCGAGGCGGGTGGTGGCGCCGACCAGCGTGAACTTGGCGAGATCGATGCGGACGGAGCGGGCGGCCGGTCCCTCGCCGATGATCAGGTCGAGCTGATAGTCCTCCATGGCCGGGTAGAGGATTTCCTCGACCGCCGGGCTCATGCGGTGGATCTCGTCGATGAACAGGACGTCGCGTTCCTCGAGATTGGTGAGGAGGGCGGCGAGATCGCCGGCCTTGGCGATCACCGGGCCGGAGGTGGCGCGGAAGTTGACGCCGAGCTCGCGGGAAACGATCTGGGCCAGCGTGGTCTTGCCGAGGCCGGGCGGACCGACGAACAGCACGTGGTCGAGCGCTTCCTTGCGCGTCTTGGCGGCGTCGATGAACACCTGGAGATTGGCGCGCGCCGACGCCTGGCCGACGAATTCCGAAAGCGCGCTCGGTCGGATCGACTGCTCGAAATCCTCGGGGCGCTTGTCGCCCGAGACGAGACGGCTTTCTTCGCTCATGGTGGTCCGATCGTCTCCGGCGGCCCTGGTTGCTCGGCTTCGACGGCACTGTCCGACCCGCGCCTTGAGGCCACGTCGGGGGATCGGATGGTCCTGCCGAATCGGCGCGCGGCGCCGTCTGTTCGCCTTTCGTTTTGCACGAAAGGGGTGTGGTTGCCAAGCTGCCCGCGGGGCATCGGCGCGCCGTGCCACATTGCTCGGCAATGCGCCCATTCGTTGGCTGTCAATGATCACAATTGCATCACGTGAGCGTGATAGACCGCATTGACCCGAGGTAAAGACTGGTTAATCCTTTCCCTGGGCTCGAGGCGTTCCATCCCCCCGCGGCGAGGTGGTCATGGCAGCTTTCAGGACGATATTCGGGTGCTTGCTGTTTGCGGTCGCGCTGACCACGGTCGGCGGCCTTCTGTCCACCCCGGTACGTGCCGAAAGCATCGGCGGGTTCTCCGACGACGAGCTGATGGACGGCTTTCAGAAAACGGTGTTCGGCGTCGAGTACGGCAGCGCGTCTGCCGGCAGCGCCGTCAAGAAGTTCGACGGTGCCGTGCGCCTTCGCGTCATAAATCTGGCCGACAAGGACCGGCAGCGCGAGATCGCCGGTTTCGTGACCCGTCTCCCCCGCCTCGTGCGCGGCCTCGATATCCGCATGGCGCGCCCAGACGAGAACCCCAACTTCACGGTCTATGTCGTCGACCGCGCCGATTACGTCGACACCGTCCGGAGCGACGTGCTCGGATCGACGCACGGGGCCGCGCCGGGGCAGTGCCTTGTGCGGGTCTATCCGGGCTCTCTCGGCATCGTCCGGTCCACGGCGGTGATCGTGTCCGACGAGGGCGACAGCCTGTTCCGCCGCTGCATGGTCGAGGAGATCCTGCAGGGTCTCGGTCCGATGAACGACAACGCGGCGCTCTACGCGTCCGTGTTCAACGACCGTTCTCGCCACGACCGGTTCATGCCCTTCGACCGGGCCGTGGTGTCGATGCTCTATGACCGGCGCATCCGCCCGGGCATGACCCGCTCCGAAGTCGGATCGGTGTTGCCGCGCGTGCTCGCCGATGTCCGGCGCACGGTGCGATAGGGCGTTTTCTCGGAAAAGGTCGCCGCGTCCCGTCAGCGCATGTTGCGCTGAATGCGGCTCACGAAATGTCGCTGCTCGTCGGGTGTGCGCTTCTCGATGGCCGCCGTGATCATATCGCGGCGGTCAGGTTCCGTGATGTAGATCTGCGCGAGGGCTTCGCGCCCCCGATAGCTGGCGGCCAACGTATCGAGGTCGCCATTGGCGACGGCCATGACGGCCGGCGGCGCATCCGGCAAGGTGGTGATCAGTCTCGTCCGTTCGATGGCCAGGGCATACTGCCAGGGACCGTAGGCGCGGCTGCGCTCGACAGCCTGAAAGGCGACGTCGCGCTTGTCCGGCAGGGTCGCTGCGAACTGGGCAAGGGTCAGCCACAGGCGGGCGTTGCCCGGCGCCGTCTCAACGAGAGAAAGGGCGCGCTCGTAGCACGCTTCGTTGAGGCGCGTCCGATCCTCAGGGGCGATCGGGGGCGTGGTCAGTCCGAACGCCAGGGAGCGGCAGTCGAACTCGAAGACGGTGAGGGCGCGCTTGCTCGACAGGAAAGGCACGTCCGGATCGGCTTCCACTGCCCGCAGCCGGTCGACCGAGTTGCCGGCCGTGCTGAGGAAGGGCGAGGCTTCGATGCTCATGCCGTAGAGGCCGAGGCAGAGCAAGCCGCCCGAGAACAGGCCGATCAAGGGAGCCGACAGCTTCAGCGACATCATCACCAACTACCCCAATGGCGGGTTTCGGCCACAGCTGACGCCAGGTCCTTCGGGCGTTGGCCCGGCATTGACCCAGAGCGGCGCGGTTGCCGTTCTCCCTGTCTCTCTACCCCGGACAGCCTTAACCGTCTCGGGAAAATTCGCCGGTCGCCGCCAGAAACTTCTGGACCTTTTACAGGGTAGACCGGATAACTACTTAAAAACAAGAGGTGCCGGCGGTTGCGGCCGCCAACTGTCCGTCGGCGTCGGCGAGCCGGACAGCGTTCTCGATTTGGAGCTGCTTCCTTGCTCACTGGGGTTCGGTCGTTTTTTGGTTTTGGCGGCAAATCCGCTCCGGTCCCGGTGATCGGCGGTCGCGGGCGCATCGAGATCGACCCGAAGGACACCGCCGTCTACGCGATCGGCGACGTGCACGGTTGCTTTGAGGAGCTGAGGGCTGCCGAGCGGCGGATCGTCGAGGACGCCGCCCATATCTCCGCCAAGCGGCGCATCATTCTCTGCCTGGGCGATCTCGTCGATCGCGGACCACGGTCGGCCGACGTGCTCGATCACCTGATCTCCGCCCCGCCGAGCGGCTTCGAGCGCATGTCGATCTGCGGCAATCACGACGAGACATTCCTTTCCTTCATCGACGATCCTCATGAAAACATGGGTTGGCTGGAGTTCGGCGGCGAACAAACGCTTGAGGCCTATGGCGTCGACCTGACGCGGCTGGCGCGGCATCGCGGCGGCGCCGCCGGTCTTCGCGACATCCTTCAGGTGACGGTGCCTGAGGCTCACGTCGCCTTTCTGAGGCAGCTGCCGGTATCGGTGCGCTTCGGCGGCGTTCTGTTCGTTCACGCCGGCGTTCGCCCCGGCGTGCCGCTCGACGAACAGGACGAGGACGACTTCATGTGGATCCGCGAGCCCTTCGTCAGCCAGCCGCACGGCTTGGGGCTTACCGTGGTGCACGGCCATACGCCCGCCAACGAACCCGTCTTCGCGCCGGGGCGCATCGGTATCGACACGGGAGCCTTCGCCACCGGTCGCCTTACCGTGTTGCGGGTGTTCGAAAGCGAGGCGACCGTCATTCAGTGACGGCTCGCCGCGAGACTTGCATTTTCGCCGAGGCACCAAACGAAAACGCCGGCCAACAGGCCGGCGTTTTCGTGTTTGCAGCGGCGCGATATCAGCGCATGGCCAGCTGGCGCGGCGTGAAGTCGATCACCTCGGTCGGCGCCGCCACCGGGCCGGCGAAGCGGGTCGAGACCAGCGTGCCGTAAGGACTGGTGGAGAAGCTGGTTTTCACGACCTGGACCGGCGCTTCGAACAGCGTGGCGATGTGCAACTGGTCGGGGTGGGTCAGCGTCCGGAAGCGGCCCCAATAGACCGACTGACCGCCATCGAGAAGCGACGGTCCGTCCTCGGAGGCGACTTCCGGCAGCTCGACATTGCCGAACATGTCGCTCTTGCCGTCGTCGATCCTCGGGCGAGCGAGTTCGGCCGTCGGCGCCGGAGCTGCCGGCTTGCGCGGCGTCGGCACCAGAGCGGCCATCTGCTGCGGCTGGCGCGCGGCGTTGGCGGTCGGCAGCGGAGGCTCGGCGGCCGGCGGCGCGAAGGAGAGGGCGGACGCGGACGGTTCCTGATCCTGGGCGACTTCGGCCAAAGCCAGCTGGGCGGCGATGGCGTCCTGGCGGTTGGCAGCCGGCGGCAGCGGCGCCTCGACGGGCGCCGGCGGCTTCTGCGGAGGCAGCATCATCGGCGCGTCGAGCATCGCCACCTCGGTGGTGGTCTCGGCGATCTCCGACGGTTTGGCCTGCGGCAGCGGAACATTGTCCATGGCCAGCCGGTCGGCGCCGCTGAGCTTCGGCGCGGCGGCGGGTTCGAGGCCTGCCGGCAGCGTCGCCTCGGCAAGGCTGGTTACCCGGCGCTCGGGCGCGGCGGGCGGCGTGAAGGCGGCTGTCAGCACCGGAGCCGTCGGCGCGGCCACCGGCTGGCTTGCGACCGGCGGCGGCGTGATGGCCGGCGGGGTTGCCTTGGGAGCGGCAGGTGCCGGTCTGGCGGCCACGGCTGGCGCTTCCTCGCCACCGGCGGCGCCGATTTCCTCGGCCGTATCTTCCTCGTCGTTGGAGAACAGCATGGCGAGCAGGCCGCCGCCCTTGCCGGACTTGGACGACGGGGCATCGGCCGAAGCCATGGCGACGGCCGGGCTCGTGCCCTTCTCGCGCTGCAACTCGGCAAGCGCCTGCTGGTAGCCGGGCAGCGGCTTGCCGTCGGACGGAATGTGGGCGGTCTTGCCGTCGGGGAACAGGCCGACGAGCTGCGTGCGGTTGAGGCGCGGCCAGGCGCGCACCGAACCGACATCGATGTGAACGAAGGGGCTGTTGGCAGACGGATACCAGCCGACGCCACCGTTCTGCATCTGCACGGCGATCATGCGCAGCTTGTCGACGGACACGTCGGGAATGTTCATGTCCATCGCCTTGCCGAGCGAGTGCTGGCTATGCTTGGCGACGGCCGAGGAACGCGACCGCAACATGTTGTTGGTGGCGAGCGAACGATAGCCGCAAACCACCTGGATCGGCTGGCGCGAGCCGGACTTCCGGTAGAGCTCCCACACCGTGTCGAACAGGCGCGGGTCCATCCGCGTCGCCTCGTTGCGTCGCCAGTCGCGAAGGAAGCGATTGAGCTCGTTGAGGGCGGAGGGGATGAAGCGGCCGTCCTTCTTGAAGACGATGGTCAGCCGTTCCTTTGTGTGGACGTTGTAGAGGTCGAGGGTGCGGCTGTCGGCCGCCTGGGCCGCCGAGGCGAAGATCGCCAGCGCCGCGGCGGACGCCACGAAGGTGCCGAGCGTCGCGCGGCCGGCGGCGAGGGCGAAACGGGAAGAGGAGAAGCCCGCCTTTGCGCCGAAAGCCTTGGCTGCTTTCATCGAAGCGATTCCTCTCCCTGATGATGTGTTCACTGTCCGGGTTTTCACGCGTCTCTATCCGCTTGCTCTCGTCTCCAGCCGGCTCGGATTATTGGCGGAGAGAATTAAGCAACGGTTTACCGTAAGCCAATCTCGGCTGGCTTAGGCCCCGATGGTCGGAAAAAATCCCCTGGATTTCACGGGCCGTACAATAGCTGCCACCGGTCAAAAGGCCAAGTGGGTAGTTTAAGGCATGGTGGAAATGCCAAAAGACCTGCTCCGCCAAAGGCAAAGCAGGTTTTTCGGACTGATTGACCGGGCCTGGACGGTCAGACCTGCGACATGCCCAATGCCTTCTTGATGGCCTGGACATGGCCGTAGATGTCGTCGCGGAGCTGCAGCTTTCCGCCCTCGTCCACGAAGGCGGTGAAGTAGGCCAGATGCACCTTGAGGTGGGTGGCGATGTCCACCCGCCGCTCGTCGCCGCCGAACATCGCCTGCAGCTTGGGCACCGTCCACTGCGGGTCGCCCTGCAGCACGGCGTCGGCGAAGGCCATGGGGTCGTCGACGCGCACGCAGCCGTGGCTGAAGGCGCGGACGTCGCGGCTGAACAGGCTCCTGAGAGGCGTGTCGTGCAGGTAGACGGCGTGCTTGTTCGGGAACATGAACTTGATGTTGCCGAGCGCATTGGCCTCGCCCGGCACCTGGCGGATGCCGACCGCCTTCACCGCGTTCTCGTCCCAGATGATGCGGGTCGGATCGATGAGCTGGCCGTCCCAGGTCACCTCGTAGCCGTGGCGGGCAAAGTAGCCGGCCGGGTCGGCCTGGATCTGCGGCAGCATCTCCTTGACCTTGATCGACTCGGGAATGTGCCAGTAGGGATTGACCACCAGATACTGCATTTCGCCGGTGAACACCGGCGTCTGGTTGGCGACCTTGCCGACCACCACCCGCGCCTCGTGCACCTGCTGTCCATGGCGGATGACCCGCACCTTGAACTCGGGGATGTTGACGAAGACGTAGTCCTGGCTGAGGTCGCGCGGCATCCAGCGCCACATTTCCATGTTGGCGATGATCTCGCCCTCGACGTCGCGATGGGCGCCGTTGAGGACGGCGATCGTGCGCGCGCCGACCACGCCGTCGGCGGAGAGGCCGTTCTCCTTCTGGAAGGCCTCGACGGCGGCGACCAGCGCCTCGTCGTAAAGGGCCGGCTCGATGCCTTCGGCGGGGGCGTCGAGGCCGAGCCGCTTGCGCAGGCCGGGCACGCCCTCGTCGCTCATGCCGGGCTTCAGCGACTTGGCGATTGCCACCGGTTCGGGCGCCGCATCGGCCTTGCTCTTGGCGGCGCGCACCTCGGCCAGCATGGCCTTGAGGCGCTTGAAGCCGTCGGTCGGCGGGTTGAATCCTTCGAGCGCCGCGGCGGGATCGGCGGCATCGGCGACGATGGCGAGGGCCTTCTCGGCGGAAATGCGCTCGGGCGTGCGGGTGATGTCCTTGGAGATGGACAGCGGCGCGACGCGACCGCCCGAGGCCTGCTCGGCGAAGGTCGCCACGGCCATGGAGACGCGAAGGTCGGCGTTGGCGACGAGCTCGGTGGTGGCGGCCGAAAGGTCGGTTTCAGGGAGCGCGTAGTCGAGCGGGTTGAGGCCGTCTTCCACGGCGTCGGCGAGGCGGGCGATCGTCGCCTTGGCCTTGTCCGAATAATGATCGCCCACGACCCACAGCGGCTGATTGCCGCGGGCGGCATAGACCTTGGCGACGGCGTCGGCGCGGCGGCGGGCATCGCCGGTCGCCGAGGCGACGACCTTGGCGATCTCGGCGACGATCGCCTGATCGACGGGCATGCCCGGAACGGCGGTGGCGACGGCGGGCGCCGGCTCGACGGCCGGTGTCACCGCCGGCGTGGCGGCTTCCGTCGTCGGCGTGGCGGGCTCCACCTTGGGCGTGGCCGCAACGGGGGCGGCCGGGGTCGTGGCATCCGGGGACGGCGTGGCGTTGGTGGCCGGCGGCAGGGCCTTGCTTTCGACGGCCTCCGGCGTGGCGGTCGTCTTGGCGCCCAACGGGTCGAACCCGGTCTCGGCGAGCGCCGGCAGGGCGGTGAGGCCGATCACGGCGGTGGAAAGGAGAAACCGGGACAGCGAGGAGATCATCACGTTCACCACGTCCATTCTTGTGGGGCGTAGGGCCAGACAAGAATTGTCATAGAAGTCTGTTTGGCGGTTCGGCGGCCTATCGACAAGGCCGACACACCGCCAAAGGTCGATTACGTGCTTCTTGTTACTCAGCGGCCACACCCGCGTCATCGTCCTCGCCGTCGGCGAGGCCGTATTCCTTGAGTTTGCGGTAGAGCGTCGAGCGGCCGATGCCGAGGCGACGCGCCACTTCGGCCATGCGGCCGCCGTAATGGTCGATGGCGAGGCGGATCATTTCCTCCTCGATGGCGACGAGCGGACGCACGTGGCCGTCGTCGGCCAGCGAGCGCAGGAACCCGAAGGGAGCAGGGTCGTTGCCGGGGCCGGAGTTGACGGCGACGCCTATGAGGCCATCCTCGGCCGCCACCGTTTGCGGGGCGGTCTCGATGATCACGGTATCGGTCGCCGGCGCATCGGCTCCCTCGACCCGGCGGAGGGCCGAGACGTGGCCGGTCTGCGCGGCGATCTGGGGGAACTCGTCGACCGTCAGCTCGCCGCCATCGCCGAGAATGACCGCCCGGAAGACGGCGTTCTCCAACTGGCGGATGTTGCCCGGCCAGTTGAAGGCGCTGAGCATGGCGACGGCGTCCTGCCGGATGCCGGTGATGCGGCGCTTGCCCTCCTCGGCGGCGAAACGCGACACGAAGTGATCGACCAGCAGCGGAATGTCCTCGCGACGGTCGCGCAGCGGCGGCACGAAGATCGGGTAGACGTTGAGGCGGTAGTAGAGGTCCTCGCGGAAACGACCTTCCTTGACCATGTCGAGAAGGCGCCGGTTGGTGGCCGAGATCAGGCGGAAATCCACCTTCTGCGACCGGCGGGCGCCGACCGGCTCGATCTCGCCTTCCTGGATGGCGCGCAGCAGCTGGACCTGGATGTCGAGCGGCAGTTCGCCGACCTCGTCGAGGAACAGCGTGCCGGTGTGCGCCTCCTGGAACTTGCCGGTGTGGCGGTCGACGGCGCCGGTGAACGCCCCTTTCTCGTGGCCGAACAGCGTGCTCTGCACGAGGTTCTCGGGAATGGCGCCGCAGTTGACGGTGACGAAGGGCTTGGTCCGGCGGTCGGAGGCATTCTGGATGGCGCGGGCAACCAGTTCCTTGCCGACGCCGCTCTCGCCCTCGATCAGGATGGGAATGCCCGAGGTGGCGGCGCGTTCGCCGAGGCGCAGGACGCGGGCCATCTCCGGGCTCTTGGTGATGATGTCGCGGAAACCGAGGCCGGAGGTGGCCGGCCGGCGGGCGCGACGAATCTCGCCCTCCAGCGCCGTGACCTTCAGCGCGTTCTGGATCGAGACGGCGAGGCGCTCGTGGTTGACCGGCTTGACGATGAAGTCAAAGGCGCCGGCCCGCATGGCGCCGACCACCGTGTCGATCGAGCCGCGCGAGGTCTGGACGATCACCGGCAGGGTTTCGCCGCCCTTGGCCAGGCGTTCGAGCACCGCCATGCCGTCGAGGTCGGGCATGACCAGGTCGAGAATCATCAGTTGGAAGTCGCCGCGCGCGGCGGCCAGCATGGAAAGACCGGCCTCGCCGCCGTCGGCGGTGACCGCCTCGTGACCGAAGCGCTTGACGGCCTCCTCAAGGAGGCGGCGCTGAATCGGATCGTCGTCGACGATCAGGATGCGAGCGGCCATGGGTTAGTCCGTCCTTCCGCGTCTGTGCCAATTCGGGGCACTGTGCCGGGGTAAGGGTTAAGAGAAGGTTAGGCCGCGGCGCTCCGTCCCCCATTTTCGCCGACATTTCCGTTGATCCCTGGCTGTCCGAACACGTAGTCTTGCGCATGGTGCCCTGCGCCGCTTTTGGAGTTGTCGTTCGATGAGCCGTTTCCGTCTGCCCCGTCCCGTCTTCCATCCTGCCGACGCCGGCGCCGTTGCCGAGGCGCTGCCGGAGTGGGATCTGTCGGCGCTCTACGCCTCGCCCGCCGATCCGGCCATCGAGCGCGACATCGAGGCGGCGTCCAAGGCCGCCGGCGAGCTTGCCGACCGGGCGAAGGGAAAGCTTGAGGCCGTTCTCAAGGCACCGGGCGGCCCGGCGGCCTTCGCGGCGCTGATCGCCGACTACGAGAAGCTGGACGATCTGCTCGGACGGCTGGGGTCGTATGCCGGCCTGCTCTATTCGGGCGACACCACCGATCCCCAACGCATGAAGTTCTACGGCGACATGCAGGAGAAGATCACCGCGATCTCCTCCGGCCTGCTGTTCTTCACGCTGGAGATCAACCGGATCGACGACGGCCTGATCGAGGCTGGCTTCGCCGACCCGGCGCTCGCGCACTACCGGCCCTGGCTCACCGACATCCGCCTCGACAAGCCCTACCAGCTCGAGGATCGGGTGGAGGAGCTGTTCCACGAGAAGTCGATCACCGCCTATTCCGCCTGGAACCGCCTGTTCGACGAGACCATCGCCGGCCTGCGCTTCCCCGTCGACGGCGAGGATCTGGCGATCGAGCCGACGCTGCACCTGCTGCAGGAAACCGATCCGGCCAAGCGCAAGGCGGCTGCCGAGGCGCTCGGCAGCGTGTTCGGCGACAACATCGGCATCTTCGCCCGCATCACCAACACGCTCGCCAAGGACAAGGAGATTTCCGACCGTTGGCGCGGCTTCAAGGACATCGCCGACTCGCGCCATCTCGCCAACCGCGTCGAGCGCGAGGTGGTCGATGCGCTGGTCGAGGCGGTGCGGGCGGCCTATCCGCGCCTCAGCCATCGCTACTACCAGCTCAAGGCGCGCTGGATGGGCGGCGAAACCATGCCCTACTGGGATCGCAACGCGCCGCTGCCCGGCGCGGTCACCCGTCAGGTGTCCTGGAGCGAGGCCAAGGCGACGGTGCTCGACGCCTATGGCCGCTTCTCGCCGAAGATGGCCGACATCGCCCGCCGCTTCTTCGACGAACGCTGGATCGACGCGCCGGTGCGGCCGGGCAAGTCGCCGGGCGCCTTCGCCCATCCGACGGTGCCGTCGGCGCATCCTTACGTGCTGCTCAACTATCTCGGGCGCACGCGCGACGTGATGACGCTCGCCCACGAGCTCGGCCACGGCGTGCATCAGGTGCTGGCCGGCCGGCAGGGCGCGCTGATGGCGCCGACGCCGCTGACGCTGGCCGAGACGGCCTCGGTGTTCGGCGAGATGCTGACCTTCCAGTCGCTGCTTCGCAACGCGGCGACGCCGGCGGAAAAGCGGACGCTGCTCGCCTCCAAGGTCGAGGACATGCTCAACACGGTGGTGCGGCAGATCGCCTTCTATTCGTTCGAGCGCAAGGTGCACGCCGCCCGCCGCGAGGGCGAGCTGACGGCCGACCGCATCAACGAGGCGTGGCTCTCCGTGCAGGGCGAAAGCCTCGGGCCGGCCATCACCCTCGGCCCGGGCTACGAGACCTTCTGGGCCTACATCCCGCACTTCATCCACTCGCCGTTCTACGTCTATGCCTACGCCTTCGGCGATTGCCTGGTGAACTCGCTCTACGCCGTGTTCGAAACGGCCGAGACCGGGTTCCAGGACAAGTACTTCGCCATGCTGGAGGCCGGCGGCACCAAGCACCACACGGAGCTTCTCAAGCCCTTCGGTCTCGATGCCTCCGATCCCGCCTTCTGGCAGATGGGGCTTTCGGTGATCGAGCGGATGATCGGCGAGCTGGAAGTGCTCGACGCCAGTATCGCCCGGCAGGGCTGAGCGCATCGCCCATCGTTTATAAGTATTTGCGCGGAAACGCAGGAAACCCGTCGGTTCGCCGGCGGGTTTTTCCTTTTAGGTCAACTACTTATCGGGAAATAACGTGCGAGGATGGCCGGGCTCGGTTTTGCACAGGCCGAACGTTACGTTGCATTACGCAAGCAAAAGGCTCTAGGAGTTTTTCCGGAGGTCCGGTCGGCCTCGGCCCGTCGTCCGGGGAGGGATGGCGGGGAACGGGGTTTTCTTCGGACAGCCCTCTCGATGCCGGCGCCCGAAAGACACCCTGGAGAAGCTCAATGAAGATTGCGGTGTTGAAAGAACCCGATCCCGAGGAGGGGCGCGTTGCGATCACGCCCGAGACGGCCAAGCGCTTTATCGGCCTTGGTGCAACGGTGTTCGTGGAGGCCGGAGCGGGCCTGCGGTCGCTTATTCTGGACTTCGACTACACGATGGTCGGCGCCGTGATGGCCGAGACCACCGCGGACACCGTCCGCGATGCCGACGTGGTTCTGACCGTGCGGCGCCCGTCGCCGGACGTGCTGTCCCAGCTCAAGAAGGGCGCGCTCGCCATCGCCATGATGGATCCCTATGGCGACGATGCCGCCATCAAGGCCATGGCCGACACCGGCGTCACCGCCTTCGCCATGGAGTTCATGCCGCGCATCACCCGCGCGCAGGTGATGGACGTTCTCTCGAGCCAGGCCAACCTTGCCGGCTATCAGGCGGTGATCGACGCCTCCTTCGAGTATGGCCGCGCCATTCCGATGATGATGACGGCGGCCGGCACCGTGCCGGCGGCGCGCGTCTTCGTGATGGGCGCCGGCGTTGCCGGCCTGCAGGCCATCGCCACCGCCCGCCGTCTCGGCGCCGTGGTGACGGCGACCGACGTGCGCCCCGCCGCCAAGGAACAGGTGGAGAGCCTGGGCGCCAAGTTCGTCGCCGTCGAGGACGAGGAATTCAAGCAGGCCGAGACGGCGGCGGGCTACGCCAAGCCGATGTCGGCCGCCTATCAGGCCAAGCAGGCGGCGCTGGTGGCCGAGCACATCAAGAAGCAGGACATCGTCATCACCACGGCGCTGATCCCGGGCCGGCCGGCGCCGCGCCTGGTCTCGGCCGACATGGTGAAGTCGATGAAGCCCGGTTCGGTGCTGATCGACCTCGCCGTCGAGCGCGGCGGCAACGTCGAGGGCGCGCGTCTCGGCGAGGTGGTGACCACGCCGGAAGGCATCCGCATCGTCGGCCACAAGAACGTGCCCGGCCGCATCGCAGCCACGGCCTCCCAGCTCTACGCCAAGAACCTCTTCGCCTTCGTCGAGACGCTGATCGACAAGAAGGAGAAGGTTCTCGCCGTCAACTGGGACGACGAACTCGTCAAGGCGACCGCGCTGACGCGCGAGGGCGCCGTCATCCATCCCGCCTTTCTGAACTGACGCGGAGACCCGTCCGATGTCCTCTACGCTCACGGCCGAACAGGCCCTCGAACAGGCGCGGATCGCCGCGCGCGCGGCGGCCGATGCCGCCCGCGCCGCCGAAGCCGCAGCCAACGCCGCCGCCGACGCGGTCGCCTCAGGTCAGGTCGGTCAGGTCGGCGCCACCGCCGACGCGGCGGCCGCCGCCGCCCACGCCCTGTCGGGCGGGGTGATCGACCCCTTCGTGTTCCGCCTCTCCATCTTCGTGCTGGCGATCTTCGTCGGCTACTACGTGGTCTGGTCGGTGACGCCGGCCCTTCACACGCCGCTGATGGCGGTGACCAACGCCATCTCCTCGGTGATCATCGTCGGCGCGCTCTTGGCCGTCGGCGTCGAGTTCCTGGCGCCCGGCACCGGCGTGTCGCGCGGCTTCGGCTTTGTCGCCGTCATCCTGGCATCGGTGAACATCTTCGGTGGCTTCCTGGTCACCAGTCGCATGCTCGCCATGTACAAGAAGAAGCACTGAGGACACGGACATGACAGCCAATCTTTCCGCCGTCCTCTACCTTGTCTCCGGGGCGCTGTTCATCCTGGCGCTCAGGGGGCTCTCCAGCCCGGTGACGGCCCGGCGCGGCAACCTTCTGGGCATGCTCGGCATGGCGATCGCCATCGGCACGACGCTGGCCTCGATCAAGCCGTCCTTCGGCGCCTATGGGCTGATCGTCGTCGGCCTCGCCATCGGCGGCGGCGTCGGCGCCTACATCGCCCGCAAGATCGCCATGACGGCCATGCCGCAGTTGGTGGCCGCCTTCCACTCGCTGGTCGGCCTCGCCGCCGTGCTGGTGGCCGCCGCCGCGCTCTACGCGCCGGAAGCCTTCGGCATCGGTCTGCCCGGCTCGATCCACGGGCAGGCGCTGGTCGAGATGAGCCTCGGCGTCGCCATCGGCGCCATCACCTTCACCGGCTCGGTGATCGCCTTCCTGAAGCTCGACGGCCGTATGAGCGGCAAGCCGATCATCCTGCCCTTCCGCCACATCGTCAACGCGGCGCTGGCGGCGCTGCTCGTCGTGCTGGTGGTGGTGCTGGTCAACACGGAAAGCCACTTCGTGTTCTGGCTGATCGTGCTGGTGTCGCTCGCCTTCGGCGGCCTCATCATCATCCCGATCGGTGGCGCCGACATGCCCGTCGTCGTCTCCATGCTGAACAGCTACTCGGGTTGGGCGGCGGCCGGCATCGGCTTCACGCTGGGCAACACGGCGCTGATCATCACCGGCGCGCTGGTCGGCTCGTCGGGCGCCATCCTCAGCTACATCATGTGCAAGGGCATGAACCGCTCGTTCATCTCCGTCATTCTCGGCGGCTTCGGCGGCGAGACGGCGGCAGCCAGCGGCGAGGTTGAACAGCGGCCGGTCAAGCAGGGCTCGGCCGAGGACGCCGCCTTCATCATGAAGAACGCCTCCAAGGTGATCATCGTGCCGGGCTACGGCATGGCGGTGGCCCAGGCCCAGCACGCGCTGCGCGAAATGGCCGACAAGCTGAAGGCGGAGGGCGTCGAGGTGAAATACGCCATCCATCCGGTGGCAGGCCGCATGCCCGGCCACATGAACGTGCTGCTCGCCGAGGCGTCTGTGCCCTATGACGAGGTGTTCGAGCTCGAGGACATCAACTCCGAGTTCGCGCAGGCCGACGTCGCCTTCGTCATCGGCGCCAACGACGTGACCAACCCCGCCGCCAAGACCGACAAGACCTCGCCGATCTTCGGCATGCCGATCCTCGACGTCGAGAAGGCGGGCACGGTGCTGTTCGTCAAGCGCGGCATGGGCTCGGGCTATGCCGGCGTCGAGAACGAGCTGTTCTTCCGCGACAACACCATGATGCTGTTCGCCGACGCCAAGAAGATGGTGGAGACCATCGTCAAGAACCTCGAATGAGGCTCAAGGCAGCGTGAGAAAAACGGGCCGTCGCGGGATACGCGGCGGCCCTTTCGTTTTCGGGTATCACGCCGGCCTGGGGTGGAAGATGCCCCACGCGAGATGGTGGCGGCGGGCGTTCCAGACCAGCAGGGCGGCTACCACGCCCCACATCACCACGTCGCCGACCGGATAGGCGATCCAGATGCCGAACTCGCCGGCCATCATCGGCAGCAGCGCGAGCATCGGCAGGCCGATGACATAGGTGCGGACGAGGTTGAGGATCGCCGCGCTGCCGGCCATGCCGAGCGCCTGATAGTAGCCGCCGAGCACCATCAACGGCGCCGAGAACGCGTAGGTGGCGGTGGTGACCGGCATGATGCGCCCCACCTCGGCGATGACCTGCGGGTCGTCAACGAACACCGCGCCGAGCGGACGGGCCAGGAAGACGAACAGGCTCTCGAAGATGGCGGCGTAGACGAACGCCACGGAGAAGGCGATCTTCAGCGTCGCCCTGACACGGTCGTGCTGGCCGGCGCCGAAGTTGTTGCCGGCGATCGACTGGCAGGCCATGGTAATGCCCAGCATCGGCAGGAAAGCGAAGCTCAGCACCCGGGTGTAGACGCCGTAGGCGGCGATGGTGGCTGCCGGGTCGGCGGTCGGCCAGAGCTGGATGTCGGCGATGATCAGGCCGCTCGACAGGCTGATGCCGAGAAGACCGAGCGACGGCGGCGCGCCGAGGGTCAGCATTTCCTTCCAGTTGGCGATCAGCGACCCCGTGCCGCGGGCGAAGAGCGGCAGCCGCGTCCGGCCGGACAGGCGCAGGTAGAACACGGCGGAGATCGCCACCACCTGGGCCAGCACGGTTCCGGCGGCCGAGCCGGCGACGCCGAGGCCGAACGGGCCGATCAGGATGTAGTTGAAGACGATGTTGAGCAGCGTCACGGCAATGGCGACGGCGGCCATGGTGCCGACCTTGCCCTCCGACCGCAGCGCGTCGCCCTGGATCGACAGGAAGAAGCTGAACGGCGAGAACACCACCATGATGGTGGTGAACTGAAGCCCCATGCGGGCGATCTCGGGATCGCCGTCCGACAGGGCGTGCGTCAGCGGCCCGCCGACGAAGAACAGCACCACGATCAGCACGCCGCAGACGACGAGGGCAAGAAGGTTGGCGGCGTTGAGCGTGCCCTCGGCGGCGCGGATGTCGCCGGCGCCGATCTCGCGGGCGACGATGGAGGCCATACCGGAGGACACCATGCTCTGCAGGGCGACGATCAGCATCATCACCGGGAACATCAGCGTCACGGCGGTGAGCGCCTTCGGTCCGGCGAGGCGGCCGAGCAGCAGTGCGTCGACCACGGTGAAGAGGCCGCTCACGGCCATGAACAGCACGATGGGTGCGGCGGTGCGCAGGAACACGCGCGCCAGCGAGCCGTGAAGATATGGATTATGCGCTTGGTCTTTTTCAGACATGACTTGTCCCCGGTTCACTCCGGCTAACAGATGAGGGGCCCGCGTTGCCGCACGTCGGAGTGCGAATTGTCCATGGAGACAAGAAAACTGGCTTCACCAATGCGCGAGGGCATGCGGGCGGCCGGTGCCAGGAACCGGCGCCGAAGTAGAGCTTCGCGGAATGGTTGTCAATGCCAGTTCAGTCGCGGCTGTCGAGGTAGGCCTCGAAAGCCTTGAGGGTCGTCTCCGAGACGTAGTGCTCGATGCCCTCGGCGTCCATTTCGGCGGCCTCCGGCGGCACGCCGACGGCGATCAGCAACCGGACGACCAGGCGATGGCGGGCCTTGACCTCGCGCGCCATGGCGGCGCCCGTTTCGGTGAGGAACACGCCGCGATAGGGGCGGGAGATCACCAGCCCCTCGCGCTTCAGCCTGAGCACAGCCTTGTTGGCGGTGGGGTGGGTGACGCCGAGCCGGCGGGCGATGTCGGTGATGCGCGCCTCGCCGAACTCCTCGGTGAGGTCGGCGATCAGCTCGGTATAGTCCTCGAACAGGGCCGTCGAGCGAATGGCGCGCGCGTTGGTGAAGCGGTCGGCGTCGGTCGGTTCCGTAGCGGTCTCGGGGCCGGGCGCGAGATCATCCCTCGACATGTCCTGTCCTTCGCGGGTCCTGTTTCCTGAGCCTGCGGCGGGTTTCCCGCCGTGGCGCCTCAACGTCGCGGCACACTATGCAGCCCCGGCTACGATTTGCAATCGACAATCAGGGGCGAATCCCCAGGGGAACCGAAAGCGGCGCGGCAGATTTTATTGCAAGTCAGTCGCATCTGGCTTGACAGAAATGTAGCCGATGCTATATTTCCAAGCATAGGAAAACTTCCGGTGCCCGCCATGTCCGTTCTCTCCCAGTCCGTCGCCAGCGTTACCCCCTCCGGAATGACCAGCCGCACGTCGGTTGCGATCTCCGAAGCGCTGGCGGGTCGCCTGAAGGGACCACGGGCCATGCTGGCCTTCATGGGTCCTGCGGTGATCGCCTCCATCGCCTACATGGACCCCGGCAACTACGCCACCAACATCGGGGCCGGCGCCGGCTACGGCTACGCGCTGATCTGGGTGGTGGTGATGGCCAACATGGTCGCCATGCTGTTCCAGGCGCTGTCGGCCAAGCTCGGCATCGTCACCGGTCGCAACCTCGCCGAAATGAGCCGTGATCGGTTCCCCTTCCCGGTGGTGATCTTCATGTGGATCGTCTCCGAGATCGCCGCCATGGCCACCGACCTCGCCGAGTTCCTCGGCGGCGCCATCGGCCTGTCGCTTCTCTTCGGCACTTCGCTCCTCACCGGCATGGTGATCACCGCGCTCGTCACCTACGCGCTCCTGATGTTCGACCGTGGCGGCTATCGCCCGATGGAGCTGATCATCGGCGGGCTCGTCGGCGTCATCGGCGTCAGCTACCTGATCGAGATGCTGATCGCCCCGATCGACTGGTCGGCCGCCGCGGCCGGTGCCGTCACTCCGGTTCTGCCGGATGCCGGCGCCCTGACCCTCGCGGTCGGCATCATCGGCGCCACCGTCATGCCGCATGCCGTCTATCTCCACTCCGGCCTCACCCAGCACCGCGCTCCGGTGCGCAATGAGGGCGAGCGCCGCAAGGTCCTCAAGTTCTCCAACATCGAAGTGGTGGCCGCGCTGGCCGTCGCCGGCCTCGTCAACATCGCCATGGTCATGATGGCCGCCTCGGCCTTCCATGCCGGCCACAGCGACGTCGCCGAGATCGAGACCGCCTATCACACCCTGACCCCGCTGCTCGGTGCCGCCGCGGCCGGCGTGTTCCTGGTGTCGCTGATCGCCTCCGGCATCTCCTCGTCGGTGGTGGGCACCATGGCCGGCCAGATGATCATGCAGGGCTTCGTCCGCATGGAGATCCCGGTGTTCGTCCGCCGTCTGGTCACCATGGTCCCGGCCTTCGCCGTGGTCGCCGCCGGCGTCAACGCCACCGACGCGCTGGTCATCAGCCAGGTGGTGCTGTCGCTGTCGCTGCCGGTGCCGATGATCGCGCTGGTGCTGCTCACCCGCCGGGCCGACATCATGGGCCCCTATGCCAACGGCCGGCTGACCGACACCCTGGCGATCGCCGCCACCGTGCTGGTGCTGTCGCTCAACGGCGTGCTGGTGGCGGGCGCGCTTGGCCTCGAAATCCCGGGCCTCGCCGGCTGATCGGCACGTCGCGCCGGACCGCCGAGGCGGCCCGATTGCCCATTTCAAGGCGTCTCGCTCTTAAAAATGGGTCTAAGGAGCACGAGAAGCCCCTCTATCTACGAGACTTTCGGCTACCTCCGCGAATCGTGATGGTGGACTTCTTAACCTGTGAACGCACAATAAGCAGATTAGGGGTGTCAAGAAGAGTGGCGATCTCCGCCATTCCTGTCGTATAGTCCTGCGACGAGCCTTGCGAGTGCCGCGTTCCGATGTCCATGCCCGCCCGCCTCATTCCGAACCAGCCGGTTCCCCCGCTCAGGGTGAAGACCGTCGGCGGTCCGTGCTGGCGGCTGTGCGACCAGAAGCCTCAGCATTTCACGCTGGTCCTGTTCTATC
>Ga0206117_100508_pt1 | contig 38161 bp, 37 predicted proteins | sample 3A5Ametagenome_FD_177997 | JGI IMG/M metagenome (GOLD analysis project Ga0206117, IMG submission 177997) | Enriched microbial communities from leaf-cutter ant dump, University of Wisconsin, Madison, United States - 3A5A | ecosystem: Environmental > Terrestrial > Nest > Insects nest > Nest dump... | reverse complement strand
TGACGATCATCAGGCCGTACAACGCCAGATGCATGAGGTTCGCCACAGCGTTCTGCCAGGCCGGAGGTTGTGGTCGTATCGCTGGACGAGGACTCAGGCGACCCAGCAGGCGAACCCAGACCAGCGCGAAGACTGCCAGCCCTAGCAGACCATGGAAGCCCAGTAGAGGTCCCTTCAGAACATGCCCCTTGGGCAGGGCCCCACGCAGCTCGATACAGGCATAGATGCCGATGAACAGGATTACCATGCTCCAGTGCATGATGATGGACAGGCGACTGTAACGATCACTACTTGAGTCGTGCTTCATATCCTTGACCTCTCGGAGTGGAACAGATGATGCCAAGGTGCCACCTGAAGCTTAAGGAAGTCTGAAGTCCGTAGTGACCGTGCGCTCGAGTGGGATCGACAGGGTCGCGGCAAGTCCGCCGCACGATCGGTTGCCAAGACGCACCTGCCCCCCCATGCGCTCAACGATAGTGGCCACGATGGACAAACCGAGGCCGGCGCCATTGGGGCTATTGCGGCTGTAGAATCGTTCGAACACCCGCGACAGGCTGGCCTCGTCGATGCCCGGGCCTTCGTCCTCGACGGTGAGCTCGATCTGGCCGGCTAACTGTCTGAGCGACACAGTAATTCGTCCTCCCGTCGGAGAATGCTCCACAGCATTGGCCACCAGATTCTGCAAGGCGATGCCCAGCACGCCGGCATCGACAGCCAGATGGTGATCACCCTCGCCGATGTCCAGCGACGGTTCCAGGCCGCGGTCGAGAATCCAGGGGGTCAACTCCGCCAGCGTATCGGTGACCACCTGCGCGAGATCGACCTCGGGGCTCGCACGCTGTCCCAGGCGCGGCTCCAGGCGGGCCAGGGTCAACAGCTGGTTGACCACCCGAGCCAGGCGATCGACGCCGCCGATCAGGAACGTCAGAGCTTTATGCCGCTCGTCCTCGGTGGTGGACGCCTGGGCGTTCTGCGCATGCAGGCGCAGAATCGCCAGCGGGGTGCGCATCTCATGGGCTGCGTCGGCGATGAAGCGATGCTCGCGACGCAACAGGTCTTCGATCTGCGCCAATAGACGATTGATCGCCGCCTGCATGGGCTCCAGCTCCGATGGCAATGGCACCAGTTGCAACGGCTCCAGAGAGTCGGCATGCCGGGCGCGTATGACATTGGCCATGTTCTGCAAGGGGCGCAGGCCCCAGCCGATCGCCGCCCAGACCAGCAGGACAAGGGCCAGGCTGCCGATCAGGAAGGGAAACAGCGTATGGCGGACGATCCGGTCGATCAGGTCGTAACGAACATCCTCGCGCTCGCCGACCCAGATGACCCAATGCCGTTGCGGCACGGGGAGGACGAAACCACGCCACTGTTCACCATTAACCGGAAAGTCGGCAAAGCCCGAAGAGACTGGAAGCGCCCCTAGGGCCGGGGCGCTGGGGGTGTGAACCAACAGCTTGCCGGTATCATCCCAGACCTGAAAGGCCAGCTTGCTTTCATAGGGATGGCCAACCCTATGCCGCCCAGCCTTGCCCAAGGCGTCGTTGAAGGCCTGGTACAGCTCCTCACGGCTACCGTCCTGGACCGGAATGCTCATTACGCCCTCTAGCAGGCGGGCATTCTGCGCAAGATGGGCATCATAGACTTCGGTGATTTCGCGGCGGCTGTCGTGGTAGTTGTACAGCGCCAACAGGCTGGTCCCCAGCACCAGCAAAAGCATCACCCGCCATAGCGTTCTCTGACGCAGCGAACTCATGCCTTGCCCTCGACCAGATAGCCGATACCGCGCACGGTGCGGATCAGGCCGTTGAACAGTTTTTTGCGCAGGTGATAGATGTTCACTTCCAGGGTGTTGCTTTCCGGTTCTTCGTCCCAGCCATAAAGCAGTTGGGTCAGGCGCTCGCGAGTGAAGACCTTGCCCGGCTGGGCCAGCAGTTCGTGCAGCAACACGTATTCCTTGGGTGTGAGTACCACGGGCTCGCCCTTGTAGTGCACTTGCTGGGTGGCTGGGTCGAGGCTGACGCCAGCGTGTTCGATCAGCACCTTGGCCCGCCCCGCACTGCGTCGCAGCAAGGCCCGCAGGCGGGCTTTGAGTTCGTTAAGATCGAAGGGTTTGATCAGGTAATCGTCTGCTCCGGCATCGAGGCCGGTGATGCGGTCTTCGGTAGCATCCCGGGCGGTGAGAATGAGCACCGGCAGGCTGTCACCGCCGGCCCTCACCCGCCTCAGCAGTTCGATGCCATCCAGGCGCGGCAGCCCCAGATCGAGGATCGCCAGGTCAAAGGCCTCATGCTGCAACGCATGCAATCCGCTCACACCGTCGCGCAACCAGTCGAGGGTATAGCCCTCCTGACGCAGACCATCGCAGATGCCCTCGCCCAGCGCGGTATCGTCCTCAACCAGCAGCAGCCGCATAGTCAGTCCTGTTTGTCCTTGATCGCCTTGAGTAAAGCATCGATATCGCTGCGCCGGCCCTGGTCAGCCAATTCGCGTCCTGGCCGCGGTGGTGCCTGCAAGGCTTTCTGCAGGGCCAGCCGAGCCTCGCCGTAGCGTTTCTGCCGGAACAGATGATCGGCCCAGAAGTAGTTGCTGTCGATACCGCCGGGGTTGATCTGCAAGGCCTGGCGCAACAACGTCTCGGCCTTTTCGGCGTCACCGAAGCCGATCGGCCAGCCGGGCACCTGGTCATACAAGGTACCCAGGCTGGTATAGGCCGAGCCCTGCAGTGCGTTGGGGTCCAGCTTCATGGCCTGCTCCAGGCTGGCCTTCGCCGCCTTGACCTTGCTCAGTGCCCCCAGCCCACCGGTAGCACCGGCCCAACTGCTGTTGATGATGCCGTCCCAGATCAGCGGCTCGGCCTTGCCGGGATATTGATGAACGAAGCTGGCGGCATCACCGGCCAGCTTCTCGAAGGCATCGGCACGCTGGTCCTTGGGGGTCTGATACTGGATCTGTGCCCAGCGTTGCTGCAACTCTCCCAGATGCTGGGTACCCGCCTGGTCCAGCGCCCAGGTCAAAGGTGTGAACGCCAGCAGGCTGGCCACGAACAGACGTTTCATTTGATCGACTCCTTGGAGTGGCTACCGATATGACGACGAATCACTGGCAACTGCTTGCGCAGTGCGCGATCGACCACCCCCGGCAGCATGCCGTTGAGGCGTACGAAGAGCTTTTCCGGCCAGCCCAGGTAAAGCTCGCTGCGCTCGGACTGCACGGCTTCGAGCACCGCCCGGGCGACATCCGCCGGGTCGTCCATACCGACCTTGAGGGCCTGGTTGAGGGCCATGGCGGCGCTGCTGTTCATACTTGTGCGGGTGGCCCTGGGGGCTGCGTAAAGCACGTTGACCGTGGTATCGGCCAGCTCGCGGCGCAACGCTTCGGAAAAACCACGCAGGGCGAACTTGCTGGCGCAATAGGTGGCGTAGCCTGGATAACCGATCGAACCGTAGGTCGAGCCGACGTTGACCACCAGCGCCTTGGCCTGGGTCCGCAGCAAGGGCAGGCAGGCTCGGGTCAGTTGCAGCGGAGCCTTGAGGTTGATGTCCAGCAACTCGTCGAGCGCTTGCTCGTCCAACTGGTCGAGCAAGGCGAAGCGATTGATTCCAGCGGCATTGATCAGCACGTTGACCCCGCCGATCTCGCGGGCACGGCCAGTCACCAGCCCACGCCCCTCGGCGGTCCGCAGATCGGCGCTCAGCCAGGACAAGCGCTGCGGGTAACGCTTCAGCAGGCTGGCCAGTTCGCCCATTTGCCGACTCACCGCGAGCACCCGGGCCCCAGCCGCGCACAACTGCTCGGCCAGCTCCAGGCCGATACCACCACTGGCGCCGGTCAGGATCACCACGGAATCAGACAAGCGCATGGCGCACCTCAGGTTGGCCCACCCGTGGCAGGCTCTCGAACATCCCGGTGTACAGGCGGTACACCACCTTGGCGGCATGGATCACCGCCTCTTGATCGGCGGGGTCTTCCAGGCGATCCATCAGGTTGCGGTAGGTGACCATATGGTCCTGGTCCAGAGCGCCGTGGGAGCTGAGGTAGCTGAAGGCCTTGTCCGGCAGGGCCAGGGTGCTCTGGATGGTGCCGGCCGCCTGGGTTGCCAGGGCGATGCTGGTGCCCTCGAGCACGTTGACCATACCGAACAGGCCGACCGGGTTGCCACGGGCGATGAGGTCGTAGAGGTAAGCCACCATCAGTTCGATGGACAATGACGGCCGGCCATCCCGCACGCCCTCCCAGTCACCGCCGCAGGCCTTGATGTCGTTGAGAATCCACTGCTCGTGGCCGTACTCCTCCTCGATGTATTCGCAGACGGCGCCACGCAGCCACTCCAGGCGCGACGGCAGGCGTGCGCCGCAGGCCATCATCAGTGGCACGGTGTGGCGGACATGGTGGTAGGCCTGGCTCAGGAAAGCGATGTAGCTGTCCAGGCTGACCTGGCCGGCCAGCGCCTCGCGGATCACCGGAACGGCGAACAGCGCCTGGCGTTCCTGGGCGGTCTGTTGTTGCAGGGTGTCGAAAAAGGCCATGGAATACCTCATAGCGGAATGTCGGATAACAGGGTGTCGTAACGCTTCAGGATCGCCTCGCGGCGCGGGCGACCATTGGCAGTCAGGGTTTCATCGCGGCTATCGAAGGGGACCGGCAGGCGCCGCCAGGCATGTACCCTGGCGTAATCCGGCAAGCGGGCGTTGCACTGCTGAACGGCCTGTTCGATGGTGTCGTCACTGGCATTCGGGTCGAGCGGCCAGAGCAAGGCGCTGTTGCGCGGCAAGCCCTCGCCATGGACGAAGGCCTGGGCCAGGACTCCGCTCTGGGTCAGTTCGGCTTCCACCCATTCGGGGTTGACGTTGCGTCCGAAGCTGGTGATGAACTGGTGCTTCTTGCGCCCGTTCAGGTACAGGTAGCCCTGCTCGTCGAAGTAGCCAAGATCGCCAGTAGCCCACCACTGCCCCTGGAATACGGGCTCCTCCAGGTAACCCAGCAGGGTCGATCCGGCCACCATGACTTCACCGTCCTCGGCGATGCGGACCTGCACGTGCGGCAACGGCTTGCCGACGCTGCCAGGCCGTACCGCCCCCGGGCGGTTCAAGGCCACCACCGATGCGCACTCGGACAGGCCATAGCCCTCGAACACGGGCAAGCCGACCGCCTCGGCGCGGGCCAGCAGGTCAGGGGAAACCCGGGCACCGCCAACGGCGACGAAGCGTAGAGGGCCGACCTGCATCAGTCCGCGCTCAATGGCAGTCACCAGCCCCATCAACAGTTGCGGCACCAGGATCAGGCTGTGCGCACCGCTCAGGGCAACGGCACCGAGCAGACGCTTGAAATCCACCTGGCTGGCACCGCCGATGCCCAGTTGCGCCTGCGGATAGAGCAGTACGCAGGCCCCGGCCATCAACGCGGCATAGACGCCGAGGTTTTCCAGCAGCACTCCCAGCGGCAGTACCGCCAGGTAGCGCTGGGGAGCGGTTGCCCGACTGGCCATTTCCAGTTCCCGAGCCACCCGCAGCAGGGTGTCGGCACTCAGGCACACGCCTTTGGGGCGGCCAGTGCTGCCGGAGGTGTAGGTGATCTTCGCCGTGCCGCCGGGCAGCGCCACCGGCGCCGCGACGGCCCGTCGCCAGAAGCCGTCATGCTGGCTGAAACCCTGCTCGGTGAAGTGATCGCTCCATTGCGCTTCGGCCAACGCCAGCGTGGCACCGCTCTGCTGCAGGCAATGTTCGAACTGAGCAGCACTGAAAAACGACGGAATGAACACGCACGGCCGCTCGGCGAACAGCGCTGCCAGATCCCAAAGCAACGCCTCGGGACCGTTGTCCATGGCCAGAACCAGGGCGCCCGGTGCCTGCTGGCGCAAGACCTGGACACGCCCCTCGACCTCGACGAGCAGTTCCATCCAGGTCAAACGCCGGTTGGCACCTTGTATTGCGATAGCGTCGCCCCGGTCACGGGCATTGTTCGTCAGTACCTGCTGAAAACGTTCCAGTTCATGCGGCATGACCGGTCCCCTGGGAGAGTGCCGGCAAGCCAAGGCGCTGGAAGACCCCGGCCTGGGTCAAGGCCTCGAAGCCGTAGCCGATGTTGCCGGCGAAGACCTGGGGACGCTGGGCATAGTAGGTCCCCCACTGGTCCTGCTCGCCGTCCAGGCGCTCAGGATCGGCCACCGCCAGTACGCTGGGCTGCAACCCCAGGCGCTGGAAGCTGTTGATCAAGGACGCCGCACCGGTGAAGGCCACCCATTTCAGGCCGCGAATAGCCAGCAACCAGGTAACCACGATGATGATGATCCGGGCACTGCCGGCGCTCAGCGACGCCAGGTTGCCTACCTCGACCAGGCAATCGCGCCCCAGCGGGCCGCCTGACAGCCGTGAAACCGCGACCTCGAGAGGTTCGTCCAGATAACGTTCCAGAAACAGCGGACCGGTCTGGGCCGGCCGTACCCCGGCAGCTGCGATCATCCGCCCGTTGCGGTCATGCAGGGCCAACAGTTCCGGCAGATAGTGCTGGACATCGGCCTGGTGCATGCTGGCGAAACACTGATGGATGAACTGTTCCAGTTCCCCACGACCGCTGTCGTGGGGAAGGTGAAGGGATAACTGTGCGTGATGCTCGGCATGACTGCCGACAGACAATGGGAGCAGGCTGCTCCATTCAAGCTGGGTCATGAAACTCCCCCCGATTGGGCTCGACTGGGGTGAGTATCAGCGTCGAATCTGAAGGGAGTCTGAAGGACCTGACAAACCCCGGCTTACTGACCTGAGCTGAGAGGTGCGAGCGTGCCCATTAGCGCTACGCAGGTCGTTTTCATGAACAATCCGTCAAGGCCCTCTCCTTCCTTCAGGTTTGGGCAGGCTAACATGATCGTTTTGCTCTCTGCGGTTGCAACAATAGCCTCCGGTCGCCCCATGCTAGCCCGCCGTGAAAACAAAAAAGGCCTGCATCGCTGCAAGCCTTGATTTTACTGGTGCCGGAGACAGGAATCGAACCTGCGACCTTCGCGTTACGAGTGCGCTGCTCTACCGACTGAGCTACACCGGCGTGGCGACAACGCTACCACTGCCGGGTGAGTTACGCAATTGACTGTTTCATAACGACTATTGGGCCGTGCTGGTGCAGCCTTTGGGGGCGTGGTCGGTGCTGGCGTCGGTGCTGCAGGCCCAGCCCGTGGCGGAACGGGTCAAGGTGAGGACCTTGCCGAGCACTGGCGCCGGCGCGTCGAGCAGGGTGCAGGCGAGGCTGCCGGTGCCGCTGGCGGCCACGGCGGTGGCGGCGATGGTGCAGTGGGCAGTGCGCTCCTGGCCGCCGAGCTGGGTCGGGCTGGTGATGTCCTGGCCCTGGCCGAGGCGCACTTCGAACGCGGTCTTCAATGCCGTGATCTCGGCCAGACCGGCGGTTGCCTTGGTTCTCGCCTGATGGTCGGTGTAGAGAGGCAGGGCAATGGTCAGCAGCAAACCGATGATGGCGATGACGATCATCAGTTCGATCAATGTAATACCGCGTTGCATCCTCATGGACGTTCTTCCCTCTCGAATCCGCAAGTCATTTCGGCCGGTCTTGCCGACAAGCGCGCCAGTAGGCCCGAACCGACATCTTTTGTCACCTCGCTGGACAGGGCCCAGGCGGGATAGCTCGTCTACTCTAGTGCGGGCCTGGCAAGGTTGCCGGCTGGAGCTGTAACGGAAATTGTGTTTGGTCATTCGCAACAAGGACGTCGCCATCACCATGAAAACCAGAACCTACAGCTGGCAGGGAGTCGATCGTAACGGCGCCCGGGTCAGCGGCCGCAGTGACGGGCAGAGCCCGGCGCTGGTCAAGGCCATGCTGCGCAAACGCGGTATCCACACCACCCGCATCCGGCATTCGCGACGGCTCGCCGCGCTCAAGCTGTCGCGGGACCTCAACGCGGCCCAGCTCACCCAGCTCAGCCGTCACCTCGCTACCCTGTTCCAGGCCGGCATCCCCCTGCTCCACGGCCTTGACATCATCGCCGACGGCAGCCGCCACCCCCGCATGCTCAGGCTGCTCGATGCCCTCAAGCGCGACATCAGCGCCGGCAACAGCCTGGCCGAGGCCCTACGCAAGCACCCCCGCTATTTCGACGCGCTGTACTGCAACCTGGTCGCCGTGGGCGAAGCCTCCGGGCGCCTGGACACCCTGCTCGACCAGTTGGCGACCTACCAGGAAAAACGCGCCACCCTGCGCTCGCGCATGCGCAAGGCGATGCTCTATCCGTTGCTGGTACTGATGGTCGGGCTGGGGGTGTCGAGCCTGCTGCTGTTGCAGGTGGTGCCGCAGTTCGAGGTGCTGTTCGCCGGCATGGGCTCGGAGCTGCCGGCCTTCACGCGGATGGTCATCGGCCTGGCCGACTGGCTGTCGGCGCATGTCCTGGCCTTGAGCCTGGCCCTGCTGCTGGGCGCCATCGGCGTGCGCCAGGCGTTTCGCCACAACCCGCCGTTCCATCTCTGGCTGCTGCGCCTGGGGCACCGCCTGCCGGTGCTGGGCACGCTGCTGCGCCATGCCGCGATGGCCCGCTTCGCGCGGACCCTGCACACCTGCTTCGCCGCCGGCATTCCCCTTGCCGAAGCGTTGGTACCGGTTGCCCGGGCCTGTGGCGATGCCTTGTATGAACAGGCCATCCACCGCCTGCGCCACGACCTGGGCAACGGCCTGGCCCTGAGCACGGCGATGCGCGCCAGCCCGCTGTTCCCCAACCTCTGCGTGCAGATGTGCGGCATCGGCGAGACATCCGGCACGCTGGACGATATGCTCGACCGCATTGCCAACCACCACGAACAGGCCATCGACCAGTTGATGGAAAACCTCACCAGCCTGCTGGAACCGGTCATCGTGCTGGTCCTCGGCCTGCTGATCGGCAGCCTGGTGATCGCCATGTACCTGCCAATCTTCCAATTGGGTGATGTGATCTGACCATGAGTCTCTGGGAGCTTTTCGCCAGCCAGCCGACGCTCTACCTGGGCAGCGCCCTGCTGCTGGGCCTGCTCGTCGGCAGCTTTCTCAATGTGCTGGTACACCGCCTGCCGCTGATGATGGAACGCCGCTGGCAGGCAGAGGCTCGCGAAGCGCTGGCATTGCCGACACAGCCTGCGGACGCACGCTTCGATCTGTTCCTGCCGCCCTCCCATTGCCCCCATTGCCACACACCGATCCGCGCCCACGAGAACATCCCGCTGCTCAGCTACGCCCTGCTGCGCGGGCGCTGCTCCAGTTGCCGGACGCGCATCAACCCGCGTTATCCCCTGGTGGAGCTGGCCGCTGCCGGGCTGGGCCTGTTCGCGGCCTGGCACTTCGGTGTCAGCGCCAGCGCAGCAGCCTTCATGTTGCTGAGCTGGGGACTGCTGGCCCTGAGCCTGATCGACATCGACCATCAACTGCTGCCGGACGCGCTGGTCCTGCCCCTGTTGTGGCTGGGGCTGATCGCCAACGCGTTCGAACTGTTCGTGCCGCTTGACCAGGCACTCTGGGGCGCGGTCGCCGGTTACCTGATCCTGTGGTCGGTGTACTGGGCGTTTCGCCTGGTCACCGGCAAGGAAGGCATGGGCCATGGCGACTTCAAGCTGCTGGCGATGCTCGGCGCCTGGGGCGGCTGGCAGATCCTGCCGTTCATCCTGCTGTCCAGCTCGCTGCTGGGGGCCATCGTCGGCCTGGTGTTGCTGCGCGCCAGCGGCAAGCAGGCGAGCACGCCGATTCCTTTCGGCCCCTATCTGGCACTTGCGGGCTGGATCGCACTGCTCTGGGGTGGTCAAATAACCACTTCCTATCTGCATTTCGCTGGATCCTGATGACAACGCCCGCTTTCACCCCCTGGATTCTCGGCCTCACCGGAGGCATCGGCAGCGGCAAGAGCGCGGCCGCGCAACGCTTCGTCGAACTGGGCGTGCACCTGGTCGACGCCGACCAGGCCGCACGCTGGGTGGTCGAGCCCGGTCGCCCGGCCCTTGCCAGCCTCGTCGAACGCTTCGGCCCCGGCGTGCTGCTGGAAGATGGCCACCTCAACCGCGCCGCCCTGCGCGAGCTGATCTTCGCCGACCCGGAACAGCGCCGCTGGGTCGAGGCCCTGCTGCACCCACTGATCGGCCAGGAAATCTTCAGCTACCTGGCCAAGGCCGAGTCGCCCTACGCGGTGTTCGTCTCGCCGTTGATGATCGAGTCAGGCCAGTATCGGCGCACCGACCGCCTGCTGGTGATCGATGCCCCGCAGAGCCTGCAGGTCGAGCGCACCCTGCTGCGCGACCAGACCAGCCCGGAGCAGGTCCAGGCCATCCTCAAGGCCCAGGCCAGTCGCGAGGAACGCCTGCGGCATGCCGACGACGTGCTGGTCAACGACCGCAACATCGCCTGGCTGCACGCCGAAGTCGACCGCCTGCACACCTTCTACCTGACCCTGCGAGGAGGCCGCGAATGAGCCAGCCCGTTACCGTTGATTGCCCGACCTGCGGCGCCCCCGTCGAATGGACCAGCGCCAGCACCTACCGCCCCTTCTGCTCCGATCGCTGCAAGCTGATCGACCTGGGCGCCTGGGCCGCCGAGGAGCACAAGATTCCAGTCGCCCCGGATGCCGAGGATGAACTGTTCTCCGGCGAACTCATCCCGCGCGAGCCGCACTAACGCTCATCATCTTTCCACGGGGCCTGCAGATAGCGGGTCCTGTTGAAGGTCTCCAGCCATTCCGGACAGAACACCACCAGCGCGCTGACCACCATCCCGTTGATGAACGCCTCGGGAAAGATGATCAGCCACAGGTAGCCGATGAAGTCCTCCAGCCACACCGGCATGGCGAAGCGCTCGTCCAGCCACAGCAGGCCCAGGCTGGCCAGCAGGCACAGCAACGCCGACAACGCCGCGGCGAAGAACCCCGAACAGAAGATATAGACGAACAGATTGCGCGGCTGCGCCCGCTCGACGAGGATCGCGCAGCATTCGGTGACCAGCACCGGCAGGCCGATCAGCAGCACGCCGTTGACGCCCATGGCGGCGAGGTCCTGGCGGCCGAGGGCGATCAGCCCGAGTTGCGCAAGAAAGGCCCCGAGCACCGCCAGCGGCCAGTCCAGCAACAGGGTCACGGCGGTCATGCCAATGAAGTGGAACGACACGCCGGTGTCGAATTCCCGTCGCACCAGCCACAGGGCGAACAACGCGAACACGGTGCCGAAGAACAGGTGCTGGCGCCGGCTGTCGGTGCACAGCTCGACCCAAGGCGCCCGCGCCGCCGCCCACGCCAGCAGGGGCACGAAGAACAACCAGCCAAGGGTCAGGCTGAGGTCCGACAGCAGTTGCGCGGCAATCACGACAGGCAGTCCTTCTTCACGAGGCATGCCTGCAGTCTACACCCGCCCCGGCGCATCGCTCTGCGCTGGGGCAAGCAAAACCGACCAGAATCAGCCACTTGCTCCGCGAATGTAATGATTGAGCGCTAAGCTTGTTTCCATGGACGACTCAGACTACCTGCGCCTGCTCACGATCCAGGCCGAACAAGCCAATGCATTCCTGTCCAATGCCCGCAAATGGGAGCGCGAGCGTTGGGTCTGCCAGCGCCTGCTGCAAGGCTTGAACATTCCCTACCGTAGCGAGGATTTCACCGCCGCCGGGCAGGAGCCGCCTGACGTTTTGTTTCGCGACGCGGCGTTCGAGGTGTTCTTCGTGCTGGACGAAGGACGCCGCCTCAACGACGAATGGCGCGAAGAGCTGCAGCGTCGCCGCAGTGCATTTTCCCTCGCGCAACTGGTACGCCGCGAAGCCCGTCCACGGCGGATCGGCGCACCGGAGCTGCTGCAACGGCTGGCGCCGACCCTGCGCAAGAAGGCACACAACTACCGGGAACGCGGGCTCGACCTGGGCGAACTGGACATCATCGCCTTCGCCAGCCTCAAGCGCGAGACGCTGGACCTGAACAGCCATTTCCCGCCGCCTACCGAGTATTTGCGCCAGGGCTGGCGCTCGTTGTCGCTGGTCGGGCCGACCTTCGCCCGGGTCATCTTCGCCCACCCGGATGCCCCGGACTTCCTGCGCAGCAACCTGGGCCGGAGCATTGTGTTCGATGTAGGGATCAGTCTCTGACACTTTCTGCGCTGGCACCGGCCTCTCGCTGGTTCAAGCCCTCTCCCACAGGGTTTGTGGAGATCCTGCCAAGGCGGGATGGCATAAATCCCCCAGCGGTGATACAAAGCGCAATCATTCGCTATTGACCCAAGCAGTTGCCGGCAGGTACGCCAGTGGCAAACGGCTACAGTGAACCCTGTAGCTTTCCCACAACTCCAAGCGTCTACTTGCCGAGGCCATCATGACCAGCCGCCTGACCCCCGAAGACCAGCGACGTGTCGATCAGTACCTGCAAGCCCCCCACCATCAAGTCGAGCGCAAGCCTTTCCGGCCATGGCTGCTCCTTGTCCTGGTGGTCGGCGTGACCGTGGGTCTGGGCCTGTTGAGCCGCCTCCTGAGTATGTTGGTGCTATGAGCTGCCTCGCGCTCGCCCGCTCCGCCCGCCCCGTGCGGCCGGCCACTCAGGACCCGAATTCCGTAAACCTTATGAGATATCCCCATGACTCACCGTATCGTGATTGTCGGCGGCGGCGCCGGCGGCCTGGAACTGGCGACCCGCCTGGGCAAGACCCTGGGCAGGAAAGGCAGTGCCGAGATCACCCTGGTCGACGCCAACCTGACCCACATCTGGAAACCCCTGCTGCATGAAGTCGCCGCTGGCTCGCTGAACTCCTCGGAAGACGAACTGAACTACGTGGCCCAGGCCAAGTGGAATCACTTCCAGTTCCAGCTCGGCCGCATGAGCGGTCTCGACCGCGCCGGCAAACAGATCCAGCTGGCCGCCACCCTCGATGAAGAGGGCCGCGAGCTGCTGCCCGCGCGTACCCTGGGCTACGACACCCTGGTCATCGCCGTCGGCAGCAACACCAATGACTTTGGCACCCTCGGCGCCGCCCAGCACTGCCTGTTCCTCGACACCCGCAAGCAGGCCGAGCGCTTCCACCAGCAACTGCTGAATCACTACCTGCGCGCCCATGCCGGCGACCAGGCCCGGGAAAAGATCAGCGTCGCCATCGTCGGCGCCGGTGCCACGGGGGTCGAGCTGGCCGCCGAGCTGCATCACGCCGCCCACGAACTGGCGGCCTACGGCCTGGACCGGATCAAGCCGGAAGACATGCACATCACCATCATCGAGGCCGGTCCGCGGGTGCTGCCAGCGCTGCCGGAGCGCATCAGCGTGCCGGTGCACCAGACCCTGGAAAAACTCGGAGTGAAGGTGATGACCAACGCGGCGGTCAGCGAAGTCACCGCCGACAGCCTGAAAACCGCGAATGGCGATGTCATCGAGGCAGGGTTGAAGGTCTGGGCTGCGGGCATTCGCGCGCCAGCGTTCCTCAAGGACATCGACGGCCTGGAAACCAACCGGATCAACCAACTGGTGGTGCGTCCTACGCTGCAAACCACCCTGGACGACAACATTTTCGCCTTCGGTGACTGCGCCGCCTGCCCGCAACCCGGCAGCGACCGCAACGTGCCGCCACGGGCGCAAGCCGCGCACCAGCAGGCCTCGCTGCTGGCGAAGAGCCTCAAGGCACGTCTGGAAGGCAAGCCACTGGCGACCTACGCCTACCGCGACTACGGCTCGCTGGTCTCGCTGTCGCGCTTCTCGGCGGTGGGCAACCTGATGGGCAACCTGACCGGCAGCGTCATGCTGGAAGGCTGGCTGGCGCGGATGTTCTATGTGTCGCTGTACCGCATGCACCAGATGGCGCTGTACGGCACCTTCCGCACCCTGATGCTGATGCTGGGCAGCCGCATCGGCCGGGGTACCGAACCGCGGCTCAAGCTGCACTGAGGTAAAACAGTCGGGGCCGCTTTTGCGGCCCCGAACGTTTTCAGTGGTGGGCGTTGCCCGGCGTGCCATCCAGCGAGATCCGCACGTTCTGCATCATGCCCTGGTCCTCGTGGTCGAGGATGTGGCAGTGCAGCACGAACTCGCCGATGTAGCGCTGGTAGCGGGTCTTCACGTAGACGGTGTAGTACTTGTTGTCCTTGTTCAGCGGCTTGACGAACAAGGTGTCCTTCCACACGCCCTGCAGGCCGACGTACTGCTGGTCGCCGTCAGTGTCGGGCTTCGCATCCGGGGCACTCAGGTCGCGGCCATCCGGCCCGATGATCTTCTCGATCTGGAACGGGTTGACGTGGATATGGAACGGATGCCCGGCCAGCGCCGATTGCAGCACCCAGCGCTGTGCATCGCCCAGCTTCAACTCGCGGCTGACCACTGCCGGATCGTAAGGCTGGGCGTTGTCCGCCGTGGTACCGATGGCGAATTCGGTGTCGCCCTTGCTGTTGGTGCTGATCTTGAACACCAGGTGCTGTTCATCCTTGATCAGTTCGCTGTTGTCGATGCTGCGATGGGGCACGAAGCTGCTCAGCGACAGGTCCTTCTGCAGGTCGGCGACCACGGTGTCGCGCACCTTGCCTTCCGGCATGTTGACCTTGGCCGCGGCCACCAGCGTGTCGCGGATGTAGCCATCGAGATTGCTCACCGCCTGTCCGCCTTCGGCATCGACGAAGCCGAGCAACTGGTGATTGCTGCTGAGCTGGGTCACGCCGCCGTTGGCCGGCTCGGCAAGGTCGATCACGCAGTAGCGGCCCTTCTCCGGGAACGCCACCAGCAGGTCGTTGCGGTAGCCCGGTTGCAGGGTCAGCTGGTCCTTGTGCTGGGCCTTGGCATAGGTCAGGCCGTCGGCGGCGATCACTTCGTACGGCACCGGAGTGCCACTGCAGTTCTGCGCGATGAACTCCGCCGACTTGGCCGCCGCCACGCCCTTGATGCTTTGCTCGGCGGCGCCGTCCTTGAGCTTGACGAAGCGCAGGTTGACGGTATCGCGCACACCGGCATGCACCACGCGCCAGCGCTGGACTTCACCAGTGCGAGCCTCGAAGGTCGGCTGGACCAGGCCGTTGACGCTGGTGTAGCGCCCGGAGTCCTGCCAGTCGCCAGGGCCGAACTGGTCGTAGGACTCCACCACGCCGACTTCGCCCTTGTTGCAGCTCCAGTCGACCACCTCGGTCGGTTTGCCATTCTTGATGACGGTCTTCTTCTTGACCGGACCATGCCCGGCCGCGCCGACACAGGCATACGGGATCTGCTGCAGCACCAGCAGGCGCTCGATGAAGTCCTGGCCCGGGATCGGCTTGAGCAGGGTATCGATATCGCCGTTGGCCTCGGCGCTCGGCAGGCGGTCGCCGCGGATGATCAGGGCGCCGGCCATGCCGCTGCCCACCTGCAGTGCGGTGGAACCGTGCAGGTGCGGGTGATACCAGAAGGTGCCGGCCGGATGATCGGACGGGATGTTGTATTCGTACTGGAATTTCTGCTGCGGCTTGATCTTCAGCAGCACGTTGTCGCTGTTGCCGGTCGGGCTGACCCACAGGCCATGGGAATGCAGGTTGGTGCCGTTGAAACAGTGCGGCGTGTTGGTCGCCTGGCCGCTCGAGGTGCAGCTCGGGTCGGTCGGCAACTGGTTGTCGAGGTTGATGCGCACGGTGTCGCCCGGGGTGACCTCGATGGTCGGCGCCACGAACGGTACCCGTGGATCGACGTCGGTGCCGTGGTAGCTGCGCAGGTAGACCGGCACCTGCTGCTGGGTGGCCGGGTCGTAGATGAAGTTGTTGGTGTACTCGATGGTGAGGTCCAGCAGCCGCTCGTGGCCCGCATGCGGATTGAGCACCGCATTGCTCGGCGCCGTCGATTTCATCAGCAAGGTGCCACGGGCTTCCTTGAGGGTCGGCGCGAGTTGCTGGATAGGCGGCGGGTTGCTGAAGGTCCGGGCCTGTTCCTCTGCCTGAACCGTTGCGCCGGCGCACATCAGCGCCAGCGCAGTGAGGCCGAATGGCCAGTTTCGGTGAAGTCCTGTCATGCCAATTGCTCCTGCAGCGTTTCCTCGGAAACGAAAATGAGGCGGGCATGGACCAGGCTCCCCGCCTGCCATGACCACCGTTGGCGCAGGGAAAAGCGCGAACCTTGGGGTTCGGGCCGAAAATCTATGGCTAAATGCTATCCCTGCGCCGCCACCCTAGTGAAAACAGGGGCGGGAACGCAACCGGAAAATATCGGGGCGCAAACGAAAAAGGGCACCCTTGTGAGGTGCCCTTGTTCTGAAGATGGTCGGGGTAAGGGGATTCGAACTCCTGACATCCTGCTCCCAAAGCAGGCGCGCTACCGGACTGCGCTATACCCCGGTAAAAAAAAGACACCGATGAAGGTGCCTTTTTTAGTGGCTGGGCGCTAATGGCGTTCCAGCCTTTTAAGATTCGATTCCAGCGAACCGGATTCGAAAATGGTGGGTCGTGTAGGATTCGAACCTACGACCAATTGGTTAAAAGCCAACTGCTCTACCAACTGAGCTAACGACCCTGAAAATGGTCGGGGTAAGGGGATTCGAACTCCTGACATCCTGCTCCCAAAGCAGGCGCGCTACCGGACTGCGCTATACCCCGGCTTGAAATTTGGCTCCGCGACCTGGACTCGAACCAGGGACCCAATGATTAACAGTCATTTGCTCTACCGACTGAGCTATCGCGGAACTATCAATTTCAGTACTGCAATTTCGAACGCTGTATCACTACCGCTTCGAACCCTTCGACCTTGTGCATCGCTGCGTTCATGTCTCTGAGGCGCGTCATTCTACAACCTTCAAAACCTTTGTCAACCCCCAATTTGCATTCAACTTACTGATTTGCAACTTGTTTTCAGATTTCCAAAACCGCTGGAAAACCGGGATGACTTACAGCGGGGCGCACTTTACAAGCACTCGACAGAAAATGCAAAGAAAAAAAGGCCTCGATTGTCGAGGCCTTGTCTTCAGTGGCGAAAACTCAGGCGAAAACGATCTCCTCGCCTTCCACTTTCGCCGTGATCGGGGTACCCGGCAGGAAACGACCGGCCAGGATCAACTGCGCCAGCGGGTTCTCGATCCAGCGCTGGATCGCCCGTTTCAGCGGCCGTGCACCGTAGACCGGGTCGTAGCCGACGGCAATCAGCTTGTCGAGGGCTTCCGGGCTCAGTTCCAGGCTCAGCTCGCGCTCGGCCAGGCGGCTGCGCAGGCGGCCGAGCTGGATCTGCGTGATGCCGGCGATCTGTTCGCGGCCCAACGGTTCGAACACCACCACTTCATCGATCCGGTTGATGAACTCCGGCCGGAAGTGCGAGCCCACCGCATCCATCACCGCAGCGCGCTGCGCCTCACGGTCGCCCACCAGGTCCTGGATCTGCGCCGAACCGAGGTTGGACGTCATGACGATCACGGTATTGCGGAAATCCACCGTGCGCCCGTGACTGTCGGTCAGGCGACCGTCTTCCAGCACCTGCAGCAACACGTTGAACACGTCCGGGTGGGCTTTCTCCACCTCGTCCAGCAGCACCACCGAGTACGGTTTGCGACGCACGGCCTCGGTCAGGTAGCCGCCCTCCTCATAACCGACATAGCCCGGTGGTGCACCGATCAGGCGAGCCACGGAGTGTTTCTCCATGAACTCGGACATGTCGATGCGCACCATGGCTTCCTCGGTGTCGAACAGGAACTCCGCCAGCGCCTTGCACAGCTCGGTCTTGCCGACGCCGGTCGGGCCGAGGAAGAGGAACGAGCCGCTCGGCCGGTTCGGGTCCGACAGCCCGGCGCGGGAACGCCGTACCGCGTTGGCCACGGCCACCACGGCTTCCTCCTGACCGATGACACGCTGGTGCAGCAGGTTTTCCATCTTCAGCAGTTTTTCCCGCTCGCCTTCGAGCATCTTCGACACCGGGATACCGGTCCACTTGGACACGACCTCGGCGATTTCCTCTTCGGTGACCTTGTTGCGCAGCAACTGGTTATCGGACTTGCCGTGCTGGTCGACCATCTGCAGGCTGCGCTCCAGGTCCGGGATCACCCCGTACTGCAGCTCGGCCATGCGGCTGAGGTCGCCCTTGCGGCGGGCGGACTCCAGTTCCTGACGCGCCTGCTCGATCTTCTGCTGGATCTGCGCCGAACCCTGCACTTCGGCCTTCTCCGAGGTCCAGACCTCTTCCAGGTCGGCATATTCGCGCTCCAGACGGGCGATCTCTTCCGTGAGCTTCTCCAGCCGCTTGATCGCCGCTTCGTCGTCTTCCTTCTTCAAGGCCTGGGACTCGACCTTGAGCTGGATCAGACGGCGCTCCAGACGGTCCAGCACTTCCGGCTTGGAGTCGATCTCCATGCGGATGCGGCTGGCGGCCTCGTCGATCAGGTCGATGGCCTTGTCCGGCAACTGGCGGTCGGTGATATAGCGATGGCTGAGCTTGGCCGCGGCGATGATCGCACCGTCGGTGATCGCCACCTTGTGGTGCACTTCATAGCGTTCCTTCAGGCCGCGGAGGATGGCAATGGTGTCCTCCTCGCTCGGCTCTTCCACCAATACCTTCTGGAAACGCCGCTCCAGGGCCGCGTCCTTCTCGATGTACTGGCGGTATTCGTTCAGCGTGGTGGCACCGACACAATGCAGCTCGCCGCGGGCCAGGGCCGGCTTGAGCATGTTGCCGGCATCCATCGAGCCCTCGCCCTTGCCGGCGCCGACCATGGTGTGCAGTTCGTCGATGAACAGGATGATCTGCCCTTCCTGCCTGGACAGTTCATTGAGCAACGCCTTGAGCCGCTCCTCGAACTCGCCGCGGAACTTGGCGCCAGCGATCAGCGCCCCCATGTCCAGCGACAGCAGGCGCTTGCCTTTCAGGCCGTCCGGCACTTCGCCATTGATGATGCGCTGGGCCAGGCCTTCGGCGATGGCAGTCTTGCCGACGCCGGGCTCGCCGATCAGCACCGGGTTGTTCTTGGTCCGCCGTTGCAGGACCTGCACGGTGCGGCGGATCTCGTCATCACGACCGATCACCGGGTCGAGCTTGCCTTCCTCGGCACGCTTGGTCAGGTCGATGGTGTACTTGTCCAGGGCCTGGCGCGATTCCTCGGCATTGGGGTCGTTCACCGCCTCGCCGCCACGCAGGTTGCTGATGGCATTTTCCAGGGCCTTCTTGCTCACGCCCTGGCCCAGCAGCAGCTTGCCCAGCTTGCTGTTCTCGTCCATGGCGGCGAGCAGCACCAGTTCGCTGGAAATGAACTGGTCGCCCTTCTGCTGGGCCAGGCGATCGGCCTGGTTGAGCAGGCGCGCGAGGTCCTGCGACATGTTGACGTCGCCGGTGGGGTTCTGGATTTTCGGCAGTTGGTCGAGTTCCTTGCTCAATGCCGTGCGCAGGCTGGGAACGTCGAAGCCGACCTGCATCAGCAGCGGCTTGATCGAGCCGCCCTGCTGATCGATGAGTGCCTGCAGCAGGTGCGCAGGCTCGATGGCCGGATGGTCCATGCCCACGGCCAGGGATTGGGAATCGGATAACGCCAGCTGCAACTTGCTGGTCAAACGGTCTATACGCATGAGTTACCTTCCTTTAAAGGGCAGGCCGGAGCGATGGACACACCTGATGAAGAGAAGCCTGCCTGAGATACCACATAGATGTGGATCATTCTGGAAGATTCAAGCGTAGCCGGCTTGATTCAGGTCAGCGGGGTTCGAGCCATATCAGCGAAGCGAAGCGGCCGGTGGTGGACGCCCGGCGATAGGAGAAGAAACGCGGGTCGCTGACAGTGCAACAGCCACCGCCGTAGACGGCGTTGACGCCGCGGGCAGCGAGACGAATACGCGCCAGGGCGTAGATGTCGGCCATGAACTTGCCCGGCTGTGCGCCCGGCACGAAGGCGGCATCGGCCTGCGGATGCACCGCGATGAACGCTTCGCGCACCTCGGCCCCCACTTCGAACGCCTGCGGGCCGATGGCCGGGCCGAGCCAGACCAGTACGTCGGCAGGGTCCAGCGCCAGGGTATCCAGGGTCGCCTCCAGCACGCCGCCCACCAGTCCGCGCCAGCCGGCGTGGGCAGCGGCCACGCGGGTGCCGGCACGATCGCAGAACAGCGCGGGCAGGCAGTCGGCGGTCATCACCGTGCAGGCGACACCGGGAGTGTCGGTACAACTGGCGTCCGCTTCGGCGATAACGTCCGGATCGGCAGTTGCCACCACCAGGCCATGTACCTGCTTGAGCCAGGCGGGCCGGGCAGCGCATTCGTCGGTCAGGCGCCGACGGTTCTCGCTCACCGCGTCCGGCGCATCGCCGACATGGTCACCGAGGTTGAAGGTGTCATAGGGAGACTGGCTGACCCCGCCCGCCCGCGTGGTCACGCAGGCACGCACCCCGGCTGGCGCAGGCCAGTCCGGAATCAGCAAGCTAGGGGTCAGGTCGCTCATCCGATGAAGGCCTCGCGGTCCTGCTTGAGCAGCGACAACAGCCAGACGAAGTCATCCGGCAGCGGCGATTGCCATTTCATGCGTTGCCCGGTCACCGGGTGCTCCAGCTCGAGGAAGCGCGCATGCAGGGCCTGGCGCGGGAAGGTCTTGACCGCCTCGACCATGGTCGGGCTGGCCGCCGGCGGAATGCGGAAACGCCCGCCGTAGACCGGGTCGCCGACCAGCGGGAAGTTGACGTGGGCCATGTGCACGCGAATCTGGTGGGTACGCCCGGTTTCCAGCTTGACTCGCACATGCGTGTGGGAACGGAAGCGCTCCAGCACGCGGTAATGGCTGACCGCGGGCTTGCCGCCCTCGGTCACCGCCATGCGCTGGCGCTGGCCGCCGTGGCGGCCGATGGGGGCGTCGATCTTGCCGCCCGCCGTGACCACGCCGACCACGATGCATTCATAGATGCGGCTGACGCTGCGGCTCTGCAACTGGGCGACCAGGCTGGTCTGCGCCTGCAGGGTCTTGGCCACCACCATCAGACCGGTGGTGTCCTTATCCAGGCGATGGACGATGCCGGCGCGCGGCACGTTGACGATGTCCGGCACATGGTGCAGCAGCGCGTTCAGCAGGGTGCCATCGGCATGCCCCGCCGCCGGATGGACCACCAGCCCGGCGGGCTTGTTGATCACCAGGATCTGCTCGTCCTCGTAGACGATGTCCAGTTCGATTTCCTGGGCAACCCACTCGCCCTGGGCCTCCTGCTCGGCCTGCAGCGCCAGCAGGGAACCGCTGTGGACGATGTCGCGCGGACGCATGACGTTGCCGTCGACGGTCAGCAGGCCGTCTTTGATCCAGGCGGAAAGGCGCGAGCGCGAGTGCTCGGCGAACAATTGGGCGGCGACCTGGTCGAGGCGTTGACCGCCCAATTCGGACGGCACCTCTGCGCTAAGTTGAATGATCTCGGACATGCTCTGACAAGGCGACGGCACAGCCTTTGGTTTCGGCTGCGCGCTTGTGGTTAAATACGGCGTCTTTTGCCCCGGGTGTGCGCCGCGGGGTGTTCATCATAACAGGACGGCCGTGCCCAAGACAGCGGCCGTCATAGGGACGCAAGCCGCCATGCAAGTGAAACACCTGCTGCTGATCGCCATCCTCGGACTCACCGCTGCTTGTTCTTCGAAGGAAGTCGTCGACGAAAACCTCAGCGAAACCGAGCTGTACCAGCAGGCGCAGGCCGACCTGGACAACCACAGCTACACCAGCGCCACGTCCAAGCTGAAGGCTCTGGAGTCGCGCTATCCGTTCGGCCGCTACGCCGACCAGGCACAGCTCGAGCTGATCTACGCGAACTACAAGAACGCCGAGCCGGAAGCCGCCAAGTCCGCCGCCGAGCGTTTCATCCGCCTGCACCCCCAGCACCCGAACGTCGACTACGCCTACTACCTGAAGGGCCTGACCTCGTTCGACCAGGACCGCGGCCTGCTGGCGCGCTTCCTGCCTTTGGACATGACCAAGCGTGACCCGGGCGCCGCCCGCGACTCCTACAACGAGTTCGCCCAGCTCACCAGCCGCTTCCCGAACAGCCGCTACGCGCCGGATGCCAAGCAGCGCATGATCTACCTGCGCAACCTGCTGGCGTCCTACGAGATCCACGTCGCCGACTACTACCTGACCCGTCAGGCCTACGTCGCTGCCGCCAACCGTGGCCGCTACGTGGTCGAGAACTTCCAGGAAACCCCATCGGTCGGCGACGGCCTGGCCGTGATGGTCGAGGCCTACCAGCGCCTGCACCTGGACGACCTGGCCGCCACCAGCCTGGAAACCCTGAAGCTGAACTACCCCGACCACCCGAGCCTGGTCGACGGCCAGTTCGTGCCGCGTCAGGAAGAAGCCGACAACCGCGGCTGGCTGTCCCGCGCCACCCTGGGCCTGATCAACACCGCCACGCCGTTGCCGCCGGGTGAAACCCGCGCCAACCAGGACGTGATCAAGCAGTACGAAGACGCCAAGGAAGCCATCCCGGAAGAACTGCTGCCGAAGGATAGCGACGCCGTCCAGGAAGATCGCCACGAAGCCGCCGGCAACAACGATGACCGTTCCTGGTTCAGCTACATGACCTTCGGCGTGTTTGACTGACCGCAACGGAAAATGAAAAAGGGAAGCTTGGGCTTCCCTTTTTTATTGGCCGCGCCTGGCGGCTCTTCTACACTGGCGCATCTTCATTGAAATAAGCTGGACACCATGGTTCGCCTACTTTTCTGGATCGCCCTGATCGCCGCCGCGTTCTGGCTGTGGCGCAAGTTCAAGGCCGGCAATGCCGCCCCCTCCTCCACCTCGTCGCCGGACACCACGCTGAAGATGGTGCGCTGCGCCCATTGCGGCGTGCACCTGCCGAACGACCGTGCCCTGCATCGCGGCAACGAGTGGTACTGCAGCACCGCCCATCTGGAACAGGGCCCCGGCGACAAGCGCTGAGGCCATCCCCGCTCAGAGCGCCTGCAAACGGCCTGCAGGCGCATAAGGCGCCGGATCGATGATCGGCTCGCGACCACTGATCAGGTCACTGAACAACTGGCAGGACGCCGGCGCCAGCACCAGGCCGTTGCGATAGTGTCCGCAGTTCAGCCACAGCCCCTCGCAACCTGGCACCCGGCCAATGTACGGAATGCCTTCCGGCGAGCCCGGGCGCAGACCGGCCCAGTGCCCCACCGGCACGGCATCGGCCAGTTCCGGCAGCAATTCGATCGCCGAAGCGCGCAGGCTTTCCAGGGCTTCGCGGGTCGGTGTCTTGTCGTAGCCGGCATGCTCCAGGGTACTGCCCACCAGGATATGGCCATCGCGCCGCGGAATCGCATAACGGCCCTTGGCCAGGACCATGCTCGGCAGGAAGTCCTCGGCGCACTTGAACAGGATCATCTGGCCCTTGACCGGCTCAACCGGCAGCTCGAAACCGAGCGGCCGCAACAGGTCGCCACTCCAGGCACCGGCAGTCAGTACCACTGCGTCGGCCTCGATCACCCCCGAAACGGTCTGCACGCCCGCAATGCGCGCGCCCTCGTGAAGGAAGCCGGTGATCGCGCAATGCTCCTTGAGCGTGACATTCGGCAGCGCCCGCAATGCCGCCTTCAGCGACTTGAGCAGGCGCGGATTGCGCACGTTGGCGACGCCCGCCATGTACACCGCGCTCTCGAACCCGGGACCGAGGACGGGCACCGCGGCATAGGCCTCGGCCACCGCCACCTTGCTCAGCGGCCGCCCCTCGCGCCGGGCCCAGGCCAGCGCGTCGGCCTCGTCGTCCAGATCCAGCCAGTACAGGCCGGTCACGTGGACCTGCGGGTCGATCCCGGTACTGGCGTGCAGCCGTTCGCCAAGCTGTGGATAGAAGTCCTGCGACCAGTGCGCCAGGGCGGTCACCGCCGGGCTGTAGCGCCACGGGTAGAGCGGCGAAACGATACCGCCACCGGCCCAGGACGATTCACCGCCCAGTTCGCCCTTGTCACAGACGATTACTCGATCCACCTCCGCGGCCAGATTGAATGCCGTCAGCAGGCCGATCACGCCGCCCCCCACAATCACTACTTGCTTGGTCATCTGTAGATCCAGTACCCGAATGAATGACTTCAGCCGCCCCAGCAGTCCCTCTCAGCTGCCGCGCCGCGTCCTGGATTGGCGCGCACGCCACGGTGATCGAGTTCGAAATCGCCACAGGCATCGAGGGCCATCGCGCCACCGGGGCGCCGGATGGCGCTCAGCAGGTAGCGGTCGGCTTCGCGCCGGGCATGCAGGCTGTAATGGGCGTTTCCGTCCGGCAGCGGGACCGTGGCCGTGTCGCTATCGAGGTAGCGACCGCTACGGGCATGGTGCTGCTCCAGGTGCTGCGCGCTTTCGTACAGGATCCCGGCTATTTCCGTGCGCGCGGCCTTGCGGACCATTTCGCTGTAGCTGGGGTAGGCAATGCTCGCCAGCATGCCGACCAGCGCGACGACAATCAACACTTCGATCAGGCTCAGGCCTCTGTGCATGCGCTGCATCAAGACTCCTCGAAGATCTCGCGCCAGGCGATCCGCCGGGCAGGTCCGTGGTTCGGCGCCAGCGGCAAGGCCAGGACACTTTCCAGTATCACCCGGGCCTGACGCGCCTCGGCCACCGCCGTGATGCGAAACAGCGCGACCGGCACGCCGGCCGCCATGCCACGGGCATGCTCGCTCTGCCCCAGGTTCTGGATCAGGTAGCGTCCCGCACCGTCCTGTTGCCAGGGCAGTCCGGCAACCGCGGGGGCTCCGTCGAAAGGTGGCAGGCAGGCACCACAAGATTCTGGAGCCGCCCCCACGAGCCGGGCCTCCGCCACACGCAGGAGGCGTTCCGCGCTTTCCAGTGCCTGCAACGAAGCCAGCAGTTGACTGGCCATGCGGGTCTGCAACGTGCTCGCCTGCAGCGCCAGCAGGCCGAGCAGCCCCAGGAGCGCCACCAGCATCATGCTCAGCGCGAGCACTACGCCGCGCTGCCGAACCGCGCCCCTCATGAAGACCGGTTGCGCAAGGCAACCGCCAGTTCGTAGGTCTGCACCCGTCCGCGCTGCCCTGGCTCGTCCAGCGTCAGGCCAAGCTCGATACGGTCATCGTCGCGGCGAACCTCGAAGCGCCTGACATTCTCGATCAGCACCGCATTCGCGCCACCACTGCGCAGCCGCAAGCGGCCGCCGTCGAGCCGATAGACCTGTTGCCGCACGGGAATCGCGAACATTCCCCGGGCCGGCGAGGCGTTGCCGGCGACCACCTCCGCCCGGGTCAGGCAGTCGGTGAGCAGGGTCCAGTCATGCCGACCGCCCGGCTCACCCGCCTGGGCACTGATCAGCACCAGGCTGCGCAGGTTGCCATCGCCGCTGCTGTCGAGCCTGACCGGCTGTGCGAACAGGCTCGCCGTCGCCGCGTCGGCGAAGGTCGTCAGTTCGTGACGCAGGCAACCGAAACTGCCGGCCATGCGGATATCACGGGCCATTCGCTGCAGGACGAAGCGTGCATCCTCCTGCAGCCGTGCAGCGACCTGCTGGGTCTGCCAGCCGTGCAACGCGCCGATGAACACCCGGCTGCCGCCCAACAGCAGCAGCAAGCCGAAACTCAGGGCGAGCAGCGCTTCCAGCAGGCTGAAGCCAGCCATCGCCTTCATCGTGCGCCACCCAATTCGATGGCGCGCGGACCACCTCCTGCGCGCTCGTCGCTCCACCCCACCAACACCTGTGTACCGCCATCACGAAGCTCGCCATGCCCCGCAGCACCGGCGAAGGCTTCGATCTGCCGCAGGAACGCGGCCTGGTCGGCACCGTCGACACCCCGCATGGAGCGCGCGCGCTCCAGCAGGCCATGGGCAATCCAGCTCGCCTGGCTGGCCATACGCGCACTGTCGGTGGCTTGCAACGCACCGATCTGCAAACCCAGCGCGCCCAGCACGCCCACCGCCATCAACACTTGCGCCACCAGCACTTCCACCAAGCTCAATCCCTGCTGCCACATCCTTGTCATCCCTGCCTCCAGCGAATTTTCTCCAAGTGACTGCCAACCCGGCCGACTCGACGCCGGGCAGGTCACACAGGAACCTAAGCGAAGCATTTCCAGGGAGGAACGCACGATGAAGCAACAGGGAGCAACACTGATCCAGACGCTGTTCGCGCTAGGACTGCTGGCCTTGCTGACATCGATTGGTACATCGACCTACAGACAGATAAGCCACAACCTTCAACAACAGGCCAGCGCGGAAACCCTCGCCCAAGCCTTGCGCAGCGCGCGCAGCGAGGCCTTGCTACGTAACCGGGTGGTCATGTTGCGGGCATTGGAGGGTGACTGGAGCAACGGCTGGCAAATGCTGCTGGTGCAGGGCGGCGAGACGTTGTTGCAAGAGTATTCGGCGAGGGGGAACGTCCGGGTGGTCGGCAATCAACCGGTCGCGCAGCGGGTGCGCTTCAGCGGGCTTGGGGTACCGCTGCATGAGAGTGGCGCCTTCCTGTCCGGGACGCTGCAGGTATGCGCGGCGCCCGGCCAGGACAAGCTGTATCAGGTGGTGCTGTCGCGCAGCGGGCGAGTCCGGGTGCTGCACGCCCCCGCCAACAAGCCCCTGTGCGACGATCGCCTCAACTGACGTTGCGTACCCGCAGTTCCTTGGGCATGGAGAAGGTGACGTTCTCCTCGCGTCCGTCCAGTTCTTCCGCACCGCTGGCACCCCAGTCGCGCAGTTGCTGGATCACGCCACGCACCAGCACTTCCGGTGCAGACGCGCCGGCAGTGATGCCGACCCGCTCGACCCCGTCGAACCAAGCACGCTGCAGGTCCTCGGCACCGTCGATCAGGTAGGCCGGGGTGGACATGCGCTCTGCCAATTCGCGCAGGCGGTTGGAGTTGGAACTGTTCGGGCTGCCCACCACCAGCACCACATCGCACTCGTCGGCCAGTTGCTTGACCGCGTCCTGGCGGTTCTGCGTGGCGTAGCAGATGTCGTCCTTGCGCGGCCCGCCGATGCTCGGGAAGCGCGAACGCAAGGCATCGATGACGCGACTGGTGTCATCCATCGACAAGGTGGTCTGGGTCACGAAGGCCAGCTTCTCGGGATTGCGCACCTGCAGGCGGGCAACATCTTCCTCGTCTTCGACCAGGTAGATGGAACCGCCGTTGCTGGCGTCATACTGGCCCATGGTGCCCTCGACTTCCGGGTGCCCGGCATGGCCGATGAGGATGCACTCCTTGCCGTCGCGACTGTAGCGCGCGACTTCGATATGCACCTTGGTCACCAGCGGGCAGGTGGCGTCGAACACCTTGAGGCCGCGTCCGGCCGCTTCCTGGCGCACGGCCTGGGAAACGCCATGGGCACTGAAGATGACGATGACGTCGTCCGGCACCTGGTCCAGTTCCTCGACGAAGATGGCACCGCGGGCTCGCAGGTCTTCGACGACGAACTTGTTGTGCACCACTTCGTGGCGGACGTAGATCGGAGGCCCGAAGACCTCCAGCGCACGATTGACGATTTCGATCGCCCGGTCCACGCCGGCACAGAAGCCTCGGGGGTTGGCGAGTTTGATCTGCATGATTGACTCCCGGCTCAGAGGGCCTTCACCTCGAGGATTTCCACCTCGAAGTTCAGGGTCTTGCCAGCCAGCGGATGGTTGAAGTCGACGGTCACCTGGGCGTCGTCGAAGGCCTTCACCACACCTGGCAGTTCGGCATTCGCCGCATCGTTGAAGATCACCAGCAGGCCTTCGGAGAGCTCCATGTCCTGGAACTGCGAGCGTGGCATGACCTGCACATTCTGCGGATTGGGCTGACCGAAGGCATTTTCCGGGGCGATGCTGACGTTGCGCTTGTCGCCCGCCTTGAAACCGAAGATGGCGGCCTCGAAGCCCGGCAGCAGGTTGCCGTCGCCGACCTTGAAGACTGCCGGAGCCTTGTCGAAGGTGCTGTCGACGGTATCGCCGTTTTCCAGATGCAGGGCGAAGTGCAGGGTGACTTCGGTGTTCTGGCCGATACGGATGTCACTCATGGACAGGTTCTCCGGACTTTTTGCTCTTGAACATATCCAGCGCCAGCATCACCGCACCGACGCTGATGGCGCTGTCGGCCAGGTTGAAGGCCGGGAAGTACCAGCGGTTCTGCCAGTGGACCAGGATGAAGTCGATCACGTGGCCAAGCACGATACGGTCGTACAGGTTGCCCAGGGCACCGCCGAGCACCAGGGCCAGCGCAATGGCCAGCCAGGTTTCGTTGCGCCCCAGGCGCTTGAGCCAGACCACCAGCACCGCGCTGACCACCACGGCGATCAGGGCGAACAGCCAGCGCTGCCAGCCGGAGCTGTCGGCCAGGAAGCTGAAGGCGGCGCCGGTGTTGTAGGCCAGGGTCCAGCTGAAGTAGTCAGGGATGACCACGATCTGCTGGTACAGGCTCAGCGAACCTTCGAAGTAGAACTTGCTGGCCTGGTCGAGGACCAGGACCAGCGCGCTCAGCCACAGCCAGGCGAGGCGTCCGAAACGCCCCGCAGCCACGTTAGGCATAGTGACGCACCTCGCCTTTGCCGCTGATGTTGTCGACGCAGCGACCGCAGATTTCCGGATGCTCCGGGTTCACCCCGACATCGGCGCGGAAGTGCCAGCAACGGCCGCACTTGGCGTGGCCGGACTTGACCACTTTCAGCTTCAGGCCCGCCACCTCGGTGACCACCGCATCGGCCGGGGCCTCGACGAACGGCGCAACGCTGGCGGCGGAGGTGATCAGCACGAAGCGCAGCTCGTTGCCCAGCCTGGTCAGGTCGTTGCCCAGGGCTTCGTCGGCGAACAGGGTCACCTCGGCCTGCAGGTTGCCACCGATGGCCTTGGCCGAACGCTGGTTCTCCAGTTCCTTGTTGACCGCCACCTTGACCGCCATCACGCGGTCCCAGTAGGCACGATCCAGCTCGGTGCCCTGCGGCAGCTCGCTCAGGCCCTGGTACCAGGTGTTGAGCATCACCGACTCGTTGCGCTCGCCCGGCAGGTACTGCCACAGCTCGTCCGCGGTGAACGACAGGATCGGCGCGATCCAGCGCACCAGCGCCTCGGCGATGTGGTACAGCGCGGTCTGGCAGGAGCGCCGCGCGACGCTGTTAGCGCCGGTGGTGTACTGGCGGTCCTTGATGATGTCCAGGTAGAAGCCGCCCAGCTCCTGCACGCAGAAGTTGTGGATCTTCGAGTAGACGTTCCAGAAGCGGTATTCGCCGTAGTGCTCTTCCAACTCGCGCTGCAGCAGCAGGGTACGGTCGACGGCCCAGCGGTCCAGGGCCAGCATGTCGTCGGCCGGCAGCAGGTCGCGGGCCGGATCGAAGCCGGACAGGTTGGACAGCAGGAAGCGCGCGGTATTGCGGATGCGCCGGTAGGCATCGGCGCTGCGCTGGAGGATCTGCTCGGAAACCGCCATCTCGCCGGAATAGTCGGTGGCGGAAACCCACAGACGCAGGATGTCGGCACCCAGGGTGTCGTTGACCTTCTGCGGCTCGATGGTGTTGCCCAGCGACTTGGACATCTTGCGGCCGTTTTCGTCGACGGTGAAACCGTGGGTCAGCAGCTCGCGGTACGGCGCGTGGTTGTCGATGGCGCAGCCGGTCAGCAGCGACGAGTGGAACCAGCCGCGGTGCTGGTCGGAACCTTCCAGGTACAGGTCGGCACGCGGGCCGGTCTCGTGGCCGATGTTGTGCGAGCCACGCAGCACGTGCCAGTGGGTGGTGCCGGAGTCGAACCAGACGTCGAGGGTGTCGGCGATCTTGTCGTACTGGCCGGCCTCGTCACCGAGCAGCTCGGCGGCGTCCATCTTGAACCAGGCTTCGATGCCTTCCTGTTCGACGCGCTTGGCCACTTCTTCCATCAGTTCGACTGTGCGCGGGTGCAGTTCACCGGTCTGCTTGTGCAGGAAGAACGGAATCGGCACGCCCCAGTTGCGCTGGCGCGAGATGCACCAGTCGGGACGGTTGGCGATCATCGAGTGCAGGCGCGCCTGGCCCCAGGCCGGGACGAACTTGGTCTCTTCGATGGCTTTCAGTGCGCGTTCGCGCAGGGTGTCGCCGTTGTCCGGCTGCTTGTCCATGCCGACGAACCACTGCGCGGTGGCGCGGTAGATCAGCGGGGTCTTGTGGCGCCAGCAGTGCATGTAGCTGTGGCTGATGGTCTCGGTGAACATCAGCGCGCCGACTTCGACCAGCTTCTCGACGATGTGCGGGTTGGCCTTCCAGATGAACTGGCCGCCGAAGAACTCCAGCGAATCGACATACACGCCGTTGCTCTGCACCGGGGTGAGGATGTCGTCGTTGACCATGCCGTAGCGCTTGCAGGTGACGAAGTCGTCCTCGCCGTAGGCCGGCGCGGAGTGCACCACGCCGGTACCGGCGCCCAGCTCGACGTAGTCGGCCAGGTACACCGGCGACAGGCGGTCGTACAGCGGATGGCGGAAGTTGATCAGTTCCAGGGCCGAGCCCGGGGCGGTGGCTACCACCGAACCTTCCAGCGAGAAGCGCTTCAGGCAGGACTCGACCAGTTCCTCGGCGAGGATCAGCAGCTTGTCGCCGACATCGACCAGGGCATAGGTGAACTCCGGATGGATGTTCAGCGCCTGGTTGGCCGGGATGGTCCACGGAGTGGTGGTCCAGATCACGATGGAGGCCGGCTTGGCCAGGGAGGACAGGCCGAACGCGCTGGCCAGCTTGTCTTCATCGGCAACGCGGAAGGCGACGTCGATGGCCTGGGATTTCTTGTCGGCGTACTCGACTTCGGCTTCGGCCAGGGCCGAACCGCAATCGAAGCACCAGTTCACGGGCTTGAGGCCCTTGAACACGAAGCCGTGCTTGACCATCTCGGCCAGGGCGCGGATCTCGCCGGCCTCGTTGGCGAAGCTCATGGTCTTGTACGGGTTGTCCCAGTCACCCAGCACGCCCAGGCGAATGAACTCGGCCTTCTGCCCTTCGATCTGCTCGGCGGCGTAGGCGCGGCACAGCTCGCGGGTCTTGTCCGCGGTCAGGTTCTTGCCGTGAGTCACCTCGACCTTGTGCTCGATCGGCAGGCCGTGGCAGTCCCAGCCCGGAACATACGGCGCGTCGAAGCCCGACAGGGTCTTCGAGCGAATGATCATGTCCTTGAGGATCTTGTTGAGCGCGTGACCGATGTGGATCTTGCCGTTGGCGTAGGGAGGACCGTCGTGCAGGACGAACTTCGGACGATCCTTGCCAATCTCGCGCAGCTTCCGGTACAGGCCAATACTGTCCCAGCGCTGCAGGATCTGCGGTTCGCGCTGTGGCAGGCCGGCCTTCATGGGGAAGGCGGTGTCCGGAAGGTTTAGCGTGGCTTTATAGTCGGTCATTTCAGGCTCTTCGTTAGCGGTTGAGCGTGCCAATGGGCACGTGCGGCGGCGATATCCGCATCGATCGCCGACTTGAGCGCCTCCAGGGAGGCGAAGCGCTGCTCGTCGCGCAGCTTGTGGTGGAATTCCACCGTCAGGCGCCGGCCATACAGATCACCGGCGAAATCCAGCAAATGCACTTCCAGGTGGGCGCTGCCGTCGCCGGCAACGGTCGGGCGCACGCCGATGTTGGCGACTCCCGGCCACCGGGTGCCGTCGATGTCCACGCTGACCAGGTAGACCCCGCTCAGCGGCACGCGACGGCGCTTGAGTTGTACGTTGGCCGTCGGCGTACCCAGTTGCCGGGCCAGCTTCTGGCCATGCAGGACCCGCCCGCGGATGCGGAATGGCCGCCCCAGCAGGCGTTCGGCCAGGGCGAAGTCCGCCGCGGCCAGGGCATCGCGGACCTGGGTGCTGCTGACCCGCAGGCCCTCCAGCTCGACGGTCTGCGCCGCCTCCACGGTGAAGCCGTGACGCTGGCCGGCGGCCTGGAGGAAAGCGAAGTCGCCCAGGCGGTCGCAACCGAAGCGGAAGTCGTCACCGACTTCGAGGTGTTTCACGCCGAGGCCGTCGACCAGGATGGTCTCGACGAACGCGTCGGCGCTGAGCTTGCTCAGGCGCTGGTTGAAGGCCAGGCACAGGACCCGGTCGACGCCTTCGGCGGCCAGCAGGGCCACCTTGTCGCGCAGGCGGGCCAGACGTGCCGGAGCGCTTTCCGGGGCAAAGTACTCGCGCGGCTGTGGCTCGAAAATCACCACGCAACTGGGCACGCCCAGCTCCGCCGCTCGCTCACGCAGACGCGCCAGGATGGCCTGGTGACCGCGGTGAACTCCGTCGAAGTTGCCGATAGTAGCAACGCAGCCCCGATGCCGGGGGCGAAGGTTTTGAAGGCCTCGAACCAGCTGCATAACGCGCTTCTTGCTCATAAAGTGGTCGATTATAACCACACCCGGGCGCTGACGACAGGCAGCAGCGCGATGCCGGGACGCCGATTGTGCAAAACCGACGTCCGGCCCGCGCCGTCCGTCAGTGCAGCGCCTTGCGGGCGAAGTCCCGGGGGCGGAAGCCGAACAGGAACAGGCTGCCGAAATAGGTCACCACGCCGGCGCCGATCAGTACGCCGAGGCGCAGGAAACGCATCAGCATCTGCCCTTCCTCCCATGGCGGCATGAAATGCATGCCGACCAGCAGCACCGCCGACATCAGCAGCACCGCGATCACCAGCTTGAAGAGAAAACCGGCCCAGCCCGCCTGTGGCTCGAACAGTTGCTGCTGACGCAGCTTCCAGTACAACAGGCCGGCATTGAGACAAGCGCCGACGCTGATCGCCAGGGCCAGACCGGCATGCTGCAGCGGACCGATGAAGACCAGGTTGAGCAATTGCGTCGAAACCAGGGTGAAGATCGCGATCTTCACCGGCGTGCGGATGTTCTGCTGGGCATAGAAGCCGGGCGCCAGGACCTTGATCATGATGATGCCGAGCAGGCCCACCGAGTAGGCGATCAGTGCCCGCTGGGTCATCTGGGCATCGAAGGCGCTGAACTTGCCGTACTGGAACAGGGCTACCGTCAGCGGCTCGGAGAGAATCGCCAGGGCCAGGGAGCATGGCAGCACCAGCAGGAAGCACAGGCGCAGGCCCCAGTCGAGGATCTGCGAATACTGCTGGCGGTCCTTGTTCGCGTAGGTCTTGGCCAGGGTCGGCAGGAGGATGGTGCCCAGCGCCACGCCCAGCACGCCGGACGGCAGCTCCATGAGGCGGTCGGCGTAATACATCCAGGACACCGAGCCCGCAACCAGGAACGAGGCGAAGATGGTGTTGATGATCAGCGAGATCTGGCTGACCGAGACTCCGAGAATCGCCGGCAGCATCTGTTTCAGCACGCGCCAGACCCCGGTGTCGCGCAGGTTGACCCGGGGCAGCACGAGCATGCCGATCTTCTTCAGGTGTGGCAGCTGGTACACCAGCTGCAGCACGCCGCCCGCCAGGACCGCCCAGCCCAGGGCCATCACCGGTGGATCGAAGTACGGGGTGAGGAACAGCGCGAAGAAGATCATCGCGACGTTGAGCAGGGTCGGCACGAAGGCCGGGACCGAGAAGCGGTTCCAGGTATTGAGGATGGCGCCGGCCAGGGACGACAGCGAGATCAGCAATATATAAGGAAAGGTCACCCGCAGCAGGTCGGTGGTGAGCTGGAATTTTTCCTCGCTGTCGACGAAGCCGGGGGCCGTCGCCCAGACGATCCACGGTGCGGCCAGCACGCCCACGGCGGTGACCAGGGCCAGGACCAGGGTGAGCAGACCGGAGACATAGGCAATGAACGTCCGCGTGGCCTCCTCGCCTTGCTGGGTCTTGTACTCGGCAAGGATCGGTACGAAGGCCTGGGAAAACGCTCCTTCGGCGAAGATCCGCCGCAGCAGGTTGGGCAGCTTGAAGGCGATGAAGAAGGCGTCGGTGGCGACGCCGGCACCGAAGATCCGCGCCAGGATGGTGTCACGGACGAAGCCCAGCACCCGCGACACCATGGTGATGGAGCTGACCGCAGCCAGGGATTTGAGGAGATTCATCGAAAGTTTTTCACGCCGTTGGATGAAGTGCAGGCCGAATGTCATCCGGATATGCAATAATGCGCGCCGCGCAAAACAGGCAGCGCAAAAGCTCCCGAGTTTACAGGTCGTGCACCAGAAGGGAATCATCCCGATGGAGAGATTGACCACTGGGCGGAACCCCGTCCATGGCCTTGACAACCGGTCAACTCATCGGCATGATTCGCGGCCTATTTTGTTTGCTATTTACCAAGTCTTTCGAGGAGCTCGACGGTGGCCAACTCACCTTCCGCCAAAAAACGTGCAAAACAGGCTGAGAAGCGTCGCAGCCACAACGCCAGCCTGCGTTCCATGGTCCGCACCTACATCAAGAATGTAGTCAAGGCCATCGACGCAAAAGACGCCGAAAAAGCGCAAGCTGCTTACATCCTGGCTGTACCTGTAATCGACCGCATGGCCGACAAGGGTATCATCCACAAGAACAAGGCTGCTCGCCATAAAGGCCGTCTGAATGGCCACATCAAGGCGCTGAAAGCTGCTGCCTAAGCGACAAGCTTGTTAAAGAACCGACCTCAGGGTCGGTTTTTTATTGCCTGCCATTTGGCACGGCACTGCTATCGAAAAGGCCCGGAGGATCACTCATCCGGGCCTTTTTCTTACTTACCGATCGGAATCTTCGGCGCCCATTGCAGCCACTCGTCCTCGGCCTTGTCGAACAGGGCGAAGGTCTGTTGCGGCAGCGCCGGCTTGCCCATCTGTTCGCCTTCCGGCGTAGCGAAGGCAATACCGCCCTGGATCAGGGTCTCGAGGGATTCGGTGCGAATCGTCGCCCCCTTGATGAGACCGAACTCGAAGCCGAAGCCACTGGTGTTCCAGAACCGGCTGCCGCCCCGCACCAAGGCCGCATAACGTGGCTCGATGAGGATGTGGATCAGCACCCGGTCGGCGGTCTGGCCCAACTCGAAGCCGGTGACCTTGCCCACGGGGATCTCGCGATAGGTCACCGGGACACCTGCCTTGATCGAGCCACGCCGAGGCGCGCTCAGGGTGAGGGCCAGGCCCTGTGGTGGTCCGATGACCTCGGGGGCTTCGGGCAAGGCAGTGAAATCACGCTGCGGCCCCTTGTTGATCGCGGCAGGCTGCACCTCCAGGTACTGGCCGGTGATCAGCGTGCCGAGGTTCTCGGTCTTGACGATGCCCAGCGCCGGCTTGACCACCCAGAACTGCGTGCCAACCCGAGCGATGCGCTCCGGCACCTCGGTGATCCGCGCCTTGAGCAATACGGACTGCAGGTCGGCACTCAGATCGACAGCCTCCACCTTGCCGACATCCAGGCCCTTGAAGCGGATCGGGGTGCCCACCTTCAGGCCGTCGGCATCCTCCACCTTGATGGTGACGGGGATACCGGACAGATTCGCGGCCTCCTGGTTTTCATGCAGGCGGAAAGTAGGAATGCGCCGCTTCAGTGGAACGTTCGGCGTCGGCGTATCGAAGGAAATCCCGCCCGCCATCAGGCTCTGCAGCGACTCGCTCTTGATCTGGATACCTGACAGGCCACCTGTCAGGGTGATGCCACTGGCATTCCAGAAGCGTGTCGAGCCGTTGACCAGGTTGGCATACTCCGGCTCGATATGCACTCCGATCAGCAAGCGCTTCTGATGCTTGCGGGAAAACTGATAGCTCTGCACGGTACCGACCTTCACCTGGCGGTAAAGAATCGGACTGCCCACTTCCAGCGAACCAAGATTCTCACTGAACAACACCAGGTGCAGCCCCGGTGCTTTCAGGTCGAGGGGCGGCGCCTTGGCCCGGGCTTCGAATTCACGCTGCGGTGCTGCCCCCTTGTCACCTGGACGCACGGCGATGTAATTGCCCTTGACCAGCGCTTCCAGGCCAGTGATACCCGCCAGGGAAATCGACGGCTTGACCACCCAGAACTGGGTACCTTGCACCAGATAGTCTTCGGCCAGCGGATCCAGGGTCAGCTCGGCCATGGCGCTATTGAGATCGGACTCGACCTTCAACGCCTTCAGGGTGCCCACCTGGATGCCCTTGTACATGACCGGCGTTCGCCCGGCCTGCAGGCCCTCGAAGTCGCTCAGCTTGACCTTCACCCGAATACCGGCCTGGGCCGCGTCGAAATCCTCGTAGAGACGGAACGGCAGGCTCGGATCGGTGGGCGGGCTGTCCTTGCGATGCTCCGGAGTAGCGAAGGCGATACCGCCGGCAACGATACTGGCCAGCGACTCGCTGCGGATCTTCACCCCGGACAGGCTGGCGTCGACACTGACGCCGCTGGCATTCCAGAAACGCGTGTGCTTGCGCACCAGGGAAGCGTAGGCGGGCTCGATGAACACCTTGATCTCGACGGTGCCCTGGTCCTCGGCAAGGCGATAGCTCTTCACCCGACCGACCTGGATCTGCTTGTAGAACACCGGGCTGTCACGATTGAGCGAGCCCAGCCGATCGGCCTTGAGGGTCAGGTGCAGGCCTGGTTCGCTATCGGACAGTGGAGGTGCCTCTGGCAGCGCGACGAAATGCTTGGTCAGCTCTCCCTCACCCGGGCTGACGGCGATGTAGTTACCGGAAACCAGGGTCTCCAGGCCGGTGATACCGGCCAGGGTCACGCTCGGCTTGACCAGCCAGAAACGGGTGCCCTTGCGCAGATGCGGCTCCGCGGCGGCATTCATCTCGATGGTGGCAATGACCCCGGTGTTGCTGCCCGTGGCATCCAGCACCAGGCTCTTGACCTTGCCCACCGGCATGCCCTTGTAGACCACTTCGGTCTTGTTGGCGACGATGCCCTCGCCACTGGTGAAACGCACCTCGATGTTCACACCGGAATCACGGTAGGCCTGCCAGCCGAGCCAGCCACCGATGACCAGGGCGATCAGGGGCAGAATCCAGATGGCCGACCAATTCGAGGCTGGGCGGGTTCTAGCCGTAGGCAAATCATCACTCATGGTCGTCGTCCGACTCCGTGTTATCCCAGATCAGTCGGGGATCGAAAGTTACTGCTGCGAGCATCGTCAGTATCACCACGCTGGCAAAGGCCACAGCCCCCAGATTGGCCTCGACACTGGCGATGCGCCCGAAATTCACCACCGCCACGAGGATGGCGATGACGAAGATGTCCAGCATCGACCAGCGCCCGATGAACTCGATGAACCGATACATCAGGATGCGCTGGCGAGCAGACAGGGGTTGATGGCGCTGCACTGAGTAAAGCAGCAAGGTGATGCCGACCAGCTTGAAGGTCGGCACCAGGATACTGGCGATGAACACGACGGCAGCAATCGGCAGCATGCCGTGCTTCATCAGGGTGATCACACCCGACATGATGGTGTCCGGGCTGCCCTGGCCCAAGGTGCTGACCGTCATGATCGGCAGCATGTTCGCCGGGATGTAGAGGATGGCCGCAGTGATCAGCAACGCCCAGGTACGGACGAGACTGTTCGGCCGTCGCTCATGCACGATGGCACCGCAACGGGTACAGGTCTGCGACGTGGTCCCGGACTCCTTGCGATTGAGCTCGTGGCACTCGCAGCAGATGAGGATTCCGGCATCAATCGCCCGCATGCAGGTCTTCTCCCGACAACGCTACCCAGATCTGATGTGGCGACATCACCACCTCCAGCCAGACCTGGACCAGCAACAGACTGATAAAGCAGAGCAGACCCAGGCCGAGACTCAGTTCGGCCAGGTCCACCAGCTTGACGATCGCGACCAGCACACCCATGAAATACACCTCGAGCATGCCCCAGTCGCGCAAGTGGTGATAAATGCGATAGAGCAGCAATCCATGGCTTCTTCCGACGTTCCAGCGGATGCTCAACAACACTGCCAGCTGGCACAGCAACTTGAGCAAGGGAATGGCCATGCTGCAGAGGAACACCACCACGGCGATGCCCCGCATGCCGGAGTCGTACAGGCCCAGCACACCACTCCATACCGTATCGTCGGAACTCTGCCCCAGTAAATGGAGCTGCATGATGGGCAGGAAGTTCGCCGGCACATAAAGCATCAATGCGGCCAGCACCAGGGCCAGGCTGCGCTCGACGACATTGTGGCGATGAGCGAACAGCTCGTAGCCACAGCGAGGACAGTGAGCCTTCTCATCCCGCTTGAGCACTGGCTTGCGCATCAACAGGTCGCACTCGTGACACGCCACCAGGTCGTCCAGCGGCAGGTTCGCAAGTGGCCGGGAATCGGCAGGATCGGACATAGGATAATTCTGAATGACGGCGTCGGGCTCTATTCTAGTGCCCTGACTCCAGTTTGTGATCGGCGCAAAGACAAAACCCCTACCTGCGTCAGCAGATAGGGGTTTCGGAATTTAATCTTGACGATGACCTACTCTCACATGGAGAAGCTCCACACTACCATCGGCGATGCGTCGTTTCACTGCTGAGTTCGG
>Ga0206117_100507_pt1 | contig 38278 bp, 42 predicted proteins | sample 3A5Ametagenome_FD_177997 | JGI IMG/M metagenome (GOLD analysis project Ga0206117, IMG submission 177997) | Enriched microbial communities from leaf-cutter ant dump, University of Wisconsin, Madison, United States - 3A5A | ecosystem: Environmental > Terrestrial > Nest > Insects nest > Nest dump... | reverse complement strand
CCCCGCTCGGCCTCAAGGACGGCAAGGGCCCGTTCAACATCGAACTGTTCGCCGGCTCGCCCGACGACAACAACGCCACCTTCTTCTTCAATGGCGCCATGAGCGTCCTGAAGCCCTACATCGACAGCGGCAAGCTCGTCGTGCAGTCGGGCCAGACGGACTTCGCCCAGGTCGCCACGATGCGTTGGGATGGCGCCACCGCCCAGGCCCGCATGGACAACATCCTGTCGGCCAACTACACCGACAAGCATGTCGACGCCGTGCTGTCGCCCTATGACGGCATCTCGATCGGTATCATCTCGTCGCTAAAGGGCGTCGGTTACGGCACCGAAGGCACGCCGATGCCGTACGTGTCCGGCCAGGACGCCGAGCTGCCGTCCGTCAAGGCGATCATCGCCGGCGAGCAGTATTCGACGATCTTCAAGGATACCCGCGAGCTCGCCAAGCAGACCGTGAAGATGGTCTCTCAGGCTCTCGAGGGCAAGGAAGTCGAAGTCAACGACACCAAGACCTACGACAACGGCGTGAAGGTCGTTCCGTCCTTCCTGCTGAAGCCGGTCCTGGTGACCAAGGACAACTACAAGGAGATCGTGATCGACTCCGGCTACTACAAGGAATCGGACCTCTGATCAGGTCCTGATATCCCGACTTTCCGCGCGGGGGCACGTTCCCCGCGCGGTCTTCAAAATCTGCCCGCTGCGCGGATCGGCGCGCCCCTCAGGCGCCCTAGCGGCAACACACCAACAACAAGACCATTCTGCCTGTCGCCCATCGGAGATCGGCGGACAAAGGAGCCTCGCGTGAGCACGAACGTGATCCTCGAGATGCGCAACATCACCAAGACGTTTCCGGGCGTCAAGGCGTTGAGCGACGTCAGCTTTTCGGTAGAGGAAGGCGAAATCCACGCGCTCTGCGGCGAGAACGGCGCCGGAAAGTCGACGCTGATGAAGGTGCTGAGCGGCGTCTATCCCTACGGCACCTACGACGGCGATATCTACTACAACGGCGAGCTCAAGAAATTCGGCTCGATCAAGGATACCGAGGAAGAAGGTATCATCATCATTCACCAGGAACTCGCGCTGATCCCGATGCTGTCGATCGCCGAGAACATCTTCCTGGGCAACGAGGTCGCCAAGGGCGGCGTCATCAACTGGGCCGAGGCGACGCGCCGCACCACCGAGCTCCTGGCCAAGGTCGGCCTCAAGGAAAATCCCTCGACGCTGATCACCAACATCGGCGTCGGCAAGCAGCAGCTGGTCGAGATCGCCAAGGCGCTGTCCAAGAAGGTGAAGCTGCTCATCCTCGACGAGCCCACCGCCTCGCTCAACGAAAGCGACTCCAACGCGCTGCTCGACCTCCTGCTCGAGTTCAAGAAGCAGGGCCTCACCTCGATCATCATCTCGCACAAGCTCAACGAGATCTCCCGCGTCGCCGACAAGATCACCGTTCTGCGCGATGGCGCCACCGTCGAGACGCTCGACTGCCATGCCGAGAAGATCTCCGAGGCGCGCATCATTCGCGGCATGGTCGGCCGTGAGCTCTCCGACCGCTTCCCCAAGCGCGTGTCGAAGCTCGGCGAGACCATCTTCGAGGTGCGCAACTGGACGGCCTATCACCCGATCCATTCCGACCGGAAGATCTCCAACGGCATCAACCTCAACGTCAAGCGCGGCGAGGTGGTCGGCATCGCCGGCCTGATGGGCGCCGGCCGCACCGAGTTCGCCATGAGCGTGTTCGGCCGGTCCTACGGACAGAAGATTTCCGGCGAGGTGCTGATCAACGGCAAGCCGGCGGACGTTTCCACCGTCGAACGGGCGATCAAGTCGGGCCTTGCCTACGTCACCGAGGATCGCAAGCAGCTCGGCCTGGTGCTGATCAACAACGTGATGCACAACAACACGCTGGCCAACCACAAGGGCATCTCGAAGAACTTCGTCATCGACGAGTATACCGAGCGCAAGGCGGCCAACGAATATCGCCAGAAGCTTCGGATCCGCACGCCGAGCATCTACCAGGATGTCGTCAACCTCTCCGGCGGCAACCAGCAGAAGGTCGTGCTGGCCAAGTGGCTGTTCGCCAATCCGGACGTGCTCATCCTCGACGAGCCGACGCGCGGCATCGACGTCGGCGCCAAGTACGAAATCTACACCATCGTCAACGACCTCGTCGCCGCCGGCAAGGCGGTCATCTTCATCTCCTCGGAAATGCCGGAGCTTCTCGGCACCTGCGACCGCATCTACGTCATGAACGAAGGCGCGATCGTGGCCGAAATGCCCGTCGCCGAGGCCAGCCAGGAAAACATCATGGGCGCCATCATGCGCTCGGGGGAGAAGGTTTGATGAATACGCCCAACGAAGCCACCCAGACGGCTGCGCCGTCGCTTGCCGTCTTCCTCCGGCAGAACATGCGCGAGTATGGCATCCTCATCGCTCTCGTGGTGATCATGGTCTTCTTCCAGATCATCACCGGCGGCGTCCTGTTCCGCCCGGTCAACCTGACCAACCTCGTGCTGCAGAACTCGTTCGTCGTCATCATGGCGCTGGGCATGCTGCTGGTCATCGTTGCCGGCCACATCGACCTCTCCGTCGGCTCGATCGTCGCCATCATCGGCGCCGTGGCCGCGGTCATGATGGTGAACTACAAGATCGACCCGTGGACGACGTCGCTCGTCTGCCTCATCCTCGGCGGCGCCATCGGCGCGGCACAGGGCTACTGGGTGGCCTACCACCACATCCCCGCGTTCATCGTGACGCTGGCCGGCATGCTGGTGTTCCGCGGCCTGACCCTGTGGCTCCTGGGGGGCATGAACATCGGTCCGTTCCCGAGCGAGTTCCAGAAGCTCTCCACCGGCTTCCTGCCCGACCTGTTCGACATGGGCGGCCTGCACTCCACCTCGATCATCCTGACCATCGCCATTCCGGCCCTGCTGGTGTTCCTGTCCTGGCGCAGCCGCAAGCTCAACGAGTCGCATGGCATCGAGGTCGAGCCCTTCGCCTTCTTCTTCACGCAGAACGCCGTGCTCGTCGCCGTCATGGTCTACCTCGGCTACCAGCTCTCGACCTACAAGGGCTTCCCGAACATCCTGGTGATCATGGGCGTGCTGATCGCCTTCTACACCTTCGTGACCACCCGCACGACCATCGGCCGCCGCATCTACGCGCTCGGCGGCAATGAGAAGGCGACCAGGCTTTCCGGCATCAACACCGATCGCCTCAGCTTCTATACCTTCATCAACATGGGCGTTCTCGCGGGCTTCGCCGGCCTGATCGTCGCCGCCCGCCTCAACTCCTCGACCCCGAAGGCCGGTAACGGCTTCGAGCTCGACGTCATCGCCGCCTGCTTCATCGGCGGCGCCTCGACGACGGGCGGTGTCGGCAAGATCACCGGCGCGGTGGTCGGCGCCTTCATCATGGGCGTGCTGAACAACGGCATGTCGATCATGGGCCTCGGCATCGACTTCCAGCAGATGGTCAAGGGCCTGGTGCTGCTCGCCGCCGTGGTGTTCGACCTCTATAACAAGCAGAAGGGCTGAGGCTCCCCCCCCTCCTTTCAACTTGCGAGCCGGGGCCGAAAGGCCCCGGTTTCTTTTTTGCCGGACGAAACTCCTCCCGTGCCAGCGCCATGGGCGACCGGAAAGGGAGAAGCGGCGGGAATAAACGCCGTCGCGATGTGTTGTAGACGCTGGGGCATGCCGCCCCGGAGCCGAACCGATGCGACACCTCCTGCCCGATCACATCCCAAGCCATGTTCGACAGTTCCTAGCCGTCCTCTTCCTGCCGCTTCTACTCGTCACGGCGCCGGCCGGTGCCGCGAGTTTCGACGACCTCGCCGGCCGCTACGCCATAGGCGACCAATCGAGCGTCACCTTCTCGATCTCCGGCACGCTCGTTCCAACCGTCCATGGCAGTTTTCACAGCTTCTCCGGAGACTTTCGCCTCGATCCCGCGCATGTCGAGCGATCGTCGGTGACCTTTTCCGTCGCTTCGAGCTCGGTCAGCACCGGTATCGCCCCGCTCGACAGCCTGCTCAGGTCATCCGTGGTGTTCGACGCGGCGGACCATCCGGACATTCGCTTCGCATCGACGGCCGTCCGCCGGACATCCGAGACCACCGCCGAGGTGGATGGCATTCTGGAGCTAAAGGGGCAGACACTGGCCGAGCATTTCACCGTGACGCTGACGGGCCACGGAGACAAGCGGCCGGAGTTTCACGTGGTGGGCCGCGTCGCTCGCTCGGCCTTCGGGATGAACATCGGCCGACCGGTCTATTCGGACGACGTGGTGTTCAACCTCGTCGTCGAGGGGCGTCACATGCGAGCCGCCGGCTGACGGAGAGTTGCCTCAACTCCCCCACCTGACGCAAAAGGCCGCGCCCCCCCGGGCGCGGCCTTCTCTTTTCTCTTGCCCGGCTCAGAAGCCCGAGAAGCGCCACTCGATACGATGGCGATAGGTCTCGCCCGGACGCAGCACGGAGCTCGGATAGCTCGGCTCGTTGGGGGCGTTGGGGAAGGTCTGCGGCTCAAGCGCGAAGCCGGCATTCTTCAGCTGTTCGGAGAACGGCGCCTTGATCGCCGGCGTGAAGTGCTCGCCGGTGTAGAGCTGCATGCCCGGCTCGGTCGTCCACACTTCAAGCGTTCTGCCGGTGACCGGCTCGATCGCCCGCGCGCCCAGATGCAACTCGCCTCGGCCAGCATCCAGGGCGAAGTTGTGATCGTAGGGCCCGGCGATCGGCCGCTTTTCGCGGAAGTCGAAGCGCGTACCGGCCACGTCGGCCAACGGCCCCACCGGAATGAGGTCGGCATCGACCGGCGTGTAGCGGCTGGCCGGAATGTGCATGAGGTGACCGAGGATGTCGCCCTTGCCGAGCAGGTTCCAGTAGACGTGATGGGTGAGGTTGATCACAGTCGGCTTGGTCGTGGTGGCGGTCATCTCAAGGTAGAGCGTCTTGCCCTTCAGCCCGTAGGCAGCCTTCACCGCCAGCGCGCCCGGATAGCCCATGTCGCCATCGGGAGAGTTCAGCCCGAACACCACTTCGCCGGCGGTCTTCTCGACGTTCCACGTCAGGTGGCCGAACCCGTCGGCACCGCCGTGCAACTGCTTGGAGCCTTCGTTGGCCGGCAGGCGGTAGGTGACGCCATCCAGCGTGAAGCTGGCGCCGGCGATGCGGTTGGCAAAGCGCCCGCAGATGGCACCCGCCCAGCCGTCGCCGTCGGGAGCATTGAGGCGGCCGGACGAACCGATCACCGTCTGCACCGGTCCGCCGGAGCTCGTCGGCACGTAGAGCGCCACGAGCTGCGCGCCGGCCGGGCTGAAAACGGCCTTGAAGCCGTCGCCGCCGTCAAGCGTGATGAAGTCTTCAACCGGATGTGTCATGCTTCTCTCCCCACGCTCCCTTGGAGCTGTCCTCGAAATATCCGCCAATCTCGCTCAAGTTCGCGAAAAACAAAAGGTTTTTTAGTCGTTGACCTTTCGGCTGGCTCCCAAGGCCGCAAGGTTGTGGCATAGTCGCACTAGCCTCGCGATTTCAGGCGCCATGGCGTGATTCGTGAAGGTTGCCGGGCGGTTTGTGGGGAGTTTCATGACACGACGGACGGCCCAAAAGCGTTCGCGCCAAGATGAGATCGTGCGCGAACTGGCCCATGAGATTGTCAGCGGCCGCCGGCCGGAGGGCAGCCTGTTGCCGTCCGACGCCGAGTTGATGTCGCGCTTCGGCGTGTCGCGGACGGTGTTGCGGGAATCGCTGAAGACATTGGCCGCAAAGGGCCTGATCCAGCCCAAGACGCGCGTCGGCACCCGCGTGGTCGAGCGGACGAACTGGAACCTCTTCGACCCGGACATGCTGCGATGGCATCTCGATTGCGGCATCGGGCTCGAGCTGCTTGCCCATCTCTCCGACGTACGCCTCGCCCTCGAACCGGTCGCCGCCTCGCTCGCGGCGCGCCGACGGAGCGAAGCGGATGTTGCCGCGCTCCATGCCATCGTCGATCGCATGGAGGCACCCGACGCCTCGCCGGAGATTTTCGCAGCCGCCGACCTCGACTTTCACCTCACCGTCGCCCGCCTCAGCGGCAACCCGTTCTTCCGCACGGCATCGGCCCTGATCGAGGTGGCGCTGGCCGCCACCTTCGCCATCACCACCCCAGTCAACGACCCGAAGGCCAAGGCCGCCTCCTGCGCCGCCCACCGCCGCGTCGTGACGTCGATCGGCGATGGCGACGGCGATGCAGCGGCGGCGGCCATCGTCGAAACGATCCGCTCGGGCGCGGCACGCGTGGCAGCGGCCGCCGGCCGCTGACAGCGTCGCTCTCTGACGATCAGTGGCTGTCGCGCGGATCGGTATCGGCCACCTTCTGGTACTTCACCGCCATCTCCATGACGGCGCCGTCGGCGAGCTGGCCGACCGTTGCCCGGTAGAGCTCCTGCCAGGGCGTCTGGCTGGCCGGATAGACCGGCGTGAACGCGGCGCGGCGGCGCTCCCACTCTTCCGGATCGACGAGCGCATCGGCGGTGCCTGCGTTGAGATCGACCCGGATGCGATCGCCCGTCTTGAGCAGGCCGAGCCCGCCACCCACCGCCGCTTCGGGCGACGCGTTGAGGATGGACGGCGACCCCGACGTGCCGGACTGCCGGCCATCCCCCATGCACGGCAACTCACGGACCCCGCGTTCGATGAGCGAAGCCGGCGGCTGCATGTTGACCACCTCGGCCGAGCCGGGCCAGCCCACCGGGCCGGCATAGCGGATCACCAGGATGGTTTCCGGCGTGATGCCAAGCGCCGGGTCCTCGATGCGATGATGATAGTCCTCCGATCCATCGAAGACTACGACCGGTCCCTCGAAGACGTTTTCCGCCCCCGGCCTCGACAGATAGCGGGCGCGAAACTCGTCGGAGATCACCGACGTCTTCATGATGGCGGCGTCGAACAGGTTACCCTTCAGCACGATGAAGCCCGCCTTGTCCTTCATCGGGGCATCGTAGGGCTTGATCACCTCGCCGTCGGGAGCTGGGAACGGGGCGAGGTTGTCGGCCATCGTATGGCCTGAGACGGTCAAGGCATCGCCATGAAGGCGACCATTGTCGAGCAGCGCTTTCATCAACACCGGCAGGCCGCCGGCCCGATGGAACCCCTCGGACAGATGGCTGCCGGCCGGCTGCATGTTGACCATCAGCGGCACGTCGTAGCCGACTGTCTGCCAGTCCATCGGTTCGATCGGCACGCCGGCATGGCGGGCGATGGCGACGATATGCGGCTGGGCATTGGTGGAGCCGCCGATCGCCGAGTTGACGACGATGGCGTTCTCGATCGCCTGCCGTGTCAGAATCTTCGACGGTCTCAGGTCCTCCTCGACCATGGCAACGATGCGTTCGCCGGTGCGGTAGGCCATCTGCCCGCGCTCGCGGTAGGGCGCCGGGATGGCGGCGTTGCCGGGAAGACTCATGCCGAGCGCTTCGGCAAGGCAGTTCATGGTGGAGGCGGTACCCATGGTGTTGCAGTAACCGTCGGACGGGGCCGAAGCCGCCGCCGCCTCGATGAACTCCTCGTAGTCGATCTCGCCGGTGGCCAGTTGCAGCCGCTTCTGCCAGATGATGGTGCCGGAGCCAGCCAGCTTGCCCTCGTACCAGCCGTCGAGCATCGGTCCGCCGCTCAACACGATGGCCGGCAGATCGACGGTGGCGGCAGCCATGATCAGCGCCGGCGTCGTCTTGTCGCAGCCGGTGGTCAGCACCACACCGTCAAGCGGGTAGCCGTGCAGGATCTCGACGAGGCCGAGATAGGCGAGGTTGCGGTCGAGCGCCGCGGTCGGGCGCCGACCAGTCTCCTGGATCGGGTGCACCGGGAACTCAAAGGCGATGCCACCGGCCGCGCGGATGCCCTCGCGCACCCTTTCGGCGAGGCGCAGATGGACGCGGTTGCAAGGCGACAGATCCGAGCCGGTCTGGGCTATGCCGATGATCGGCCGATCGGATCGCAGCTCTTCGATGGTCAGGCCATAGTTGAGATAGCGCTCAAGATAGAGCGCCGTCATCGAGGGATTGTCGGGGTTGTCAAACCAGAGCTTGTGACGGCGCGGTCGGGACATCGATCATTCTCCAGTCGGTGCGAAACGGTCAGCCAATGAGAACGGCCGGCTGCGGCAGCCCGCGGAACGGCCCATCGACAAGGTAGGTCAGGCCGGCCTCCGGCTCCGCGGCGCGCTTCTCCGCGTCGTAGCCCTCGAAGGCCGACGTCACGAGAAGACGGTCGAGGCTGGCGCCGACGAAAGCCGGACAGCTCACCTGCCTGGCAGGCAACGACACGGTACTGACGAGATGGCCGTCGGGATCGTAGGCATCGACGGCGGAACCACCCCAGCGGGCGTTCCAGAGCAGGCCATCGGCATCCACCGTGGCGCCATCGGGGCCGCCACCACTCACCTTGCAGAACACCTGTCGCTCGCCGTTCGGAAGCCCGGTGAGCGGATCGACAGCGAGCCGGTAGATGACGTGTTCCGTAGTATCGGAGAAGTAGGCCGTGCCGCCATCGGGGGAGAAGGAGATGGCGTTTGGAATGGTCAGTCCATCGACGATCAGCCTGAGCTCGCCGGCACGATACCACCAGATGCGCCCGAATCCCTGTTCGAAGCGCCAGCCCATGGTGGAGATCCAGAGGGCACCGGCCGGATGCACGGAGCCGTCGTTGCTGCGCGTGCCGGGTCGCTCGTCCCAAAAGGGCCGAAGCTCCTGCAAGGCACCGCCGACGATCGACCTGAGGTGCAGCCCGGCGTCGCTGGCGATCAGATGCCGATCGTTGTCGACGCGGGCGGCGACGGTGGCATGAAAGGGAAGATCGTGGATTTTCGGGGCAGCGTCGTCGAGCCCCATCTCCAGCAGCTTGCGATCGAGGATATCGAACCAGAACGCCTTGGCGCGTCCGGGGTGCCAGCTTGGCCCCTCGCCGAGATGGCAGGCATGACTGGACAAGACGGAAACAGTTGGCATGCGCTCCTCCTTGTCGGTGGGCGCTTGCCGCCGGTCACCGAACACGACAATAGCTTTCCCGCTCCGGCCTGACCAGCCGGAGCGAGCATAAGTCATACTAATTGATCGATGGTCGCATCTACTCGTGCGGCCAGGCCTGGAAAAGCGCAGTCCGCTCGGCGGCGGCGGTGAGCGCAGCGAGACGAGGATAGTCGGCCAACGACACCACGTCCGGGACCAAGGCGGCAATGAAGGTTCCCGCCACGGCCAGCGTGATGCCCGCCTCGCTCGGGGGCGGCCCCAGCAGCCAATCGGCACCGCCGATGTCGGCCTCGACGGACGACAGAGCTGCCTTGAGCTGTCCGGCGACGCGATCGAGCCATGGCTGGTGCTGCTTTTCGGCCGGGCGGAGCTGACGCTCGTAGACGATCTGGACCGCCTTCTCACACGCGGCAAGGCCCAGTCCAGTCAGGCGAAGGTCGAGACCGACCAGTCGCGCATCAGCCGGGCCGAGGGTCTTGCCGCCAGCTAGCACCTTCAGGGCATAGTCGATGATCAGGGTGGAATCGAGCAGCACGACGCCATCGTCGGTCACCACCGTCGGCGCTTTGACCACCGGGTTGATGGCGGCAAAGGCGTCGTAGTGACGAAACACCGAAAGCGGCTCGTGGGCGAAGGGAATATCGAGAGCGGCGAGCGTCAGCGCGGTACGGCGGACGTAGGGCGAATCGAGCATTCCAATAAGGCGCACGGCAAACCTCCGATGAATACGGAATCGCGTTCAGCGCGACGACGCGCCGCTACCGTAAGGCAAAAGCGAGGTGGAGTGGAGCAGACTTCCGCACCCGAGCGACGGATATGGCCAACGCCGCAGGACTGAGGCTCAACCCGCGATGGCGCGCCGTTCCCTCTCCAGCGACGCCGGCGAGGTGACCACGTCCGGCAGAGAGGCCGGCCGGCCGAAATAGTAGCCCTGGAAGCACTGGCACCCGGCTGCCTTCATGAGGAGATACTGTTCTTCGGTCTCGACGCCTTCGGCAAGAACGCGGGTGCCGAGCGCGCGTGCAAGCTCGGTGATCGCCGTGACGAAGGTCATGTCGACGTCGCTCGACCCGGCTGCGTGGACGTAGCTCTTGTCGATCTTCAGGCAGTCGAAGTGGAACTTCCGCAAATACTGCAAAGAGGCGAAGCCGGACCCGAAATCGTCCAGCACAATCATCACCCCGGCCGCCCTCAGGCCGTCGAGGTTTGCCCGTTCGACCGAGCCGAAATCCAGGAACACGGTTTCAGTGATTTCGAGCACGAGACGGCTGGCCGGCAGGCCGGCCGACGCCAGTTCTCCGGCGACGAAGGCGGCAAAGCCCGGCTGCTTCAGCTGGACGGCGGACACGTTGATGCCAAACTGATACCGGCCGTAGCGGACTGCATCGCGAATGACGCGACGGATCACCCACTCGCCGACTTCCTCGATCAGCGTCGACTGCTCGGCAACGGAAATGAACTCGGCCGGCGGAATGGTGCCGCGCAACGGATGGTGCCAGCGAATGAGGGCTTCGAAGGCGGTCTGCTCCTCGCCGTCCTGCGCCATGATCGGCTGGTAATGCATGTCGAGCTGGTTGAGGTAGATGGCGGCCCGCAGTTCGCGGGTGAGGAGCCGGGTATAGCGGTCGTCGACCAGCATGCGGGCGTTGTAGGACAGCACCGTGCCACGCGCCTGCTTGGCCTTGTAAAGGGCGAGGTCGGCAAGGTTGACCAGTTCGAGCGCGATATGCGTGTCGTCGGGCGCCATTGCGATGCCGGCCGTTGCGGACAGGCGCATGGTGCGGCCGTTGATCTGCACCGGCTGCCGCAGCCGGTCGAGCAAGGCCTTTACCCCCTGAACCACCTCGCCGCGCGAGGAGCAGTCGGTGAGGAGCAGCGCGAACTCGTCGCCGCCAAGCCGACCGACGACGGCGCCGGGCAACTCTTCGCGGCAGATGCGGACCACCTGGGCCAGCGCCTCATCGCCGGCGGAATGGCCGAAGGTGTCGTTCAGAGCCTTGAGGTGGTCGAGATCGAGCATGACATAGGCATGCCGACGCTCGCCGGACGTTTGCACCCGACGCCGCAATTCCTCGAGAAAATCGGCGCGCGTCAGGGCCGACGTGACGGGGTCGACCCGGGCCGAGCTTTCGGCGCGCTCCTCGCCCTGCATCAGGGCGAGACTCTTGCGCATCAGCACGAAACCCACGGCGACGATGAGCAGAAGAAGCAGAGTTTCCGAAACGAGCCCTGTCAGCAGGCCGGGCTGCCAGGCGACCGGCAGCGTGCCAAGGCGGACGAGCATCAAGGCCATTGCGGTAGCAAGACAGGAGGCCGCGAGCGCTCCGACGAGCAACGAAACGCGCCGACTGACGCTCAGCGCGGTCTGAAGTTGTTTTCCGAGCGCCATCCTACACCTTTATGTCTAGGCAGATTTACCGCGCTCTTATGAATTTTTCGCAAATTCCAAGTCGAGATTTTGAACAGATCAGCCAAAAGTCTAACGAATGTCATGACTTGAGTGACGAGTACCGAGAAGCGGCAATACTTCGTTGCCGGCTAAACAAAGCCGTGTCGGGTTCGGCCGGCGCCACGCCTGTTTCCCTCGCCTGTCACGAAAAAAGGACGGCCCCGCCCGAAGGGGGGACCGTCCATATCGGGCGCGCTGCCCGAGGGAGGGGAAATGACGCGCGGCCGACACGATACCCCTGAGGGGGCCGTCAGGCAGCCTTGAGAGCCGCCTGATTGGCCGACCCCTCGGCGATCTTCGTGAGGCTCACGTCGGTCGCCTCTTCCTCGGCCAGCGTCTCCTTGAGGAGCTTGGCGGCCTGCTTCTGTCCGATCAGTTCCGCCCAGCGGCACATCGTGCCGTAGCGCGCGATCTCGTAGTGCTCGACCGCCTGCGCGGTGGCAATCAGGCCGGCATCGATAGCGTCGGAACCGGCGAAAGACTCAAGAACCTCCTCACCTTCCTCGATGATGCCTTCGATGGCGGGACAGGTCTTGCCGCGCGCGGGCTTACCGATGAGCTCGAACACCTGCTGCAGGCGCTCGATCTGGAGTTCGGTTTCCTCGCGGTGTTTCTCAAAGGCGGCCTGGAGCTCCGCCGATTGCGCGCCACGGGCCATTTTCGGCAGCGCCTTCAGGATCTTGCGCTCCGCGTAGTAAACGTCCTTGAGCATGTCCAGGAAAAGATCGTCGAGTGACTTGGTCTTCATGGCTTCACCTCTAGGGCTGAAAGGAAGTTGCCCCTTTCAAACCGGCAGCGGGACGGATTGTTCCAGGCGGCCATGACGCCGAAGCCGCGTTCATTCCGCCTGCCGTGCGGGAACAATCGATGGCTTGGGCGATTTCACTACCTCCAATCACCGGAGGTCAAAAATGCATTTTCCGTCCTTCCCTTCGCTCCCGGCTGCCGACGCTTTCTGCATTCTGCTCGCGGGGGGACAGGGAACGCGGCTTCACGAACTCACATCGACCGAATGCAAGCCCGCCATGCCCTTTGCCGGCGGCAAGCTGGTCGATTTCACGATTGCCAATGCCATGCGGTCTGGGCTGTCTCAGCTCCTGGTGGCGACGCAATACCTGCCGGCCAGCCTGACCCGGCACCTTGAAACCGAGTGGCGGCACCAGTTTCCGAGCGGCATCGAAATACGCGATGGGTATCGGCTGCGGTCCAACGGCTATCGAGGCACGGCGGATGCCGTGCGCGCCAATCTCGCGGAAATCGCGGCGAGCGGCGCCGAGGAAATCCTCGTTCTCTCCGCCGACCATGTCTATCAGATGGACTATCGCGCCATGCTCGAAAGCCACCGCGCTTCCGGCGCCAAGGTGACCGTCGCCGTGACGAGAGCGCCGCTGGCGCAGGCGTCCAGCTTCGGCGTGCTGTCGGCAGACTCTGACGGGGTGATCGCCGATTTCGCCGAAAAGCCGGCGCGCCCGCATCCCACCCCCGACGATCCCACGCATGCGTTGATCAGCATGGGCGTCTACGTGCTGGACCGCCGGTGGCTGTCCGAGATGCTGGCTTTCGAAGACGGCATGGACGACTTCGGACAGGACATTCTGCCCGAGGCGGTTCGCCAGGGCGTGGCGCGGGTGAACCAGCCCGATGCGGGCGGTGGCCTCTATTGGCGCGACGTCGGCACGCTCGACAGCTATCGCCTCGCGCAGCTGGACTTCGTCGATCCCGTCAGAGCACCCGTCCCGCTGCCGGCCGCCACCGTCAAGCCCTCGCGGCAGATGCAGCTGGCCGCCGAGCGGGGCTCGGTGCTGCTGCCGGGCGCACGCCTGGGCTACAGGACGCGCGTCGAGCGCGCCATCATCGCCCCCGGTGCGATCGTGCCGGACGGTCTCGTCATCGGCGAAGACCCTGAAGACGACCAGCGCTGGTTCCGCGTCACGCGCGGCGGCACCGCCTTGGTGACCGCAGCCATGCTGGACCGGTATCGCGAGGAGCGGCCACGGCTCCACCTCATCACCCTGCCCTTCCTGCCGGCGCGAAGCTCCTAGGCTTTGCGTCGCCCCTCGGTCGGCGTCCTCGCCGGCCAGACCAACACGGAGATACCCCATGAACAGCGAGACCCCGTCGGGCGCGCCCCGCTATCCGGACTACCCGAAACCGCCCTTTCCCAAGCAGACCCAGCAGCTTCCGGGCAGCTTCAGGCTTCTTGAGCCGGCGCCCGACCATGGCGAGGAGAGCTGGCGCGGCGCCGGCCGGCTGGAAGGCATGGTCGCCCTGATCACTGGCGGCGACAGCGGCATCGGCCGTGCGGTCGCCATCGCCTATGCCCGCGAGGGCGCCGACGTCGCGCTTTCCTTTCTGGAGGAGCGTGAAGACGCCACCGACACTGCGCGCCTCGTGACTGACTGCGGGCGCCGCTGCCTGCAGTTGCCAGGCGACATCGCCGATCCCGCCCACTGCCGCGACATCGTCAAGCGGGTGGTCGACGAGTTCGGCCGCATCGACATCCTCGTCAACAACGCCGCCCACCAGGACACGTTCGACAGTCTTGAGGAGATTCCCGACGAGGAGTGGCAGCGGACGTTCGCGGTGAACATCCATGCCATGTTCTACCTGGCCAAGGCGGCCGTGCCGCACATGCAGCCGGGCGCATCGATCATCAACACCGCCTCGATCAACGCCGACAGCCCGAGCCCCAGCCTTCTGGCCTACGCCACCACAAAGGGGGCGATCCAGAACTATACCGGTGGCCTCGCGCAGTTGCTCGCCGAGAAGGGCATCCGGGTCAACTGCGTCGCTCCGGGACCGGTGTGGACACCGCTCATTCCGGCCAGCATGTCGGCCGAGAAGACCTCGCAGTTCGGCGCCAATTATCCCATGAAGCGGCCGGCGCAGCCGGTGGAGCTCGCTTCGGCCTACGTGATGCTGGCCGAACCCATGTCGAGCTATGTATCGGGTGCCACCATCGCGGTGACCGGCGGCAAGCCGTTGATCTAAGGCGAGAAGCCCCCTTCCCAGACGTCGGCCCGCGCCCATCCGGCCAGATGCCGGAGCGCGGGCCTTTTCTCGACATGGCGGACAGACAGCCGGAGCAACAAACCGGAACAATCGATCGATCCGCCTGTTGTTGATTGAGGCCGGCCCGAGGCCGGAGATCGATGAGAGGAGAGCTGACAATGGCATACGGGCGAGATGACCGCGATTATCCCCGCAACCGGGGTGACGATCGGCAGCGGCTCAGCGGACGCTGGGTCCAGGACGATGACACCGGCTATCTGCGGCGGCGCTTCGAGGACTTAGGTCCCGACGAGGACGCCCATAGCGGCAGAAGCGATCGGGAAGGCCTGGATTATGGCGACCAGCGATATGGCCGCGGCGCAGGCGGCTATTACGGTGGCTCCGATCGGGCCTTCGAACGGGAGGGAGGCCACGCCTTCGACTTTGCCCGGCGCGATTCCGGGCGGTCGGATATTGGCGGGCGGGTTGGAGATCCGTCTCTCGGCGAGACGGACCGCTTCTCCGACGGCGAGGGATATGGCGGCAGCGGATATGGCTCGCGTTTCGGCAGCGGCCCTGATCCGCGCTATGGCGACCGGACCGGCCAAGATCCCTCGCGCAGCTCGCCAAGAGGGGGATGGCCGCAGAGAGACAACTGGATCAGCCGCTACGTGGCCGCCGACGCCCGATCCGGCGAACACGGTTCCTCTGGACAATCGGGGGCGTTCCGCGGCAAGGGGCCGAAGGGATATGTGCGTTCGGACGAGAGGATCCGGGAAGACGTCAGCGACCGGCTGAGCGATGAGGATCGCCTGGACGCTTCGGACATCACCGTCGAAGTCTCGGGCGGGGAAGTCACGCTTTCCGGCTATGTCGACTCACGGCAGGCCAAGCGGATGGCCGAAGATTGCGTCGAACAGTGCGCCGGCGTCGGCCATATCCAGAACAATCTTCGTGTGCGTTCGGCCGTCGATTCTGGTGCAAACCCAACCGGCTCGGCAACTGAACAATTCGGCGATAAGCCAAAGACAACAGACGTCTAGGCGTCCTCTCGCCAACCGCCCCGGTTCGCGATCCGCGCGAACCTGGGCGGCGAATGGAAACCGACCGAAGATAAACCGACCATTTCGCAGGAGATTCCGGTTTCGGCGCGCTTTGCCAGGTAATAAGGTTTTCAGACGGTGCGCCTATTCTGTAGCGATCATGTCTTCAAACCATCCTTCCCCAGACGACCCATGCGAGGAACAGTGGCCTAAGGGCGACCTCGCCCAGTTGAAGGCGACAGCCCGACGGCTTGTCGACGCCATCGCCGCGGAGCCGGTGCCCGAGCGCCTGCGCGAGCTGGCCGTTGAGCTCGGCGAGATGATCGACCGTCAGCGGGAGAAGGGCGACACCCAGCGTTCGGACTGAGCCGCTGACGGGTTCGCCGCCGCGAAATCCGCGACGGCTTGTTCAATCGACCGACAACAATCCGGGTCACATTACCGGCGTGCTGGCAGACCGGCTTCGTCGCGAGCCAGGAAAATGCGGGTCGTTTGGTCGAGATGATCGAACAGCCAGTCGGCCATATCCTGCTCTTCGGCGAGGTTCTCTTCGAAAATCGGGATCGCCGTGGTGTCTTCCAGAACGGCGGCCGTCGAAATCAGCACCTTGTAGGCCGCGATCTCCATCTGCTCGAAGGTATAGCTGGCCATCACGCCCTTGATCACCTCGTCGTCGGCGAACATGCCGCCGAGAGCCTGACCGAGGGCCGTTGCCTTGCCAAGCGTGTCCTTGACGACGGAGGCGCCGCTATCGCGCCCTTCAAGCAACTTGCGGAGCGACTCGGCCTGGCGCTCGGTTTCGGCGACGTGCTTTTCCATCCGGGCGCAAAGGACCGGATAGTTCTCGAGGCGCGACAACATGCCGCGCATCATCGTCAGGGCCTGTTCTTCCATGGCATGGGCGTCGCGAAGCCAGGCCAGATAGTGTTCACGGATATCGTCCATGGTCTTGCCCTCCTGGGGATGTGGCGATGAACTCGTTCGGCATGCACCTCGGAGAAGGAAAGCGAGGCTGTCTTCCTCCAACTGCCGGCGCTTGAAACCGTTGTGGCTTGCCGTCCACGAGACGGCAGCCTCGGCGCATCCTCACGGCGCGCGAATAATCCAACCGACAACCCCTGGAGAAGTTCCATCCCGATTGGTTCGCCGTTGGCGTCGCCTAGTCTCGGTCGCCTGAGTTGATAGCTAGATTTCCTCGCCCATGGCGGTGCGCAGCATTCGGCGGCCACGATTGATGCGGCTTTTGATCGTGCCGATGTCGCATTCGAGGATTTCGGCGGCTCTCGCGTAGCTCTCCTCGAGCACCACCACCAGCACGATCGCCTCGCGATAGTGGACGGGGAGCTCCTCCAGGGCCTGCTCGAGCTCCCTGATGCGCACCTGCCATTCCTGAGGCGCCGAGACCGTCGGTTGCTGGGACGCGCAGTCCTCGTCGCCCGTTCGTTCCCGGTTGCGCTTGATGCAGTTGGAATAGAAGCGATTGCGCATGATCGTGAACAACCAAGCCCGCAAGTTGGTGCCGGGCGTGTAGCTGGAGATGTTCTCGATCGCTCTCAGCAGGGTCTCTTGGACCAGGTCGTCGGCATCGGTCGCGTTGCCGCACAAGGAGCGCGCAAAGGCACGCATAGCCGGTAAGTAAGAAAGAATATCATCGGACATCATGATGCGCTTTTGAGTTTCGAGCCGATGTGGACCAAGGGGCGGTCGCAAGTTCGGCCGCCCGGCTGAATTGGACGAAACACCTCCAACTGAATTCCCCAGAGACGAAACGGTTCCGTCACCGATCCCATTCAGACGAAAATTGCCGCCGCACGCAGACAACCATCAGTGTACGTCACGCTACGCTCCGGTTGAGACGAAATACCCTGGCGGCGCAAGTGGAACTATTGCCGCTGCGGGACGTTGAAAAGGCGGTGCGGTGAGGTCGAAAACATCGTCTCCGCCGCTCTCCAAAGTCACCGGCAGGTGCCGTCTCCCGGCTCCGCTTGACCGGCAATAACCCCAACGTCCGAGGAGATTCCGATGAAGCTCGCCTCACTCTGCATGGCCACCGCTCTTGCCTTCAGCACCAGCGCGTTCGCCCAGACCTCCACGGAACCGGCCACCCCCGCGCCGGACCCTGCCGCGCCGACGGCGCCCAATACGCCTCCGGCGCAGACGAGCCCGTCCGACGAGAACCTGGCGCCGGGCGCCAACAGCTTCACCGAGGCGCAGGCCAAGTCCTGGCTCGAAGAGGCCGGCTATACCGAAGTGACTGGCCTCGTTCAGTCCGATGACGGCATTTGGCGCGGCCATGCCCGCCGCAACGGCGCAACCGTCGCCGTGGCCGTCGACTACAAGGGCACCATCAGCACTGAATAAGTGCGGCGCCTCCCGACCGGGCAGCCTCTAGGCCCACAGTCAAAACGACACACTGGGAAGGATAGCATCATGAGCACGCACACCCGACTTTACGACACTTGGTCCGACGCCATGGCAGTCGTGGATCGCCTCCGCGCAGCCCGGATCCCCAATGACGACATTTCCGTCATCTCCCCCGAGAGCGAAGACAACCGCGTGAGCGACGGCGCAGAAGCCACGGCGGCCGGGTCCGGCATCGGCGCGGTGCTCGGCGGCGGTGCCGGCGCGCTTGCCGGCGTCGGCATGCTCGCCATTCCGGGTCTCGGCCCGATCGTGGCGACCGGCTGGTTCGTCTCGACGCTGGCCGGTCTCGCCGCCGGCGCGGTGGCCGGTGGCGTGGCGGGCGGCATCGTCGATGCGCTGACGAGTTCCGGCCTCACCGCTGAAGAGGCGCAGGTCTATGCCGAGGCCATCCGGCGCGGCGGCACCATGGTGACGGTGCGCGTCGACGACAGCGACGATGCCATGGTGGCGCGCCTTCTCGACGAAACGCCACCGGTCAATCTCACTGAGCGCGAACAGCTCTACCGCGAGAGCGGGTGGACCGGCTTCGACCCGACGCTGGATCCGCGCGTCGACGACCTGACGCGCCGGCCGCCGCCGGGCTGACGCTCCCTTCATTTCTCGCCGGACGGCCGCCTGACACGCCGCGCGGCCGCTCGGCACAAAGCATCGCCCGTCTCGCCCCTTCCCTGGGGCGGGCGGGTTGTCGTGTCCAGACCTCCGAATTTCCCGTGTCACTGGTTCCCAGATCGGGGGGCGTCCATGTTCTCGCAGTCCATCGACCACGCCGACCGCTTCGACGCCATTCACCGGGCCAATCGGCGCCGCCCCGCCACGGTTGTCGGGGCTTTCGATCTGACCCCGCATATGCGCCGCGTCGTCCTGCGGGAACTCGAACCCGTCTCAGACCGACCGGCCAAGCCCGCCGAGTGGATCAAGCTGCACGTTCCCTGTTCCGGCGAGGGACGCAAGCATGGCCGTGCCTATACCATCCGCGACCGCTCCAACGGCAGGCTCACCATCGACATGGCGATGCATGACGGCCTCTGTGCGCGCTGGGCACGCCGCGCCCGCCCAGGCGACCGCGTGGAAATCTCCGGGCCCCGGCAGGGCTTCAGGCTGGCTTGGCCACCGGGCGAGGTGTTGCTAGGCGCCGACGAGACCGGCCTTGCCGCTGTTGCGACCATCGTTGCCGGTCTGCCGCGTGACACGCGCGGCGAGGTATGGCTGGAAGTGCCCGACGAAAGTGACGTTCTGCCGCTCGACGCTCCGCCGTCCGTTGCCGTGCGATTCCTGCCGCGCGGCGCTGCTGAGCCCGGGCACCTGTTGACGCGGGCCATGCGCACCGCAGCCATAACGCCGACGACCGTGGTCTGGGTGGCGGCCGAGCGCGCCGCCGCGCTGGAACTGCGCGAGCATTTCGAGGCGGCGCTGCCGCCCCACCAGGTTGTCACATCTGGATATTGGCGCGTGCCCGGTGAGCCGGCCGTCCGCGATCCTTTCCCAGAACAAGCGAGGCCGGCATGAGCGGAGCGAGTTCCACGACCCTCTTTGCGCGCTTTGCTTCGGCCCTCTCCGAATGGTCGGGACGACCGCCGACCTTCGCCCTTGCCGTGGCGATCATTCTGATCTGGGCGATTTCAGGCCCCATCTTCGGCTTTTCGGCAACCTGGCAACTCGTCATCAACACCCTGACGAGCATTGCCACGTTCCTAATGGTGTTCATCCTGCAAAGTTCGCAGAACCGGGATGGCAAGGCCTTGCAAGCCAAGATCGACGAACTGATCCTCAGTTCGGAGGCGCGCAACCACTTCGTCGGCATCGAACGGCTCGACGAGGAGAAGCTGCACGACATCTGCGCCACGCTGCCCGATCCGGCCAGGGACGACTGCGAGGGTGAGATTCCGGCGCTGAAGGTCGGCCTCGCCCGGTCGGGGTGAGGCCGACGGATCGGCTCACTCGGAGATACCGCGCTGGCGCAGCCAGGCCCGCATTTCCGCGATCTCGCGCGTCTGCATGTCGATGATCTCGCGGGCGAAGTGCTGGTTCTGCGGGTCCTTGCCGAACTTGAGCACGATGTCCGCCATGTCGATTGCGCCCTGATGGTGCGGGATCATGCCGCGAACGAAGGCGACATCCGGATCCGCATCGGCAATGCCGCTCATCATCGGTCCGTGCATCCGATCCATGGCGAGGCGATAGGCTTCCTCGGCGGTGGCGGCGTCGGGCATGCCGTCGCCCATGCCGGTGACGCCATGGGGATGTTCGGCATTGGGCGTGTGGGTGAGATACTCGGCCGGCGCCGCGCCGACATTGCCCTCGGCACCGTAGATCGCCACGTGCAGCCCCCAATATCCGGAGGCGAAGACGACGAGTGCCACCGCGAGGCCGGCCGGCACGCCGGCCAGCGCACGCTTCACCGCCGGCAGGAAATGCACTTCCCGAGTCCGGTCGGCGGCGATGGCAACGATGATCGCCATGATCAGGGCATGGCCGATCAGGTCGACGCGGCCGAAGGGGTAGACGGCCGCATTGAAGATGACGAAGAGAGCGATGGCCGACAGGCGGCGCACCAGCGGCGTCCAGATCAGGCCGAAGCCCATGGTGAACTCGGCGACGCCGGCCATCGGAATGAACACATCGCGCGGCATCCCGAATGTCAGGAAGGGCTTCTCCACCACCAGCGGATAGAACCAGTCGGGATAGGCGAACTTCTCAAGGCTCGACCACATCAGCGCGATGGCGACGCCCCAGCGCAGCACCTCGAAGCGACGCGCCCGCAACTCCGGGTTCGGCAGCGCCTCCAGCACCAGATAGGCGGCAACGCCGACGCCCAACGCCAGATAGTCCAGCAGATGGAAGATGTCGTAGTCGCGCAGGGCCAGCAGCCACAGGCCGATGATGCCGGCGGCGGCAAGCGGCTGCGTGCGGCGCCAGAAGATCAGCGCGGCGATCAGGAGCTGCATCCACGACACCCACTCCGCCGGCGTCTTGAGGTCGGGCGTCAGATAGACGCCACCGATGGCAAAGATGGCGACGAAGAAGGCACCGATGACGACGCGGACGAAATCGTCGAGCCGCAGCCAGAGCGGATCGGTGGCGCGGTCGAGCCCCTGCAGGATGGCCTCTCCGGCTGACGACCGCTCGACGAGGCGGGTGGCGAGGAAGAAGACGAGGACGAGGAGAATGCCGGTCCAGAACCAGACGTTGCCGAGCGTTGCCGCGATCGGCTGCGGCGGCGCGCCGACGATGTAGGGCGCGAACCATTTGACGTGGGCGGCGGCAGGCGAGGCGGCGATGAGGGGCAGCAGCAGGACGCCGCCAAGGGAAAGGACGAGTTTCGGGGGAAATGGCCTTCGCATGGCAGCTCTCCGTCGCTGGTTTCGCGCTCCCGGCATAGTGGCCGGGTGCCGTCTTGTCCGAACCCTTGGGTCGTCGGCTGAGTTCCAGCCCGACGACCCGATGGCCGGATCGGCATCACGCGTTCATCGGCGGCGATCTAACGATAATATGAGAATCATTCTCAAGTTAGCAGTAACCCGCACTTGTTTGGAATCGTTCCTAACAGGAAGAGGAAGGGTCTATGTCGCCTTCACAAGAAGGCCGGAGGCGAGGGCTAGGAAAGCCTCGGTGGCCTTCGGCAACACCTCTTGCGGCCTGTCGCTGGCGGCGATCCATAGCGCGGCGTTGAGCGCGCCGCCGCTCAGAAGCCTCGCCACCGCCTCCGCATCGAGAGGCTTCACGACCCCTTGCTCGATGAGCCGCTCCACCGCCTGTTTGGTGACCTGAAGGCAGCGCCCCTGGCTCGGCCATTGCGAGGGGTCGCCCAATACGGCGGGGCCGTCGAGAAGCACGATGCGCTGGACCTCGGGGTCGAGCGCCATCTCGATATAGGCCACGCCCTCGGCCAGCATGCCCAGCCAGGCGTCCGCCGACCGGGCGCCGATCCTTTGGGCGCGCGAGGCCATTTCCGTGTCGATCTGGTCGACCACCGCCGCCATGAGGCCGCGCTTGTCGCCGAAGTTATGGTAGAGCGCGCCGCGCGTCAGCCCGACGCTGGCGGTCAGCTCGTCCATGGACGCGGTGGAATAGCCCTTCTCCGCGAAGGCCTTGCGCGCCGCCGCGATCAGCTTGCCGCGGTTCTCCTCCATCGTCTCCTGACGCCGCCGTGCCATCAGTCCCGCTCCATTTCGCATACGTCACGTATATGAACTTGACATACGGATCGTATGCGAGTTAGTTCACATACGCATCGTATATCAAACGATGAAGCGCGGGAAGCCGAGCCATGGCCGTGCCCGCATCCCAATCCAGCAGCAAAGCGAGATCGACATGGCCCAACGTGACGCCATCTTCCCGGCCAACCGGCACGCCCTTTATGAAGCGCACGGATACTCCGCCGCCATTCGCTCCGGCGATCTGCTGTTCGTGTCCGGACAGGTCGGCAGCCGGCCGGACGGATCGCCCGAGCCCGACTTCGGCCGTCAGGTTCAACTCGCCTTCGACAACCTCAAGGCCGTGCTGGAAGCGGCCGGCTGCACCGTCGACGACATCGTCGACGTCACGACCTTCCACACCGATCCGGAACAGCAGTTCGGCGCGATCATGGCCGTCAAGGAGCAGGTGTTCAACCAGCGCCCCTACCCCAACTGGACGGCCGTCGGCGTCACTTGGCTAGCCGGCTTCGACTTCGAGATCAAGGTGATCGCCCGGATTCCCGCTTCGGCAACGGCGTAAGGCGCCCGGCCCTCGGGGCTGCCGGCTTCTCCGGGACAGAAGCCCGTTGGGGGAGACCAGCTCCAACGGGTTTTTCCGCGACCGGCGCGCTGAGGAAAACGCCGGGTGGAAGAGTTTCTCGATGCATCCGCCCGCCGGCTCCGCCCGTGGACGATGGCCCGACACTCTCCGGGAGGAGCACTACGGGCACGGCCGGGATAGAGGCCACATCAAGCGGCGCGGTGATGCCCCAGCCTGCTATGGCGCACTTCGGTGTGAACGAAGGGCTCGCTGTGAGGCGCTCGGAATGACACGAAAGATGGAGCAGAACAGGTAAAGCGAGCGGTGCAAACGCTGCTAATCTATTGTCTCATCTGTGCTGAATTAGTGGAATGGTGCCTGAGGGCGGGGGACAGAATTTCGCAATAAATCAATCCATTAGCTCACTTGTGAGGGGCAAGTGACTCGTTTGTCTCACAATGCCTTTTTTCTCCTCTCCCCTCACCGATTCACGGTAGCAATAGCCGCATAGTGCTATCTTTTGTTGGCTCGATTTGAACCGCTTCAACCCATGACACGCCTCGTTTGTAACGAGGTGTATCTATGACTAAACATGAAATCAGCGCGGCAGCCATGGGCAGAACACTCGCCGAGATCCTTGATATCGGCGAAACGCTCTATGTCGAGAACCAGCGCATCAGCCAAGCGGCCGAGTTGCTGCTTCGAGCAATCGAAGACAACGGTTCCCGCCGGGACAACTTGGTGATTGAGCTGCTCCGCTCAATTCGCGACACAGCCGATTATTGTTGCCGCGTGCTTGAGGGGCCTCGCTAGTCCACGCTTTCCGCGCCGCACGGGGGCGGCGCGGGGATTGACGGAATGTCTCTAAAATTATACTCTATTGATACATTCTCGGAGATTTCCAATGGCAACTTATGGCTACGCTCGCGTATCGACGATCGATCAGGATTGCGCGGTTCAAGTCGCGGCGCTTCGCGCGGCGGGGTGTGAGATCATTCGATCTGAAAAGGCAAGCGGCACCACACGCGAGGGGCGCCCGGAACTGGAAACCCTGTTGCAGTTCGTCCGCGCCGGCGATGTTCTGGTTGTCACCCGCATCGATCGCCTGGCGCGATCCATGAAGGATCTGCAAGATATCGTCCATGATCTGAGGCGCCGAGGTGTCGCGCTCAGGGCAACCGAACAGCCGGTCGACACATCGACGGCAGCAGGCAAAGCTTTCCTCGATATGCTCGGCGTGTTCGCAGAGTTCGAGACGAATCTTCGGCGAGAGCGCCAGGCCGAAGGGATCGCAGCCGCCAAGGAGGCCGGCGTCTACACCGGCCGCAAGCCGTCGATCGACAGTGAGAAGGTGAAAGCCCTTGCCGATCAGGGGATCGGCCCTAGCGAAATCGCCAGACGCTTGGGCATCGGCCGGGCGAGCGTCTACCGTGTGCTGGAAAGGGTGTAGTCAGAGGGCTCGGCAAAAGCAGTCTGGCGGCGGGGTATCGCCACTTGCCTAGGCACTCCGGGACGTCGCCTTGAAGAGGAATAGCGGATACGCTATATAGCATAAATGAGATGGTCGGTGGAGACCCACCCCGAGGCAGACTCGGAAATCGAGGCACTGCCTCCCGGCCTTCAGGCGCGGCTTGTTCGTCTCATGGAGGCCGTCGAGAACGTGGGGCTGGGCAACTGCATGAGCCGCACGTGAAGCAGTTGGAAGGCAAGCTCTGGGAACTGAGGGCCAAAGCGGCCGAGGGCATAGCTCGCGGCATCTACATCACGAAGACCGGCCGGCGGGTGATCGTGTTGCACGTCTTCGTCAAGAAGTCCCAGAAGCCCCCGCCGGGGGCTTTGGATCTCGCCCAGCGCCGGATGATGGAGGTTGAAGGATGACCAAACTTGCAGACCTCAAGAAGCGGCTGATGGCCAATCCGGAATTTGAGCGCGAGTATGCAGCAGCCGACGCCGAATTCGCCGTGATAGAGGCGCTGGTGCGCGCTCGGACTGCCGCCGATCTGTCACAGGCCGAGCTTGCCCGGCGGATTGGTACAACGCAAAGTGCCATCGCCCGGCTGGAAGGCGGCGGAGTGTCGCCATCACTGTCGACGCTCAGAAAATATGCCGAAGCGACGGGAACGAGGCTGGAAATCAACCTAGTCCCCGACGTGTAAGCAGCCGGTCGACACCTCAACGGCCACCGGAAAGGCCTTCCTCGACATGCTCGGAGTCTTCGCTGAGTTCGAGACTGATCTTCGGCGCGAGCCGCCAAGCCGAAGGAATAGCGGCGGCAAAAGCGGCTGGCGCTTACATCGGACGAAAGCCAAAGATCAGTACTACACGAGTTAACAAGCTAGTCGACCAGGGAATAGGTCCCAGTGAAATAGCGATAGTTATGGGCATCAGTAAACCCATTGTATATAGGGCACTATCTGCAAAAAACAAATTATTAACGCATCAAATATAACTTCAAATTTGAATATTCTAACATATTTCTTCATCATCGCCTATCACCGGGAGCTGTACTATTGGCTTTTATTTCGCCACTCAGCCGCGACTTCCATTTCTTGAAGGCTATCGATATTTCCCCATCTCCTATCTCGTCCGATTCATCCCAATCGACAATTACCTGCTCAGATTTTATCCTGTCTATTGCAGCAATTGCTCTAGAATAGACTTGCCCTGATTTCGATGGGACAAGCCTCAAAACCACCTCCAATTGCTTTGCAATGGCGTGCGCAAGAGCAAGGTCTCGAAGTTTGATCGCAAAATTAAGAAACACAGTCCCGCAAAGCACTATGACTTCGGGCCATCTATAGAACTCATCGTAAGCATAAGCATAAAATCTGGCAAATGCATTTACAGCCGACAAATAATTACCTACACTCAACGACTCAGTGATACAGGCTTCGTAAACAGAGCTTAATGTGGCGTATCGAGCAAGAACGGCCGGCGGGCACCCTTCCACGTTTACAATCACTTCATCGTCAACTGCCGAATATTCTCTGATTTCTTGATCCTCGTATCTTATTCCGAAGCTTTCACCGAATTTGCAGGATAAATTACGAGCGATCGTATACTGACCGGAAGAGCACAAAGTCTCTACCAGAGCCTCTCCCGCATCAAGCAAACGATTTGCGAGATTACCTTCAGATTTTGACGATTTTTTTATTGCGGACGCTATATTGTATCCAAACAAAGTATTGAATCTAGAATTCACATCAATGATATTGTCTCTTCTTCTCTTTTTACCAGATGTGCTCGATACAGAGAGAACGTACTTTCTTATCGAGATCATTGATCGAACACTGATGTAACGCTGATAATCTGAAGCTTCCGCAAGCTGCTGCAAAAGTTTATTTCCGGGGTCAAAAACAGCATATGATATCTTAGCTCCGACAAAAGTACACTCTTCAAGATTTGCCTTTCTAAAATCAAATCCACCCAAGTCACAATCTGAAAAATCGACCCCTCGAAGATCAGACCCGATAAAATCAGTCGCTTTATCGAGACCAGATATTGATACAAGAGTCGTAAATTTCTCATCTTGAGATTTATATACGTCAGATATATAATCATCTATGCTATTTCTCATTTTTATTCTCTTTTATAGCAATCATTGCTTATAATCTGCCCTTGTTACAACTAATTGCTGTTTTCCTAGCAAAATTGAACCGTTTTTCTTTCTATGGAAGTCCATCTTTTTTTGCATTAAGATCTTTATTATACCTTCTTTTGCTGAATTTATCGCCTGCGCCCCGAGGGAATCTACAAGTGCCCCATCTTCTGGGTTTGCAGTTATTTCAATTACGATGCGATCGCCAAGCTCTGCCCCCTGAATTTGACAAAGCGGCAAGTCACTCAAAGCATAAATTCCGCGCAAGAAGCCATCTTCCCTCCTAAGTTCCCATAAACAATTTCTGTTCTCACCTAAAGGAACAATTATTGCATCATGTATCTTCCTTGGACTGCTTAAATTAAGCGTAGGAGAAGTCAATTTCATTGAGATTCTATCGCCACCATAGAAGCTCATACGTATTCTTAGCGTCTTAAATCCATATACAATTCCGGTATCTGGATGACTTATACCGTCTATAACAGTCTTTATAAATAAATCCATCCTCTTTTGCAAAGACGAAACTTGTCCATTTACGTAAGCCTCGAATGAGAATACATCTAAGTCTATTGATTTAGGCTTGTCTGCCTCAATATATCGGTAGTCAGAGTCGAATAAAGAGTGACATTCCAGTAAGTATCGATGGAAATTCTCCTCTGTGTCTCGCCCCATGTAACCATCATCGTCTCCGCGTGAGTGCTTACCCTTTACACTTGTATCGCACCAATATTCGCTCCATCTATCGAACCCCGCGAAAGAGGCTATTTGTTCCTCTAGATTGGCAGTAAGACCGCCATTTCTAATGGCGCTACGCAAAGTTTCGTATTTTATACCGGACTTGTCGCAAAACGAATTGATGTCAGGCTTCTTTATTATTTCTGCACGACACAAAATCATGTATATTAAATTCATCTTTTGCTGCATGGCGTGTATTGGACGGGAAGGCATGTTTCACCTAAACATGATATTGTGGGTATGTTTATTTTTCACATAAATTTCACCATAACTTCACACTCAACGCTAGGCTTATTTGCCAACTCATCACTACCTCGCGTCGGAAGGACGTGCATATATCGTTGAAATTATGTTTTTAATTGTTGATGCGGATTCTCTTCAAATAGATACATTCAATTTGTCACCGTAGAGGAGATTGTCGCATGTATTATGAACTCGCCTATCACAGCATCATGATTGTGGTCATAATCACATTCATCGTCATAAGCTAATAATACGATAGATAGAAAATAAGGGCCCCCACGGGCCCTTTATTTTATTTGATAACTATTTATTCTGTATTTCGACATTCCATGTTTCACCGCAGAGACACAAACCACCGGATAGCATTTGGCAAGTAGGTCGACATGGCCCCCCCCTGCGAAAAGTAGAAAGCTCAAGGCCCACTTCGCCCCCCTCGCCTGATCAAGGAGGCTATTAAGGTTCTCGACGGCGTCGGCGAGGCGCTTCATATCCAGCGCCATCTGCTCGACCTTCACTTCAAGCGCGATCACCTTGTCGCGTGTATCGTCCACGGAAGCCCCCTAAATCCAGAATTCGAGCGTCGGGGCGCCCTGCCCCGCCGCTTTGTTCGTCATCGAGTCCGCTTGATGGTCTCGTTATTGCCCGCAATCTTGCGCGCCGCGTCGATATCGTTGGTCGAGAGATAGACCGACGACTCCGGCTTGAGCGGCACATAGACCAGGCCATCACAGACGGGCACGGCGCTAGCGCAGCCCATCGCAGAGACTGCCACCACCAAGACGACGGCAGACCTCAGCGGGCGTTTCAGTGGCAAGCTTCTCATCAAGGATCACTCTTTCCCGTTGTGCCTTCAGCGCGGCGCGGTCCTGGTCCGCGCGAGAGTCCGCCCAGCCTTTGGCGTAGAGACGCCAGCCCGCGACGCCGAGGCCGACGGCTATGGCAACCAGAAGGGCAAGGCGAAGATTGGCGGCGGTCATGCCAGGGCCTCGGCGAGCTCAGCGCGGCGCCGGCGCGCCCACCAGCCGTAGACGGCGCCACCGACCACCAACACCGCCGAGACCACGACAATGCCGGCGACGATATTGGAGATGATCGGGCTACAGGCCACTTTCACCCAAACCGACGTGCGGCGCGCCATAGCAGGCGCCCGCCAGGCCGGCCTTGAGCCCGGCGCGGTGGAGATCACCCGCGACGGCACAATCCGAATTCTGCCGATCGGCGCGCCAGGCACTCAGTTGCCGCCGGCGCCCTACGGCGAGAAGAACCCCCGAGGCTTCCTCTGATGCCACCCGCCAAGGGTAAGCGCCGGCCGCCGCACATCGTGCGACAGGTCACGCGCCACAATCGCGTCGTCTGGTATTTCCGTGAAGGCAACGGCCCGCGCATCAGGCTTCCCGACGAATATGGCTCCGACGAGTTCTGGCGGGCCTACAACGCCGCCCTGGCCGGCATAAAGACCCCGCGCGACGGCCGCCGGATCGACGCCATGGCGGGAACCCTCGGTTGGCTGATCCAGCAGTACAAAAAGTCCGCGGCATTTGCCGCCCTGGCGCCATCGACCAGGAGGAACCGCGACCGCCTTCTGGCGAGTATCGCCGAGACAGGTGGCAACCTCCGCCTGCCGGAAGTGGACCGCGCCATGCTCGTCCAGGGCCGCGATCGCCGCGCCGAAACGCCCGCCCAAGCCAACATCTTCCTCAAGACCATGCGAATCGTCCTCGACTTCGCCCTTGAGGCGAATCTGATCGAGTTCAATCCGGCGGTCGGCGTCAAAAGCCTCAAGCAGAACCCGGAGGGCTTCCATACCTGGACGGTCGACGAGGTTGAGGCATACGAGGCACGCCATCCCGTGGGCACCAAGGCACGCCTGGCGCTCGACCTGATGCTCTACACTGGCCTCCGGCGCTCCGACGTCGTCACGATCGGCCGGCGCCACATCGACGGCGACGTGCTGTCAATCCAGCCCATGAAGACCAAGCGCACCTCAGGCGTTGTCGTCACTATCCGCATCCTGCCGGCGCTGGCCGAGTCGATCACCGCCACTGACGACAAAGGCGAGCGAGCCTTCCTGGTGACCGAGTTCGGCAAGCCCTTCACCTCCAACGGCTTCGGCAACTGGTTCCGCAAACGCTGCAACGAGGCCGGTGTGCCTGGGTCGGCTCATGGCCTCCGCAAAGCGGCTGCGACCAGGTGCGCCGAGAACGGCGCCACCGCTCACGAATTGATGGCAATGTTCGGGTGGACAACTGTTAAAGAGGCAGAGCGATACACAAAGGCCGCCGAGAGAAGAAAACTAGGCTTAAGTGGTTCGAACAAATGGACCAAGCAGCTGCCCACAAAATAAGAAGAGCGCTACCTATATGTTCGGAGTTACACCCAGGGCGCGCCATAGCATTGGCGTCACCCTGAAGGCCGCATCTTCGGTGATTTGAGATGCGTTTATCACGGCCAAATTTCTAAAACTGGCATAAAACGTTTCTTGTTTGCTCAACTTTAGCTCAATCGCCCCAATTTTATACAAAACACATAGTACACTCGCAGCAAATTCGAACAGTTTTGCCCTACTCTCCCTTGCAATATATTGCTTTGCAAGGTAATAGCACTCGTCTTTAAACGTACTATTTGAATCCAAATCGCTCAACTCAAGGCATAGGCTTTCTAGACTGTCCTTCTCAATCCAATCCCGAACGTTTGTCTTTCCAGTCAAGCGTGTCAGTAAATTTATGTAAAGACCGACAGATGGATGAACGGACTGCCACTCGATCTTTAGTGCTCCCAATCTTTTACCGGAGTACTCCGCTTCGACATCCGCGATCATCTTCTGCGAAATCGACGTTGAGCCCGCAGCTTTATCAAGTATCATATTGACAAATGCGATCAAGTCGCGGGGACGCATTAGCGTCCTATCACACAAATACTCGAACCCATTCGATTTTCGTATTCTTTGTGGGAACACATCGTAAAATCCGACGTTCTTTCGACCGCTATACTGATATCTAAACAACGCTTCAATTCTCTTTGTAATAACCTCGCGAAGCGCTTCTTTCTCCCACTTTATGGTAGTTACAATACCTTCGTATTTTTCGGGTTGAATGCCTTCTCCTTCTATAGTCGAAATAGCCTTCTCATAAACATCTGATCTCAATGCGACCAGTATTTTTACACATCTAAGTTTACGGAAACTCTTGACGGTTTCCAATAGAGCCTGAATCAATCGATATCGCATGACATTATCGACCCAATCTAGGTCAAGATCGTCCAGGATAATGTAAAACCTCTTCTGCCTGTTCTCCATAAGCTCTTTTAGCGCATCGATTGCGTGCGCCATGTCTCGTACTTGGAACTCATTCACTGCTCTTTTAATTCTGTTTTGGATCTCCACCCTCTCCGCGTTGGTTATGGAGCCATTAACTGAAGCAGATGATCTAATCTGCGCGAGCTTCTCGTTACCAATGGAACTTTCTATGTCTGCGGAAACTGCGTCGACAAACTTAGCCGATACCTCTGCGAGCACCACGTCGCTTTCGATCCAAAAACAGTCTTCGTATTTTTCTAGGTAACTCCTAGCTTTATTGTTCCTACCAAATACAGAGTCCATCGCCGCCTGAAGATTGCTTCTCTCCTTAAAATACTTGCTAATACTTTGTTTTAGAAAAACATGTTTCCACAAAATCTGAAACAATAAATGCAGGTCGCACCCGATATCAAGTAAAAATCTAATGATATTAGAATTCGAAATATACGAAAAAGCAATGTCCTTTGGGTCAATCCTAATAACATCAGTTCTGGACGACTCGATGTGGTACAGTACTGCCGTCTTCCCGGATCCAGTCCGGCCAAGAATTATCGATTTTGAAGACTCCATATCCAACAGTTGCTGGACATAATATTGTGAAACGAAGCATTCATTGAGATAGTCCGCGTCAGACTCGGCCGCTATCTCTCCGATATGTGCGCCCTGTTTGTAAACGACGCCATTTATCATCACGATCGCCCCAAAACTCGCTCACGCGCGCCCACGCAAAGCTTTACATAATAGTCTACCAGCGCCGTGGTAGCGGGACGAGCCATATACACCTAAAGGCTGAGCCCTTTTCCACTTTTTGTTGCCTTCGTGGGCCATTCAACAATGTGGCTGCATGTTCGTGTAAAGCGATAATCACGTGATATTCCCTCACCACGCACAAGAGTGAGGGGTAGGAGCCGAAATAGCAAACGACATCAATAGTTTATGAAATGAATGGTGCCTGAGGGCGGAATTGAACCACCGACACTACGATTTTCAGTCGCATGCTCTACCAACTGAGCTACTCAGGCACTTGCCGCGATCCACTGGGCGTTTGGTGTCGTCCAGCGGCGAAGCACGGGCCTTATAGATAGTCCTTGCGGACCTGTCCAGAGGGTTTGACGGGAAAAATCAACTACGCCGGCAAGGAATGGAAAGGCGAGCCATTTCAAGGGTGAAGAGCAGCCCACCTCACCGCTTTACGGCGAGGGGCAGCCTCAGGGACGACCATCGCCCTCGTCGTCGGGCAAGGGAAGATCGTCGTACTCGACGACGGGGATCGAATAGGCCCCCTTCAGCCACCTGTTGAGGTCGACGTCCTTGCAGCGCTTGCTGCAGAAGGGCTTGAAGGCCGGATCGGTCGGTTCGCCGCAGTTGGGGCAGCGGGGGGCCTTCGGCGCGACCATCAGGCGATCGCCCCATCGGCCCAGCGCGCGCGCACCGGGTAGCGGGCGGATTCGAGTAGGTTGGCCGTCTCGTGCAGCGGCAGGCCCACCACGGAGGAATAGGAGCCGGACACCGAGGCGACGAAGGCGCCGGCGAAGCCCTGGACGGCATAGCCGCCGGCCTTGCCCTGCCACTCGCCGGAAGCGAGGTAGTCGGTCATCTCCTGCGACGACAGGCGCTTGAAGCGGATGCGCGTCTCGACCAGCTTTTCACGCAGGCCGGACGGCGTCGCCAGCGCGAGGCCAGTGAACACACGGTGCGTGCGGCCGGACAGCAGAGCGATGCAGCCTTCGGCGTCGGCGAAGGTTTCGGCCTTCGGCAGGATGCGACGACCGACGGCGACCACCGTGTCGGCGGCGAGCACCAGCACCTCGCGGCCCGGATAATCCTGCAGCGGCACGCGATGGGCGGCGACTTCCGCCTTGGCGCGGGCGAGACGGCGGGCAAGACGGCGCGGCAGCTCGGCCCGGCCGGGCGTCTCGTCGACGTCGGCCGGCAGCAGCAGGTCGGGCGCGATGCCGAGCTGGTTGAGCAGCGCCACGCGGCGCGGGCTCGCAGACGCCAGAACCAGAACGGGACGGTTGGTCATCGGGAGCGCACCCTAGACAGCTCGGCGCGGAGACAGCCGCCCGCATCCCGGATCGAGCCGGGGCGGCTCGCCGCCTCCTTTGCGCCGCTTACTTGAAGCGATAGGTGATGCGGCCCTTGGTGAGGTCGTAGGGCGTCATTTCGACCAGAACCTTGTCGCCAGCCAGGACGCGGATGCGGTTCTTGCGCATGCGGCCGGCCGTATGAGCGATGATTTCATGGTCGTTCTCGAGACGAACGCGGAAAGTCGCGTTGGGCAGAAGTTCCGAAACGACGCCTGGAAACTCCAGGACTTCTTCCTTGGTCATGCGGGCATTGATCCGTTTTCGGGAATTGGTGGCGGATAACTATCCGAAATGCGCTGCAAAATAAACCACCCAGGCCGAAAAACGCAGAGAAAAGCGAGCGGATGGACGGACGTAGCGACCGGCAGGCCCTCGATCAACCGTTCTCCGCCCTCGCCCCCATCTCCCGCACGCCCTCGCGGCGCGGTTCGAAGGACGGCGCCCAGCCGAGTCGCTTCTTGATGCGGGCCATCAGCTGGTCGCGGACGGCCCGATATTCATCGAGAATGCGCTCGCGCGAACCGGAGGCCAGCGTCGGGTCGGCGGTGGGCCAGTATTCGGCTTCCACCGAGTTGTAGCGCGTGTATTCGAGCGCCTTGTGGTGGGCTTCCGGAGCAAGCGAAATGATCAGGTCGAAGTTGCTGTCCTCGAGATCTTCGAAGGTCTGCGGCTTGTGATGGGAGATGTCGAGGCCGATCTCGTCCATCACGGTGACGGCGAAGGGGTCGAGCTCGCCACGGCGGGCGCCGGCGGAGTCGACGAAGATCTTGCCGGGAAACAGATGACGAGCGATGGCCGCCGCCATCGGCGAGCGCACCGCATTGAACGAGCAGGCGAACAGCACCGCGCCGGGCTGCTTCACCTCCGTCTCCGTGTCCTCATCGTCCGTCATGGGCCTCCCATCGGCTAAGCCCGCACCTGGAGCATGCCGTGCCAGCACGCTCCGTTTGTTTTCACGCAACTCCAGACGCTGAATGGAGTTGCTCCAGGCTTCGGTTCAGCCCTTCCAGCGCAGCACGGCGATCAGCGTGAACAGGCGCCGGGCCGTCAGCTTGTCGATGGCGATCTTGTCGGCCAGCTTGTCGCGCAGGATCTGCGCGCCCTCGTCATGCAGCGCCCGCCGGCCCATGTCGATGGCCTCGATCTGGCTCGGCGTCGAAACCTTGATCGCCTCGTAATAGCTGTCGCAGACGAGATAGTAGTCGCGGATGATGCGGCGGAAGGGCGTCAGCGACAGAATGTGGGTGGTGACCGGCTCGCCGTCGGCGCGGAAGATCTGCAACACGAGGCGATTGGAGACCAGCGACAGGCGAAGGACGAACTCGCCGCCCGGCGCCCCCACCGGCTCGAAGGAGTTCTGCTCCAGAAGATCGAAGATCGCCACCTGGCGTTCGTGCTCGACTTCGCGCGAAATCTGGCCGATCGAGGCGGCATCGAGGGTCACCGATACGAGGCGCCCGGTGATACTGTCGGTGTCGGTCACGACTGTCCTCCGCGAAAAACGTCGCCGAGGCATAGCACGGCCGACCCGCCCCACGAAGCCGGCAAAGGTCGACCCGGACAGGAGTTTTACGCATGCCTCGTCCATGCCGCCCATCGTGCTCCGCGAAGGCTCGACACTGCTTGACTCCGGCCCTTCCTAGCAACACATAGCGGACGCGCGCCGGTTTTTCCGGCCCCCATCATCCATAAGAGCGAGACCATGACGCAAACGGAACGTCACAGCTTCGAGGCCGAAGTTTCCCGCCTGCTGCACCTCATGGTGCATTCCGTCTATTCCAACAAAGACATCTTCCTGCGCGAGCTGATCTCCAACGCCGCCGATGCCTGCGAGAAGCTGCGCTATCTCTCCATCGCCGAGCCGCAGCTCGCCGGAGAGGGCGGCTTTGCCATCACGCTGTCGGCCGACAAGGACAAGAAGACGCTCACCGTCGCCGACAACGGCATCGGCATGAGCCACGACGAGCTGAAGGACAACCTCGGCACCATCGCCCGCTCGGGCACCCGCGCCTTCCTCGACGGCCTTGCCGACAAGGCCGAGGGACAGGCGCTGATCGGCCAGTTCGGCGTCGGCTTCTACTCGGCCTTCATGGTGGCGAACCGCGTCCGCGTCGTCTCGCGCAAGGCCGGCAGCGAAGAGGCCTGGGCCTGGGAATCGGATGGCGCCGGCACCTTCGAGCTGACGCCGGTCGAGCTGGCCGACGCACCGACGCGCGGCACCGTGGTCGAACTGTTCCTCAATGACGAGTCCCTCTCCTACGCCGAGGAACACACGCTCGAACGCATCGTCCACGAGTATTCGGCGCACGTGCCGGTTCCGATCCGCTTCGGCAGCGGCGAGGACGCGCGCGAGCTGGCAGACGGTTCGGCGCTATGGGTAAAGCCCAAGTCCGCCGTGACGGCCGATGAGTACAAGGAGTTCTATCACCACGTCGCCACCGCCTGGGACGAGCCGGCGCTGACGTTGCACTACCGCGCCGAAGGGCGGCAGGAATACAACGTGCTGCTGTTCGTGCCGCGCGAGAAGCCGTTCGACCTGTTCGACCCCAGCCGCAAGGGCCGGGTGAAGCTCTACGTGCGGCGCGTGTTCATCACCGACGAGGCGGACATCCTGCCGGCCTGGCTGCGCTTCGTGCGCGGCGTGATCGACAGCGAAGACCTGCCGCTCAACATGTCGCGCGAGATGCTGCAGAAGAACCCGGTGCTGGAGACGATCGCCAAGGGCGTCACCGGCCGCGTGCTCTCCGAACTGTCCAAGCTGGCCGAGACCGACACCGACCTGTTCCAGAAGGTGTGGTCGTCCTTCGGCGCGGTGATCAAGGAAGGCCTCTACGAGGCACCGGAGCGCCGCGACGAGCTGTTCAAGGTCGTCCGCTTCAAGACCACCACCTCGGGCGAAGGCTGGCGGTCACTTGCCGACGTGGTCAAGGACTTCAAGGAAAACCAGACGGCGATCTACTACGCCCTCGGCGAAGACGAGAAGCAGGTGCTGGCCTCGCCGCATCTCGAGGGCTACGCGGCGCGCGGCCTCGAGGTGCTGATCCTGACCGACCCCGTCGATGCGTTCTGGGTGCGCACGGCGCTCGGCTTCGAGGGCAAGCCCTTCAAGTCGGTGACGCAGGGCGAAGCGGACCTCGACAACGTCAAGCCGCTCGAAGCGGACAAGGCCGAGAAGCCCGGCGCCGAGATGGCCGGCCTCGTCGCGGCGCTGAAGGACGCGCTGAAGGACGACGTGGCCGACGTGCGCCCGTCGGTCCGCCTCGCCACCAGCCCGGTCTGCCTCGTCGCCTCCGATTTCGGCCTCGACCGCATGACCGAGAAGCTGGTCGCCCGTCAGGAAGGCAAGGCTGCCCTCGGCAAGCCGGTGCTGGAACTCAACGCCGGACATAGCCTGATCAAGGCGCTGGCGGCCAAGGCGGCGGCCGGTGACACGGCGGCGGTGACGGCGGCAGCGCCGCTCCTCTTCGGACAGGCGCGCATTCTCGACGGCGAGGCGCCGAGCGACCCGGCGGCCTTCGCGGCCTCCGTCGCGTCCCTGCTCGAAAAGAGCCTCGCCTGAGACGGATCGGGGGCGGAGGGGTCTACCCTTCCGCCCCCCGCAATGCTTGGACCGGCCGGTCTACTTTTGTCGATACTTTCAGATTTCAGCATATTTCGGACAGCAAAGAGAACTGCACGCTCCACATCAAGAAAAGCACGTAGTATTACCCGCATTCTCCGATCCGAAATCCTTCGTTAATAAAGCAAGCCTGTAATACCCTCAGATGCATTTTGCCTCGGGGGTATTCATGACCATTTCCCTCAAGACTTCGCTGATGGCGACCATTGTGGCGCTTCTGCTGATGACTTGCGGCCTCGGATGGGTGGCCGTCTCGCAGCTGTCGGCCGCCAACGAGCGGATCAGCGAGTTCGCGGACCACAAGCTGCCGCTGGTCAGAAGCCTCGGAGAAATCCGCTATGCGACGACCCGCCTGCGCGTCCGCTCGGCACGCCTCGCCCAGATCACCGATGCCGGCGAACGCCAGAAGGCGAAGGATCTCGCCGACCAATCGATCGGTGATGTCGACAAGGCGGTGACCGAATATGCCAGCCTGATCGCCGATCTGCCGAAGCAGCAGGAGGTGCTGGCAGCCTTCAAGGCGAACTGGCCGACCTACGTCTCGATGCACAACGACATCTACCAGAAGATGGTCGACGGCAAACCGGACGAAGCCTCGGCGATTCTCAACAAGACGTCGCAGCCGCCCTTCAACGCCGTCATTGCGGCGCTGCAGTCGGGCATCGATCAGATCAACGCCGACACCGCCGTCGCCCAGGCCGAGGCCGTGGCCGACTATCGCAGCGCCTTCATCCTCACGGCCGGGACCATCACGGCAGGCCTCGTCCTGGCGCTCGGGGCGCTTGCCTTCGTCTTCTACGGCGTGGTCCGGCCGCTGCATCGGATTACCGACGCGATGGGCGAGGTGGCCGGCGGCAATCTCTCCGCCGTCATTCCCCATGCGGATGCGAAGAACGAAATCGGCAAGATGGCCGGCACGCTGAAGGTGTTCCGCGACGGCCTCATGGAGACCGAACGGTTGAGGCTCGCCAGCGTCGAGACAGAGGCGCGCAACCGAGAACGGCTCGTCGCCGAGCGCGCCGCCATCGCCGACCGCTTCGAGGCGGCCATGGGGGCGCTGGCCGAAGGCTTCGTTCACTCGTCGAGCGAGGTCGCCGACGCCGCCCGCAACCTCGCCTCGACCGCTGAGGAGACCAGCCGGCAGGCCCAGGCCGTCGCCGGTGCTGCCGAGGCCGCATCGGAGAACGTCCAGACGGTGGCCGCCGGCACCGAGGAGCTGTCGGCGTCGGTGCGCGAGATCACCACCCAGGTGACCCGATCGGCCGATATCGCCCGTTCGGCTGCCGGCGAAGCCCAGCGTTCGAGCGAGAACGTCAAGGCGCTGTCCGCCTCGGCGCAAGGCATTGGCGAGGTGGTGGAACTGATCCGGGCGATCGCCGAGCAGACAAACCTCCTTGCCCTCAACGCCACCATCGAGGCGGCGCGCGCCGGCGAGATGGGCAAGGGCTTTGCCGTCGTCGCCTCGGAGGTGAAGAATCTGGCGGGCCAGACCGCCAAAGCCACGGAAGAGATCGCCAGCAAGATCCAGGAAATGCAGGCGGCGACATCCGTCACCGTCGACAGCATCTCGCTGATCGTCTCGACCATCGGCACCATCCAGGGCGTCACCCAGTCGATCGCCGGCGCCGTCGAGGAGCAAGGCGCCGCCACGACGGAGATTGCCGGCAACACCCACAAGGCCGCCAACGGGGCGAGCGACGTCACCGAGAACATTTCCGGTGTCGGTACCGCCGCCGAGATGACGGGATCGGCCGCGACACAGTTGATGTCGCTCTCCGGCGCGCTGCAAACGCAGGCGGCCGACCTGAAGGGCGAGGTTGCCAACTTCGTCAAGAGTCTCAGAGCGGGTTGAGCGAGGCCACTACACCCAGGCAGGAATGCGCGGCTTCAGTCGCGCATTTTTGTTGAGATTCTCGCACTTTGGCGCGTTGCCGACCGTGTCGGCGAGGACTACCTCTTTACTGCGGATTGAAGATCCGAGGCAAAAAAGGAGCGTGCCATGATCAAGAACGTCGGCTCGACCGACCGCCTCGTCCGGCTCATCGCCGGTCTCATCCTTCTCATCATCGCAGTGCC
>Ga0206117_100505_pt1 | contig 38298 bp, 30 predicted proteins | sample 3A5Ametagenome_FD_177997 | JGI IMG/M metagenome (GOLD analysis project Ga0206117, IMG submission 177997) | Enriched microbial communities from leaf-cutter ant dump, University of Wisconsin, Madison, United States - 3A5A | ecosystem: Environmental > Terrestrial > Nest > Insects nest > Nest dump... | reverse complement strand
TCAGCGCGCCGAACTTCGGCGAGAAGCCGAGCAGGATGGCGATTGCCGCCGCGATGACGAAGATCAGCGTCGAGTAGATCTTGGTCACCGCCATCACGCCCATGTTCTCGGCATAGGTGGTGACGCCGGTGCCGCCGAAGGAGCCCGACAGCATGGTGGCAAGACCATCGCCAAGGAACGCCCGACCGACGTAGCGGTCGAGGCTGCGGCCGGTCATGGCGCCGATCGCCTTGATGTGCCCGAGGTTTTCGGCAACCAGAATGATCGCCACCGGCGCGATCAGCGCCATGGCGCTGGTCGAGAACGTCGGCGCGGTGAAGGTCGGCATGCCGAACCAGGGGGCGGCGTCGAGCTTGGCGAAGTCGATCGGCGCGTCGCCGAACGAGGCGGCCCCCAGCCAGTAGACGACATAGCCGACGAGACCGCCGATCAGCACCGGAATGCGGCGCAGCATGCCCGGCGAGTAAACGGCGGCGGCTCCGACCGCGACGATGGTGATCAGGCCGACGGTCCGATCGAAACCGGTCGCGGAAATGCCCTTAACGGCGATCGGTGCCAGGTTGAGGCCGATGGCGGCGACGATGGCGCCGGTCACGACCGGCGGCATCAGCTTCTCGACCCAGCCGTACCCGATCTTGATGACGATGAGGCCGATCAGCGCGTAGAGCGCGCCGGCTGCTATGATGCCGCCGAGCGCCACCGAAATGTTGATGTTGGCGCCGGTCCCCGAATAGCCGGACGCGGCCATCACCACGGCGATGAAGGCGAAGCTCGACCCGAGATAGGACGGAACGCGGCCGCCGACCACGATGAAGAAAATGAGCGTGCCGATGCCGGAGAACAGCACGGCGACGTTGGGATCGAAGCCCATGATGATCGGTGCCAGCACCGTCGAGCCGAACATGGCGACCACGTGCTGGAAGCCGGCGATCAGGGTCTGCGGCCAGGGCAGGCGCTCCTCGGGCGCGACGCGATCGGCGGTGGTCAGCTTCCAACGCGGAAACCAGCCTTCGGTTGGGCTTGTTGTCATGATTGTCTCGTCTGTTGTCCCCGGTCGTCCCCCCGTGGGCGGCCGCATGGGAAAGGCGAGATGGTCACTATCTCCAAGACGTAAGAAGGCGAAAGAGCAGCCTTCTACGACCCCGGCCGAGGGCTCGGTGCGCGAGATGCTGATTTTCAACATGAAAACGCGCATTTTGACCAGATGGTCAGAATTCAACCCATTGGTAATCCACAGAAAAATCAGCGTAGCCGACCTTCGTGGGGCACGGTTGGCGCAGCCGAATCGGCTTGACAGCCATGACGGCTTACCGGCAGGTGAGGGGGTGCAAGGTGTTTCGGCGGCATTCGGCCGTCGAGATGAAACGGGAATGGGGAAGGATCACGATCCGAAACCCCGGCCGCCCCCGCGACTGTGCGTGGTGAGTCTCCGTCCGGAAAGCCACTGGGATCTCCCGGGAAGGCGGACGACAGGCAGCGATCCACGAGCCAGGAGACCGGCCTTGCGCGGAAAATCGGCTTCCGTCGGGTGAGACGGAAAAGGAGACTGACATGCATATCGAACCGGGCCTGGTGGCCGACGGTAAACTTTGGCTCAGCTATCTGACGGCGGCTGGCGCTGCCGGCTACGGCTTGAAGCTTGCCTGGAACATGGCGCGCGAGAACGGCGTTCTGTCGCTGGGGTTGCGCAGCGTCGCCACGACCGCGCTCGTCTTTTCGTTCTTTGAAGTGTTGCCGCACTATCCGGTCGGCGTGTCCGAGGTGCATCTGATCCTCGGCTCGACGTTGTTCCTGCTGTTCGGCGCGGCGCCCGCCGCCATCGGCCTTGCGCTCGGTCTTTTGATCCAGGGGCTGTTCTTCGCCCCCTTCGATCTGCCCCAGTACGGCATGAACGTCACCACGCTTCTGGTGCCGCTGTTCGGCCTCAGCGCGCTGGCGCGCGGCATCATTGCGCCCGCCACGCCCTATGTCGATTTGAAGTACAGGCAGGCGCTCGCTCTCTCCACCGCCTATCAGGCGGGCATCGTCGCCTGGGTCGGCTTCTGGGCCTTCTATGGCCAGGGCTTCACCGTCGACAACTTTGCGTCCATCGGCTCGTTCGGTGGCGCCTACATGCTGGTGATCCTCGTCGAGCCGCTCGTCGATCTGGCGGTCCTTGCCGGCGCCAAGCTCCTCCATGGTCTGCGGGGCAGCTTCCTGGTCGAGCGTCGTCTCTACGACGCAGCCTGATCGCTCCATCCTCATGACGCGTTGCTGCGCCGCCCCGGTCATCGGGGCGGCGCTGTTGTTTTTGTGGACCATCCTCCTCCTGTCGCCTCGAGCCGTTCTCGCGCCGTTTCCCCTCCGCCGAAGCGCAGTGTCGCCCGTGGTCGACCTCCGGTGGTCTTGACAGCTGCGAGCCTTTCCGCATAACGTCGTAAACGTTTACGGTAGCAAGCAGACAGGGAGGAGAGTCCTGTCCGGACTAAGGCCTTCGGGCGCCATGACCGTGCCGGCGAGCATGGATGGCGAACGGCGAGTCTTGCTCTATTGAGGCCGGACAATCTGTCGAACCGCTGCCCGTCGTTCTCGGTCCCGCCGGTCATCTTGAGCCGGGGCCGGTCGGCCAACTGGAGGAGTAGGGAGCATGAAGACAACGGCAATCCTGGGGGCGGTGCTCTACGCCGGCGCCGCGGCGCTCGGCATGGCGGCGCATGCTGCCGACCCCGTCACCATCACCATCTGGTGCCAGGACGACGAGCGCCAGCCGGGCCTCAACCTCGCCAAGGAATTCGGCGAGAAAAACCCCGACATCAAGGTCGTCTACCGGCAGATCCATTTCGACGACGTGACGTCGGAAGCGATGCGCGCCTATTCGACTGGCCAGGCGCCCGACATCATCGCCATCGACAATCCCGAGCATGCGCTGTTCGCCTCGCATGGCGTCTTCCTCGACCTCACCGATCGCATCGCCAAGTCCGAGGTGATCCACAAGGAAGACTATTTCCCCGGCCCGCTGGCCTCCGTCACCTGGGACGGCAAGATCTACGGCGTGCCGAAGGCCACCAACACCATCGCCCTCTACTACAACGTCGACATGTTCAAGGCGAAGGGGCTCGACCCCGACAAGCCGCCGCAGACCTGGGACGAACTGGTCGACGCCGCCCGCAAGCTCAACGATCCCGCCAAGAACGTCTACGGCATCGCCTTCTCGGCCAAGGCTTCGGAAGAGGGCACCTTCCAGTTCCTGCCCTGGGCGCAGATGACCGGTGGCGGCTTCGACAAGATCAACACCGACGGCGCCGTCCGCGCGCTCACCATCTGGAAGACGCTGCTCGACGAAAAGCTGGCGTCGCCGGATACGCTGACGCGCGGCCAGTGGGATTCCACCGGTACCTTCAACTCCGGCAACGCCGCCATGGTCATTTCCGGGCCGTGGGAGCTCAACCGCATGTCGCAGGAGGCAAAGTTCGACTGGCGCGTGGCACTCATGCCCGTGCCGGAAGTCGGTGCGCCGCGCTCGTCGGCCATGGGCGACTTCAACTGGGCCATCTTCAAGAGCTCCAAGCACCCGGACGAAGCCTTCAAGGCGCTGGAGTATTTCGTGTCGCAGGATCCGCGTGTCTTCCCCGACTGGGGCCAGCTTGCCGCGCGCGCCAACATCGACATCCCGGCGACTGGCGACGCCAAGAAGGACGCCGCCGTCAAGGTGTTCATGGAACAGCTGAAATACGCCCAGCCTCGTGGTCCGCATCCTGACTGGATGAAGATTTCCAAGGCGATCCAGGATGCCATCCAGTCGGCGCTGACCGGTCAGGCTAGCCCCAAGGACGCGCTCGACCAGGCTGCCGCCACCATCAAGGGCATTCTCGGCTGACCCTTTTCGACAAGGCGCTCCGGCTTCGGCCGGGGCGTCATTCCAGCGTGTTGACCGCAGCGCCCGGCAAGGGCGATGCTCCATGCCGGCGGCCGGCCGCGGCATGGATGCGGGGAGGACCGATGCGACGCCTCTATTCCAGTCTCGTCGATGGCCGAGGGTTCGACCTCTGCCTGATCGGCGTCCCGCTCGCCTTTCTCATCGTGCTGTCGGGCATTCCGCTCGTCTACAATGTCGTGATGAGCTTCCAGGCCGTGGACATGTTCAGCCTCGGCAGCTTCATCCGGCCCTGGGTCGGCTTCGACAACTATCGCCAGCTGATCGCCCAGCCGGAGTTCTGGCCGATCATGGGCCACACGGCGACGTTTCTCGTCGCCTCGATCGCCGGTCAGTTTCTGCTCGGCTTCGCGCTGGCGCTGTTCTTCTGGACGAATTTCCCCGGCGCCTCCTGGCTGCGCGGCCTGTTCCTGGTGTCGTGGGTGATGCCGGGCCTCGTGGTCGGCGCGGTCTGGAACTGGCTGCTGTCGGGCGATTTCGGCGTGTTCAACTTCGTGCTGCGCGAGCTCCACATCATCTCCGGCAACGTCTTCTGGCGTTCCGATCCGGCCTTCGCGCTCTGGAGCGTGATCATCGCCAACATCTGGCTGGGCATGTCCTTCAACATGATCCTGCTGTCGGTCGGCCTGTCGTCGATCCCGGCCGATCTCTATGAAGCGGCCGAACTCGACGGTGCCGGTGCGCTGACCCGCTTCTGGACGATCACCTTGCCGATGATGCGCTCGACCATCGGCGCGCTGATCTCGCTCGGCCTGATCTTCACGCTGCAACAGTTCGACCTGTTCGCCGCCATCACCTCGGGCGGTCCGAACAACGCCTCCAACGTCGCGCAATACTGGGCCTGGGACCTTTCCTTCAAGCAGTACGACTTTGCCAAGGGCGCCGCCATTTCGGTGATCATGATCGCCGTCGTCATGGTCGCCTCCGTCTACTATGTCCGGTCGACCCGCCACGAGGTGAGAGGATGAGCGAGACCAACAGGAACCGGCTGCTGCTCGTCATCGCGCTGCTGCTCGCCGCCATCTATCTCTTCCCGCTCTACTGGATGTACATCACCGCGCTGAAGACCGGTTCGGAGATGTTCGCGACGCCGCCATCCTTCTGGCCGGACGATCCGCAGTGGTCGATCTTTCCCTTCGTGTTCCAGCTGAAGGGCATGGGCCAGTTTCTTTGGAACTCGGTGGTGATCGCGTCCGGATCGGTGGCGCTGATCGCCGTGCTCGGCACCGGCGCCGCCTATGTGCTCGCCCGCTATCGCAACGTCTGGGTCGACGTCGGGCTGTTCCTCGTCCTGATGCTGCAGGTGCTGCCGGCGTCGCTGATGATCACGCCGATCTTCGTACTATTCACCCTCACCGGCGTCCTCGATTACCCGCGCACGGCGGTGATCCTGGCGATCGCGGCCAAGAGCATGCCCTTCTTCATCGTTCTGGTGCGCGCCACCTTCATGAGCGTGCCGATGGAACTCGAAGAAGCGGCTCTGGTCGACGGCAACTCGCGCGTCGGCGCCTTCTGGTCGATCGTGCTGCCGCTGGCCCGCAACGGCATCCTCGTTTCCGCCATCCTGATCTTCATGCAGGCCTTCGGCGAGTTCGTCTATTCGAAGTCGCTGATCCAGGAAATCGAGCTGCAGCCGAGCTCGGTCGGCCTCAACGCATTCATGGGCCCGAACACCAACGAATGGAACCGGATCATGGCCTTCGCCTCGATCTACGTGACGCCCATTCTGGCGACCTTCGTGCTGCTGCAGCGGCGCATCGTCTCTGGCCTGACCTCCGGAGCCCTGAAATGACCACGCAGATCGAATTTTCCGGCGTCAACAAGCACTATGGCGCCTACCACGCCCTGAAAGACATCAATCTGTCCATCGACAAGGGCAGCTTCGTTGCGCTGGTCGGCCCGTCCGGCTGCGGCAAGTCGACGCTGCTGCGCTCGCTGGCCGGCCTGGAAAAGATCACCGGCGGCGACATCTCGATCGCCGGCGAGGTGGTGACCAAGCTGCCGCCGCGCAAGCGCGATGTCGCCATGGTGTTCCAGTCCTACGCCCTCTACCCGCACATGACGGTGGAGGAGAACCTCACCTATTCGCTGCGGGTACATGGCGTCTCTAAGGCCGAACGCCGGAAGGCGGCCGCGGAGGTGGCCGCGACCACCGGCCTGTCCGACCTTCTTCACCGCTATCCGCGCGAGCTCAGCGGCGGCCAGCGCCAGCGCGTCGCCATGAGCCGGGCGATCATCCGCAATCCCAAGGCCTTCCTGTTCGACGAACCGTTGTCCAATCTCGATGCGGCCCTGCGCGTTCACATGCGCAAGGAAATCCGTGCCCTGCACGACCGGCTCGGCGCCACCTCGGTCTATGTGACGCACGACCAGATCGAGGCCATGACCATGGCCGACCACGTGGTCGTGCTGCGGGCTGGCATCATCGAGCAGCAGGGGCGGCCGCTCGATCTCTACGACACGCCGGCCAACAAGTTCGTTGCCGGCTTCATCGGCTCGCCGGCCATGAACTTCCTGCCGGCAACGGTGGTCGAGGGTGGTGCCGTGACCGTCGACCTCGGCAATGGCGCGTTCCGCCTCCAGACTCCTGTTGCCGCGCCGGCGGGCGCCAATGTGCTGATCGGCATCCGGCCCGAGCACATCACGCTGACAGCACCGGGGGAAGGCCGCTTCGATGCGCCCGTCGCCTTCACCGAGTCGACCGGTTCGACAACCTTCGTTACCACGGCGACGACGCCGGAGATGATCGTGGTGGAGACCGGCCGCCGGCTGGTCGCGCATGGCGACCGCGTCGGCCTGGCCTTTGCCGATGCCAACATCCATGTGTTCGACGCGGAGACCGAACGGCGGCTCTGAAAGCCACCTGTGGCCGTCGACCCGAAGAAAAACCCCGGAAGCCGCGCTTCCGGGGTTTCTGCTTCGGATCGTTGCCATGCGTGGCACGGCCTTCAGGCCGGTGGGAGGGTGATCCGAAGCGGGCCGGCGGCGCGGAGGGTAACGCTGCCGGAACGCTGTTCGAAGTCGCCGCTTCCGTCGACGGTGGCGACATGTCCGATGCCGACGAGCCGGAGCGCATACGGGTGGTCGCGGTCGGGGGTCGCGACGATGAGATTGCCGTCGCGGCGCACCGTCAGCGTCAACGCCGGCGCCCCGTTGCGATAGTCCGGCACCGTGGCCGTGGCGATGGCGCCATCGGCAAGTTCGTAGAGTGCGAAGGTGACGCCGTCGGCGTAGTCATAGTCCGGCCGGCGATCGTTGCTGCCGAAGGCGATGAGGCTGCCCGGCCGCACGTAGAGCGGCAGGCTCATGACCCCGTGCGTCTCGCGCCGCCAGCCCGGCCCTTCCACCACCTCGCCGCTCAGAAGCTGCGTCCAGCGGCCGGCGGGCAGGTAGACCGCCACCTCGCCATCCCTGTCGAACACAGGCGCAACCATCAGAGCCGAACCCAGCATGAACTGGCGGTCGAGCGCTTCGGCGCCTGGATCGTCCGGGAACTCAAGCAGCATGGCCCGAAGCACAGGCACACCGGTTTCCGACGCCTCGACGGCGGCGCCATAGAGATAGGGCATCAGCGAGCACTTGAGGCGCGCAAAGTCCCGAAGCACTGCCTCCGCCTCCTGATCGAACAGCCAGGGGACCCGGTAAGACTTCGAGCCGTGCAGGCGGCTGTGGCTGGAGAGCAGGCCGAAGGCGCACCAGCGCTTGTAGACGTCGGCCTCGGCGGTGTTCTCGAAGCCGCCGATGTCGTGGCTCCAGAAGCCGAAGCCAGAGAGGCCGAGCGACAGCCCGCCACGCAGCGTCTCGGCCATGGCCGGATAGTCGGAGTAGCAGTCGCCGCCCCAGTGCACGGGGAACTGCTGGCCGCCGACGGTGGCCGAACGGGCGAACAACACGCTTTCGCCCCGCGTCTCGATCAAGGCGTCATGGACCACCTTGTTGTAGAGGAACGGGTAGTAGTTGTGCATCTTCTCCGGGTCCGAGCCGTCATGCCAGACGACGTCGGTCGGGATGCGTTCGCCGAAATCGGTCTTGAAGGCGTCGACGCCCATGGCGACGAGGCGCTTGAGATGCCCGGCGTACCAGGCCGCCGCCTCCGGATTGGTGAAGTCGACGATGCCCTGCCCAGCCTGCCACAGGTCCCACTGCCAGACGCTGCCGTCCGGCCGCTTCAGCAGGTAGCCCTTCTCCGCCGCCTCGTCGAACAGCTTCGACGCCTGGGCGATGTAGGGATTGATCCAGAGGCAGATTTTCAGCCCCTTTTCCCTGAGGCGGTCCAGCATGCCCTGGGGATCGGGAAACACCTCCGGATCCCACTCGAAATCGCACCAGTGGACGCCGCGCATCCAGAAGCAGTCGAAGTGGAAGACGTGCAGGGGAATGTCGCGCTGGAACATGCCGTCGACGAAGGAATTGACGGTGCCCTCGTCGTAGTCGGTGGTGAAGGAGGTGGTCAGCCAGAGTCCGAACGACCAGGCCGGCGGCAGGGCCGGCCGACCGGTGAGGCGGGTATAGCGCTCCAGCACCGCCTTCGGTGTCGGGCCGTCGATCAGATAGTATTCGAGCGTCTCGCCTTCGACAGCGAACTGTACCTTCGACACCTTCTCCGATGCCACCTCGAAGCCGACGCGTCCGGGGTCGTTGACCAGTACGCCCCAACCCCGGTTGGTCAGGAAGAACGGAATGTTCTTGTAGGCCTGCGTGGTGGACGTGCCGCCGTCCTGGTTCCAGATGTCGATGCTCTGGCCGTTTTTCACGAAGGGGGAGAAGCGCTCGCCGAGCCCGTAGACCAGCGTGCCGACCTCGAGATCGAGCCGCTCGAACACATGCGCCGGTTCGCCGGCGACGCTGGCGTGACCCGTTTCCCGGAAGCCGGTACCGGTCAGCCGCTTGCCACCGCGCGTCACCTCGGTCCGCCAGTCGCCATCTTTGGAGATGGTCAGCGTCAGGTCGCCGGAGGTGAAAGTCAGGGTATCCTCGCCGTCGACGATGGTCGGCCGAAACGACGCGTCGGGGAAGAGCTCGAAGGCAGGGCCGCGCTTTGCCGCGCCCTTGTGATGCTCGATGCGCACGCCGATGATGCCTTCCATCGGCGCGGTGAGCGTCACGGTCAACGCCGGCGCGTTGATCTGGTCGGCACGGCCCCGACCGCGTACGGCGAGCGCCAGGATTTCGGCCTTGCTGGCATCCGTGCGCACCGCATGCACGTGATGCGGATTGAGAATGCTCATGCCTGCCGGCAGCATCCAGTTGCCGTCGCTGAACTTCATCATCGTCCTCCCGGAGGCGCTCCGCCATAAGGGGAGCATGCGCCCGCCGCTCGTCGCCAAGACCTTCGTGGGGCTTGCGATTCCACGGCCTTCCTCTATTCCGTAAACGTTTACGACGATAGCGACGGCGAGCTCTTCTGTCAAAGGGCTTTTGTATCGGAGCATGGCCGACGTTGGCGGTGTGGTAGGGACGTTTCACCGGCGCTGCCGAGGGTGTTCCTCTATTGATCGCAAGCCGGATTTCTGCTGAAAGACGGAGATGGCAGGGCCCCTCCGGCGTGGGCTTCGGCGCTGGACGCGGAGGACGAGGGATTGGGCATCAAGGAGCTGGCGCGCCGCCTCAACATTTCCATCGGCACGGTGTCGCGGGCGCTCAACGGTCATCCGGAGGTCAATGCCGAGACGCGCAAGCGCGTACTCGAGGCGGCGAAGGAACTGGGCTACGCGCCCGATCAGGCTGGTCGCAGTCTCCGACAGGGCACGCTCAACGTCGTGGCGCTGCTCCTTTCCACCGACCTCACCTCCAAGACCGACACGATGTTCTTCATGGAACTGTCGCGCGGCATTCAGGATCAGTTCGCCGAGCACGGTCTTGACCTCGTCATTCACCTGAACAAGCCGGGCATGGATATGCTCGACCGGGTGAAGCGCATCGTCGAGCGGCGTCAGGCCGATGCGCTCATTCTGGCCGAGACGCGCGACAACGATCCGCGTCTCGACTATCTCGCCGGTCGCAACTTCCCCTTTGCCACCATGGGGCGATCATGGTCGGGCGGCAGCCATCCCTGGATGGATCTCGACTTCGATTTCGCCATGCGGGCCACGATCGATCGCCTCGCCGGCTTCGGCCATCGGCGCGTGGCGCTGGTCACCGGCGACCCCGGCTATCGGCTCGACACCATGTTGCAGGACGCCTACCGGCGCGAACTCGTGGATCGTGGCATCGCCGTCGACGAAGCGCTGATGATCAAGGCCGACACTCATGAGGAGGGCGGCTACAAGGCGATGACCGACTTCCTCGCCATGGCCGAGCCGCCGACGGCGGTGATCTTCCCTCATTACCGGGCGGTTGTCGGCGCCTATGCCTGCCTGTCGGAAGCCGGCTTGCAGCCGGGGCACGACGTGGCGATCCTCAGCTGTTCGGCCGATACGACCATCGCCCAGTTCATGGCGCCGCCGCTCACCTGCTTCCGCCTCGATCTCTACGGTCTGGGGCGGCGCCTCGCCCAGGCGCTACTGGCCTCGATGCCGCGGTTCGCCGAAAGCTATGGCGGCGCGTTGATCCAGGAAATCTGGCCTTGGGAGCTGGTCGGCCGCGACAGCGACGGATTCCACGTCGGCTGATGCGTAGAGCGACCGGCGTTCCAGATGGCGACGGAGCGGCGTAAACCTTGGCGGAGGGCGTTCAGCCGATTCGCCCGTCGCCGGAGGACGACCATGCGCGAGGAAAGCCTTTCCTTTCCGCCCTATCCCACCGAACTGTCCGGGCGCGATGAGACGGTCGAGGTCAGGGTGACATCCTCCTCCAGCGGTCGTGTCTTCGACCTGACGACGACGGCCGAGCGGCGCGACACCTCCGTCCGTCACAGGCAGATTGCCGAGCGGTCCGCCGATCCAAGGGTGGTGACGGGCTCGCCGTTGTTCGATGCGCTGTTTGCCCAAGCCGTCGACGACGCTCGCCTCAACGCGGTCTCGTCGATCCGCGACGGCGCCTATCGCTACGGCGAACCCATTCCCTGCGAGTGCTTCCAGACCGGCGAGAAGTGGACCTATGTCTGGACGCGCGATGTGTCCTATGCCACCCACCTGGGGCTTGCCGTCCTCGATCCCGAACGGGCGGCCACCACGCTTCTCTACAAGGTAAGCCCGTTCCGCGACGGTCTCACCCTGCCGGACGAGTTGCCGGCGGATAGCCTTCAAATCGTCCAGGACACCGGCTCGGGCGGCAGTTGGCCGGTGAGTACCGATCGCGTTTCCTGGGCGTTCGGCGCCGAAGCGTTGCTCGGCACTCTCCATGGCGCTGCCCGCGCCACCTTTGCCGACACGGCCTATCGCGCGCTGTCCGGCACCATCGAGGCCGACCGGCTCGCCGCCTTCGATGCCGCTGACGGACTTTATCGCGGCGAACAGTCCTTCCTCGACTGGCGCGACCAGACCTATGCCCCGTGGGCGATCGATGACCTCACCACCATCGCGACCTCGAAGGCGCTGTCCACCAACGTCTGTCACTACAAGGCGCTCGATCTCGCCGCTCGCCTTGCCGCCGAACGGGGCGACAAGGCCAAAGCCGATCGTTACGCCGGCTGGGCCGCCGAGCTTCGTGCGGCCATCGACCGCGGCTTCTGGCTGGAAGGGAAGGGGCTCTACGCCTCGATCACCACGCCCGACAGTCCGGCTCTGCCTGTCGAAAAGTTCGACATGCTCGGCCTGTCCCTGGTCATCCTGGCGGGGATAGCAGGTCGTGAACGGGCGGCGCGAATTCTCTCCACCTACCCGCATGTGCCTTTCGGCGTGCCCGTTTACTACCCCGCTCAGCCCGACGTCTTCTGCTACCACAACCGGGCCATCTGGCCTTTCGTCACCGCCTACGAACTGCTGGCGGCCGCCGAAGTGCAGGCCGTCGCCGCGTTCGACCACGCCTTCAACTCGCTTGTCCGTGCCGCCGCGCTCAATCTCGATAACGTCGAGAACCAGGAATGGCTGACCGGCCGCACCTGGTTCGACGACGGTCCGCGCATTTCCTCGGCACGCCAGCTCTGGTCGGTCGGCGGTTATCTCGGCATGGTGACGGCGGCGCTCTTCGGCTACAGGCCGGAAGCGGACGGGTTCCGTCTGGTGCCTTTCCTGACCGCCCATGCGAGAGATCGGTTGGGTGAGGGCAGGGCGGAGCTTCATGGCCTTGTCCATCATGGCAAGCGGGTCGCCATCACCCTCGACCTGCCGCCGCGCGTTGCCGCGCAGGGACATTACGCGGTGCGCGAGGTACGCCTCAATGGCCAGGTCGTGAGGGGCGTCATCGGCGATGCCCTGTTGCGGGACGACAGTCTCGTCGAGGTATTCTTCGGTGAACTCGTTCCCGACGATTCCAGGCTGTCGCTGATCCCCGTTGTCGATGTTGCCACCCATGACGATCCGCGCGTCTTCTCGCCGCGCGAGCCGTCGATTGTCGACCTCGTCATCGAGAGTGGACGGGTGCGGCTCAACTTCGAAGGCCAACCGCCGCGCTCCGGCCGGAGCGATCCCCTCCTTTTCACCGTGCTGCGCGATGGCGAGGTGGCGGCGAGCGATGTGTCGGACACTGCATGGCACGATCCCGAGCCGCTGTTGCCTGGGATTCGTCGCGCCTATCGCGTCGTCGCGCGTTTTGCCGAGAGCGGCAATGCCTCCCATCCATCGCGGGAGGCGGTTATCGAGGCTGGCGCCGTGTTGACCCTCGGCGTCGACGGCCCCGGCGTCGAGCGGCGGGGCGATGACTTGGTTTTTGCGGAGGTGGCGGTGCGGCAGGCTGGCGACTACAGGCTGGCGCTTCTCTACCGGAACCACACTTTCCACATTCAGACTGGCGTCACCAATGCCGTAAAAAAGATGAGCGTGTTCGGCGACGACGAACAGCAAATCGCGTCATGCGTTGTGCAGATGCCGCACATGACGCCAGTCAATCCGCTTCGTCGGTCGACCATGCTGCCTCTACGCCTTGCGGCAGGCCTTTACAGGATAGAGATCGCCGACTTTTTCAACATGAGCTATCTTTCATCAAATAGTACCTACATCAGCCCCGGTGGCATCAGCGGCCCTCGCAACGAGGCCGACATTCGAGCGCTCGAGCTCATCCGTATCGGATGATTTAAGACGGGTATCTGGCCAATATGCAGCCGTAAGTGATGGCGCCCGCGCCTATGTCCTGTTATGCCCAAATTTGTGGCCTGCAGTAACTTGACAAAATTTTGGGCACTGATACGGCTTTCGAAATACAATCAAAAAGCCAGAGGGACCACCATGGATCACCGTCTTTCCCGCCGCGCCGTGCTGGCGTCGGGCCTTGCGCTCGGCGTCGGCGGTCTCATCCTGCCTGTTCGTGCCGCCACGCCGCTGAAGGTCGCGGGCATCCACGCCTCGCCGGTCGAAAACGCCTGGAATTCCTGTCTGCACAAGGCGTTGCAGGATGCCGCCGCCGATGGCGCCATCGAATATACCTTCTCGGAAGGCGTCTCGGGCACCGACTATCCGCGCGCCATGCGCGAATATGCCGAGGCCGGCAACAAGCTGATCATTGGCGAAGCCTATGCCGTCGAGAAGGAGGCCCGTCAGGTGGCGGCCGACTATCCCGAGACAGCTTTCGTGCTCGGCTCGTCGGGAGCGGCGGCCGGCGACAACTTCGGCGTCTTCGGCACCTGGAACCATGATGGCGCCTATCTCGCCGGCATGCTGGCCGGCAAGATGACAAAGTCGAACGTCGTCGGTTCGGTCGGCGCCATGCCGATCCCCGAGGTCAACATGCTGATCAACGCCTTCGCGGCCGGCGTCAAGGCGGTCAATCCCGAGGCCAAGCATCTCGTCACCTTCATCGGTACCTTCTTCGATCCGCCGAAGGCGCGCGAAGCCGGCCTTGCTCAGATCGATGCCGGTGCCGACATCCTGTTCGGCGAACGCATCGGTACGGCCGACGCTGCCAAGGAACGCGGCATCAAGGCCGTTGGTTCGCTGATCGACTACACGCCGCGCTATCCCGACACCGTGTTCGCCAACGCCCTCTGGGGGTTCCGGCCGATCCTCAATGCCGCCGTGGCCGATGCCGCAGCCGGCAAGCCGGTCGGCAAGGATTACACCGCCTTCGGCCTGATGAAGGAAGGTGGCAGCGATATCGCCTATGCCAAGGGCGTTGCGCCGGCCGATGCCGAAGCGGCGATGGAAGAGGTGCGGGCCAAGATCAAGTCCGGTGCCTTCGAGGTCCCGCGCGACACCGCCGAACCGAAGTAAGCCGGCTCATGAAAGACGATGCGACAGCGCTGGCCGGGGCGATCCGTGACGGTCGCCTCACTGCCGGCGAGGCCATGGCGGCTTCGCTTGCCGCTGCCGCATCGCGCGCCGATCTCGGTGCGCTCTGCCACGTCGACGATGGCCTTGCCCGGCGGCAGGCCGATGCCGCCGATGCAGAACGGCGTACCGATGCCGATCGCTTCGCTGCGCGTCCGTTTTGCGGCGTCCCAACGCTGGCCAAGGATCTCGGCGGACCGTTTGCCGGTCTGCCGGTCGTCGCCGGGTCGCGATTGTTCTCAAGGCTCAGGTCCGATGCGCCAGACTCCGACCTGGCGAACCGTTTCCGCGCCGCCGGCCTTTTGCCGTTCGGCCTCACTACCGCTCCGGAGTTCGGTCTGGCGCTGGCGAGTGAGCCGGCAATCGGCCCGATCGCCCGCAATCCGCTCGACCTCGCCCTGACGCCCGGCGGCTCATCGGGCGGCGCGGCGGCGGCCGTCGCCGCCGGCATCGTCGCCATCGCGCACGCCACCGATGCGGGGGGATCCATTCGGGTCCCGGCCGCCTGCTGCGGTCTTGTCGGCCTGAAGCCGAGCCGGGGCGTGATGCCCGCCGGCCCCGCCTTCGGCAATCACCTGGGCGGTATCGCCTCGGAGCTCTGCGTGTCGCGCAGCGTTCGCGACAGCGCCGCCTTGCTGGCGGCGGTCAGCGGCAAGACGCGCGGCCCCTTTGCCGATGTTGTGCTCGCGGAGCCAAAGACGCAACCGCTCACCATCGGCGTCCTGTGCGAGACAGGTTCGGACCACCCCACGACAGCCGAACGGTCCGCCACCATCGAGGCGGCCGCTCGGTTCCTCGAAGCCCGTGGCCACCGGCTCGTACCTCTCTCCTGGTCGGATGTCTCGACCATGGCGAAAGCCTCGGCCAGTCTCTTCTACGACCTGATCTCGACCAATCTCGCAGCCCTCTCCGAGACGCCGGGCCTCGACATCTCGCTTGCCGAACCCGTTACCCAGGCGTTCGCTGCGCGGGGCAGGGCGCTCTCCGCCGCCGACCTCTGGCGCTCCCAGACCGCCGGTGTCCTGGTATCGCGCAATCTTTGGCGTCTGTTCGACCGGATCGATGTCCTGCTTGCGCCGATGCTCGCCTCCCCTCCGCCGCCGGTCGGATCGTCTCCGTTCGACCATGCCGATACCGACCTTCATCTCAACCGCATGGTATCGCTGGCTCCTCTCGCAACGCTGGCCAACATCTCCGGTTTTCCGGCGCTGACGCTGCCGTTCGGCGCCGATGCCGACGGTCTGCCGCTCCCGGTGCAGATGTTTGCCCCACTCGGCGCCGACCGTCAGCTTCTGGCGCTTGCCGCGACGCTGGAAGCGGACGGCCGCTGGCAACATGCCTTCCCAGTCGCTGGATTGCCCTCATGACCGAAACCGTTCTCGAAATCGATCGCGTCAGTAAGAGCTTCGGCGACAACAAGGCCAACGACGCCATCTCGATGACGCTGGCGCGGGGCGAGATCGTGGCGCTTCTCGGCGAGAACGGCGCCGGCAAGACCACACTCATGAGCATTCTGTTCGGCCACTACATGCCCGACGAGGGGCGCATACGCGTCGCCGGAGCCGATCTGCCTCCGGGTCGTCCGCGCGCCGCCATTCACGCCGGCATCGGCATGGTACATCAGCATTTCTCGCTGGCACCCAATCTGACCGTGCTGGAAAACGTCATGACAGGCACCGAGAAGCTGTGGTCCCTCCGCTCCGAAACCGGCCGGGCCAGAGCCAAGCTGACGGCACTCGCCGAACGCTTCGGCCTTGTCGTCGATCCCGATGCCCGTCTCGGCGATCTTTCGGTCGGCGAGCAGCAGCGCGTCGAGATCCTGAAGGCGCTCTACAACGACGCGCGCATCCTGATCCTCGACGAGCCAACGGCGGTGCTGACCAATCTCGAAGCCGAGACGCTGTTCGTCACGCTGAAGGAGATGGCGCGGCAGGGCCTGTCGCTGATCTTCATCTCGCACAAGCTCGATGAGGTGATGGCCGCCGCCGATAGAGTCGTCGTTCTGCGCGGCGGTAAGGTGGTGGCCGAGCGTCGGGCCGCCGAGACATCGAAGGCGGAGCTGGCCGAACTGATGGTTGGCCACAGGGTCGCCCGGCCTGTGCGCGACGCGCACGAGCGGGGTGCCCCGGTACTGGAAGCGGCGGCCGTTTCGGTTCGCATCGACGGCGTCGACCGCCTGAAGGACGTCAGCTTCCGGCTGCATGCCGGCGAAGTCCTCGGCATCATCGGAGTGTCCGGCAACGGTCAGGCGGCGCTTGCCGGCCTTCTGTCCGGCACGCTCGCCCGCAGTTCGGGTGACATCCTGCTCTATGGAGAGGCGATTGGCGATCTTTCGGTGGCCGATACGGTAGCCTCGGGCATCGGGCGCATCCCTGAAGATCGCACGCGCGAGGGGGCGATCGGAGAGATGGCAGTCTGGGAGAATGCGGTGCTTGAACGCATCGACGAACCGCGCTTCTCGCGGCATGGGCTCGTCGACCGCAGCGCCGCCGTCGCCTTTGCTGAGACCATCGTCAGTGATTTCGATGTCCGCGGCGGCGGGCCGTACACGCGCACGCGCCTTCTGTCGGGCGGCAACATGCAGAAGCTCATTCTCGGCAGAAACCTGGCCGAACGGCCGCGCATTCTGATTGCCGCCCAGCCGGCGCGGGGCCTCGACGAAGGCGCCGTCGCCGCCGTTCATGCCCGTATCCTCGATGCCAGAAAGGCCGGAACCGCTGTGCTTCTCATTTCCGAAGACCTTGATGAGGTGATCGGGCTCGCCGATCGCATCCAGGCCATCGTCGGCGGCCGTCTTTCGCCACCGGTCTCGGCCGGCGAAGTGGATGCGCGCGCGCTCGGCCTGATGATGGCCGGCGCCTGGAAGAAAGAGGCGGCCTGATGCGCTTCGAACGCCGCGAGCATCGCCCACTCGCCTTGATCATCCTGACGCCGCTTCTCGCCGTCGCCGCCGCCCTGGCCCTCTCAGGCCTGTTGATCGCCGCTGCCGGCGCTCCGGTCTTGGAGGCCTATTGGCGCATCCTCATCGGGGCCTTCGGCTCCCGCCTGTCGGCCACCGAGACCCTGACGCGAGCGACGCCGCTGATGCTCACCGGCCTCGCCGCCGCCGTCGCCTTCCGCGCCCGCGTCTGGAACATCGGCGGAGAGGGGCAATTCTATCTGGGCGCTATCGCCGTGGCGGCGGTCGGATCCCAGTTTTTGGCCGGCGCGCCCGGCTATCTGTCGATCCCCTTGTTGCTGGTCGTCGGAGCCATCGCCGGCATGGTGCTCCTGATCGTTCCCTTGTGGCTGAGGCTGAGATTTTCCGTCGACGAGGTGGTGACGAGCCTGCTGCTCAACTTCGTCGCCGTGCTCCTCGTCTCCATGCTGATCGACGGGCCGCTCAAGGATCCGCTGGCCTTTGGCTGGCCGCAAAGCCAGTCGGTGCCGGACGTGGCAATGCTGCCCAAGCTGGTGGCCCGCTCGCGGCTGCACTGGGGCTTCGGCATTGCCGTCGCCCTCGCCTTTGTCGTCCACTTCGTGCAGAGCCGCACCGTGTTCGGCCTGAAATCGCGCGCCGCAGGTCTCAGTCCCGAAGGCGCGGCCTTTGCCGGCGTGCCGCTCGCCAGAACTCTGCTCCTCGTCGCCTGCCTCTCCGGCGGTCTTGCCGGCCTCGCCGGCGCCGTCGAGGTCATGGGCGTCAAGGGCTATGTCACTACCGACCTGTCGCCCGGCTTCGGCTATTCGGGCATCGTCGTCGCCATGCTGGCCGGGCTCCATCCCCTTGGCGTCGTGCTGGCGGCCTTGTTCACGGCCACCATGTTCGTCGGCGCCGACGGCATGAGTCGGGCGCTGAAAATCCCGACCTACATCGCCGACGTCACCGTCGCGCTGTCGTTGATCACCATGCTGGTGGCGGTGTTCTTCGCCCAGTACAGGATACGCCGATGAGCACCGTTCTCGACATCGTCGCCTCGGCCGGTCTCTGGGCGGCGGTCCTACGGATCGCCACGCCGTTGATCTTCGGCACTCTCGGGGCCTTGCTTTGCGAACGGGCCGGCGTGCTCAACCTCGGCATCGAAGGCATCATGACCTTCGGCGCCATGATCGGCTGGCTCGCCGTCTATCACGGCACCGATCTCTGGACGGGCCTCCTGGTGGCCGCGATCGCCGGCGCCGCCTTCGGTCTGCTTCATGCCGCTCTCACCGTGACGCTTGGGCTTTCCCAGCACGTGTCGGGTCTGGGTGTCACGCTGTTCGCTTCGAGCTTCAGCTACTATCTCTTTCGCCTGATCGTACCGCTTGCCGGCAGCCCGCCAACCATCGAGCCTTTCAAGCCCGTCACTGTGCCTGGCCTGGCCGAGATCCCCTTCGTCGGCGCCGTATTGTCGGCCCAGACGCCTCCAACCTATCTCGCTCTGCTGCTGTCGCTCGTGCTGGCCTATGTCGTCTTTCGAACGCCGCTTGGCCTCGCCATTCGCATGACCGGCGAAAACCCGCACGCCGCCGAGGCGCAGGGCGTCAACCCCATGGCGGTTCGCTATGGCACGGTCATCGCCGGATCGGCGCTGATGGCTGTGGGAGGAGCCTTCCTCACGCTGTCGGCCTTCAACAGCTTCTTCCCGACCATGGTGCAAGGGCGTGGCTGGATCTGCATCGCCCTCGTGGTCTTCGCGTCATGGCGGCCGGGACGGGCCTTGTTTGGTGCGCTGCTGTTCGCCTTCTTCGATGCGTTTCAGCTGCGCCTGCAGACTGCGGTCGATGGGGTACCTTACCAGGTGTTCCTGATGACGCCTTACATCCTGTCGATCCTGGCGCTCTGCGTCATGGCACGGCGCGCCCGCGTGCCGCAGGCTCTGATGCAACCCTACAGGCGCGGCGAGCGATGACGGTCACGCATAGTGATGCAGGGAGATGGTTCGCTTGGGCAGCAGATAGGTCCATGCCAGCGCGCCGAACAGGCTTGCGCGCCGCTTGCCCTTTCGGAACTGAGGGTAGCTTGCGAAGCTGTAGCTGGAGTTCAGGCGCCCTGTGCGCGACAGCCAGTCTTCGAAGTCGTTGAGGATGAGCCCGCGAGCCACATCCCGGTCACCCTTGGCCAACCCCAGTGCCACGGTCGCGATCTCTTCGAGACCATCCGAGGGCGCCTGAGAAATCTGGCTACGGATAAGGCTGGCGTCGATTCTAGCGACGAGCTCCCGGGGAAAAATCATCGCTCTCTCCTTTCGCAGGGCCACCCTACATCAGCGGAAATAGCACGTTTTTGGCCCATGACAACGTGGACATTCGACCGATTCTACCAAAGCGCTGTCTTCGGTAAGTGAATGGTTGCCGGCCTGGTCAGAACTTCCCACGCCGAAAGTGCCTTTGGGCATCGAGCGCTAAGAGAGGACGAGATCAGGCTGCAAACGAAAAAGGGCGCGGCAATCGCCACGCCCCGAAATCGGAACTGTCGTTCGAGCGTTCAGAAGCTTCCGCTGTCCCGCAGAGAGTGCTCGACACGCAGGATGCGGCGGGTGAGCGTCAGCGACAGCAAGAGGCCGGGAACGGACATGACGCCGACGAAGATCAGGATCGGCGTCTCGCTGAAACCGAGCATGCTGCCGACCGCCCAGGCGAAGGCGACGATGGCGCCCAGCATTTCGGAGACGATCAGCAGGGTCGCCCCGATCGCGGAAATGACGGCGTCGGTCTTGGTGTAGCGCACTTCGTGGGGCAGATCGTTAGTATTGACCAGCATGGAATCGTGTCCTGGATGCAGCCGCTTCGCGGCGCGTTCGTTGGGCCGCATCAAGGGCCAGTGGCGGCCCACTGTCAAGTGCGGGTCGCTCCAAAGGCCACAGAGACCGCCGATATGAAAACGGCCGGCGGGGAATACCCGCCGGCCGCCAACGTCTTTGCCGGAAGCGGACGTCACTCGTCCTTGGGCTCGGCCTTCTCTTCCTGCTTGATCTCCTGGCCGGTGGCCTGGTCGACGACCTTCATCGACAGGCGGACCTTGCCGCGCTCGTCGAAGCCCATCAGCTTGACCCACACCTTGTCGCCTTCCTTGACGACGTCCTTGACGTTCTGGACGCGCTGCGGAGCGAGCTGGGAGACGTGGACCAGGCCGTCACGGGTACCGAAGAAGTTGACGAAGGCGCCGAAGTCGACGCACTTCACGACGGTGCCCTCATAGATGGCGCCGACTTCCGGCTCCGCGGCGATGCCCTTCACCCAGTTCATGGCGGCGGTGATCGCCTTCAGGTCCGACGAGGCGAACTTGACGGTGCCGTCGTCCTGGATGTCGATCTTGGCGCCGGTCTTCTCGACGATCTCGCGGATGACCTTGCCACCCGAGCCGATCACTTCGCGGATCTTGTCGGGGTTGATCTTCATCACTTCGATGCGCGGAGCATGCTCGCCGATCGAGGAGCGGGCGCCGGTGAGCGCCTTGGACATCTCGCCGAGGATATGCTCGCGACCACCCTTGGCCTGGGCCAGGGCGACCTTCATGATCTCCTCGGTGATGCCGGTGATCTTGATGTCCATCTGCAGCGAGGTGATGCCGGCGGCCGTACCGGCCACCTTGAAGTCCATGTCGCCCAGGTGATCCTCGTCACCGAGGATGTCGGACAGCACCGCGAAGCGGTCGCCTTCCTTGATCAGGCCCATGGCGATGCCCGCGGTTGGCGCCTTCAGCGGAACGCCAGCGTCCATGAGGGCCAGCGAGGAGCCGCAGACGGTGGCCATCGACGACGAGCCGTTGGACTCGGTGATCTCCGACACCACGCGGATGGTGTAGGGGAACTCGTGATGGGCCGGCAGCTCCGGATGGATGGCGCGCCAGGCCAGCTTGCCGTGACCGATCTCGCGACGGCCGGGCGAACCGATGCGGCCGGTCTCGCCGACGGAGAAGGGCGGGAAGTTGTAGTGAAGCAGGAAGCGTTCCTTGCGGGTGCCTTCCAGCGTCTCGATGAACTGCTCGTCCTCGCCGGTGCCGAGGGTGGCGACCACGAGGGCCTGCGTCTCGCCACGGGTGAACAGGGCCGAACCATGAGCGCGCGGCAGTACGCCGACTTCGGCCACGATCGGGCGGACGGTCTTGGTGTCGCGGCCGTCGATGCGCAGGCCGGTGTCGAGCACGTTCCAGCGGACGATCTTCGCCTGCAGGTCGTGGAAGACGGTGGCGACCTTTTCCTTGTCGAACTTCGGCTCGGCGCCCTCGGGGAACAGCTCGGTCATCACCTTGGCGCGGGCAGCGTCAACGGCGACGTAGCGCTCTTGCTTGGCGGTGATCTTGTAGGCAGCCCGGAGGTCGGCCTCGGCGATGGCGAGAACGGCGGACTCGATCTCCGAAACGTCGGGAGCGGCGAACTCGCGCGGCTCCTTGGCGGCGCGCTCGGCCAGGCGGATGATGGCGTCGATCACCGGCTGGAAGCCACGATGACCGAACATCACGGCGCCGAGCATGGTGTCTTCGTCGAGCTCCTGAGCTTCGGACTCAACCATCAGCACGGCATCGCCCGTACCGGCGACCACGAGGTCGAGCTTCGAATCGACCATCTTGTCAACCGGCGGATTGAGCACGTAGGCGCCTTCGATCAGGCCGACGCGAGCAGCGCCCACCGGGCCCATGAAAGGCACGCCGGAGATGGTCAGTGCAGCCGAAGCGGCGACGAGGGCGAGAATGTCGGGGGCGTTCACCATGTCATGGCTGAGGACGGTGACGATCACCTGGGTGTCGCACTTGTAGCCATCGGGGAACAGCGGGCGGATCGGGCGATCGATCAGGCGCGAGGTGAGCACTTCGTGCTCGGCCGGGCGGCCTTCGCGCTTGAAATAGCCACCAGGGATCTTGCCAGCGGCGAAGGCCTTCTCTTCGTAATTGACGGTCAGCGGGAAGAAGTCCTGACCGGGCTTCGGCTGCTTGGCGGAAACCACGGTGGCGAGGACCGACGTTTCGCCGAGCGTCGCGAGCACCGCGCCATCGGCCTGGCGAGCAACACGGCCCGTCTCAAGGGTCAGCTTCTGGCCGGCCCAGTCGATCTCGACTTTCTGGATATCGAACATGCGTTTGTTCCGTTCTTGTCTGGTCCGGCGCGCGGCCCACGGGCAAGACGACGAGACGCTCCTCTCCAGCCGAGGCGAGCGTCTGGCAATCCTGCCCCAGGGTGCGGAACACGCCGGAGCGGCGCTCGCCCCGGCGGGGCGACGGCGCCTGTCGTTCTTGCCCGCTTCTGCGGGCGGACCCACGCCCTCGTCTCGGGGCGGCGGGAAACCGGAGCCGCCCCGGAAGACCGAAGCGGCGAAAGGGAAGGGCGGCGGACCGCCCCTCCGCGAAACCGTCAGCGGCGCAGGCCGAGGCGGCTGATCAGCGTGGCATAACGCGACGCGTCCTTGCGCTTCAGGTAGTCCAGAAGCTGACGACGCTGGCTCACCAGCTTCAGGAGGCCGCGGCGGGAGTGGTTGTCCTTGGCGTGGCTCTTGAAGTGCTCGGTGAGGTTGGCGATGCGCTCGGAAAGGATCGCCACCTGGACTTCCGGCGAACCGGTGTCGCCCTCGAGGGTCGCGTATTCCTTGATGAGAGCGGCCTTGCGCTCGGCAGTGATCGACATCGGTGACTCCTTGTCGTTGGATAACAAAAATGGCCCGGCCGGGATGTCGTCCAGCCGGGTCGGCGCAACCTGTATGATCAGGTTGCGGTTTCTCTACAGGAAAATGCGTCCGAACGCCAGCGGCAATCCGGAGCCGGGAAAGCAGCGGGCGTCAATCCGGCAGGATCAGACGGACCGGTTTCAGCTCGCCATGCTCCACCTTGGCGATCGCCATCAGCCGGCCGCGTTCGAACACGCCGACGGCGTCCTCCTCTACCGGCGCATCACGACCACGCAGCAGCACCGGGTTGCCATTCCTGAGCCGGACGGCCTGATCTGAGGTCACGTCGAGCTGCGGCAGGTTGGCGAGGGCAGCCTCAATCGGCGTCAACAGCGCCAGCGCGTCGCCGTCCGCCTCAAGCGCCGCCTGCAACGTATCGAGGCTGACCATGTCCTCTTCGCCGAACGGCCCGACGACGAGCCGCCGGAGTTCGATGACATGGCCGGCCGTACCGAGCCGACGGCCCATGTCGCGGGCGATGGCGCGCACATAGGTCCCCTTGCCGCATTCGGCCTCGAAGACGGCGGTGTCGGCATCGGGGCAGTCGATCAGATCGAGCCGGTGAACCGTAATCGGCCGCGCTTCCAGCTCGACGGTTTCGCCGGCGCGGGCGAGGTCGTAGGCGCGCTCGCCATCGACCTTGATGGCCGAGAAAGCGGGGGGCGTCTGGAGAATCTCGCCTTCGAACTCGTCGAGAACAGCGTCGATGTCCTCGGCCGTCGGCCGGTGATCGGATGCCCGCACCACCTCGCCCTCGGCGTCGTCGGTCGCTGTTTCCGCGCCCCAACGCACCGTGAAGCGGTAGAGCTTGTCGCCGTCCATCACGTAGGGCACGGTCTTGGTCGCTTCGCCCAGGGCGATCGGCAGCATGCCGGACGCGAGCGGGTCGAGCGTGCCGGCGTGCCCCGCCTTGGGCGTGCCGAAGATGCGCTTCATGGCGCCCACTGCCTGCGTCGACGTCATGCCATAGGGCTTGTCGAGCACCACCCAGCCGTGGACCGTGCCTTTTTTCTTGCGTGCCATACCTGATTCCTGCGTACGCCGGCCGGGGGTGGAACCCGAAACGGCGAAAGAGACGGCGGACATTCGTCCGGAAGGCGCCGCTCCTACACCGGCGCCCCCGCGAAGGCAAGGCCCGAAGATTGCGGTGACACGGCGATCATGAAATGGTGCCGGCGCCGTCAAAGACGAATCTTCAGGAGCCCAGATGTCGTTCGGCGTCTTCGCAGCCGTTCTGGCCGCGGCCTTGGTCCATGCTGGCTGGAACGTTCTCGTCAAAGGTGCTGCCGACAAGCTCGCCATGACGGTGTCCGTTGTGCTCGGCGCCGCGATCGTCTCCGCCTCGATCCTGCCGTTTCTGCCGCTGCCGGCCCCGGAAAGCTGGCCGTTCCTGGGCGCTTCGGTACTTCTCCAGAGCGTCTACTACCTGCTGATCGCCCGGGCCTATCGCATCGCCGACATGAGTCTCGCCTATCCGCTGATGCGTGGTGCGGCGCCGCTCGTGGTGGCCCTGTCGGGCGCCATGGTTTTCGGCGAAACCCTGAGGAACGGACAGTGGATGGCGATCGGCCTGATCTCGGCCGGCATCGGGGCGCTCGCTCTCGGGGCGTTTCGCCAGCCGCTGGGCGCTGCCGGAGGCGTTACGGCGCTATGCAACGCCATGGTCATTGCCGCCTACACCTTGGTGGACGCGAGCGGCGTGCGCCTTTCCGGTGCGCCGGTGGCCTACGCGTTGCTGCTGGCCGTGCTGACGGGCGTGGTCACGCTGGCCGTGGTTTTCGCCGGACGCGCGCGGCCGCGGCTCGGTGGGCGCACATTGGGGCTGGGGCTTGTTGGCGGCGCGGCGACGACACTTTCCTATGGCGTCGCCCTCTGGGCGATGACGCGGGCGCCCGTCGCGCCGGTCGCCGCGCTGCGCGAGACGTCGATCATCTTTGCGCTCGTGCTGTCGCGGCTGGCTTTCGGCGAGAAGGTTGGCGGGCGGCGCATCGCCGCCGCCCTGCTGGTGATGGCTGGGGTAGCCACCCTCCGGCTGTTCTGATGTCAGCCTGCGCCGTCGCGGGCGGCGATCAACGCCGCTTCGTCGGCCTGCGCCTTCCGGAATGCCGGCCGACTGGTTACCCGTTCGACATAGGCGGCAACTTCGGGCGTCTTCTCGAAGATGCCGAAGCTGGTGACCCAGAGGAGCGCCGAGCCCCATAGCACATCGGCCACCGAGAACTGCTCGCCGAGCCAGAAGGGCGCCGCGCGGCGGACCTGCTCGTTGACGATGGACACCACGGTCTCGTAGTCGGCATAGGGCGCGTTGTTGCGCGGCAGGGGCGGCCGCTTCAAGGCGTGGTCCACAAGTGCCGGCTCGAAGCTGGAACCGTAGAACACCATCCAGCGCAGATAGGCGCCGCGACGCGGGTCGTCGATGGCCGGCGCCATGCCGGCTTCGGAGAACAGGTCGCCGAGATAGAGCGCGACGGCCGCCTGCTCCGTCACGACGACGCCCCGGTGGCTGATGGCCGGCACCTTGCCCATCGGATTGACGGCAAGATAGTCCGGCTTCAGTTGCTCGCCGGTCCGGATGTCCAGGACATGAAGATCGTAGGGCACGCCCAGCTCTTCGAGAAGAACCCTGGTTCCAAAGGCTCGGCTTTGGGGTGCGTAGTGAAAGGTGATGCGGTCGTCGGTCATGAAGCTTCCTCCTTGCTGCCGCGCCGGCGGCGTGCTGGTGGAAGCTTCGAACCGAGTGCCGTCAGGAACTGGCAGCTGCGCTGATGACAGAAACTGTCAGTCGTTCTTGCCTTGGTCGTCTTGGGGAAGATCGTCGAGGTCGCGTGCCACGTCCGGCGAGTGCAATAACGCATCGATGTGGGCGGTTTCGTCGAAGCGGTCGTCGTAGCGGAAGACGAGATCGGGCGCAAACTTGAGATTGATGCGGTGCGCTACCTGGCCGCGCAGCCAGCGGGCGTTGCGAGCCATGGCCTTTTCGGCCTTCTTCGGGTCGCCGCCGCCGAGCGGCGTGATGTAGACGGTCGCGTTGCGGAGGTCGGGGCTGACGCGCACCTCCGGCACGGTGATCATCATCCGCGTCACTTCGTCGTCCATCAGTTCGCCGCGCGCCAGTATCTCGGCGAGCGCATGACGAACCAGTTCGCCGACGCGGAGCTGGCGCTGGGAGGGGGCGCGGGCCTGCCCCTGGCTTTGTCCGTGCTGGACCATGATGTCAAACCTCGTTTGGGCGCCTCTCTCCTCGGATGATGTTCGATCCTTGGGGGAGCGCATGGAATTCAGACCATGGAGAATAGACCCACGGCGGGCGGCTTCAACCCGGCTCGGTTACTCTTTGAGCATCGCGGCGAAAGCCTTCATGTCGGCCGCGCCAGCAAAGGCTGCGAGCGGCAGGATTACCGCCGGCTTTCCTGCGGCGAGCAGGAAGAGATGGCCGGCATCCGTCTCGACGCGAAGGGCAGAACCCGAGGGCATGTCGATCGCAACGCCGCCGATCGTGCCTTTGAGGCGATCACCGGCAAAGGCGATCTCACCCTTGCCAACGGGATGGCCCCGAGCCGCTCGCTTCCGTTCGGTCTTGAGCGCCAAGCGCGAAAGCTGCCATGCCGCAAGCCCTGCGACACCGAAGGCGGCGAACCACAGCGGCCACTCGGCATCTCGTGTCAGCCAGGAGACGACGACCAGGGGCGGCAGGGCGAAAGCGTATCCGAGAAGCGATCGCCAGCCGCGATCCGCCGGCTTCAGAACCGCCTCCAGCGCCAACGCATCTGCATCCGTCGTCGTGAAGACGAAGCGGCGCGATGTCGGTGTTGCGAAAGGGGATTCGGCGGCGTCAGTCATGGCTTACCGTCGAGAATGCTAACCGGCGCCCCTGAGGGCGCCGGGAAGTCGTTACAGCGTGCGGGCGATCTCTTCGACGCGGAAGCACTCGATGACGTCGCCGGACCGCATGTCCTGATAGGCCTCGAAGTTCATGCCGCATTCCTGACCGGCGTGGACTTCCTTGACGTCGTCCTTGAAGCGCTTGAGCGTTCCGAGCTTGCCCTCGTGGATAACCACGTTGTCGCGGATGAGGCGCACCGAGGCGCCACGCTCCACCATGCCCTCGGTGACGCGGCAACCGGCCACCTTGCCGACCTTGGAGATGTTGAACACCTCCAGGATCTCGGCGTTGCCGAGGAAGGTTTCGCGCCGCTCGGGGGTGAGCATGCCGCTCATCGCCGCCTTCACGTCGTCGACGAGGTTGTAGATGATGTTGTAGTAGCGGATCTCGATGCCGTCGCGGTCGGCCGCATCGCGCGCCTGCTTGTTGGCGCGGACGTTGAAGCCGATGATCGCCGCGTCGGAGGCCGAGGCCAGCGTGACGTCGGACTCGGTGACGCCACCGACGCCGCCGTGGATGACGCGAGCCGCCACTTCCTCGTTGCCGAGCTTCTCGAGCGAGGCGACGATCGCTTCAAGGGAGCCCTGCACGTCGGTCTTGACGACCAGCGGGAACTCCTTCTTGCCAGCCGTCTGCAGCTTGCTCATCATCTGCTCGAGCGAACCGCGCGAGCCGGAGGCCCGCTTGGCGACGTTCTCGCGCTTCTGACGGACGCGGTATTCGGTGATCTCGCGAGCGCGGGCCTCGTTCTCGACCACGGCGACGCGGTCGCCGGCGTCGGGCGTGCCCTGGAAGCCCAGAACCTCGACCGGCATGGCCGGACCGGCGGCGTTGACGTTGGCGCCATGATCGTCGAGCAGCGCGCGGACACGGCCCCATTCGGAGCCGGCCACCACGATGTCGCCCACCTTGAGCGTGCCGCGATCGACCAGAACGGTGGCCACCGGGCCACGCCCCTTGTCGAGCTTGGCTTCAATGACGATGCCTTCGGCGGCGCGATCGGGATTGGCCCGGAGTTCCAGAACTTCCGACTGTAGAAGAATGATCTCCAGCAGCTTGTCGAGGTTGGTCTTGGCCTTCGCCGAGACTTCCACCTCAAGCGTGTCGCCGCCCATCGATTCCACCTGGATCTCGTGGCGCAACAGTTCGGTACGCACGCGCTCAGGGTTGGCGTCGGGCTTGTCGATCTTGTTGATGGCAACGATAATCGGAACACCGGCCGCCTTGGCGTGACTGATGGCCTCGATCGTCTGCGGCATGACGCCGTCGTCGGCAGCAACGACCAGAACGACGATGTCGGTCACCTTGGCGCCGCGAGCACGCATCGCCGAGAAGGCGGCGTGGCCCGGGGTGTCGATGAAGGTGATCTTCTGGCCGTTTTGCTCGACCTGATAGGCGCCGATGTGCTGGGTAATGCCACCGGCTTCGCCGGCCACCACATTGGCGTGGCGAAGGGCGTCGAGCAGCGACGTCTTGCCATGGTCGACGTGGCCCATGATGGTGACCACCGGCGGCCGCGGCTGCGTATCCGCTGCCTCGTCGGGCGCATCGAACAGGCCGTCCTCGACGTCGGACTCGGAAACGCGCTTCACCGTATGGCCCATCTCGGTGGCGATGAGTTCGGCGGTGTCGGCGTCGATCACGTCGTTGATCTTCAGCATCTGTCCCTGCTTCATCAGCAGGCGGATGACGTCGACGGCGCGCTCGGCCATGCGGTTGGCCAACTCCTGGATCGTGATCGCCTCAGGCAGCACCACCTCGCGCAACACCTTCTCGCGCGGACCGGATTGCTGGCCGCGCCGTTCCTTCTCGCGCCTACGCTTCAGCGCGGCGAGCGAACGGGAGCGCTCACCCTCTTCGCCGGAGAGGGCTGCGGAAATCGTCAGGCGCCCCTTGCGACGATCGTCCTCGCCGGCCTTCTTGACCGGTGCCGGTACTGGCACGCGCGCCTTTTTGGCCGCGAGCAGCTTGCCGCGCGGGTTTTCCTCCTCGTCGTCGCCGGCGACCTTGCCGCGCGGAGCAGCAACCTCGGTGGCGGGACGCGGCGCACCGGCGGGAGCCGGCTTCTTCTCGGCAACGGGAGCCTTCGCAGCGACGACCGGTTCGGCCGGCTTCGGCGGCACGACTTCGGCCGGCGCCGCCTTGGCGCGGGCTTCTTCCTCGGCCTTGAGGCGAGCTTCCTCGACGGCGCGGGCGGCGGCCTCTTCGGCCTCGCGCTTGGCGCGCTCTTCTTCCTCGATCTTGCGGCGAGCCTCTTCCTCGGCGCGGCGCTTCGCCTCTTCCTCGGCGCGTTTGCGGGCTTCGGCCTCGCGAGCGATGGCTTCGGCGAGCGCAGCCTGGCGGGCCTCGATCTCGTCCTGGCTGAGCGTGCGCAGAACCATGCCGCCGGGTGCCGGCCGGCGCTGTTCGCGCGGCGCGGTGGGGGCGGCGTCGCGGCGCGGCTTCAGGCTCTCGGAGATCGACTTCTGAAGCTGCGCGGTCTGCGTCGGCTGCCCGCCTTCGAGCGGCCCGCCTTCGCCGTGCTTGCGCGACTTCTTGGTCTCCACCACGACGGCCTTCGTCCGGCCATGGCTGAAGCTCTGCTTGACCGTTCCCTGCTCAACGGTGCGCCGGGAAAGGGTCAGCGTCTTCTTGGGCGCCATGGACGTGCTCTTGTCGTCGGTGTTCTTCGTATCGCTCATGCCGTGCTCTATCCTCGCGGGCCGCCGCGGCGCCTTTCGAAGGCGGCGCAATGGCCAATCGTATTGGCGAACCTCAGGAAAGGTCCGCTGTCCAGTCCGTGTCCGGCGCTTCGCCCCTGTAACGGGCCAGCGCTGCAGCGCATTTCAGGAAGCTGGTGCTCGCCCCACCGGCGAGCAGAGCAGCATGTATCACATTTGCGCCGCCCAATGCCAAATCCATTTCGCTCGAGGCGAAGATTCCGGCGATAACCTTTGGGCCGGAAGGCGGCGGTTGTTGCCATAATGCCGCATTTCCGGGCGTTTCACTTCCATCTTCAACGGCTCCGGCAGCGCGGAAGCGCCGCCGTATCGCCTGCCCGATCTTGCGTCGGCCATCGTCGGCCGCCTCGCGGGCATGCAGCACGGCGACGGTGCCACCCTTGCCGACCGCATCGGTCACCTGACCGAAGCCGGTGACCACGAGACCAGCCTTGCGTGCCATGGACAGCGCCGACAGCGCCGCCTTGAGAAGCAGGGTCTCGACCAGCTCCGGAAGGTCGTCATCCGCCTTGGCCTCTTCCTTGAGGCCACGCGAAAACGCCCGTTTGCGCACCGCTTCGGCAACGACGTCGCGGCGGCAGGTCACCCAGACTCCACGGCCCGGCAGGTTGCCGCGCACATCCGGCACCACCACGCCGCCCGGCCCGCAGACGAAGCGGACGAGGCCCTCGGGCGGCTGCGCGACGCGCGTCACGATGCAACTGCGTTCCGCCGTCTCTGACCTCGGTGCCATCGTCCTCTTTCCGGTTGAGAGGCCGCCGGAAGCGGCCTCCGTCATTGATGTCATTGCGCCTCTTCGACGATCTCTTCCTCGGCGACGGCCTCATCCTCTGTCGGGGCCTCGATCCAGCCGGCGGCAACGCGCGCCGCCATGACGATGGCTTCGGCATCGGCGCGGCTGATGTCCAGATCGGACAGGCTGCCCTTGTTGCGGATGGTCTCGCCATTCTTGCGCTCGGTCCAGCCGACGAGATCGTCGGTGGCGCAGCCGGCGAGGTCTTCCACCGTCTTCACGCCGTCCTTGCCGAGGGCCACCATCATGGCCGTGGTGACGCCCGGCACTTCGCGCAGGGCATCGTCGACGCCGAGCTTGATCCGCTCCTCGTCGAGTTCCCGTTCCTTGGCGTCGAGATAGTCCTGGGCGCGCGCCTGGATTTCCTCGGCCGTCTCCTCGTCGAAGCCCTCGATGCCCGCGATTTCGTCGCGCTCGACGAGCGTGAGCTCCTCGACCGTCGAGAAACCTTCGGTGGCCAGCAGCTGGCCAACCACTTCGTCGACGTTGAGCGCGTTCATGAACAGCTCGGTGCGCTCGTTGAATTCCTTCTGGCGCCGCTCGCTCTCTTCCTGCTCGGTCAGGATGTCGATCGCCCAGCCGGTCAGCTGGCTGGCGAGGCGCACGTTCTGGCCGCGACGGCCGATGGCCAGCGACAGCTGATCGTCGGGTACCACCACCTCGATGCGCTCGGCATCCTCGTCGAGCACCACCTTGGCGACTTCCGCCGGCTGCAGCGCGTTGACGATGAAGGTGGCCGGATCGGGCGACCAGGGAATGATGTCGATCTTCTCGCCCTGCAGCTCCTGCACGACGGCCTGGACGCGGCTGCCGCGCATGCCGACGCAGGCGCCGACCGGATCGATCGACGAGTCCTTGGAGATGACGGCGATCTTGGCGCGGGAGCCCGGATCGCGGGCCACCGACTTCACTTCGATGATGCCATCGTAGATTTCCGGCACTTCGGAGGCGAACAGCTTGGCCATGAACAGCGGATGGGTGCGCGACAGGAACACCTGCGGACCGCGCTGCTCGCGGCGCACGTCGTGGATGATGGCGCGGATGCGGTCGCCGTAGCGGAAACTCTCGCGGGGGATCAGCTCGTCGCGGCGGCAGATCGCCTCGCCACGGCCGAGATCGACGATGACGTTGCCGTATTCGACGCGCTTGACGACGCCGTTGACCACTTCGCCGGTCCGGTCCTTGAACTCGTCGAACTGGCGGTCGCGCTCGGCCTCGCGCACCTTCTGCACGATCACCTGCTTGGCCGACTGGGCGGCGATGCGGCCGAAGTCGATCGGCGGCAGCGGCTCGGAGATGAAGTCGCCGACGAGGGCGGCCGGGTTGCGGCGCTGCGCTTCGACGAGATCGACCTCGGTCGAGAAGTTCTCGACGTTCTCGACCACCTGCAGGAGACGCTGCAGCTTGATTTCACCGGTACGCGGGTTGATCTCGGCGCGAACGTCGGTCTCGGAACCGTAGCGAGAGCGAGCCGCCTTCTGGATGGCGTCTTCCATCGCCGCGATGACGATCTGTCGGTCGATCGACTTCTCGCGAGCTACCGCGTCGGCGATCTGCAAGAGTTCCAAACGGTTCGCACTGACGGCCATTGTCTTCGTCTCCTGCCCTCGATGGGGTTCCTAATCCGTCCTTCGGGGATGTCCCGGTTCCTTCTGGGCGGCACGGCCGCCCGTCGTCCTACTCAGCTCTTACCCGCCTTGAGTGCCTCGCGGATCAACGCCTCGTTCAGCACGAGCCGCGCTTCCGACACGGTGTCGAGCGGGAATTCGATGTCCTTGGTGCCGTCTTCGAGCGCCTGGAGGAGGCGCATGCTGCCCTTGTCGTCCTTGACGCCGGTGAGCCAGCCACGAAAGCGCTTGCGTCCGAGCAAGGGGACGGCAAGTTCCAGCTTGGCTTCGAAGCCCGCCCAGCGCACGAAATCGGAGCGCCGCACCAGGATGCGGTCCATGCCCGGAGACGACATCTCGAGGCTGTAGGCCTTGCCGATCGGATCGTCGACGTCGAGCAGGGGCGAAATGACGTTGCTCGCCGCTTCGCAGTCCTCGACGCTCATGGTGCCGTCGGCCTTCTCGGCGAAGATCTGCAGCGTCACGCCGTTGAGACCGGACATCCGCACACGGACGAGGCGATAGCCGAGGTCGATCAGCGCCGGCTCGATGATGGCGGCAACTCGCGCCTCGACGCCGGTCTCGGTCACGAGACGCGGTTCGTCGAGCGTCGTTTCGACACTCTGGCCGCTAAGTGGCGGAAGGGGCGGCTGGTCCTCGGACGTCATCGGTCGCGGTATCCTTCGCGGCGCCTCCGTCGCGGGCAATAAAAAAGAGCGGGACCTCTCGGACCCACTCCCAACCCGCTTTATGAAGCGCATCAGAACTGATGCACCCCATATAGGCCGCTTTTGCGCGGAAATCAATGGCCGCCGCCGAACGGGTCCAAAACTCAAGCCGAGCGCGCCAGGCGTCGAAAGGTGAGGTAGGCCGAACCACGCCCCTCGCGCCGCGCCTTGGCCTCGTAGCGAGTCCCCGGCCAGCCGTCCCAAGGTTGCCGCCAGTCGTCAGGCGCTTCGGCGGTCCAGACGAAGTCGGCATTGGCCCGCACGTGACGCAACGTCCAGTCGACATAGGTGTCGATGTCGGATGCGAACCAGAACTCGCCGCCGTCCTTCAGCACGCGGGCGAAGCGGGCGACGGTATCCGGTCCGACGAAGCGCCGCTTCCAGTGGCGCTTTTTCGGCCACGGATCGGGGTAGAGCAGAAGCACGCGGTCGAGCGACGCTTCGGGCAGCCAGTCGAGCACCTTGACGCCATCCTCGCCGCTGAGGCGGATGTTGGCGATCTCCTCGGCGGCGATGCGTCCCAGCGCCTTGGTCATGCCGTTGATGAAAGGCTCGACGCCGATGAAGCCGACGTCGGGGCGTTCAAGGGCGCGATGGACCAGGTGTTCGCCGCCGCCGAACCCGATCTCCAGCCTGATCTCGCTCGGCGTCTCGGAGAAAAGTTCCGCGAGGCTTTGGGGCGTGGGCGTCGCGAGGTCCAGCGAAAGCCTGGGCAGGTCCGCCTCAAGGCGTTCGGCCTGCCCCTTCCTCAGCGTCTTGCCCTTGCGGCGGCCGAAGAAGGCGCTCTCGCGCGGTTCGCCGGGCCGGTGCTCCGGTCTGTGGTCGTCGTCGCTCATCGATGCCCGTTGCGTGCGAAACTCGGGCAGTCTGACCGCCCTGCAATGAAAAAGCCCCGGCAGCCGCGCTGCCGGGGCGGTGTCTAGCCTATTTCTCCGCCTCAGGCGAGGGCCGACTTCAGGGCGTCGACGAGGTCGAGTGCCTCCCAGGAGAAGCCGCCGTCTGCCTCGGCTGCCCGGCCGAAATGGCCATAGGCGGAGGTGCGGGCGTAGATCGGCTTGTTGAGGCCGAGCCGCTCGCGAATGCCGCGTGGCGACAGGCGAACGAAGTCCCGATCACCCAGCACCTTCTCGATCCGGGCCGGATCGACCTTTCCGGTGTCGTGCAGGTCGACGTAGATGGACAGCGGGTCGCTGACGCCGATGGCGTAGCTGAGCTGGATCGTGGCGCGATCGGCGAGGCCGGCGGCCACGATGTTCTTGGCGAGCCAGCGGGCGGCATACGCGGCCGAACGGTCGACCTTGGTCGGGTCCTTGCCGGAGAAGGCGCCGCCGCCATGCGGCGCCGCGCCGCCGTAGGTGTCGACGATGATCTTGCGGCCGGTGAGGCCGGCATCGCCGTCCGGACCGCCGATCACGAACTTGCCGGTCGGGTTGACGTGCCAGACGGTGCGTTCATCGATCCAGCCAGCCGGCAGCGCGGCGATGACGTAGGGCTCGACGATACGGCGCACGTCGGCTGACGAAAGGCCGTCGGCATGCTGGGTGGAGAGCACGATCTGCGGTGCCCGCACCGCCTTGCCGCCTTCGTAGGCGACGGTCACCTGGCTCTTGGCGTCCGGCCCGAGCAGCGGTTCCTTGCCGGATTTGCGGACGGCGGCGAGATCGCGCAGGATGCTGTGGGCATAGTAGATCGGCGCCGGCATCAGCTCGGGCGTTTCGCGACAGGCGTAACCGAACATGATGCCCTGGTCGCCCGCACCTTCGTCCTTGTGCGCGGCGGCATCGACGCCCTGGGCGATATCCGACGACTGCTCATGCAGCAGGATCTCGATCTCGGCGTTCTGCCAGTGGAAGCCATCCTGTTCGTAGCCGATGTCGCGGATCGCTTCGCGCGTCAGATGCTCGATCAGTGCGTTGTCGACGGACTTGGGCCCGCGCGTTTCGCCGGCGATGACCACACGGTTGGTTGTGGCCAGCGTCTCGGCCGCCACGCGCGCCTGAGGCTCGGCGGCGAGAAAGGCGTCGACGATGGTGTCGGAGATGCGGTCGCAGACTTTGTCGGGATGGCCTTCCGAGACGGACTCGGAAGTAAAGAGGTAATTCTGGCGAGACATAGGGTTGACCCCTCAAAGAAGACGTCGACGCTGTCGACGGAAGGCAGGTCTGTCGCGGGATTGATCCGTCGCGGCGCCTTCTTTTCGCAAGCCGCCGGGAAAAGCGCAAGCGTCGGCCGATTGCTTGCGCGCGTTTGCAACGCACCGTGCGTTCCGTGCCACGACAACCGGGAAAATGTTCTCTTCCGACAGGTGTGCCGGCAACCAAATTTCAAACGGAATGGGATGCCAGAAACGCAAAACGGGTTGCCTCGACCCGATGCCGAGGCAACCCGTCATGGCTTAGGATGCGATGGCTCAGGCCTCGCCGTCCTCGGAGGCCAGAGTCTGCACGAGATCGACGATGCGCCGACGAACGCGGGCGTCCTTGATGCGCACGAACGACTTGTTGAGCGACAGGCCTTCGGTCGACGACAGGAAGTCGACGACATACGAGTGGCTCGGAGTCTCGGCAAAGCCGGCCGCCTCTTCCGGCGTTCCGGGCGCATCCTCGAAGAAGAAGGACACCGGCACCTTGAGAACGGTGGCGATGTGCTGCAGGCGGCTGGCGCCGACGCGGTTGGTGCCCTTCTCGTATTTCTGGATTTGCTGGAACGTGATGCCGAGCGCTTCGCCCAGCTTTTCTTGGCTCATTCCGAGCATCATGCGGCGAAGCCTGACGCGGCTGCCGACATGCACGTCAATGGGATTGGGGGACTTCTTGCTGGCCATATTGGTCTCGTCTGCGGATTGACCCGCGGTTATCGATGAGGCTCGCAAGGCGCGGTCTTTAGTTTTTTTGTCTTGCGGCCCATTTCTTGGCAAACGAACCACAAAGGGATCGTTGCGCGCTGAGATTGTTGTCTCTGAACGAGAAGTTGTCAACTCCCGGATCTACGTTTTCCCATTCCGACAAGTGACAGCAAGATGAAAAAGACGCTAAAGATCAAGAGAAAAGGCGACCCTGCTCGTTGAAAGAAAGACTTGGGCCGCTCGGACGGCACGAAACCGTCCAGCACGCCATCCTCGCCGAGAGGTAGACTTGCAACCGTCCTGCCATACGCATCGATGATTGCAGAAATGCCCGTATTGGCCGCGCGAACCATCGGTATGCCTTCTTCGATCGAGCGCAGGCGGGCGGCATCGAGGTGTTGGTAGGGACCGACGCTGCGTCCGAACCAGCCATCGTTGGTGACGTTCACGAAATAGTCCGGGCGATCGCCTTCCGGTAGAACCTCGCCCGGAAAGATCGCTTCATAGCAGATCAGGACCGCGAAGGACGGATGGCCGGCAACCGCGATGCGCGTGCGGCGAGGTCCGGGCGAGAAGCCGCCGATGCCTCGGAAGAGCTCGCCGATGCCCAGCCGGCGCACCAGGGATCCGAAGGGCATGTATTCGCCGAAGGGGACGAGGTGCACCTTGTCATAGGCGGCGCGAATGGCGCCGGTGTCGTCTATCACGAACAGCGAGTTGTAGTAGCGGCGTCCATCCTCGGCCAGATCGTCGGCCGGTTCGACGCGCGGAGCTCCGGTCAGAAGGATCGTTCCCGGCGACAGCAGGTCGGCGATGCGGGCGAGGGTCTGCGGGTCTTCGGTCAGGAAGAAGGGCAGCGCGGTCTCCGGCCAGACGATTTCGGAGAACGACATGGCGCCCAGCGTTTCGGGATCGGTTCGCCGGTCGGAGAGCGTCGCCAGCTTGTCGAGTGCCTCCTGCTTTTTCTCGGGCGACCATTTGACGGCCTGATCGATGTTCGGCTGGACGATGCGGACGCGGGCGTCGGCGATCACCGCTTTGCCCACCGGCGCGGCGCCCGAAAGCCTGTAGACGCCCCAGCCGATATCGGCCGCCGCAAGCGCCAGCACCAGCGCCAACGTCAGCCGCCGCAACCAGGGACGGCTTCCTCGATCGTCGGCAAACAGTGCCGGAGCGGCGAACACGGCGATACCGGCAAACGTCAGCCCATAGACGCCGACCACGCTCGCTGCCTGCGCGGTCACGTTAGTGAAGGCGACCGCCTGTCCGAATAGGTTCCAGGGAAAGCCGGTCAGCACGTGGCCGCGCAACCATTCGGAGGTCCCAAGCCCGAAGGCGAGCGCGAAGATGCGCGTCGGACCGTCGCTCCACAGGAGACGGGCCACGAAGGTTCCAAGGGCGGTGAACAGGGCGAGACCGGCCGCGAGCCCGACGACGGCGAACGGCATCAGCGGAACGAGAGCCGAACGTCCTTCGGCGAAGAAGGCAATGCCCACCCAATTGAGGCCGGCAAGGAAGTAGCCGAAGCCGAACCACCAGCCGGTGATCGCCGCCGGTCTCAGGCGGCGAACGCCGCGCGGTCCTGCCACGACGGCGCCGTCGATCAGGATCACCAGGGCCGGAAAGGTCAGGAACAGGATCGGGGCGGCATGCACGGGAGCCAGGGCAAGCGCCGAAAGCGCGCCGGCGGCGAGAGCTGCGAAGCGCCGCGGCCAGCCCCAGAGAAGAAGGAGACGATGGGCAAGGGTTTCAAACATCGCGCCTCTTCCCGTTCCGGCGAATCGGTCGTTCCGTTCGAAGCAATAGCCGGTCGTCGCCGGAGAGGGAATGGCCGGAAGCCGCGTCGGCGACTTCCGGCATTGTTCGGTGCGAGTATGGGTTCGGCGACCGACGCGGCTACCGGAAACGCAGCCCGTCAGGCGGCGCCCATCTCGGAAGGCTCGGTCGCTTCGACCGGCTCGGCCGGTCGCGCGACGAGGCGCACCGTCTTGATGCGGCGCGGATCGGCGTCGAGAACCTCGACCTCCCAGCCCGGCAGATCGTCGGAGGCGATCACTTCGCCGCGCACCGGAATGCGGCCCAGGGCGGCAAACAGCAGGCCGCCGAGCGTGTCCACGTCTTCGTCGTAGTCGGCGAACGAGAAGCTTGGCCCGATCGCTGCCCTGACGTCGTCGAGATCGGCGCGGGCATCGGCAAGGTAGACGCCGTCCTGCACCGTCTTGACCAGCGGCCCGTCCTCGTCGTCATGCTCGTCGTCGATCTCGCCGACGATGGTTTCGACCACGTCTTCGATGGAAACGATGCCGTCGGTGCCGCCATACTCGTCGATGACCAGAGCCATCTGGATATGGGTTGCCTGCATCTTCTGCAGCAGGTCGGTGGCGGGCATGGATGGCGGCACGAACAGCACGGCGCGCACGAGCTTTGCAGCCTCGAGCGTGATGTCGAGGTCGACCTTGCCGACATCGAGCCGGACATCGTCCTCTTCGGCAGCGGCGTCGATCCGCGCCTTTCCGGTGATGTGGGTGATGAGGTCCTTGATGTGGACCATGCCGATGGCGTCGTCGAGCGTCTCCCGGTAGACGGGCATGCGCGAATGGCCGGACGCTTCGAACAATCCGAGCAGTTCGGCCAGCGTCGTGTCGGCGTCGACGGCGGCGATGTCGGCCCGGGGGACCATCACGTCGGCGACGCGCGTTTCCCGGAGGCGAAGAATATTCCGGATCAGGGTGCGCTCTTCGGGCGAGAAGGCGGCGTCGAGCGCGTCCTCCTGGCTGAGCGCCTCTTCGAGATTCTGTCGGAGCGTCGCCGAGGTCTTGAAGCCGAAAGCCTCGCGCAATCGCGCCAGCCAACTCGATCCTGAACCTGTTCCACCCTCGGCCGAAACGCCCG
>Ga0206117_100503_pt1 | contig 38398 bp, 37 predicted proteins | sample 3A5Ametagenome_FD_177997 | JGI IMG/M metagenome (GOLD analysis project Ga0206117, IMG submission 177997) | Enriched microbial communities from leaf-cutter ant dump, University of Wisconsin, Madison, United States - 3A5A | ecosystem: Environmental > Terrestrial > Nest > Insects nest > Nest dump... | reverse complement strand
TCCGGCTTGAACAGGTGGACGATCACGTCGCCGGCATCGACCAGCACCCAGTCGCACTGGGCCATGCCTTCCATCTCGACGCCGCGGACGCCGGCCTGCTTCAGCTTTTCGGCCAGCTTCATGGCCATGGCCGCGATGTGCCGCGTGTTGCGGCCCGACGCCACGATCATGTAATCGGCGAAGGTGGTTTTCCCGGCGAGATCGATGACGGTCACGTCATCCGCCTGGTCGGCGTCGAGCGACGCCTGGATGAGCGCCTTCAGGTCCTGCGGTTCCAGGATCTGGGGAACGGCGGCTGGCCGCGGAGCGGTCGCGGCCGTTTCGGTGTGCGTGGTGATGGCTCCAACCTCTTGCAACGGTTTCACGACCCGGCGGCCCGTGCCTGCCGGATCGCCGTCGCCGAGGCCGGGTGCAAGGGGTTGCGTAAGAACGCCCAGGCCGGCCGCCTGCGGCGCGCCAGCCCTTTTACCCCAGACACCGACACCCGCCGACGGGTGTAGCGCTGGGCGGCCTTGCCGCTCAACGCACCAAGAGAATAGGTTGGACGGGCGAAAACCGCAACGGCCACCGAGTCGAAGATTCGATTCCAGTGCTTCCAGCGTGGAATTTGCCGCAAATTGTCCGCCCCCATCAACCATACGAAGCGGGTTCTGGGGAAGCGGCGCTGAAGCTTTGCCAGCGTATCGGCGGTGTAGCGGGTGCCGAGCGCGGTCTCGATGGCCGTCACCTCGATCCGCGGATGGGCGGCGACAGCCTGCGCCTCCGCCAGCCGCTCGGGCAGCGTGGCCATGCCGGACGTGGACTTCAGCGGGTTCTGCGGACTGACCATCCACCAGACGCGGTCGAGCCCGAGCGCCTTCAGCGCGAACAGGCTGATGTGCCGGTGCCCGGCATGGGCCGGATTGAACGACCCGCCGAGAATGCCGACGGTCAGCCCCGCATAGAGCGGGCCGGAATAGAGGTGGGGAGCCTTTTGCAGCCGCTTCGAGGATCGTCCGGCAGACGGCCCCCCCTCACCCTGCCCTCTCCCCGGGGGGGAGAGGGTTCCAAGGGACGGGGAAAGGTCGGTCTTAAGGCCGCGTCTGGCCATCGCCGCGCACGACATACTTGTAGCTGGTCAGCTGCTCCGCACCCACCGGGCCGCGGGCGTGGAACTTGTCGGTGGAGATGCCGATCTCCGCCCCCATGCCGAACTCGCCGCCGTCGGCGAACTGGGTGGAGGCATTCCACAGCACGATGCCACTGTCCACGCGGGACAGGAACCGCTCCGCCGCCGCCGGATCCTCGGTCAGGATCGATTCGGTGTGGTGGGAGCTGTGTGTGTTGATGTGGTCGATGGCCGCATCCACCCCGTCCACCACGCCGCAGGCGATGATGGCGTCGAGATACTCGGTGTCCCAATCCTCCGGCGCCACCGCCGTCACCCGCGGATCGACCGCCTGGGCCGCCGCATCGCCGCGCACCGCGCAGCCGGCATCGAGCAGATCCCTGACCAGAACCGGCAGGGCCTTGCCGGCGATGGCCCGGTCGACCAGCAGCGTCTCGGCGGCCCCGCAGATGGAGGTGCGGCGCATCTTGGCGTTCAGGACCACCCTGCGCGCCTTCTCCAGATCGGCTGCGGCATCGACATAGACGTGGCAGTTGCCGTCCAGATGCTTGATGACCGGCACCCGGCTTTCGTCGGCGATGCGCTGGATCAGCGACTTGCCGCCGCGCGGGATGATGACGTCGATATAATCGCGCATGGTCAGCATGTGGCCGACGGCAGCGCGGTCGGTGGTCGGCACCAGCTGGATCGCCGCCTCCGGCAGCCCGGCCTCGCGCAGGCCCTGGACCAGGCAATCGGCAATGGCGCGGGACGAGCGGATGCTCTCGGACCCGCCGCGCAGGATGGCGGCGTTGCCCGACTTCAGGCAGATGCCGCCGGCATCCGCCGTCACGTTGGGCCGGCTTTCATAGATGATGCCGACGACGCCCAGCGGCACGCGGACGCGCTGGATGCGCAGGCCGTTGGGCCGCGTCCACTCCGCCAGCACGCCGCCGATGGGATCGGGAAAGTCGGCGATGTCCTCAAGCCCCTTGGCCATTGCCTCGATGCGCTTGTCGTCCAGCATCAGCCGTTCGCGCATGGGACCGGACAGGTCGCGGGCGCTTGCCATGTCCTCGGCATTCGCCGCCTTGATCTCGGCGGCGCGGGCGCGGATGGCCGCCGCCGCCGCCCTCAGCGCCCTATCCTTCGACGGTCCTGGCACGGTCGCCAGCGCGGCCGCGGCGGCGCGGGCGGCGCGGCCGAGGGCGATCATCTGGTCGTGCAGGGCGTCGGTGGTGTCGAGCAGGGCGGACATGGAGGTCTCCGGACACTCTATCCGTTGAAGGGACGACGACCTTAACGAATTGTTCGGGGTTGCGAAAGCCGCGCGGTTGTGGGACTTCGGCGTTGCGGTATGGGCGGGCGTGTGCAAAACGCAACGCGCAGCCCCGCGCCGGGCACGGTTTTCGGGTAAGGTGACATGCTGACGCTGCTGCTGATCGTCTCCGCCTTCTTCGCGGGCGTGCTGAACGCCGTCGCCGGGGGCGGCAGCTTCCTGACCTTCCCCGCCTTGATCCTGGCCGGCGTACCGCCGCTCAACGCCAACGCCACCAGCACCGTCGCGGTGTCGCCTGGCGCGCTGGCCAGCGCCTTCGGCTACCGGCGGGAACTGGGCCGCATCCGCGAGATCCACCTGCCCTCCTTCCTCGGCATCAGCCTGGTGGGCGGACTGCTGGGCGCGCTTCTGCTGCTGTGGACGCCGCAGAAGACCTTCGAGGGCATCGTGCCGTGGCTGCTGCTGTTCGCGACGCTGCTGTTCGCCATCGGCCCGACGGCGTCAGCCTGGGTCCGCCGCAACTTCACCATCGGCCACGGCACGGTGCTGGCGGTGCAGTTCCTGATCGCCATCTATGGCGGCTATTTCGGCGGCGGCATCGGCATCCTGATCCTGGCGACGCTCGGCGTTTTCGGCCTGACTGACCTGCATGCGATGAACGGGCTGAAGTCGCTGGTGTCCGGCTGCCTGAACGCAGTGGCGGTAGCGGCCTTCGTCGCCGGCGGGGCGGTCTACTGGACGGAGGCGCTGATCATGCTGGTGGCCGCCATGGCCGGCGGCTATGCCGGCGCTTCGGTCGCCCGCCACATCCCGCCGCCGGTCCTGCGCAAGCTGGTGATCCTGGTTGGGGCGGCGATGACCGTCTATTTCTTCCTCACGAAAGCCTGACCCGAACGGAGCCCGACGGCATGACCTCCCCCATCGACCGCACCCCTATTGATCGTGGCTCCCTGCCCTACCGCCCCTGCGTCGGCATCATGCTGCTGAACGGCCGCGGCGAGGTGTTCGTCGCCAAGCGCTGTGGCTCGGAGGCCGACTGGCAGATGCCCCAGGGCGGCATCGACGATGGCGAGGATGCCCGCAGCGCCGCCTTCCGCGAGCTGGAGGAGGAAATCGGCACGGCCAAGGCGGAGTTCATCGCCATGACCGCAGCCCCCCACCGCTATGACCTGCCCGACGATCTGCTGGGCAAGGTGTGGAAGGGCCGTTGGCGCGGGCAGGAGCAGATGTGGATGCTGGCCCGCTTCACCGGCAACGAGGCCGACATCCGGCTCGACACCGAGCACCCGGAGTTCGATGCCTGGAAATGGATCGACGCGGAGGAACTGCCGGGCCTGATCGTCGCCTTCAAGCGACCGGTCTACGAGTCCGTCCTGGCCGAATTCCGTCCGCTGATCGCGCCGGCGAAGGGCTGACCGGTCCGGCGGCGCGCCAGCCCGTCTACCGGCCCATCTGCCGGCTCGTCCGCCATGTCCCAATTTTGATTGCGGTTACCCCCAACTTCCAGCCGCCCCCCCTCCGTCCGAAGCTTGCGGCTTAACGAATCCTTGAGACGCAGTCTGGCAACGTCGCTGCTGCAACCGCAATGCGCAAGAATGTGCCTGCCGTAGACGGAGGGGTGGCGTGTCGCTGATCAAATGGACGGAGGAGGATGACGGCCGGCTTCGCCTGGGCCTGCCGAGCGACCTCGATTTGCCCATGGCGCAACCTCTGCTGGACAGTTTGCGCGCCGCCTTCAAGGCGTCGGCCGATGTAACCGTCCAGGCCGACGCCGTGGAGCGCATCAGCGCCGCCTGTATCCAGGCGCTGGTGGTCGCCGCCCGCGATGCGGCCGAGCGCGGGGCCGCCTTCGTCCTCGCCGCCCCGTCCGAGGTCCTGTCCGAAGCGTGCGAGGACCTGGGACTCGCCGCCTGGCTGAAGCAATGGAGCCGAGCGTGAAGAAGAAAGTGATGACGGTGGACGATTCGCGCACCATGCGCGACATGGTGACCTTCACCCTGCGGGGCGCCGGTTACGACGTGGTGGAAGCCGCCGACGGCCAGCAGGCGATGAGCGCCATCGCGACCAACAAGGTGGATCTGGTCATCACCGACCTGAACATGCCGGTGATGGACGGGCTGACCCTGATCCGCAAGCTGCGCGCCATCCCTGCCCACCGCACCTTGCCGATCCTGATGCTGACCACCGAAGCGGACGAGAGCAAGAAGGCCGAGGGCCGCGCCGCCGGCGCCACCGGCTGGATCGTGAAGCCCTTCAACCCCGACAAGCTGGTGTCGGTGGTGCAGAAGGTCTGCGGCTGACCGAAAGCCGTCGGATTCAGGTAAGGGGTGCAGCCGTGGACGATCTCAGCCGCTTTAAACAGACCTACTTCGACGAGAGCGCCGAACTCCTGGCGGTCGCCGAGGCCGGGCTGCTGCGCCTCGCCCCCGGCGAGATCGACATGGACGAGGTGAACGCGATCTTCCGCGCCGTCCATTCGATCAAGGGCGGCGGCGGCGCCTTCGGCTTCAGCGACCTCGTCGCCTTCGCGCACGAGTTCGAAACTGTGATGGACGGCGTGCGCAACGCCGAAATCCCGGTCACCACCGAGCTGGTCGACACGCTGATCCGCGCCAACGACGTGCTGGCCCGGCTGCTGTCCCATGCCGCCGACGAAACCGACGTGCCGGCCGGCACCACCGACGACACCGTCGCCGCACTCCGCCGTTTCCTGGACAAGGCCGGGGAGCCGCCGGACGAGGCCCCCGCCGCGCCGCCGGCTCCCCGGCCTGCCGCGGCGCTTTACCCCGACGACGAGGATGACGAGGCCGGCATCTTCGGAGACGCGCTGGCCGCCATCCTGGCCGCGCGCGACGACCAGCCGGCACCCGCCGCCTCCGGTCCCGGTCCCGTTCCCGAGGGAAAGGTCCGCTGGACCATCGTCTTCCGCCCGAAGGCCGAACTGTTGCTGTCGGGCAACGAGCCGACCTACATGCTGCGCGCCCTGCGCCGTCTGGGCGAGGCGGAGGTGGTCTGCCACCTGGACAAGCTGCCCTCCCTGCGCGACCTCGACGCCGAGCTTCTGCACCTGTCCTGGACGGTGACGCTGCTGGCCGACCCGCAGGTGGACCGCGCCCGGATCGACGACGTGTTCGAGTTCGTCGCCGACGACTGCGACATCCGCATCAGCGCCGAAGCCCCCCCGCCTGCAATCATCCCCCCCACGATCATTCCGCCAGCGGAGCCGGAGCCGGTCCCCGCCGCCAACCTGCCGCAGCCTGCCGCCCCCGCAGCCGCGCCGGTCACCCCGGCCGCCACCACGTCGGGCGCGGCGAAGCCCGGCGACGGAGCCAAGCGGACGAATGGCGGCACGGGCGGCAGCGACCATGCCGGTCCGACCACCCACACCATCCGCGTCGACCTCGACAAGATCGACCGGCTGGTCAACATGGTCGGCGAGATGGTCATCACCCAGGCGATGATCGCCGAGCATCTGCGCGACCTGCCGCCGGGCCAGTTCCAGGAACTGCTGGAGGGGCTGGAAGGCCTCGCCCAGCACACCCGAGAGTTGCGGGAAAGCGTGATGTCCATCCGCGCCCAGCCGGTTTCCAGCGTCTTCTCCCGCATGCCGCGGCTGGTGCGCGAATGCGCCGCCCTAACCGGCAAGGAGGTGATGCTTGTCACCACCGGCGAGACGACGGAGGTCGACAAGACGGTCGTCGAAAACCTCGTCGACCCGCTGACCCACATGATCCGCAACTCCATCGACCATGGACTGGAAGGTCCGGAGGAGCGGGAACGCATCGGCAAGCCGCGCGCCGGCACCGTGCATCTGTCGGCCGCCCACCGGTCGGGCCGCATCGTGATCGAGGTGACCGACGACGGCCGTGGCATCAACCGCGCCAAGGTGCTGTCGAAGGCAATCGAGAAGGGTCTGGTGCAGCCGGGCGCCAGCCTGTCGGACGAGGAGATCGACAACCTGATCTTCCTGCCCGGCTTCTCCACCGCCGATCAGGTGTCGAACCTGTCGGGCCGCGGCGTCGGCATGGACGTGGTGCGCCGGAACATCTCCAGCCTGGGCGGGCGGATCGGCGTCTATTCGACGCCGGGCGAAGGCTCGCGCTTCGTCCTGTCGCTGCCGCTGACGCTGGCGGTGCTGGACGGCATGGTGATCTCGGTCGGGGAGGAGCGCTTCGTCCTGCCGCTGACCAACATCGTCGAAAGCCTGCGCCCCAAGCCCGCCGACCTGCATGGGCTGGTCAACAAGTGCGACGTGATGATGGCCCGCGGCGAATATGTCCGGCTCGTCCATCTGCACCGGCTGTTCGGCATCCCCAAGGCCATCGACGACGCCACCAAGGGTCTGGTCGTGCTGGTGGAGACGGAGGACGGCTCCCGCCTCGGCCTTGTGGTCGACGAGGTGCTGGGCCAGCAGCAGGTCGTCATCAAGAGCCTGGAATCCAATTTCCGCCGGCTGGACGGCGTCGCCGCCGCCACCATCCTGGGCGACGGCCGGGTCGCCCTGATCCTGGACGTGGCCGGCCTGCGCGAAATGAGCCGCCACGGTGCAGGCAATGGAAACGCTTCCGGCGGCAGCCCCCCGCCTTCCCCGTCCCTGCCCGCCCCGGCGGACAAGTCCGACCAGCGTCAACGCCAAACGGTTTGAGGTTCAGCGATGAGCAGTTCCACCGCGATCGCCCCCATCAGCTCCCGCACCGATCTCCAGCCGTCCGGCGCCGCGAACGGCAGCGAGGAGCAATACGTCACCTTCACCGTCGGCAGCGAGGAGTACGGCGTCAACATCCTGGCAGTTAGGGAAATCCGCGGCTGGACGCCGGAAAGCCGGCTGCCCAATCTTCCCGACTATGTCCGCGGCGTGATCAACCTGCGCGGCATCATCATCCCGATCTTCGACCTGCGGGCCCGCTTCGGCGGCGGCCTGACCCAGGTGACGAAGCGCCATGTCGTGGTGGTGATGCAGGTGGGGGAACGCACGCGCGGCATCCTGGTCGATGCCATTTCAGACATCCTCGCCATCGGCCACGACGCCATCAAGCCGCCGCCCGATGTCGACAGCGGTCTGATCGACGCCGAGTATCTCAGCGGCCTCTACACCGCCGAGAACCGGATGGTGACCCTGCTCAATGTGGGGAAGCTGTTCGCCGGCGAGCATGTCGACCAGGACGCCACCCGTGCGGCGCTGGAGCCGACCTGATACCGGCCGGCGATTCCCCGGTTATGCAGGCCGCAACGAGAAGCCATAAAAAGAGGGAACGTCAGCGATGGCCACCGACGGTACGATCGCCAAATCCGGCACCTTCCTCAGCAACATGCGCATCGCCAAGCGGCTGTGGCTGGTCTTCGGCCTGCTGCTGGTTCTGATCGCCGCCCAGTCCGGCACCGGCATCTATGGGCTGGACGGGCTGAACCGGCGCATCGACGGCGTCATCGCGTCGGGCGATCTCGCCGTCTTCGCCAAGGATCTGGAAAGCCGCCTGGGTGCGGAACGGCTGCAGACGCGCGAATACATCAATCTCGGCACCACCGAGGCGCTGGAACGGCTGCGCGTCCTGCGCGGAGAATTCGAATCGGCGATGTCGGACCGGCAGGCCATGATGAAGGCCTCCCCCCAGTCCGCCGCCTTTGCCGACCTCAACAGCCTGCATGGCGCCTACCATGAGAAATTCGACGTGGTGCGCACCGTGCGCGAGCGCGCCGACCGGACGCTGCGCGAGCGCATGGACCCGCTGGGCGCCCAGGTGACCAAGCGGCTGGAAGAAGCGGTGGCCGCGGCCGACGCCTCCGGCGACAAGGACATCGCTTTCGGCATGCAGGAGGTGGAGAAGCGCTGGCTGCTGACCCGCTTCTACGCCAACCGCGCCATCGGCCTGCGCGATCCGGCCGCCGCCGCCCAGCTGGAGGCGGAGGGCAAGGCGATGGGCGGCGGGATCGCCCGGCTGTCCGCCCTGCTGCAAAACAATGCCGCCCTGTCCGTGGCGCTGCGCGAGGTCGACGCCCGCGCCGCCGAATACCGCAGCGCCTTCCGGGAGATCGTCGCCGCCAATGACGAGGCCAAGCGCCGCACCGACGATCTCGTCACCGCCGCGTCGGCGGTCAACCGCGCCATCGACGGCATCGTCGCCTCCATCGCCGCCGGCTCAAGGGCCATCGAGCAGGAGGCCGGCAGCGAAGCCACCTTCACCATCCGCCTGACGGTTGGGCTGGGCCTGCTGTCGCTGGTGATCGGCATCGTCGCCGCCAACCGCATCGCCGCCTCCATCGTCGGGCCGGTCACCGGCATCCGCCGGGTGATGGCCGAGCTGACCGAGGGCAAGCTGTCGGTCAGCGTTCCCCACACCGGCCAGCAGGACGAGCTGGGCGACATGGCCCGCGCCGTCGCCGCCTTCAAGGACGAGGCGGTGGAGGCCCTGCGCTCCCGCATCGCGCTGGAGCGGGTGTCGGCCAACATCATGATGGCGGATGCCGACGGCCGCATCCTCTACGCCAACGACTCGATCATGGGCATGTTCCGCCATGCCGAGGCGGACCTGCGCACCGCGCTGCCCGGCTTCGACCCGAACAAGCTGGTCGGACAGAGTTTCGACGTCTTCCACCGCGACCCATCCCACCAGCGCCGCCTGCTGGCCGATCTGACCCACACCCACCGCGGCTTGGCAAAGGCCGGCGGCCGCACCTTCCAGGTCATCGCCAATCCGGTGGTCAGCCGGCAGGGCGAGCGGCTGGGTACCGTCATCGAATGGCGCGACCTGACCGAGGAGCTGGCGATCGAGGCGGAGATCGGCGCCATGGTGGAGAATGCCGTGCGCGGCGACTTCACCCACCGCATTCCGCTGGACGGCAAGAGCGGTTTCTTCCGACTGGTCAGCGAAGGCATCAACCGCCTGTCCGGGAACATCGCCGCCGTCACCGAGGACCTCGCCACGGTGCTGGAATCGCTGTCGCGCGGCGACCTGACCAGCCGCATCGACAAGCAGTATGAAGGCGTGTTCCAGCGGCTGAAGGACGATTTCAACGGTACGGTCGCCCGTCTGTCGGAGATCGTGCAGCGGATCGACCATGCCGCCGGCTCCATCGCCGTCGCCAGCCGCGAAGTGGCGGAGGGCAGCATGGACCTGTCGGAGCGGACCGAGCAGCAGGCCTCCTCGCTGGAGGAGACCGCGGCCAGCATGGAACAGCTCGCCGCCACCGTGCGCTCCAACGCCGACAACGCCCAGCAGGTCAACGGCTACGCCACCGAGGCGCGCGCCGCGGCCTCGCGCGGCGGGCAGGTGGCGACCAGTGCTGTTGAGGCGATGCGCCGGATCGAGCAATCGTCGCAAAAGATATCCGACATCATCGGAGTCATCGACGAGATCGCCTTCCAGACCAACCTGCTGGCGCTGAACGCGGCGGTGGAGGCGGCGCGGGCCGGCGACGCCGGGCGCGGCTTCGCCGTGGTGGCGCAGGAGGTCCGGCAGCTCGCCCAGCGCTCCGCCCAGGCATCGAAGGAGATCAAGGCGCTGATCCTGGACAGCGGCGGGCAGGTTCGCGATGGCGTCGACCTCGTGCGGTCGGCCGGCAGCTCCCTGACGGAGATCGTGTCGGGCATCGGCCGCGTCGCCGATCTGGTCTCGGAGATCGCGCGTGCGACCGCCGAGCAGGCGTCCGGCCTCGACGAAGTCAACATCGCCATCGCCCAGATGGACGAGATGACCCAGAAGAACGCCGCCCTGGTCGAGGAGAGCACTGCGGCCGCCCGTTCCCTGGAGGATCAGGCCGACCAGCTGCGCCAGCAGATGACCTTCTTCACCCTCGATCGCAGATCCGCCTGAGCCAAGATCTCCCGATGATGTCCCCGGTGCCGCGATGACCGACCGCTCGCCCGCCCTACTGACCGAAACCGAGACGCTGCGGCGCCCCCCGGCAGCGCCGGCAGCGGTGTTCGGCGGCGCGCGCGAATTCCATTTCGAGCGGCACCATTTCGACCTGATCGCCGGCCTGCTCTATCAGCTGGCCGGCATCGCGCTGGCACCGCACAAGGCGGAAATGGTCTATGCCCGGCTGGCGCGCCGGCTGCGCGAACTGCGGCTGCCCGATTTCGATGCCTATTGCGCCTTGCTGCAAAGCGACGGCGTGGCCGACGAGATCGGCTTCCTGGTCAACGCGCTGACCACCAACCTGACCAGCTTCTACCGCGAATCGCACCATTTCGATTTTCTCGCCTCCACCGTCCTGCCGGAATTGCGGACGCTGAACGCCCACCAATCGAAGCCGCGGATGCGGCTGTGGTCGGCCGGCTGCTCCTCCGGACCGGAGCCCTACACCATGGCGATGGTGCTGGTCTCATCCATGGGAGCGGAGCTGCGCCGCTGGGATGCCCGCATCCTCGCCACCGACATCGACACCCACATGGTGGAAACCGCCCGGCGCGGCATCTACCCTCTGTCGGGCGCAACCGGCATTCCGCCGGGGATCCGCCAGCGCTTCACCACCGACACCCGGCTGGACGGCGAGCCGGCTGTGGCGATGGGCGAGGAGCTGAAGCGCCTGGTGACCGTCAAGCCTCTGAACCTGCTGGAACATTGGCCGATGTCCGGCCCGTTCGACGCGATCTTTTGCCGCAATGTCCTGATTTATTTCGACCGCCGTGGCCGGATGCAGGTGATAGAAAACTTCGCGCGGATGCTCCGCCCTGGCGGGTATCTGTTCCTCGGCCACTCGGAGAGCCTGTATGGCGTGTCGAACCTGTTCCGGCAGGCCGGTCCGACCATCTACCGGAGGGAGTGAGCGATGAGCGCCGAACCCCTCCCCCGGCAGGAACCCGTTCGCCCGACGCCCCGCAACAGCATGGGCAGCGGACGCTATTTCAACCGGGAATTCAATGCCGACACCGTCAAGATCGGGCTGGGCCAGCAGGCGATCAGCGACCGTCCCGACCTGATGATCGCGACGACTCTGGGCTCCTGCGTGGCGGCCTGCATCCATGACCCGGTGCGCGGCATCGGCGGCATGAACCATTTCATGCTGCCCGACCTGCCGGCGAGCGAGCTTGAAGGGGCCGGTATGGCCGCGCGCTACGGATCGGTCGCCATGGAGCGGCTGATCAACGCGCTGCTGGCCGCCGGTGCCGAACGCCAGCGCCTCCAGGTCAAGCTGTTCGGCGGCGGCCGCGTCATCGAATCGAGCTATGACATCGGCGGGCTGAACAGCCGCTTCGCGCTGGACTATGTGCGGACGGAGGGGCTGACGCTGGCTGGCCACGATCTGGGTGGAGGTTCCGCCCGGCGGCTGCATTACTTCCCGCACAGCGGACGTGCGCTGCGCCGCCTGCTGCGGCCGGAGGCGGCGGCGGAGACCGTGACCCGCGAACGGCGTTTCATCACGCACCTGAGCCAGGCCCCCGAGGAGGGCGAGGTCGAACTGTTCACCCACGCCGATCCGGAAGGGAGCTGACCCATGCCCAGACCGATCCGCGTCGTCATCGTCGACGACAGCGCGCTGATGCGCGAGATGCTGAAGGACATCCTGACCCGGGAGGCGGGGATGGAGGTGGCCGGCGTCGCCCGCGATCCCTTCGAAGCGCGCGAGGTCATCAAGGCCACCAACCCCGACGTCATCACGCTGGACGTCGAGATGCCGAAGATGGACGGCCTGTCCTTCCTGGAGAAGATCATGACCCTGCGGCCGACGCCGGTCATCATGGTCTCCTCCCTGACCCGCGAGGGGTCGGACGCCGCCATCCGCGCGCTGGAGTTGGGGGCGGTGGACTGCGTCGCCAAGCCCGGCGGGTCCGAGGGGCAGGGTTTCGAGGCGACGGCGATGGAGCTGGTCTCCAAGATCCGCGTCGCCGCCACGGCGCGCCTGACCATGCGCCGCCCGGCTGCCGCCCATGGCGTCCTGCCGATGCCGCGGCGCGCCGGCTCGGGCAAGCGGCTGATCGCGGTCGGCGCCTCGACCGGCGGGGTTGAGCGCATCCGCGACGTGCTGGCCGCCATGCCGGCCGACTGCCCGCCCATCGTCATCACCCAGCATATGGGCCCCAGCTATGTGCCCAGCTTCGCGGCACGGCTCGACCGGCTGTCCGCGCCCACCGTGCGGGTCGCCGTCCATGGCGACCGCCCGGCCCAGGGGCTGGTGCTGATCGCCCCCGGCGACCGCCATCTCGCCATCGTCCGCGACACCGCCGGTTTCGTCTGCCACATCCAGGACACCCCCGCGGTCAGCGGCCACCGCCCGTCGGTCGACGTGCTGTTCGCCTCCGTCGCCAAGGCGGCCTGCAACAACGCCGTCGGCGTCATCCTCTCCGGCATGGGCCGCGACGGCGCCATCGGCATGAAGGCGATGCATGATGCCGGAGCCTTCACCATCGGCGAGCAGGAATCGAGCTGCGTCGTCTATGGGATGCCGCGCGCCGCCAGGGAGGCCGGCGCGGTCGCGGTCGAACTGCCACTTGCCCAAATCCCCGCCGAAATGCTGCGCGCCTTCGACGCCGTCGGCGAACGCCCCCGCACCGCCCCGACCTGATCGGGGATCCGGGTAGAGTTTCCAAGGAGCACCAGTATGTTCAACCCCGCTGCCCACGACGCCGTCCAGACCGGCCTTCAGAATGCCGTGCCCCGGGACGTCTCCGCGATGCCGGACGGCGACGCCAAGGTCGCGGTCACCGCGGAGCTTCTGTCGACCTGGCTCGGCTTCGCCGATGTGCAGCGCCGCACGCTCGACATCGTGCAGGGCGAGCTGACGCGCACCTCGGACCATGTGGAGACCTCTACCCTCGACCTGTCGGAGCGCTTCCGCGAACTGGCCCAGAGGGCACTGGAACAGTCCGAGCGGGTGGCCCAGATCGTCGCCATGGCCGGCTCGGTCGACATCGACGGCGAACGGGTGCCGCTCGACAGGCTGGTCGTCGGCATGCAGGACGTGATCACCGACATGGTGACCAACATCGTCACCCTGTCGCGCCACGCCATGAGCATGGTCTATCTGCTGGACGACGTGCAGAAGGACGTGGCCGAGCTGGAGAAATCGATCGGCGACATCGACGGCATCAACCGCCAGACCAACTTCCTGGCGTTGAACGCGACCATCGAGGCCAGCCGTGCCGGCGAGGCCGGGCGGACCTTCGCCGTGGTGGCGCAGGAGGTGCGGCATCTCTCCCGCTCCACCGGCGAACTGGCCGACCGCATGCGCGGCACCGTCACCGCCGTGGTGAAGGGCGTGCGCAACGGCCATGACATCCTGCGCCAGATCGCCAACACCGACATGTCGCCGCAGATGCTGGCCAAGGAACGAGTCGACAAGACGATGGACAGCCTAGTGTCGCAGACCAACCATTTCCAGGCGGTGCTGGAGACGGCGGCGTCGGTGTCGTCCGATATGTCGTCCACCATCGCGCACGTCATCACCGGCATGCAGTTCCAGGATCTGACCAAGCAGCGGATCGAGGCGATCAACGACAGCCTCGCCATCATGAGCGCAGGGTTGGGAGAGCTGGAAACCCGAATCCGCGCCCAGGTGCCCCCCGCCATCGGCGCACGTGAACCGCAGGAATGGCTGAACCAGCTGATGGGCCGCTTCACGCTGAGCGAAATGCGCGAGCGCTTCGTGCGCAAGTTGCTGCTGGAAGGCACGGCCCTGGATGAAAATGGCGTGCTCGACCTCGATGCCGCAGGGGGAAGCAGCGCCGGCGGTGATATTGAACTCTTCTAGCGCGGTGCCCCCCGCCTGTACACTGAACCATATTTGCGGAAAGACGGGCCTATGGACTACGGCATCGAAGTACGAGATCAGGAGGCGGTCATTCGCCTGCGTGGTCGCCTGACCTTCAACGACCACGCGAAGTTGCGGGCACTGATCGGTGAGATGGGGCAGAACAAGCTCAAGCGTCAGGTGCTCGACCTGTCGTCGCTGGAGTTCGTCGATTCCGCCGGAATCGGCATGCTGCTGATCGCACGGGAGGAGATGGACCGCGCCGACAAGCAGTTCATCCTGCGCAGCGCCGCCGGTCAGGTCAAACGGGTGCTGACCGTGGCGCAGATCGCCAAGATCGTCCCGATCGAGGACTGATCCCGGTGACCGACGGGACAATCCAGGGCACGACGGAAGAGGCGATGCAGGCAACCGGATGCCGCACCCGCTTCGCCGGTCTTCTGGCGCCGGGGTTGCCGGCTGACCGGCTGGGCCGGCTGGCGCTGGCGCTGCGTTTGCCCCCGGTGCAGGCGCCCGCCGGACCGGCGCCGCTGGCCGTCCTGCTGGCCGGGGACGGAAGCGCCGTTCCCGACTCCGACACGCTCTGGCTTCCCCCCGTCGCCGCCTGGATCGAGCCGCCGGCCGGCACCGGCGCTTCCGATCCGACCGCCCAGCTCGCCGCATTGGTGGCGGATGCGGCGGCAAGCGATCTCTACCTGAACCTGACCACGGCCACCGCGCACGACCTCCAGCTTGGCGGAAGGCTGCTGGCCGCGCTGAGCGCCCGCCATCCGCTGGAGGGGGATCGCCGCGACGACCTGGAGCTTGCCCTGCACGAGGCGGTCAGCAACGCGCTGGTCCACGGCAACCTGGGCGTCGCCGGCATGAAGGAATTGAGCGCCAAGGAGTTGGAGCGCTTCTCCCGCGACCTTGGCGACCGTCTGGCCGACCCGGTGCTGGCAGGCCGCCGCATCGTCGTCACGCTCCGGATCGACCCGGCGGAGAATGGCCGACCGCTGGCGACTGTGGAAATCACCGACGAAGGCGCCGGCTTCACCCCAGGTCCGCGCGCCAGTTCAGGAGCGTCGGGCCGCGGCCTGGAACTGATCGGCAGCATCGTCGATGGGCTGGCGATAGAAGATGGCGGCCGCCGTATCCGCTTGAGGTTCCGGCTGTGACCGCGGATGGCTGGCACAGTCCCGGCTGCGGAGTGGTCTCGCCACCGGATGCAGGACACTCCGATTCGCTGGTATCCGGCGATCGGAACTGCGACTGCCGGATCCCCGATTGCACCGTCCTGGACTGCCCCATCCTGGTGGTGGACGACACCGCTTTCAACCGCACGCTGATCGGCGCCTTCCTGGCCGAGGCCGGCTTCCGACAGGTTTCCTTCGCCGCCAGCGGGTTCGAGGCGCTGGCGATGATCGAGGCCGCCGTCCCCGACCTGCTGATCCTCGACATCATGATGCCGGGAATGGACGGGTTCGAGGTTTGCCGCCGCCTGCGCGCCATGCCGGAGACCGCCGACCTGCCGATTCTGGTGCAGACCGCACTGTCGTCCGGCGAGGACCGCAACCGCGCCTTCGCCGCGGGCACCACGGATCTGGTGTCGAAGCCGCTGGAGCGCACGGAGCTGCTGGCCCGCGTCCGCGTCCATCTGGAGGACCGGGTGTTGATCCGCCGCCTCCAGGCCTATCGGGCGCGGGTGGAGGCCGAGTTGTCCATCGCCCGGTCGATGCAGGAGCATCTGCTGCCGACCCCGGCTCAATGCGCCGTCGTGGCCGCCGCCGCGGGCTGCCGCCTGCGCGCCCACAGTGTCATCTCCCCCCATCTGGGCGGCGATCTCTGGGGGCTGCTGCCGCTGGGCGGGCGGCGCTTCGGCGCCTATCTGCTGAACGTCGCCGGCCGCGGCGTCTCCGCGGCGCTGAATGCCTTCCGGCTGCACGCCCTGCTGCAGGAACTGGGGCCCGCCCATGGCGAGGACGCCGCCGTCCTGATGACCGCGCTGAACGACCGCGCCGCCGGGTTGCTGGCGCCGGGGGAAAAGGCCACCATGACCTACGGGGTGGTGGACGGCGAAGCCGGGCGCTTCATTCACGCCTCGGCCGACGGGGCGCCGCCGATGATCCTGAACAGCGACGGTGGACCGACGTTCGGTGCGGCCGCCGGTCTGCCGATCGGCATCGCACCCGGCACCCGCTATCGCAGCGAAGTGATGGAGTTGCCGCGGGGCAGCGTCCTGGCGCTCTACTCCGTCGCGGTCCTGGAGGCGTTGGACGCTGGCGGGACCGGGATCGGACTCGGCTGGATGATCTCCCGTGCCGTGGCGGAGGGTGAAGGCTTCGACGCCGTGGTGCACTCGCTGGGCTTCGCCCTGGGGCAGGTCAGCGGGGACGACCACACGCTGCTGTGGATCGAACGGGAGGCGGCGGCATGAGCGGCACCCCACTGCCCGGTCTGCTTCCGCTGGAGGTGCGCGATGCCGTCGACGGGCTGGCCGGCGCCCGCGTGCTGATCGTCGACGACAACCGGATCAACCGTCACCTTCTGCTGGCCCTGCTGGAGCGCGGCGGCATCACCCTGATCGAACAGGCGGAGGATGGGCAGGACGCGTTGGCTTTGATGGAGCGATTCAAGCCGGACCTCGTGCTTCTCGACCTGATGATGCCGCAGATGGACGGGTTCGAGATGTGCCGGCGCCTGCGTGCCGACCCGCGCTGGAAATCGTTGCCGGTACTGGTGCAATCCAGCCTGAGCCGGACGGAGGACCGTGCCCGCGCCTTCGCAGCCGGCGCGACCGACTATGTCACCAAGCCGATCAACGCGGTGGAGTTGCTGGCCCGCGTGCGCATCCAGCTGCGCAAGCGGGCGATGCTGCGCGATCTGGAGCAGTATCACAGCCGCACGGAAAGCGAACTGGAACTGGCCCGCGCCATGCAGGCCCGGATGCTGCCCGGTTCCGACCGGCTGGCGGAACTGGAGGCGGCGACCGGCATCGCCGTCCAGGCGCATTTCGCGCCCTCCTCCGAACTGGGCGGCGATTTCTGGGGGATCGAGCGGCTGCCCGACGGCCGGGTCGCCGTCTATCTGGTCGATTTCTCCGGTCATGGGGTCGGTGCCGCGCTGAACACCTTCCGGCTGGACGCCATCTGCCGCCAGATCGGCTGTACCGACCTGACCCCGGCGGAGTTCCTGGAGGCGGTGAACCGCCGGCTGTGCGGGCTGCTGCCCAGCGGCCAGTTCGCCACCATGCTGACCGGGCTGATCGATCCGGTGGCTGGGGAGTTCCATTATGCCTCCGCTGGATCGACGGCACCGATGGTCTGGCATCCCGGCGACGAAGCGCCGCGGCTGGGCGACGGCAGCGGGCTGCCGCTGGGCCTGCTGCCGTCCGTCAGCTACGACGCCCGCCGGCTGCCGATGCCGCCAGGCGCCCGCCTGTTTCTCTATTCCGATGCGGCCATCGAAATCCCGATCGAGGGCGGTGAGAGCCACGAGGTTCTCGACGAGTATGGCCTCGCCACCCTGCTTGCCCTCCGTCTGCACGAGCCTGACGATGCCGCCCTGCTGTCCGGCCTGCTCGACGACCTGACCGCGACCGGCCCCATCGACGACGACCTGACGGCACTGCTGCTGACGCGCCAGCGGTGACTGCCGCGCAGCCGGCCCGACAAACCCGGAACGCCGCAGCCCAAAAAGCAAAAAGGCCGCCCCCGAGGGAGCGGCCTTTCGCGTTCGGCAGGAGCCGACCGATCAGCGCGAGTAGAACTCGATGACCAGGTTCGGTTCCATCTGGACCGGGTACGGAACGTCGGCCAGCAGCGGGGCGCGGACGAAGCGGCCCTTCAGGGCGCCGCCGTCGACTTCCAGATAGTCGGGGATGTCGCGCTCACCGGAGGCCGAGGCTTCCAGGATCAGCGCCATCTGCTTGGACTTGGCGCGCACCTCGACGGTGTCGTTGTCCTTGATGCGGGCCGAAGCGATGTTCAGGCGGCGGCCGTTGACCAGGATGTGGCCGTGGTTGATCAGCTGGCGCGCGGCGAACGGGGTGGGCGCGAACTTCATGCGGTAGACCACGGCGTCCAGACGGCGCTCGAGCAGGCCGATCAGGTTCTCGCCGGTGTCGCCCTTGCGACGGACGGCCTCGGCGTAGATGCGGCGGAACTGCTTCTCGCCGATGTTGCCGTAGTAGCCCTTCAGCTTCTGCTTGGCCATCAGCTGCAGACCGTAGTCCGACGGCTTCTTGCGGCGCTGACCGTGCTGGCCCGGGCCATACTCGCGCTTGTTCAGCGGGCTCTTGGCGCGGCCCCACAGGTTGACGCCAAGGCGGCGGTCGATCTTGTACTTGGACTCTTGACGCTTGCTCATAACTCTCAATACCTCGTTGGACACGAGTTGATGTTGTCCCGGTAGTTCCGTCCGCCCTGTTCAGGCGGCGGACGGGGCGTCAAAAATTGCGCGCGCCCGCTTTCCCAGGAGGTGAAGGCGCGCACAATACCCATTGGCGCGGACGAGTCAAGCCCGATGCATATGCGGACCCGACGGCATATCCGGAACCTCTTGCGCGCACATCTCCTTTGCGGTCCCCTTCCCTGCGGCGCAAGCGGCAGGCAGGAATGGTGCGATGGAACGGGTGGAGTGCGTGGTCGTCGGGGCGGGCGTGGTCGGTCTGGCGGTGGCGAGGCGGCTGGCGCAGGCCGGGCGCGAGGTGATCGTGCTGGAGGCTGATGAGGCCATCGGCACCGGCACCAGCTCGCGCAACTCGGAGGTCATCCATGCCGGCATCTATTACCCGACCGGCAGCCTGCGCGCCCAACTGTGCGTGTCCGGCCGCGACGCGCTCTACGAGTACTGCATCGCCCATGGGGTGGAGCACCGCCGCATCGGCAAGCTGATCGTCGCGACGGAGGACGCGCAGTTGCCGAAGCTGGCGGCGATCCGCGCCCAGGCGGCGGCCAACGGCGTCACCGACCTGAGGGAGATCGATGCCGCCACCGCGATGCGATGGGAACCGAACCTGCGCACCGTCGGCGCCCTGCTGTCGCCCAGCACCGGCATCATCGACAGCCATGGGCTGATGCTGGCCCTGCTGGGCGATGCGGAGGCTGCCGGGGCCATGCTGGCGTTGCTCAGTCCGCTTGAGCGCTCCCACCGCACCGCAGGCGGGTTCGAGCTGGAGGTCGGCGGGGCGGAGCCGATGCGCATCGCCTGCTCCACGCTGGTCAATGCCGCCGGGCTGGGTGCCTGGGCCGTCGCCCGCGGTCTGGAGGGGTTGGACGCCACCCACGTGCCGCCGCGCGTGCTGGCCAAGGGCAACTACTATGCGCTGGCCGCCGGCCGCTCCCCCTTCTCGCGGCTGGTCTATCCGGTGCCGGTGGAAGGCGGGCTGGGCGTCCACCTGACGTTGGACCTCGCCGGACAGGCCCGTTTCGGTCCCGACGTGGAATGGCTGGGCGATGTGAAGGGCGGAATCGACTATGCGGTCGACCCCGCCCGCGCTAACTCCTTCTATGGCGCGGTCCGTGCCTACTGGCCGGGGCTGCCGGACAGTGCGCTGGTGCCGGCCTATTCCGGCGTGCGGCCGAAGCTGAGCGGCCCGGGAGAGCCGCAGGCGGACTTCCTGATCCAGGGGCCGGACACTCATGGCGTGGCTGGGCTGGTCAACCTGTTCGGCATCGAATCGCCGGGCCTGACCTCCTGCCTTGCCATCGCCGATGCGGTGGCCGTGGCGCTTGGCGAGGCTCCCGGAATTCTTAACCATTCCCGAGGCGCACAGGGTTCTTGACCGCGACCTCGGCTCTCCCAATCTATAGGCATGGCGGCGCCGGCGGATGCTGGGCCGCCGATCCGCCGGGCGCCGGAAACGGGCCCACCTTCCGCAACTCGCTCCCGTCGTGAGGAGGATGCGTCGTGACGACTCGCCTTTCGCTCTTCAACAGCCCGCTGCTGCTCGGCTTCGACCAGTTCGAGCGGACGCTCGACCGGATCGCCAAGAATTCGGCCGAAGGCTATCCCCCCTACAACATCGAGCAGATCGGCGACGACGGCCTCCGCATCACGCTTGCCGTGGCCGGCTTCACCTCCGATGACCTGTCGGTCCAGATCGAGGACAACCAGCTCGTCATCCGCGGCCGCCAGACCGACGACAAGTCGCGCGTCTATCTGCACCGCGGCATCGCCGCGCGGCAGTTCCAGCGCAGCTTCGTCCTGGCCGAAGGGATCGAGGTGGTGGGCTGCTCGCTCGACAACGGGCTGCTCAACATCGACCTGACCCGCCCGATGCCGGAACCGAAGGTCCGCACGATCAAGATCGAACAGCCGAAGAAGACCGCCGCCGGTGCGATGCCCCGCACCATCGACGTGTCCGCCGACGGCAGGGACGACTGATCCTCCTTTCCCTTTGCCTTCCCCGATACTCTGCACGCGCGGCCGCCCATGACGGGGAGCCGCCGGGAGACCATGACCATGATGAACGACACCCACAGCCAGCTGCGCCAGCTGTCGACCCAGGATTTCGCCAGCTTCGGCCTGGGCGACGTCGCCTATGTCCGCCCGGTTGAGATGGACGGCACCGCCGCCTTCGCCATCCACGCCGCCGACGGTACGCCGCTGAGCGTCGTCGCCGACCGCGAACTGGCCTTCGCCGCCATCGTCCAGAACGACATGGAGCCGGTCAGCGTCCACTGACCGACCGCCGCGGCGCTCCGGCGATTGGCCGGGCGCGCCGCAGCCGGTTGCGCTGCAATCCGCCACATCTCGATCCTTGTCAGCCCTGACTCCTGTTGTAAGGTGCGCTCTGCGATAATCGCCGCTACAGGATGCGTGGCGGCAGTGGGGGACGGTCGGTTGGACGGTGGGACAAGCGATACGGCGGCGGACGCGAAGTCCACGCCCGACACGGAAAAGCGCAAGGCCTGGGACGACGAGGCCCGTGATTCCCTTCACATCCTGCCTTTGTCGGCGATCCCGCTGGAAACGCCCGGCCTTCAGCATGCCCGCCTGATCAAGAATGTCCGGCTTCAGACGGTGGTGGAAATGTTCCGCGACGCCCAGGCCGGCAGCGGCCAGGTGTCCCCCCGCCACATCCCCTCCTATTTCGAGTCCTACAAGGACGAGGTCGAACGCGATCTGGTGAAGCTGGAGAAGATCGGCGCCGCCTCCAGCTTCGACGTCTATTCCTCGCGGATCGAGCTGCGGCGGCTGAACATCGACGTCAACAACGTCGAATCCCTGACTCTCTCCGACCGGAAGAAGGCGGAACTGACCAGCTACATGCGGGTCTTCACCCGCCCGCTGATGGAATATGTCTATGGCACGGAGGAGCTTCAGGTCGCCGACGTGACCGACATCATCCAGCTGTTCGCCAACCCCAACCGGGACGAGGCGCTGCGCAACCTGCGCATGATGGCCGACCGGCTGGACATCGGGCTGAACGACATCCCGAAGTTCCTCGAGGAATATGGCGACATCTTCCTGTCGCTGGCCTATTTCCGCAAATGCCTGGATGAGATCGTGCCGGAGGTCCAGCGCTTCGTCAGCTGGATGGAGGAGATCCGCAGTTCCGCCGAGGTCAAGCGCGATTCCCGGCAGATGCGCATGCTCGACGAGATCGCCCGCGACCTGACCGACATCGCCACCTCGATCACCGGCCGGTTCGAGAGCTTCGACAACCGGTCCAAGGATTTCTGGAGCGACATCAACGCCGACACCTTCCGGTCGATCCGCGAGCTGATTTCCTCACACCACGTCACCATCGGCGGTGTGCTGTGCGGCTTGGCGGTGAAGATGAACTTGTGGAAGCACCGCTTCGCCCGCGGCGGCGGCGGTCCCAACCGCCGCATGGAATTCGTGAAGTCGGAGATCCTGCCCGGCCTGTCCCACATCAAGGCGCTGGAGCAGTCGGCGCGGACGGGGCACATGTAGGCGCCTGACGGCCCCGCAATCTCCCTCAATCCATCGACAGCATCTTCCCCATGCCGTTGTCCAGCAGGATGGTGGCGAACAGGGTCAGGATCGGGACCAGGAACATCAGCCCGATGACGCAACGCACGATCAGATCCTTGCGCCGGGCCGACCGGCAGAGCGGACAGTCGTTGGGGCCATGCCCGTAATCGGACCCGCAATAGGGACAGGCGGTGGTTTCGACCATGACGGACAGGCTTTCAGTACGGGTGGCGGCCCAGGAACCGACGCCATTCTGAACCCGGCCACCGCCGAACAGTCATGAAATCACTGTCATGATTAGGGTCATTCTCTGACTGCCGGCAGCGCAGCCGCAACCGTTCAGGCCGCGCGCTCCAGCGGAGCCAGCCCAGCGACGGCGCGGCCGAACTGCGCGGCGAAGCGGTCGCGTTCGGCACCGGACAGGGTGAAGGTGACGTGCAGGCGGCCGGTGCCGCTGCGGTCCAGCCCCCGGACGACGGCAGGCACCGGCTCCAGCCCCGGCAACGCGACGCGCAACGCGCTCCCCTCTGCCAGACCGCTTGCCTCCTGCGGCAACCCGCTCAGCTGAGCGCCGCCCTCCGACGCGTTGTCGACCGTCACCGGCAGTTCGCGCCCGCCCACCGACAGCCGGCCGGGGCGGTTCAGCGGATAACGCGGGGCCGACCGGCGATTCACCTCCGGCGTGGCCGTGCGGATCGCCTCGATCAGCACACGGCGGAGCTGGTCGATGCTGGCGGCGACACGGACGGACAGGCTGTTGACCTCGCTGGCACGCTCGCCGGTGGCGGTCGCCTCCTGCGAGACATCGGCGATGCGGGTCGCCACTTCCTGCGCGGCGTTGGAGGTCTGCACGACATTGCGGGCGATCTCGCCGGTCGCCGCCTCCTGCTCCTCGATGGCGGCGGCGACGGTGGCCGACACGCTTTCGACGCCGCGCACCCGCTCGGCAATGGCGCGTACGGCGCTCACCGCCTCGGCCGTGGTGGCTTGAATGGCGGCGATCTGGCTTTCGATCTCGTCGGTCGCCCTTGCGGTCTGGCCGGCCAACTGCTTCACCTCGCTGGCGACGACGGCGAAGCCCTTGCCCGCCTCGCCGGCGCGGGCCGCCTCGATGGTGGCGTTCAGCGCCAGCAGATTGGTCTGGCCGGCGACGTCGTTGATGAGGTTGGTCACCTCACCGATGCGGGTCACCGCCTCGGCCAGACGCTGGATGGTCTCCTCCGCCCTGACCGAGGCGCCGACGGCATCGCCGGTCATCATGGTCGCGGTGCCGATCTGGACCGCGATCTCGCGGATGGAGGCACTGAGCTGTTCCGACGCCGCAGCGACGGTCTGGGCGTTCGACAGCGCCTGGGTCGCGGCGGCAGCGACATTCTGGCTGTTGTCGCTGACCGCACGGGCCGACTCGGCCATGCGGGTGGCGTTGCCGGCCATCTGGCTGGTCTGGCTGGCCACCACGTCCACAGCGTTCGAGGCCTCCATCTCCACCGTTTCGGCCATGCGCAGCAGGGCTGCCTGCTTTTCGCGCTCCGACCGCTCGCGTTCCTCGTCGCGCAGGCGGCGCAGGCGCTCGGCCTCCTCCGCATTCTCCTTGAAGACGCGCAGGGCCTGTGCCATCGCCCCGACCTCGTCGCCGCGGTCGGCGCCGGGAATGGCGACGGTCAGGTCGCCCTGCGCCAGGGCCCGCATCGCCGCCGTCAGATCGCCCACCGGCCGCACCACCCGGCGCCGGATGCCGAACACGCCCAGCACCACGACCGCCAGCACCAGGGCCGAGACGCCCCACACCGCGGTCATGAACAGGTCTTCGCGCCCGGCGGCATAGACCTCCGTCTCGCTGTTGTAGCGGTTGGTGTCCTCGACGATGCGGTCGACGACGGCGCGGTGGGCGGCATAGGCCTCGGCGATGATCGCGTAGGAAGCGCGGGCCGCCGCCTCGTCCTTGCGGGCCAGCGCCGGCAGGAACTTCGTCTCGACCTCGGTCCAGAAGCGCATCACCGGCGTGTGGGAGGTCCGGGTCAGCTGGGTGAGCAGCGACGGCTCGAAGCTTTCCTTGAGCCAGTATTCATGCCGCTCGTCATAATCCTTGCGCAGTTGCACCAGCCGTACCCGGCGCTGTTCGACCGATGCCGGGTCGTTCATCGCCAGCGTCGCCTCCAGATAGGCTTCGATCACATATTCCGGCGGCGGCAGGATATCGGCGATCAGATCCTTGCCCAGCACGATGCGCTGGTAGATCGGCCCGCCCACCTTCAGCTCGCGGATCGCCAGCGCACCGGTGACGACCACCGCCAGGAAACCCAGCGTGACCACCACCCCGAACAGGTTGGTAAGCGCGGCAATCCGGAGGTTTTTCAACATGGTGCAACCCCTGCGCAGAAACGACGGCATGGGGTTGCTTCTCAAAATAACACTAATATGACAAGCAAAAAACTTGCTCGATTATCGGAGAAAACAGCAATGATGTTTCGTTGTGCGCGTTGCCCGCAGATTGTGCAGCGTCCGCGCAAAGACCATCCAAAGTGCCGGCGCCGCTCTCAGGTCAAGACCAAAGTACCGACCCATCCAACCAGGGCCAGAATCACCAGCATCACCAGCAGCGCCACGATGACGGCATTGGTGCGGCGAATCGACCGGCAGCGCGGACACCCGTCCTCGGCGGCGGGATAGCGGTGGGCACAGCGGTCGCAGCGGACGGTCTGCTCGGTTGCCGTCTGGCCGGTTGCTGTATGATCAGTCATCGGCGGGTTCCATCGGATCGATAAGGCTGTCAGGCCGCAGGGATAGCACGCCGCCGGCCCTGCATCCATCGGTCGGAATGTCTCAATCGGCCGCGGTGGTCTCCACCGGCGGCACCGCGCGCAGCTCGGTCGCCTGCAGGCGGCGCGGGCTGTGGTCCAGCGGTTCGAGCAGCGGCATCTCCGCCACCCCGTCCGGCGCGGCATGCAGGTCTCGGAAGCGGCGCGCGCTGACCAGCACCCGCGATTCCAGCGTGCCGACCGCGCTGTTGTAGGAGCCGACGGCCTTGTCCAGCTGCCCGCCCAGCCGGTCCATATGGCCGCCGAGATCGGACAGCCGCTTGTACAGCTCGGCGCCGAGCGCGCTGATTTCGCGGGCATTGTCGGCCAGCCGTTCCTGCCGCCAGCCATAGGCGACGGCGCGCAGCAAGGCGATCAGGGTGGTGGGAGTCGCCAGAATCACGCGATGGTCGATGCCGGCCTCGATCAGCGCCGGGTCCTGCTCCAGTGCCGCCGAGAAGAAGTTCTCGCCGGGCAGGAACAGCACGACGAATTCCGGGCTGTCGTCGAACTGGTCCCAATAGCCCTTGGTGCCGAGCTGTTTCATGTGGTCGCGCACATGGCGGGCATGGCGGACCATGCCGTCGCGCCTGACCGTGTCGTCGGTCGCCTGGATGCCGTCGAGATAGCCCTCCAGCGGCGTCTTGGCATCGACGACGATGGTCTTGCCGCCGGGCAAGGTGACGATCAGATCGGGGCGCAGCCGGCCATTGTCGACCGACAGCTGCTCGACGAAATCGCAATGGTCGAGCATGCCCGCCATCTCGCAGACCCGGCGCAGCTGGATTTCGCCCCAGCGCCCGCGCGCCGCCGGGGTGCGCAGAGCCCGGACGAGGTTGCCGGTCTCCGTCCGCAACTCGCTCTGGCTCTGCACCAGCGACAGCACCTGCTGTTTCAGCCCCTCATAGGCGCCGGCCCGCGTGCTTTCCAGTTCGCGGATTTGCCGGTCCATCGCCTCCAAACTCTGGCGCACCGGATCGACGATGGCGGCGATGGCGGTCTGGCGCTTGTCGAGGTCGCCCTTCGCCTGCTCCTGGAAGCCGGCCAGCGTCTCCCGCGCCAGATCGAGGAAACTGCGGTTGTTCTGGTGCAACGCCTCCGCCGACAGCGCCTTGAAGCTGTCGGCCAGTGCCGCCTGCGCACGCTCCAGCAGCGCCATCTTCTCCGCCGCTGCGGTCCGTTCGGCCTCTAGCCGGGTGGACAGCTGGGCATGGCGTTCGCGGGCACCGGCGACCTCGCCATGCAGGCGGGCGATCTGGTGGTCGCGCGCCTCGATCTCCTCGCGCAGGTCGCCCTCGGTCCGTTCCGCAAGGTCGAGGCGAGTGGCGAGTTCTGCATGCAGAGCGGCCGCCGCCGCTTCGGCCCGTCCGGCAGCGGCGCGCATCACCGCCCAGGCGATGGATGCGCCCAGCAGCAGGCCGGCCGCGAGCCCTATCGCCAGCGATGCGCCATCCACCACCATCCCGTTGACCAGGAACTGCGTCACCCCAAATCCCCTCACCTCTGGACCGGGAGCAGCCTATCGGAACGAATCGGGAATTGGAACAGGGCGCGAACGCACCATGGGCTGCACCGGCCCGGCTTTCGCTTTCTCCGCTTGCCCAACCAAGGATACCGCGCCATATCGGAAGCCATGCCCGACGACACCTTCCCCGATGACAAATCCCCCGATTGCGGCCCGAACTGTGGCGGCCCGCGTGTCCGCGCTATCCCACCCGGCGAGGACCGCGAGCGGCTGATGTGCCCGGACTGCGGCTATATCGCCTATCAGAACCCGCTGATCGTGGTCGGCGCCGTGGCAACCTGGGAGGATGGCCGCATCCTGCTCTGCCGCCGCGCCATAGAGCCGCGCAAGGGCTACTGGACCCTGCCCGCCGGCTATATGGAAGAGCGCGAGAGCACCCGTGACGGCGCCGCCCGCGAAGCCTGGGAAGAGGCGCGGGCGCGCATCGACATCGACCATCTGCTGGCGATTTACGACATCCCGCGCATCAGCCAGGTCCAGATGATCTTCCGCGCCCGCCTGCTCTCGCCCGACGTGGAGCCCGGCCCGGAAAGCCTGGAGGTCGGCCTGTTCGAGTGGAAGGACATCCCCTGGGACGAGCTGGCCTTCCCCACCGTCGTCTGGGCCCTGCGCGAACATCATGAGCGGCTCGGCCGCGCTGACTGCGCCCCGGCGGTCAATCCCACGCCGGACGCACTCGCCCGGTGGGAGAAGATGCTCTAAGGGTCAAGTCAGGGTTGGGGTGGGTGCGCCGTCCCTTCCGCCGGGAACTTCGCCACCATCTCCTGCTCCGCCCCGTCGCGACGGATGGTCAGCGGCAGCCAGGTGCCGGGCGCCTGCCGGCGGATCACCGCGACCAGATCGGCGGGTGCGCGCACCGGCGTACCGGCGGCGATCAGGATGCGGTCGCCGGTGCGCAGGCCGGCCGCCGCGGCCACGCTGCCGCTGCTGACCGCCCCCACGGTGATCCCTTCCGGACCGGGGTCGAGCTGCACGCCCAGCTTGGGCCGCTGCGGCTCCGCATCTTCCCGTTCAGGCCCCAGTCCGAACACCGCATCGGCGATGCGGCCGTCCAGCTCGTCGCAGTCGCGGTCGGCGTCCCAGGGCAGCAGCACGGCCGAATCGCCGATGCCGAGATCGGCCAGTTGGTGCGGAACGCCGTCACGGCGGGCGACATGCCCTTCCCCCAGGATGCCGACCACGAGACGGCCGGTGGTGCGGCGGGTCTCGGCGATCTTCTCCGCCATCGCACGGTCCCAGACACCTTGCGCCTCGATGAAGCGCTTGACTGCGCTGTCCGGGGCATCGGCGGGTGCGGCGGAGCGGGCTTCGGAGTGGTCGTGTGCCGCCAGCGTTTCGGTCAGACGGGTGCGGTAGGCTTCGGTCGGGGCGGCAGGCGTGCCGACGCCCTCGCGCTCCGCCTCCGGGATGGCGGCCCAGCCATTGCGGGCGGTGCGGCCGATCAGCGAGCGTTCCACATTCAGCGCCACCACCGGCAGCCGGTACAGGCGGGCGAATTGCAGGATCGGCAGGTAGAATTGCGGGTCGAAGCCCCAGACCGAGCGCCAGTCCGTCGCCTTCAGGAACTCGCCCTCCGTCAACTCGCCCGCCACCCAGCGGTCGAGCACCGGTTGCAGCCGACGGGGCAGCATCTCCATCCCAACGGCGAGGTCGGGGTTCAGGGCATGCAGTCCCGCCAAGGTATGCAGTTGCCAACGGTGGTGGTCGGCCTTGTCATGCTGCTCCCCCAGCAGGACCACCGGCGCCTCGGCAAGGCGGCGCAGCAGCGGCACCGGCTCCACCGCCGCACCGGCACTGTCGGCCCAGACGCCGGGCGGCACGCAGGCGACCTGCAAGAGCTCCGCAGCCCGGCCGACCGACGCCGTTAGGGACAGCGCCGTGACGGTCAGCAGGACAAGGCGACGGCGCAGTAAGGACGCAAGGGGACGGAAGGGCTGGCGCGGCAAGGGCTGGCTCCGTCTTGCGGGGATTCGCCAAGGTTGGCGCTGCCGGGCGCAACGTCAATGGACAAGGCCGCCGATTGCGTCGTTCTGCCGCGCCATATGCCGCCCCCGGCGCAGACCGGACAGCCGGGAGCAGCTCGCATACTGGCGGATGACAGGCGGTGATGACAGGCGGTGCGGGGGCGGGTAGGATCGCCGCAGGCGGTGGACCACCGGCGGATGAGGGGGCCTTCGATCCTTCCATCCGGAACTCCCGAGGCCATTCCCAGGGCGTCCGCTTTCCCCGCCGACCGCAATCATTCGTGAAGCGCAGCCCCCCATGCCGCACCGCAAAGTCGTCATTCTCACCGGCGCCAGCCGGGGTATCGGACACGCCACCGTCACCCGGTTCAGCAACGAAGGCTGGCGCGTGATCTCCTGCTCGCGCGAGGATGTGCCGGCCCATTGCCGCCGCGATCCCAACTGGACCCATCATATCCCGGCCGACCTGTCGGACCCCGCCAGCCGCGCCGCCTTCGTCGAGGAGGCGAACAAGGCGCTGGACGGTGCGCCGCTGCACGCCCTGATCAACAATGCCGGCATCTCGCCGAAGACGCCGATCAAGGAGCGGCTCGGCTGCCTGAACGGCTCGATCGAGGGCTGGCACCGTGTGTTCGAGCTGAATTTCTTCGCCGCCCTGGTTCTGGCGCGCGGCTTCGCCGCTCCGCTGTCGCGGGCGAAGGGGGCAATCGTCAACGTCACCTCCATCGCCGGCCATTCGGTGCATCCCTTTGCCGGCTCGGCCTATTCGACCTCGAAGGCTGCGCTGTCCGGCCTGACCCGCGAAATGGCGGTGGAGTTCGCGGAAATCGGCGTCCGCGTCAACGCCGTCGCCCCCGGCGAGATCGAAACGGCGATGACCGGCCCGGAATATGACGTGCTGATCCCGCGCATCCCGCTGAAGCGCATGGGCACGCCGGAGGATGTCGCCGCGGTGATCTTCTACCTGTGTGGCCCGGACTCGGCCTATGTAACGGGGACGGAGACCTTCATCACCGGCGGGCAGCATCTGTTCTGAACGAGGGAAGGCGGGGGCCAGCGCAGCGAAAGCCCCCGCCGGGAAACGCCCTACTTTCCCGCCCGCCAGGCGATCAGCCGCCGCGCCGCCTCGGCGATGGTCGCTTCCGACCCGGCGAAGCTGAAGCGCAGGAAGCGGCGGCCACGGGCGGTGTCGAAATCGATGCCGGGGGTGCAGGCGATGCCCGTCTCCTCCAGGATCCGCTTCGCCAGCGCCTCGCTGTCGTCCGTCATGTCCGACACGTCGGCATAGATGTAGAAGGCGCCGTCGGCCGGGGCCATCTTGCTGAATCCCGCCTTCGGCAACTCCTCCAGCAGCAGCGCACGGTTGCGGGCATAGCGGGCGACGTGGCCGTCCAGCTCCTCCCTGCAGTCGAAGGCGGCGACCGCCGAGACCTGGCTCAGCGTCGGCGCCGAGATGAACAGGTTCTGCGCCAAGCATTCGACCGAGCGCAGCAGATCGTCGGGAACGATCATCCAGCCCAGCCGCCAGCCGGTCATCGAGAAATATTTGGAGAAGCTGTTGACCACCAGCGCCTGATCGTTGACCTCGGCCGCGGTGACCGCGTCGGTGCCATAGGTCAAGCCGTGGTAGATCTCGTCCGACACCATGCGCACGCCGTTGGCGCGGCACCAGTCGGAGAGAGCGGTCAGCTCCTCCCGGCTCAGCATCGTTCCGGTCGGGTTGGCCGGGCTGGCGACGATCAGCCCCTGCACCGGCTCATCGAGCGCCTCAAGCAGCTCGATGGTCGGCTGGAAGCGATGCTCCGGCCCGGTCGGCAGCTCGACAGGAATCACGCCGGCCGCGGTCAGGGTGTGGCGATAGGCCGGATAGCTGGGCGAGGCCATCGCCACCCGGTCGCCCGGATCGAAGGCGGCGAGAAAGCCCAGCTGGAAGGCGCCCGAGGATCCGGTGGTGACGACCACGCGGCCCTCCGGCACCTCGACGTCGTAGCGGTCCCTGTACCATTTGGCGATGGCGGCGCGCAGCGGCGGGATGCCGAGCGCCCCGGTGTAGCCCAGCGGATCGGCCCCCACCACCGCGGTGGCCGCCGCCTGCACCACGCCCTTCGGCGCGCCGCTGGACGGCTGACCCACCTCCATGTGCAGGACCTCCAGGCCGGCGGCTTCGCGCTCGGCCGCGGCGCGCATCACTTCCATCACGAAGAACGGAGGAATCTGACCTCTCTTAGACGGACCAAGCACTTAGCGTCTCCGTTGAACGTCCGGGAAACTTCTGGGAAACACGCCACGCATAAAAAGGGCGGCATTTGCCACCCTTCCTATCATGCAGCCCCCTCAAAGGCCATTGCACCGCCAGCAACCCACGACTCGATATCTGCCCGGCGGTAGCGCACGGAGCGGGTGCCCATGTCCAGCGGCTTGGGGAACCGGCCATCAAGCCGCATGCGCCAGAGGGTCGTGCGGCTCATGCCAACGATCTTGCGGACTTCCGACTCGGTCAGGATCAGCTTTTCCATACTTGTCATTCCTGCGGCTCTCGGGTCTCGCGGGAATGCGGACCAAAAAAAGCCGCAGGGGCCGGCTAAGCGATCCCAGATTACGCCTCAGCCATGCGGCGACACATTACCACGCCTACCAACCGCAAGCTTCGCGGAGAGGCTTGATTGCCTCTTCAAGCCCCGTCACGTTGAAGCTGGTTTCGATGGGCGACTCGCTGTAAGGCGTGATCCGGAAGTAGATCTCGTTCCTCTTGAGCAAGCTCTTCATAAAAGGGATGCTTTCGCCGCCGTTCCATCGCCCAATTGCGTTGTGGTCGCTGGAGATGCCCCAGGTAGCTGTAACTGCCTTCTCCTTGTCGATCCGGTACGTGATCTTACCGGATTCCGATCCAAGGAAGGTATCCCAATTGACGTACGCGACCGTCTTCTTTTCCTTGCAGCGCATCACGAGGAGCGGGGACGACATCTTTCCAAACCTAGTCACAATCGGAGTTTTGGCCTGCAGAGTCATATAGACAGACTTCGAGTCATCCACAGGCGACTGGTCTGTTCTTACTACCCAATCACCTTTGGTCTCGACCTTCTCTGCTGGCTTTGTAACGCCGCGCTTGGATGCCAACTCATCGTAGCACTCGAGGCGTTCGACACTGTTTTCTTTGGCCGCACAGACAGCTAGTTCTTGGTCTTTGTCGACGGCAAACACCACAGCCGGAAAGAGAAGTAAAGCGGCACAAGAGACCGATAACAAAGCACGATGCATTTGGCACTCCAGAAAAAGTCTGGGCGCCATGCTATCCACACGAAAAGGTTACCTCAAACGAAAAAGCGCCTCCATGAGAAGGCGCTTTTCATCGCTACCTCATCTACCAACGGAGGTATGGGTTCGGATAGTCAGGATGTCCACTGTGATGATGATCGAGAGGAGACAATTTGTAGAAGGGATCATCAAAGACATTGCTGTAGGTCTTGCGCGTAACCACACGTCGAACAGTCGCCTCTGGCAGCAGGTAAGCTCTGACAATCTCGTCAATAGTCCAACGCGACACTTCGTAGACGTAGCGCAGGAAGCGAACTTGCCCTTCGGTGAAGCGGTGCCGCGGGTTGTTGACACCGCTGTACTGTCCGCCAGCGTAGCGGCGCTTCCGGTTTATCTCTGGAGTCTCCCACGCGAGGTTTGTGAGGACGTTGTTCTCTCGATTACCGTCGAGGTGGGAAGCTTCCCTTCCGCCCTTCGGCGCGCCATGCCATGCGTAGAGCATCCAGTAGGCGACCTGCTGTGTCTGGCGAAGCGGTTTGCCATCCGGTCCACGATAATCAAGCGTAAGGTCGAGTATCTGTCGGTGGTCACCCTTCTTCGGGTTCCTGCTCCGCGACATCAGAGGCTTGTGGTCCCCTGAGTTCTTGTACTGGTAGATGTTGCCCCACCGATCAGCACAGTACCTACTGAATGGATAATCAAGCCTAGAGAATTTAGGCTGACTTTGGATACCACAGGCAGATGAACCTGCATCAGTGGATGAAGTTGATAACATTGCCCCTTGCTCCTACTTCGAGATTTTCCAAAAAAAGCCGAAGGAGCCTGCCGTTGCACCACAAACACCACTTGGCACTTTCACAGGAGAGACAGCACAGTGAGTACCAAGTAAATACGGAGGAGGGGGCTACGTGAAATCTAACCAGCAATTCCGTTCTATCTTCTCATTTGACAGCGTACTAAGTGACGGTAGATAAAACCGCAACCCTTGATGATATTTTTTAGAGAAGAGTTTTTATAGGCAGGAGAGTAGGAGGTGCCAGTATGCCCCTTCATCCCCTCCAATGCTGGAGAGGCGTCCGATTGCCAAGGGTCGTTTCCGGGTTGGACGCGTCACTCTTGAGGAAGGGAATGCTCTCTTGAGGAGGGGAATGCCCTCTTGAGGAGGGGAATGCCTGAGCGGCAAAGCGTAGCCAGCTTGAAGTACTTTAAGCCATTGAAAGTCCTCGAGATATACCATCGCCCACATTGTTCGCAGGCATGCAGAACCTCTTCCCTCACCTTTAGCGTGCACTATCGCCAGCACCTGTTGCTTGCTCGGAATGCACCCCTACCCCCACACCTGGGAACCCTTGAAGTAGGGGGGCGGGGGGCTTTGCGAAGATGTGACGTAGCTTTAGCGGGAGCATTGCAGGGCGTTGCCGAATCAGTGGCTTTCTGTGTGGAAGCTTTACGCGAATTCGTCGCGCAGAGTGCTGAGCAACGCTGAAACACTAGCGTTCATGGCCTTGTAAAGCCTCGAGACCGGCATTGCGGGGCGTTAGCCCCTGCGTACGGAAAGGGAGCTTTTCGTACCCTAACCGATCCATCTTGTCTCATTAGGGCTTAGGCTAGTGAGATGTCTCACGGCCAAGGCCGTGCTTACACATGTGAGTCTCACAAGAATGGTGTTGATGCTATGAGACACCTCAGCTACAACATTTAAGACATCAGTGAGACAGAAGGCGGGGTAGGAGCATGCTGATCGGTTACGCGCGTACCAGTACGGCGGAGCAAGAGGCAGGGCTTGAGGCTCAGCACCGCGATCTTACGGCCGCGGGAGTGGAGAAGCTGTTCAGCGAACAAGTGTCGTCAGTTGATGCAGCGAAGCGCGTCCAGTTAGAGGCGGCTTTAGATTACCTGCGCGAAGGCGACTGTTTGGTGGTTACGCGCCTGGATCGGCTCGCGCGGTCTGTCACGCACCTGCTGACCCTGGTTGAGCGGATTGAGGACAAGGGCGCCGGGCTGCGCATCCTCAACATGGGAGTCGACACCAGCACGCCTACGGGCAAGCTCATGCTGACGATGCTAGGTGGCGTGGCGGAGTTCGAGCGGGCGATCATGCTGGAGCGCCAGCGCGAAGGCATCGCAAAAGCCAAGGCCGAAGGGAAGTACAAGGGGCGGAAGCCGACAGCGCAGGCTCAGGGTGACAAAGTGCGGGAGATGAAAGCCGCTGGGAGATCGATCTCTGAGATTGGGGAGGAAACGGGCATATCACGTGCAAGCATTTACAGGCTCCTACAGGGTAAGTGACGCAACTGGCAGCCAACATGAAGTTGGCGATCAGCATCTACGGCAGAGGAGCCTGCATGGTTAAAGCTACAACGCTTGGCACATCGCTGCTGTTCAGCAGTGCGGCACCGAGTCAATTGCTGCCACATCGCTGAAGTGGTATATCGCTGCTTACCGCTCTACCCAATAAGAGTTTAGGTAAAACGCATGTCCGAAATCGAAGTCGTCGCCCTGCCCGATGTCTATGGCACCCATAGGGAGATCCCGCGCACCTACGTGGAGCGGAAGGGCGTTGATGATGTCTTCGTGGATGCGCTCTCCCGCAAGCGGCACATCACCATCTATGGAAGTTCGAAGCAGGGGAAAACCTGCCTGCGCAAGCACTGCCTGCGCGAGGACGATTATGTGGATGTGATTTGCAATAACAAGTGGACGCTTGCGCACATCAATCAAGCAATTCTGAAAAAGATCGGCTACTCGGTTGAACAGGGAAAGTCGAAATCTATCGAAGGTAACTACAAGCTTGGCCTGAAAGTAAGTGGAGAGGTGTCGATCCCCCATCTTCAGAAAGCTGGCATCGAATTCACTGCTGAAAAGGGCGGTAAGGATACAACCAGCTCTACCACTCAGGTCAAGTTCGAGATTGATGCAGGTGACCCCAATGACGTCATAGCGGCGCTCAAGGCCATCAACTTCACGAAGTTCATAATTCTCGATGACTTTCACTATCTGCCAATCGAGACGCAGAAGGACTTCGCCGTCGCGCTGAAGGCTTTTCATGAGATGTCAGATCTCACTTTCATCGTCGTTGGCGTATGGAAGGAGGAGAACCGCCTCAGCCTTTATAACGGGGACCTGACGGGGCGCACCATCGCGGTAGACGCTGATCAGTGGACCAGAGAAGAGCTTGAGAAGGTCATCCTCCGCGGACAAAAGCCGCTCAATATCACATGGGATAGGGGGTTCGTCGACACGCTATTGGATCGGGCGTCTGAGAGCATCTACATCGTCCAAGAGGTGTGCTACAGGGCCTGCGAACGGGCCAAGGTATTCGAGACTCAGAGGCTCAACCACATGATCGGCGGCGACATCGATGTTAGCCAGATGATCAAGGATGTGGTTGATGAAGACGGCGGGCGGTATAGAGATGTACTGCATAGCTTTGCTGACGGCTTTCAGGACACAAACTACGACATGTACCGTTGGGTACTATACCCCGTCCTCACTGCTTCGGCTGAAGATCTCGACACCGGTCTCCGGTACAAATACATCCGCGAGAGAATTGACGAAAGGCACCCGTCGGCCCCGGTCAATGCCGGGAACATATCTCAGGCGTTGAAATCAGTGCAGAACCTCCAGATCAAGAAGGCGATGAAGCCCTTCCTCTTTGACTACGACTCAACGAACCTCCGCCTAAGAGTGGTGGATCGCCGATTCTTGCTTTGGCTTCTCAACCAGGACAGGAGCGAGTTGTTGGACGCTATCGATCTGCCGACAACTCAAGAGCCTCCTTCAAATCCCAGACCAGCATAAGATCGACCAATGGATTCGGCATGCTGACAGGAGACCTTGATATCTAGAAGGCGAGTAAGGCGCAAAACGAAGCAACAAAAAGGCTGGAGCTCACGATTGTAGAGCGCCAGCCGTGCTTCTACGTTACAGGACTTCTAAATAAGCCTGCCATTTTTCCATTACCTCACGCTTCTGCTGTGCGTAAGCGTAGAGATTATAATGCTGACTTGTAACGTCGCCGAAGGAGTGGTTCAAAATCCGCTTCAGATTTTCAAGAGACACCTCAAGGCCCGCAAGCACCGTTGTCATTGTTCTACGTAGATCGTGTGCCGTGAAGTTGGGGGCAATATTGCGCATCTCGTTGTAATCTTTAACCGTGTGCGATAGCGAGCGTGGATCGTACAGGGCATCTGTCTTGGGATTGATGAAGTAGAAGCCCGATCTCGTCGGCTCTCCGAGCAACTCGAGATGCCAATCAGTCAGTGGCAGGACGTGGATGCGTCCACTCTTGGTCCGGTGCTTCGGCAGCGTCCATTCCTTGCGCTCTTTATCCACTTCATCAGCGTGGATGAAGAGGCACTCACTCTTGCGCTGACCTGTAGCTACGATCCAACGGATTGCCCGGCGCATGGGATCGCTGTTTGCCGCCTCCGTATTAAGGAACTGCCAGAAGTCCTTGAGTTCCTGCCTCGACAGGTAACGGTCCCGACGTTCAACGGGGGCGGGCATCTTCATTCGAGCCATCGGAGAGAACGGGATCAATCCCTCGTCAACTGCGTGGTTCATGATGGCGGCAAGGTACTGCTTGACGAACCGCGCCATGGAATTTTTCCCATCGTGCAGATAGCGGTCAGTCAAATCCTGGGCGTCCTTACGCGTGAAGTCCTCCACACTGATCGCCCCAACATGCGGGATGATAGCAGTGCGGATGGTTCGCGCTCGATCTTCGGCTGTCTTCAGACGCTTGAAGTTAGGACGTGCTAAAAACTCCTCGGCAACTTCGGCTACCGTCTTTCCTGCCGCACTCCCAGCACTACGCTGCCTCGGTCCGGATTGCTCCTTTGCCGCCTCTGCGGCGAGGCGTGCCTCTTTGATCCCCATCGCAGGATAGCGGCCAAGTGTGATGGTCTTGACACTTCCCCCGATGCGAAGCCGTGCGACCCACGTCTTGGACCCGTTGTCCCCTGCCCCTACCCTGAGCCACAGGCCGGGCACGATATCGTCTTTGAAGTCCTGACGGGTTTGGACCTTCAATGTCCTCAGGTAGGTGTCTATGAAGCGCGGCACGCTGCGTTCTCCCGATCTGTCCAATCGGAGCTAAGCACACCACACCCTCGTTTCCCAACGGAAAAGTGATGTCACCCTATGGGTAACATATCGGGAAACAGCGCCGAACTTCGGCGAACTGGTTGAAACCAGCACTCCACGTAACACGTTGATATATCGTCACTTGTGGTCCGTGCTGGTTTCAGTTTGTTTCAGATCACTTCCATCACGAAAAAGGGCGGAATGGCGCCCCGCTTGGAAACCTTGGGCTGCTTGCTCATGATCGTCCGTCTCTGCCTGTCGCCGGCCTTCGGCCTGGCCATTATTGTCCGGGACTCAGTCCCGCTTGCGCTCGCTTTCCACCGTCAGCGCGAGGCTGCCGGCGCGCGGATCGTTCGCCGCTTGGCAATAGCGGATCCCATCCTCCACCGATACCCGGCAGCCGACGAAGCTGACGCGTCCGGGAATGGATTGCGGACGGGCCGCCTGGATCTGGGCGGCGGTGGATTTGTCCTCCAGGCCGGCAGGAAGGGCGACCGACAGCAGGGCTGCCGGACCGGCCGCCGGGCCGTCGTCGCCGTTGGCGGTGCCGACGCCGGCGAACAGGGTACGGCCGATGATGGAGTTGGCGATCAGGGCCGGTGCGCCGAAGCCGCCGCGGTCCACACCCTGGGCCACCAGCATCCCGGTTCCGGCAATGCCGCGGCCGGTGCCGAAAGCTGCGCCCTGGGTGAAGGCGCAGGCCGCACCGTTCTCGTCGGGATCGATCACCATCACGCCGGCCCCGGCAGCGGCCCCGTTGGTGGTTGGCCCCTTGCCGGTGGCGCCCAGCAGCTGGGCGGCGCGGGTGGCGCGCTCGGCCGGCGGCAGCGACGCCACCGCCTTCCAGGCCTGGACCAGGGCGGCGCCGGATTCCGGCTCGTTCAGGTCGGGAACGTGCAGGTCGGAAATGTCGAAGGGCACAGTCAGCGTGCCGCCGACGCGCGGCTGGTAGGCGCGCAGCTGCGCCGGATCGATGCCGGTGCCCTGGGCCACCGTCGCGGCGAGCGGCCCGTTGTAGAAGGCGCCCACCCCCTGGCGTCGCAGGACCGACAGGGTCGCCGCAAGTTCCGGCTGGCCGACCACGGCGCCGACCGCCGGAGTTCCGCCGCCGAGGAAGCGCCGCTTCGTGTCCGAGTCGGGCGCCAGCCGCCCGCCGAACGCACCGAGATCCTGCACCAGCGCACGGCTGAGGCCGGGGGAGAACTGGGCCAGCTGTTCAGCCGGGGCGACGACCTGCTCCCAGCGCATCACGCCGGCCGCCGCCTGGACGGCGAACAGGCCGCGCGCCATCGCCGGCATGGCGACGCCGCCGGCACCGGCCGGGCGCGGCAGGAAATCGATGGTGCGGGCCTTCTTCGAGGCGGCGTCGAACAACACGCAGACGCCGCCGCCGGCCAGTCCGACGCGCGACGGCAGGCTGGCGGTCATCGCCAGGGCCATCGCCGCGACCGCGTCGCCGGCCTTGCCGCCTTGGGCGATGATGTCCCGCCCAACGCCGGCGGCATAGGGCTCGTCGGCGACGACAAAGCTCTGCACCGTGGCATCGGTCTTGAACTTGGTGTTGACGCAGCCCGTCAGCAGTGATGCAGCTATGGCAACCGCGCCCAACCGTTGCCAGATTTGCAGGCGAGTGTGTCGCGGGCTCCGCCGGTCGTGCGGGGGAGTCCGCTGTTCCAAGCCGGAGGTCGTCACGGTGCGCAAGCCCAGCAGGCTGGTTTCGGTCGTCGCCATCATGTCCGTATGTCTGATGTCGCTGGTGTGGGGAGCGCCACCGGCGAGCGCGCAGCGCCG
>Ga0206117_100501_pt1 | contig 38488 bp, 40 predicted proteins | sample 3A5Ametagenome_FD_177997 | JGI IMG/M metagenome (GOLD analysis project Ga0206117, IMG submission 177997) | Enriched microbial communities from leaf-cutter ant dump, University of Wisconsin, Madison, United States - 3A5A | ecosystem: Environmental > Terrestrial > Nest > Insects nest > Nest dump... | reverse complement strand
GCAAGCACCTCGCTATGTTCCGCGCCACAACGACGCCGCAGTAGCTCAGGGGTAGAGCAACTGATTCGTAATCAGTAGGTCCGGGGTTCAAATCCCTGTTGCGGCACCAGTTTCTAAGGCCCTGAAAGCAAACAGCTTTCGGGGCCTTTTCATTTCCGGCGGATGCCGCGTTTTCCCACCTGCAAAATCTGTGTTTTCCCACTTGCCTGTTTTCGACGTTCCGGCGGCGTTCCGGGATGTTCTGCTCAAGGTTGCGCTTTTCGTCCCTTATGGCGTTTCCTCTGCGCAGCCGCCGCCATGCGATCATCGGGCCGAACATAGACGGCGACCACGCCACGCGACCGATGCCCCGTCACCGCTCGGATCTCGTCATCGGTGGCGCCGGCTGCGCCCAGCTCGGTGGCGGCGGTGCGGCGCAGGTCGCGGAACTGAAGCTCCGCCGGCAGCTGGGCGAGCGCACGGATCCGGGCGAACTCATGGCCGAAGTGGAATTTCTGGTACGGCCGGCCAGTCGCCTCGCTGACGATCACCTGCACGGCGTCGCGCTTCACCTTCCCCAGCAGCGTCTGCATCGACGGCGTCACCGGCACGCGCAGGGCATGCTTGGTCTTGCCCTGCACCAGGCTGAAGGCTGTACCGTCATAATCCGACCATTTCAGCGCCAGGATGTCCCCCTGCCGCTGGCCAATGTCGAGCGCCAGCCGAACCGCGAGCGCCAGTGACTCCCGGCCGGCCTCGATGGCGGCGGCGCAGAAGGTCTCGACCTGATCCGGTGTCCACAGCTGCGTCCGGGCCTGCGTGCCGATCAGCCTCATACCGTCCGCCGGCGACACGTCGATCATGCCGCGGTCGCAGGCATGACCCAGCAGGATGCGCCAGACCCGCATCACCGCGTTGGCGGTGGCGAGGCCGGATTTCTTCTGCACCGCCTCATAGCCCGTTACCAGCCACGCCCTGGTGATGCTGGCCACCAGCTTGTTGCCGGCCACCTTTTCGATCCGGTTCAGCAGGAGCCGGTATTCGTGCTTTGTCTTCGGCGCCAGCTTGGCGTGCTGCGGGGAGGCCTGATACTTCGTGATGAGGTCGGCCACGCTGTTCGGCAGGATCGCGGGCTGGAGGCCGGTGCGGCGGACGCGCTCGGCCTCGACCTCCGCGTTCAGCTCGCGAGCGCGGGCAATCGCCTTGTCCGTATCATCGCCCAGCGCTTCGTCGCTGAAGCCCAGCGCCTTGACGGCCGGGGTGGTGCGCCAATACCAGCGCCCAGCCACCCGCTTCATGCGCAGGACCGTCAACTCCACCTTGCCCATTCGTCAGCGCCCGCCGTCCCTGTCGTGGATGAGTGTTGCACAAGCCCGCTGCGTTCGTCCTGCCGTCTGTCCAGCAGCAGTCGGTCCCACAGCAGGCGGGCGGTGCGCCGGCCTGCGCCGCCCCGGCGTTCAGGCTCCGGCCAGCGTCCTTCCTCGACTTCCTTGGCGAACTGGCCGGGCGACACGCCGACATAGCGCGCCGCCTGGTCGCGGCTGAGCAGGCGCGGCCAGTACGGCAAGCCTTCGAGGTCAGAGACTCGGGCGGCCAAGGCTCACCTCCATCCGGCAAATGGCGACGATCACGTCGGGCCCCCCGTTTGCGGGTCGGCCAACGGGACGGCCGGCAGCCCCCGTGTCGGCCCGCCATGCGCCAGCAGGTAGGCGATGGGGGAGGGCACTGCGACCACCAGCACCGGGAAGACGGCGCGCGGGTAATGAGCGGGGATATCCACGCTGTAGACGCCGGGGGGTGAGGATGTCGCAGACGACCGGCACCTCGCCCACGGCGAGGATGACCAGCCGTTCGCCTTGTCGGAACTGGATCCGGCAGACGTCGGCCGGACTGTCGAACCGCGCCGCGTGGCACACCCGCCAGTCGGTTGCCTCAAGGGTGGCGATCACAGCGGTTCCTCCCATGCCAGTCCAGCGCAGTCGCGTTTCAATTGGCGACGAACCCGCGCCCATATGGCCGCGGCGCTTCCCCCAGGAACTCCAGCACCGCCTCCGGCGCCGTGTAGGTTTGCAGGAACAGCCGCACCATCGCCGTCAGCGGCAGATCGGTGGCGTGGAACCGGTCATGCACCGCGCTGACCAGCACGTCGCGGTTCGCGTAGCCCTCCAGCTCGGCAATGTGGTCGAGCAGCAGCCAGGACGTCACGTCCAGCCGCATCGAGGTCCGGTGCGAGATCCGGCGGTTGGCGATCACCACGTTGTAGGTGACCAGCGGCGTCGCCCCGTCCTTCGGCAGCGCCGGCGCCATGTGGCGCAGCGTGCGCTCCATCTTCCCGGACAGATTGCCGAAGCTTCGGTCCATCGCGACGTTCTGCGGTCCGTCCCTGCGTTGTAACGGGACCTTGATCGCTCCCTTCATCGGTCGCACTCCAACAGCGCCTGCATCCAAGGGTGCTGGCGTTCACGCCATACCCTGTATTAGGATGGGCGGTATACCGTGATTTCGTCAATGACAAAAATCACGGTAAAGCGACCATTCTGAAGCCTCGCCGGGCGCCACCCGGCGGGATCGCCTTCGCCGCCGACCGCCATCTCGCAACTTGTGGAAACTGGTTGAGAAACGATGCAACTATTTCTTTTGCCCAGGCGGGGCGGTGCCATAGGATGCCGCGGCCTCGCGCCTTCCCATCCAGGAGGGCGGAGGCAGGGAGACGCCATCTCCCCACCCACGCGGCTGCCAACCGCATCGATGAGCCGTGCTGAGCCGGGGCGCGCACCCGTGCCCAGCCGCACACCTGTCCGCCTACCGGGGCCGGCCCCGGTAGAGTGTTGATTTATGGGGGGTTGGCGGTGCCGAACACACCGAAGAACGAAAAGACCGAAGACTTATCGCATCGCAAGGCGCGCGAGGATCGCGCGGTCGAGCTGGTGATGCAGCTGTGCCGCCGCGAGGGCGCGGACAAGATCCTGCCGCTGATCGATCGCTGGATCAGGATGAGGCGCAGTCGCGAGGCTCGCTGCGCCGCTCAAGAACCCGGATCAGGGCATCGAAATCCTCGGTAGACCATGAGCGGAAGGTCCGGCGGGTCTTCACCTGCATTTCCCAATCGGGATCGCCATAGGCCAGCAGCTCGGCCAGCGACAGGCCGGCGCCTTCCGCAAGCTTGGTCAGGGTGTCGATGGTGCTGTTCGCGCCATTGAACGCGTCCAGGACCGTTGTGGCTGGCAGCTTCGACAGGCCGGCCCAATGGTTCTTGGACCGCAGACGCTCCTTGTGCGTCTGAAGAACACGATTGAGTGCTGCGGCGATGTCGGTCTTGGACGGCGTGTGCATGCCGGCATTATGCGGACCCCGTGCAAAAGCGCGAGAACGCTGTGCCGATGAATCTATCTCGTGCAGCACTGATGAGCCCCCTTGACATCCACGGTATAGCGTTGAATCCTGATGGGCATGAAGCACGTCATGCACATCGATGCCTCGATTCATCGGATCTGCGCCTTCGCCCGGCATCAGGGCTGGAGTGCGGAGTCATTCGGCCGAGCCGCCGCCGTGCCGCCCAGCACCGTGCGTGACGTACTCCGCCAGGAAGGCAACCCCACCGCCACGACCCTGCGGGCCATGGAAGCGGTGATTCCCCACGATTTCATGACCGATCCCGTCGCGCTGGCCAGCAGCGGCCTTTGCGCGCCGATCCTGGGAAGGCCGCGCAAAAAGAGGCGGACATGAACAGGGAGATCCGGCAAGGCCCCACACCCTCGGTTGTTTCGGCGGGAAGCATCGCTCGCACTGAGCGACTGCGCAACCCCGAAGCTCCGGCTTGGGCGCGACTCTGTCCCATCGCCGAATCAGGCGCCGGCCGCCCGGCCCGGTCAATCGGGAGCGTCCCGAGTCCGGCCAGCCGCCGCCACAGCCACCGATCCGCCGGGTTCCTTGTCCGTACCGGCGGAGCAGCCGCGACCGGAGTCGCCATCCGACTCCGGCCGCTTTCCCTGCCTGGGGCCGGTTATGCCCCCCGCTGACCCGGCCCTCACCGACGCGCAGCGCGCCGTCCTGGCCGCCTGGCCAGCCTTCGAGGCCGCCGCCGCCGTGACATGGTGCAGCGTCGACCGCCTGGTGCGGACGCTCTGCCACTGCGACTCCCTCGCCGATCTGCCCGACGACGACGCGGCCAAGCTGCTGGCGCTGATGCAGCGCGCCACCGACCGCCTGCATGGCTTGCGGCCGGCATCCCCGCAGCGGGGATCCGCATGATCGGGCGCCGCCCGACAGCCAGCTCATCTTCGGATCCCAGATCTATCCAGAAAACCAACGGCTTCCACCGAGAGGCCCGCCCGTTGACCCGCCATCGCGCCGGCTGCGCCATGGCGCGCGGCCCGCCGTGCGTCCGCTCGACGGTCGCCAGTCAGCCGCCCCCATCGACTTTGAAGACCGCGCCGCTTTCGGCCGCCAGACGGCCGGAAGCGATGCGCGTCTTCACCCCCTGACGCCGGGCGCCCCCGCGCCGGTGAACCCTGGAGCTTTGCCAGATGGCATCGCCACGCGCGCCGCCCTGACCGGCGCCGGCTTCTCCCCGTAAGCCCCCGTCATCCGGTGCCCAGCGTCCGCCCTTGCCGGTGGCCGCGCCGCACCCGTCCTGTCCCCACCGTTGCGCGCCCGCGCGGCGGTGAACGCCGGAGCCTTGCCGTGAATCCGCGCGCCCCGCCCTGAGACGGGACGGCCCCGCCGAGGCCGCCCCGCTAGGACCGCAATCATCGCCAATGCCCCATGCCCCTGCCGTGCCCACGGCGGGAACGCGGCGATGCGTGTCCGGAGGGTATCAGAAATCAGGATTAAAATCCGCTGTTCCTTGCAGCCACGGAGTCGTGCGCCCGCAGGGAGCCGCATTACCACCGGCCGGCCGCCGCGCCGCCGGGGAGGTGCCCCCCATGTCCTCGCCATCTGCCTTGACCACCCCCGCAACCCCCGTCGCCAAACCGCAAGTCGCCTTCCGCGAGACCGTCGGCCGCTTCCGCTGCGCCGTTCTGGCCTGCCCGGCGCTGAAGCCGCGCGACAAGCTGGTCGCCCTGGTGATGCTGGAGCGCGTCAACCGCCAGATGTTCGAGGCGCTGGGCCTGCTGCTGACCTGGACCGGGGTGGAGGCGGTGGCGCGTCTCTGCGCCCTGTCCACCCGCGATGTGGAGCGGGCGCGCAGCGCGCTGCTGGCCGCCGGCGTCATCGTCCGCAACCGCGCCGGCGGCCGGGGCCAGCCCACCCGCATGCGCCTGTGCCTGGACTGGCTGGAGCGCGAGGACGGCCCGGCCGGCGACGCCCCCGATCCGTCCGACGATCCATCACCCGACAGCGGTGTCGGCGACACGGGAGTCGGCCAAAGTGCCGAACGCCCGCCAACCGCCCCCGGAACGCCCGCCGGAACCGGCCTTCATCGCCCGACACCGGTGTCGGCCAAACCCTGTGATAAAACCCGTGAACCCCCGCGCGCGAGCCCACACGCGAGCGCCGGCACCAGCCCGCCGCCATCAGCCGCCGACATCGAGCGCGACGGCCACTCCCGAATCGCCCGCCGGATCGGTGCCGTCCAGCATGCGACGTGGTTCCGGGGATGCAGGCTTGGGCTATCCGGGGATCGTAGGCTGACCCTCACCGCGCCGAATCGCTGCGTCGCCGACCGGATTCGGGCGGCTTATGAGCTGGAGCTGCTGCGGCTGTTCCATGTCGAGGCGGTGGACATCACTGTCGTCGTTCCGCCGGTTGCCGCCGATTCGGCCTTCCGTCTGATCGAGGGGAGGGCCTGAGCCATGCCCGTCCAGCCCGGCACCCTGTCCCGCCGCCGGCCCGACCGGCAGTTCAGCCTGGATCTTGGCGATCCGCCCTACACCGCGCGCCACAGGCCGGCCGGTGTCCAGCGTGAGGACGAGCGGCTTTACCGCGCGGTGAGGGCACTGCGGTTGGCGGGTAGAAAGGTCTACCGAGCCGGAGCCTTGCACCGTGTCGACGAACGCCTGCTAACGACGAATGAATTGATAATTCTGGAGAATGCACAGCGAAACGGAGGTTGTTATCGGTGTAGAAAATACTAAAGGGTGTGCCATTCGTATCGTTCACAACTGTTCGCGATGACATGCGCCGGAACTCCCCTATAAATTCCGGGGAAAAGTTGAGCGCAAGGGTGTGAAATGCACGCATTATCAGCTGTGCCTCCTTCGAACCACGCCGTCGAGTTCATCCGGAAATGGAAGGCTGTCGAGCTGAAGGAGCGTTCGGCCGCGCAGTCGCACTTCATCGACCTCTGTCAGCTTCTGGGCGAAAAGACGCCCACCGACGCCGATCCCAAGGGCGCGTGGTACTGCTTCGAGCGCGGCGCCACCAAGACCAGCGGGGGCGAGGGCTGGGCCGACGTCTGGAAGCGTGAGCATTTCGGCTGGGAGTACAAGGGCAAGCGCAAGGATCTGGATGCGGCCTTCGAGCAGCTCCAGCGCTACGCCCTTGCCCTCGAAAATCCGCCTCTGCTGATCGTGTCCGACATGGACCGGTTCCGCATCCATACGAACTGGACCAACACGGTCAGCCGGCGGATCGACCTGACGCTCGACGATCTGGCGGATCCCCAGGCTCTCCAGACGCTGAAATGGGCATTCGCCCAGCCCGACAAGTTGAAGCCCGGCCTGACCCGCGAGGCGCTGACCCGCGACGCCGCCCGGCGCTTCGCCACGTTGGCCCAGGCGCTAAGGGCGCGCGGCCACGAGCCGATGGCCGTCGCCCAGTTCATCAACCGCCTGATCTTCTGCATGTTCGCCGAGGATTGCGACCTGCTGCCCAACAAGCTGTTCAGCCGCATGCTGGACGTCGCGGTCGGTGAGCCACAGCGTTTTGTAGCCATGACGCGCGAGTTGTTCGCCGCCATGCGGTCGGGCGGTTCGGCCGGGTGGGAGACGGTGCGCTGGTTCAATGGCGGCCTGTTCAAGGATGACCGGGCTATCCCCCTCACCGCTGCCGAGATTGCCGGGCTGGGGGAAGCTGCCCGCCTGGATTGGTCCGGCATCGACCCCAGTGTCTTCGGCACCCTGTTCGAGGGCGGCCTCGATCCCGACAAGCGCAGTCAGCTCGGCGCCCACTACACCGACGCGGACAAGATCCGCATGATCGTCAAGCCGGTGGTCGAGCAGCCCCTGCTACGAGAATGGGAGGTTGAGAAGGAGCGCATCGCCGCCGCCCAGACCCGGGCAGCCAAGGCGGGCTCGCTGTCGGCGCGGAATAAGGCGCACAACGAGGCCGAGCGCATCCTCCGTACCTTCCTGAACCGCCTGCGGCAATTCCGTCTGCTGGATCCCGCCTGCGGCAGCGGAAACTTTCTCTATCTCGGCCTGATCGTCCTCAAGGATTTGGAGCACCGCGTCGGCATCGAGGCCGAGGCGATGGGCCTCCAGCGGGAATTCCCCCAGGTCGGGCCCGAGGCTGTCCTCGGCCTGGAAATCAACCCCTACGCCGCCGAGCTGGCGCGGGTGTCGGTCTGGATCGGAAACATCCAGTGGATGCAGCGCAACGGCTTTGGCATCAACCAGGATCCGATCCTGCGGACCCTGGACAACATCCGCATCCAGGACGCGGTGCTGGCGCCGGACGGCAGCGAGCCGGAATGGCCGGCGGCCGACGTGATCGTCGGCAACCCCCCGTTCCTGGGGGACAAGATGATGCGGGACCGGTTGGGCGACGATTACGTGACCCGCCTGCGCGGACTGTACCAGGGCCGTGTTCCCGGCGGCGCCGATCTGGTGTGCTACTGGTTCGAGAAGGCTCGCGCGTGGTCGCTCGACGACGACGCAAGGGCGGGTGGCACGGAGCGGCGAGCCGGGCTTGTCGCCACCAACTCCATTCGCAACGGCGCAAACCGTGTCGTGCTGGATCGCATCCTTGAACAGGGCGACATCATCGAGGCGTGGTCCGACGAGCCCTGGGTCCTCGATGGCGCGGCCGTGCGTGTGTCTCTGGTGTGCTTCGGAGCAAGGGCACTGGAGGAGCGCCCGGTTCTGGATGGGCACCCGGTGTCCCGTATCCACGCCGATCTGACGGCAGGCATGGCGGACCTGACCCAGGCCAAGCCGCTCGCTGAAAACCTGGGCGTCGCCTTGCAAGGCATCACGAAGGGGGGAGCCTTCGATGTGGACGGCGAACTGGCGCGACACTGGCTCACCCTGCCGCTGAACCCCAACGGACGCCCGAACGCCGACGTCGTCCGCCCGCTCCGCAACGGCGACGACGTGACCGGCCGGATCCGGGACCGCTGGATCGTCGATTTCGGGGACATGCGCGAAGAGGACGCCGCACTCTATGAGGCCCCGTTCCGTCACATCGAGGAGCATGTCCGCCCGGCCCGTCTGCTGGTGAACCGGGAACGGCGGCGGCGCCTGTGGTGGCAGTTCAACGAGTGCGCTCCTGGCCTGCGCGGGGCGATCCGGACGCTGGAGCGCTTCATCGTCACCCCGGAAGTGTCCAAGCACCGTGTCTTCGTCTGGTGCGATCCGGCAACCGTCATCGACAAGAACCTGGTCGTGATCGCGCGGGATGACGATGTGACGTTCGGCATCCTGCACAGCCGCTTTCACGCGGCTTGGGCGCTTCGGCTGGGGACGAGCCTGGAGGATCGGCCAAGATACACGTCGTCGACGACGTTCCGGACCTTTCCGTTTCCCGATGGGCTGACCCCGGATCGTCCGGCATCGGCCTATGAGAACGATCCCCGCGCCCTGGCGATTTCGGCAGCCGCCCGTCGCTTGAACGGGCTGCGCGAGAACTGGCTCAACCCGGCCGATCAGGTGACGCGGGTTGGGGAAATCGTGCCCGGTTTCCCCGATCGCATCATGCCCAAGGACGCCCAGGCGGCGGCAATTCTGAAGAAGCGGACGCTGACCAACCTCTACAACGAACGCCCGGCCTGGTTGGCGAACGCGCATCGTGACCTCGATGCGGCGGTGGCGGCGGCTTACGGCTGGCCGGCGGACCTTTCCGACGACGAGGCGCTCAAGCGACTGCTGGAGCTGAACCGCCAACGCGCGGATGGTGCCTCCGCTGCGGTGCCAGTCCCGGAGGTGGAGTTCGCCTGATCCCACCGCAAAGGCGTAGCCTCCCGTCGGCCCGGTCAGGCGGCGCGGGGGGCGATGCTGCGCTGGATTTCCTCGCCATGGTCGGCGGCGGTGGCGGACAGGTCATGCGCCATCTGAAGGTTCAGCCAGAATTCCGGCGTGGTGCCGAAATAGCGCGCCAGCCGCAAGGCGGTGTCGGCGGTGATGCCGCGCCGTTCGTTGACGATTTCCCCGATGCGGGTCGCCGGCACGCGCAGAGCCAGGGCCAGAGCATGGGCCGAGAGATCGAGCGGGACGAGGAACTCTTCGCGCAGAACCTCGCCGGGGTGGGTCTTGATCCGCATGGCGCCCTCCTTGGCGTCGGCCGGTCAGTGGTAATCGACGATTTCGACCTCGTGCGCGCCGCCATCGCGCCAGACGAAGACGATGCGCCATTGGTCGTTGATCCGAATGCTATGTGTCCGGCGCGGTGGCCAAATTGATGGTTCAATGCAATGATCACAGTTTGATCGTAGGTTATAGGTTTCGCGTCTTCCAGCGTTCGCACAATTGCTTGCTCCAGCAAAATGCTATGTAGTATCCCTACTGGGAAATGGACTTCATGCGTATGTATGCAATGTTAATATTTCTAAGGTGCTGGAGGTGGCTATGGCTGTAAGAGCATTCCTGTCGCATGCAACTAGCGACAAACCGTTTGTAAACAAGGTTGCCGAATTTCTTGGTCGGGCTGCTGTGGTCTTTGATGCGTATGAATTTGTTACGGGAGACGACCTTAAAGAGGCGATACTAAAGGGAATCGAGAAATCAGAAATATTTGTGCTATTTGCAAGCAGAGAAAGCCTTCAAAGGGACTGGGTTAAATTCGAAATAGAAGAGGCTCAGAGAACGCTATTTTCTCAAAATATTGGGCAAGTTCTTGCATTTATTATAGATCCTGAGCTTGAGCTTGACAAGCTGCCAAGTTGGATGAAGGGTTCTTTAATAACTAAACAACAGTCTCCGATGTTGGTTGCTTCGGACATTAGGAGGGCCATCAATGCTAGAATGGCTGAAAATATGCCGCAACATTTTATTGGTAGAAATGCTGAATTTGATCAAGCTCTAGATGTCATAACTTCTTTTACAAATCCTGAAGATAGGCCTCCTCTTGTTGTATTTGGCTTGTCAGGAATTGGCAGAAAATCTCTCGTTGAAGCTGTGGCAAGAGATGGATTGTCTTTAAAGAGGGTGCATCCGGTTCGTCTCAAGGAAGGCGATCAGTTGCCTGAGGTTCTTCTGAAGCTAACCTCTTCACTAACGGGAGATCATGTCGATAACCTTAACGAATTTCTTGATGAAGCTGGGAAAAGACCAAAGTCAGACCTTTTGGCTGAAATAATTGAATGTCTTAGGAAGATATGTAATGGGCGGGCGCTGCCTATTTTCTATGATGAAGGCGCAATTGTCACAGATGAAGGTTCTCTGAAGTCTGACTACGGAGATTTGTATGATTTTGTGAGAAAAGACCCTTCCGTTGATTTGGCTATTGTGAGCAATAGAAGAATTAGCGGAGTCGAGGGGCGTCCGCTTCCCTCAGTTCGCGTCGCAGAGCTTTTGCCGGGCGCAAGGCTCCGATTGGTCAGGTTGCTTGCCAGAGATCGGAAAATTCCCATCAGTTCTGATGAGGCCGAGAATATAGCGGAGTATTCTCGCGGATATCCACCAGCAGTCATATATGCTGTCCAAGAGATGGAAATTTATGGAGCTGCACATGTTGCTGCGAGCAAAGCTGATCTTTCTCGATTTAGCGAAGAAATTTTTCTAAAAAGATTGAAGAATGATAATAAGATAAAGAGGAAAACCCAAGAAATTCTCCAGTTGCTTTCCATGTATAGTCCTCTTCCCTTGCCTGTTATGAGGGAGTATTGTAGTGTTACATCCGAGAAGCTAGCAAATGATATGCAGTACCTCTTAGATTTCGCGCTAGTCGTGCCAGAAGGAGTAAACTACCGGATTTCAGAGCCGGTGAGGCAAGCCGCCTACCGTGCATTTGGAGGTCTTCATCTTGACCACGGAAAAGTGGCTTCGCTTTTAGAAGAGTATCTATCAAATTTCGAAGACGATGATACGCGGCTTGCACTGGGGCAAAACTTGTTTCGCGCATCTGTACTGGCTGGAAAAAGATCAACCTCCCGGTTTTCTGTTTCTCTTGCCAGTGATTTGATCGAAATTGCTATTCAATCTTATCATGATCAAGATTATGACAGATCTATTGATATAGGAGCTCTCGCGCTTCAGGCTAGGCCTGATAGTGTAGATGTTCGGCGTTTTGTGGCTCAAGCGTTAATTAGGAAGGAGAAATATGAAGATGCAAAGAAGCATATCGAAGCCTTAATGGAGCAAGGCCATATAAAGCAGGCATTTTATGTTCGTGGGTTCATGGCTAGAAGAATGAGGAAGCATGACGATGCGATAAAATTCTACGAAAAGAGCCTTGAGTATGGTCGATCAGGAGTTCCGATACATAGAGAGCTTGCCAGCTGCTATTTCGAAGTTGGCGAATTACCAAAAGCCCGCGCTCAGATTAGTATTGCTGAAAATCTTTCGCCGCATAATAAATTTGTTGTAGATCTTCAGTGCCAGATTGCTATGCGTATAGGAGATTTGCCAGCAGCCGCTAAGTCTTTGGCTGTGCTTAGGCGTGTCGATGAGAATGGTTTTTACGAACATAGACGCTCGACTTATGAACAAGCGATGGGCAATCCAGTAGAGGCTTTAAATTATGCTAAAATAGCGGTTTCTGAACGCAGAAAGCCACAGTTCGAGATGCTAGCAAATCTTGCAAACTGCCAGATCGAGATGGATGAACTGGAGGAAGCGGCAAGTACTCTTAGTGAGATTGATAGCAGATTTTCTCAAACACACAGAGATAGCAGGGCTGGGTTGAGATGTAAGCTCGAAATTAAGCGTGGTGATATAATAACAGCAGAAGCTTTGTGGAAAAAAATCCGCACACCTAATACAGGCGTTCACAAAGGCCTGAGAGCGGCATTGTTAAATAAGAAGGCGCAGAAGGCTGTGATAACAGAAAAAGAAAATGAAGAGCTTCAAGATCTTCTTTCATTCTTTAGAGATAATGAGGCATTTAGAGATGCCAAGCTATACGGATCAGAGATAACTAGAACAGACTGATAATTAGATGCGTAGCGGTGTTTTTGATATTTTAATCACCGCTACGCCTAATGCAGTTGACAAACGCATCTCTTGTTTTCCGGTTTCCGGAAAACCAAAAATAGCTTTGACGGCAATGCAGCTGATCTGTGCACACGAAAATCGTTGACGCTCCTTCGTTAACGGAGCGACCCTTCCCCCCGGAGCCTCGAAACCTCCCCATAGGCGGCAAGCCACCCGCGCGTTTTCGCGATGTGGCTCTTTTCATGCCCGGACTCTGTCCGTAGCATGCCCCTTCGCCGGGGGTCGGATAATACAACACCCGCAAGGGGAATAGTCCGGCCTGACCTATGCAGGTTTCGAGCCCCCGGCACCAGGGCTGTCGTCGAAAGCGGCCCTCTTGCCGGCAACGCCGCATAGGAGGGCATCGCCATGGAGACCATGGGCGACAACGGGCAAGTCATGCCCGCGTTATCTCTGTCCGACATCGACACAGCCCCCAACGGTGAGCCGCGCATCGTTGACTTGCGCCTTGCCGAAGCTCTGGGCTTCAAGAAACCCCGCGATATTCGCCCCCTGATCGAGCGCCATATCGACGCCCTGGAGCGGCTTGGCGGAATTTGCCGCACCGTGCGGCAAAATCCCGGAAGGGGTCGCCCCGCCACCGAGTTCTGGCTGACGAAGAAGCAGGCCGTCTATCTCTGCACCAAGGCCGAGACCGAACGCGCCATCACCGTCACCATCCAGATCGTCGAGCTGTTCGACGCCGTGACCGGCGGGGCCGCGCATCCCGCCCTGGCGCCGGTCCTCACCCGCGCCGACCTCGACGCCATCGACCGCCGCGCCCGCCGGATCGGGCAGGAGGAGGAGCAACGGGCGCGCTCCGCCTTGACCGACCGGGCGCTCGACCGTCTGCGCCGGGGCGAGCGGATCGACATCGCCTCGCTGTCCGCCGACCGGCCGGATGAGCCCGCAGCTCTGCCCCCGCCGCCCGCCCGGACGCGCGAGGAGAGCATGGACCTCGCCCTTGCCCATCTGCGCGCCCTGCCGCCCGAGCTGCGGCAGGAGGGCTTCCGCCTGATGCACGCCATCAAGGCCCACAGCGACGCCCTGAAGGCGCTGAAGGCCGCGACCGAGGCGATCAACTCGCCGCTCGACACCATCGCCGAAATCCTGGAACGCGAGGCGATGATTATCCGCCAGACCATCGCCGCCCAGGCAGGCCGGGCCGGGCAGGGGGACCGGGCATGAGGACGATCCTGGTGGTCCAGGGGAAGGGCGGCGGTCCGAAGACCGCCACCGTCCGCAATCTGGCCGTCGCGGCCGCCGTCGCCGGCCGGCGGGTGGGCACGCTCGACACCGACCCGCAAGGCTCGCTGACCCACTGGCACGGCCTGCGCCCGGCCGACGCCGCCCCGATCCTCCACGAACAGCGCCCGCTGGGCGCGGTGACGGAGCGGCCGACTCCGCCCGGCCTCGACCTGCTGGTGATCGACACCCCGACCGCGGTGGAGAACTTCCCCCAGGCGACCGCCCTGCTGTTCGACTGCGCCGATCTGGTGCTGGTGCCTGTCCGCCCCGGCCCGGAGGATCTGGTCAGCATGCAGGCCATGCTGCCCTACCTGCGCGCCCGGCGCCGGCCGATGCGTCTGCTGCTGAGCCAGGTCGTCCCGCGCCTGCGCGAGACCGCCGACGCCCGCGCCATCGTCTCCGCCATGGGGGCGGTGGCGCCGGTGGAGATCCCGCAGCTTCAGGAGGTGCCGCGCAGCTTCATCGCCGGGCTGGGCACCGCGGAGATCCCAGGCACCCGCACCGGCCCGCTGTTCCGCGACCTCTGGCTCCACCTGTCCGCCGCGATGGAGGGCTGACTCCATGTCCCGATCCGGTTCCGGGCCGAAGCACAATCCCAGGCCGCCCGCCCGCCGCAGCCTGGGCGACGCCCGCCTGTCGATGCTGGCCACCCCGCGCCAGCTGACTACGCGGGCCGAGTTCGCCGCCGACATCCGCCGCGAATGGTCGAACGCTCTGGAGGCGACCATCGCCGTCGGCCGCCGCCTGAACGAGGCCAAGGCGGCTCTGCCCCATGGCGAGTACGAGGCGATGGTGGCGGCCGACCTTCCGTTCAGCACGTCGACCGCCCGCAAGCTGCGCGAGATCGCCGCCTTCGTGGACGAGGGGCAGGTGCCGCTGGACTGTCTGCCGGAAGCGATGAGCACCCTCTACGCCATCGCCACCCTGCCGGACGACACCCGCCAGCAGGCTCTGGAGCAGGGCTTGATCCGATCTGATGTCACGCGGTCTGAGGTAGAGGCGCTGAAGGCCCTGTCGGCAACTTTGGCTGAAACGGAACCCAAGAATGTCATGGATTGCTGCGAGAAAGTCCTTACGGCACCAGAGCCTACGTCCGCGGGTGAACCACCCCAAGTTTCCGTGGAGTTGCCTTCTAAGCTGGCGCCTGAACCGCTACCGTCGCTAGAGCGCCGGCTGGGGGAGACGCCTGTCATCAAGGGCGGGGCGGTGGTGAGGAGAGAGCAGTATAAGGGATTTAAGCTGCAATCATCGGCAGTTCCGATAAAGTCGCTCCAGGAATCCCGCTTCGCCATAGCATTAAGGTTGCAGTGGGACATGGATCAGGATGACGCTGGTTCCATCATTGTGGAGATCGACGGGATATATCACATCCTGCTGGTGATGGCGGCGCCCGATCCTGCCGCTGCCGATATCGTCCGTCACGTAATTGATCTGCATAATGCTTCATTGAAACGCTAATTAATTGCTTGGGAAGCAAGCCTCAATTTATCTAAAAATCAGCAAATGCCCATGAAATTTCCAGTTTCTGAATTGGCATACCGAATGTTAAATCATATATTTGTGAGAAATATAGTTTTACATAAAAATGTGATAGAATGTTTCAAATAAATTTTTGGTCATTGCAGGAGGTTTATGAATAAATCGCAAGCATTAATTATCTTTATAGACACATTATGGCGATATAGTGTGAGCTATGTCTATTTTCTTGTTAATTATTGAAATTTTACTTGTAAAATTTTTTTGGAAAAGTTCTATATATTCTTGTCCTATATTTTTTTCGGCCCAAGATATTGCGCGAATACAGGTAATATCGTACCATTCGGAATCTGAAGTGCCGTTTAGGTTCATTCTTTCTTTATATTCTTCTATCTCTCCACTCATTCTGCCGAGAAAGATATACAGATATTTTGGATAAAGCAAAAAAGACAATTTATCAGGAAGGCAAAGCTTAGATACGCTCTCCCCGTAAATAAGAGCCATAGATCTGCTGTGAAACTTGACCAAGTCTCCAAACTCTTTACCGAATAAGATATTTGCTATCTTTCCACCAAGCTCAGGGTGCCGTTCTCCGTCTTCGCCATCCATTGTTTTGCAGAAAATATACCCAATATCGTGCAATATAATGCAGATCGTTTCTCGAATGTTTGGGTTCTTTCCGTAAATGAGCTTCCATGATATCCAAACCAAAAGTGGATGTAGTATGAAATGATGAACTCCGAAAAGAATGCTTTTTGTCCCGACTCTCATTTTTGCCTCCTTGCACACTGCCGTGATTAAAGCAATTCTACTTTATATGCCTAAAACTCCTCGAAGACTGTTTAAGGAAATGCCTGAAAAGTATCTTCATCCCTTCTACAAATGGCTTTTGGTCTAGTTTCCTGAAGAAAACAGAATATCGGTAGTATGCGCTTTTATACTGCGATCTTCTATCGTCGTGCTTTAGATCTGGAACAAATGATTCCGCTTCCTCCATAAGTGTTTGTAAAATGGCTTCACCAATATCAGAGCTACTGTAATATATAGAGCCTTCTTTTCCATTAACTGGCTTATTCTTGAAATGAGTTTCTAAGCATTTCAATGATTTAGAGCATATGTCAGAAATAGCATCACCTCCTAGCTTATCGTTAGCTTTTTTTATACTCATAAACATTTTTGACCTGTTGAAAGGTTCAATTCTTCCATCTCGTCTTATAATAACAATTCCTATATCTTTCTTGATTCGTTCTTCAGTATACCAAGAATGGTCATTTGTGCACGTATATCTCCGATATCTACCGTACCTTGGATATTCCTTTACTATAGAAAGTTCATCATCAGTGTTATTAGAAAACGAAGAAGGATCTTTGGCAGTCACCTCTTTTACAATACCTGCTTGTCCGCATTCAGGGCAATGCGGGTTGTTATCTCTTCGACTGCTATTTTTTCTATCTGAGTTCTGATTTTTGTCAATATGCTTCGCGCTCATAACTCATCGCTCCTTAGCGTCCACAATAGCATTGACGCTCAATTCTTTGTTTTTCTCAATATCGGAAGCCGTTTCGAAGACAATTCCGCAAGTTAGACATTTATGAAATGAGAAGCCTTCAGAGTTCTTGAAATGGAATGGAACAAAGTCACAGGTTTTTCTGTGATCCGGACAATGTTCAAACATAGATTTCTCCATGATTAAGAGGATGACAGTGAAGTCTATCCCCGGTTCTTAGCAATAATGACGATAGCACAAGCAAGTAGGCAGACAGCAACCAAAGCCAAGCTTATGACAAAGGAGCCAGAGACCCCGTCTTTGGCGAGGCTGATCACGCCTTGTATAGACTCCTGCATTAGTTCCTCCATGCCTAGAGCGCCATCACAAGGTATGCTCGGCTTTGCTAAAGATCAACCTTGGATTCTCATAGAGATCATGGCGTACTCGTCATCGTGGCGGTGTTCCTATGGATCTTCTCACTTCTAACCACTAGAAGGCAGCCACAGCAATGCGAATGAGAGCAGCAGAACCTATGAACCTAAACTTGGCGAAGCCATGGCTTGGGCGGTGAATTTTTTTTTCCTTAGCTCTTGGACGAGCTACGTAGGGAACGGCAGATGGTTTCCCATGATACCTGTCAAGTGGCATTAGTCCGCCGAGCCACGAGTCTTTTAGAGTGCTTATCAAAAACCTAGCTGGGTGCGCGGAAACCCTTGATTTTCCTCATACCCTGACTGGTTCTGATCCGCACTCTGAAAGAAGGTCAGGCCTGCGCCACCGGTACTTCGCCCAGCTTCGTGGTATAGCTGGGCGAACGTTGTTCCTGACGCATCTGCCAAGAGCGGCCGATGGTGGCCGCCGGCACCAGGGTGTTCCGTCCCATCCTGGTGTTGATCGCATCGAGCGCGGCCATCAGCTTCGCGCCGCGCTGCCGATCGGCGACTTGGAGCAGGTCCGGCTGCACCTTTCCCTCCGGGATAAGGCCGGTCAGGATCACGCCGGCCTTGCTCATGTCGTAGCCGTCACGCCAGATCCGGCGGGCGCCGGCGGTTGCCGCAGCGATCAGCTGGAAGGTATCGCTGCTTGCCGGCTGCACCTCCACAGTCACCGCGTTGCTGTAGCTTGGACCGGGGCGGAATGGCGAGGTGTGGCAGAACACCTGGACGGCTTCGGTCGCGAGCTTTTCCGCGCGGAGCTTCTCCGCCGCCCTGGTGGCGTAGGTGGCCACCGCCTCGCGCATCTCATCCCACACCGTCACCGGCTGGCCGAACGAGCGCGTGACCGCGATTGTCCTGCGCGGGCTGGGCGCCAGATCGAGCGGCATGCAGGCGATGCCGCGCAGCTCGTAGACGAGCCTTTCGCCGGTCACCGTCAGCACCTGACGGGCGAGCCGCGGGTCGAGGTCGCGCAAGTCGGCCGCGGTATGCACGGACAGCCGCTCCAGCTTCTCGGCCGATCGCCGGCCGATGCCCCAAACTTCGGCGATTGGCACCCGCGCGAGGATCGCGTCCCGAACGTCCGGGTTGGTCAGGTCGCAGACGCCGCTATCATCTCGCAAGGCTTTCTTGGCTGCGAAGTTCGCCAGCTTCGCCAGCGTCTTGGAAGGGGCGATCCCGACACAGGTCGGAATGCCGGTCCAGCGCCGCACCGTCCGGCGGATATCGGCGGCATAGGCGGGCAGGGAGCCTGTCATTCCGGTCAGATCGAGGAACGACTCGTCGATCGAATAGACCTCCAGAGCCGGAGCAAAGCCCCGCAGGCAATCGGTCACGCGGGCGCTGAGATCCCCGTAGAGGGCATAGTTGCTGGATAGGACCCGGACATTGTGGCGGCGGACGAGGTCACGCACCTCGAACAGGGGTTGGCCCATGGTGACGCCCAGCGCCTTCAACTCGGCCGACCGGGCGACGAAGCAGCCGTCGTTGTTCGACAGCACGCCGACCGGCACCCCCTCCAGCTGCGGGTTGAAGACCCGTTCGCAGCTCACATAGAAATTGTTGCAGTCCACCAGGGCGAAGGTGTTGGCCATCGTCAGCCCCGGTGGATCCGGATGGTCGCGCTGACGACGCCCCAGACCTCGAAGTCGCGGCGATCGGTGACGTCGATCACCTGATACGCACGATCGTCCGACTCCGGTGCGAGGTAATAGCGACCGCGGCGGACCAGCAGGCGCTTGCACACCAGCTCACCATCCAGCACGGCAACCACAACGTCGTCATGCCGCGCCGTCAGGCTTCGGTCGACGATTGCCAAGTCCCCATCGTGGATGCCGGCGCGCGTCATGCTGTGGCCCGAGATGCGCAGGGTGAAGGTAGCGCTGGGGTGCGGTACCAGCACCTCCGCAAGGTCGATGCGGCCTTCGACATAGTCGGCGGCCGGGCTGGGGAAGCCTGCCGAGATCACGGCATCGTATGAGGCAATTGGGCACGAACGCATGTAGACCAATTGCGGCTCGCACATGGCTTCCTCCTTGTTACTGACACTGGCCGTCAGGATGGCGCTGCATAGGAACTTTTCAAGAACATTGATCGGTTGACAGCGGTTCCGCGAGACCGGGATGGGGAAAAGCAACAAAAAACCCTGTCCGCGCAATTTGTCGCAAGGAATTGGTAATCCTTTTGGGCAAACAATCCTAACGACCCTGGCGGATGTGTGCCGCCGGGTGGTCGCCGGAGGTCGCCCCATGCCTGCCAATGATTCCAAGCTGATGCCCGTATTCCTCGCCTATGAAGCGCTGGGCAGCGGCGATGCCGACCACATCGAGGCTTTGCGTGGCAACCTGGAGGAGGTCCTGGTCAAGGGCGACATCCTGACGCCACAAGACCTCTTCGCCAAAGCGCGTTACCTGCAACACACCGGCCGCATCGATCCGGGGCAGATCTCCATGGAGGCCCTGGATACCCTGGTGGTGGGCATCGGCATGCTGTTTCCTGGCGCGCTGTGCCAGCCGGTGGCCGTGCCGGCTGCAGCCTGATCGGGGGCATCGTGGCCTTAGCCTTTGCCCACTGCGACACTCGCCGGCGCCTCGACCTTGAAAGCCTGGTGACCTGGGCGTTGCGCGACCAGCAGGCCGACCGTGTCCAGTCCGGCCTCTTCGACATCGAGGCCGCGGCGAACGATCATGGATGGGAACCGCAGGGAGTGAGCGGCGACGGCGTGGCCGAACTGCTGCGCCGTCATGAGACCGGCGACCGGGTGGACGGCGGCGGACCGGTGCGCGGCATCGCCGTGACGGTTCATCCCGATGCCGAGGCGGTCGCCAACGCGGTGGGGTGGCTCGACCCGTGGTAGCGGCGCCTCGTCCGCTTCCATGGGCGATCGGGCACCCGGCCGGACTGGCTGCCGCTGGTACCGCCCATGGTGGCGGTGAAGCGGCCGAGCGAGGCGCGCGGCCGCTACCGGCATGTCATGGCCGAGCGGTGGGAGTTCGTGCCGACCCGCTCGGAACTGGCCAAGCGCTATGTGCTGCGCGGACAGTCGCTCTTCGACGCCCGCGGGCAGCGACGGATCGTCGAGGACGAGCGGGGTTTCCATTTCCGCAGCTTCGGCGATGGGCGCCGGCAGGTGCAGGTGAAGTGGTGCCCGCTGGAGCCTGCCCACAGCGATGCGGACATCGTCGAGGCCAACACTGATTATGCCGGCTGGCACGCCGGCATGACGGCGCTGCTGGAGCGGATCGGCGGCTGGGGCCTGCGCGATCATGTGCTCACCGGCTTCACCGCGCCGGCAACGCCATGGGAATATAGTCCTTGACGGAAGGTCAATTCCTTGACAGGGTGAGCGGGACGAATTGCGTGTAAAGGAAGGCCCGCCCGGCAGATGCCGCGGCGGGCCTTCCGCTGTCCGGGGGCTGGCCATGCGGACCGAATGGGACGGCGTGCTGTGCCTTCAGCTCGGCCCGGTGGATCGTCATTTCGCCGTGCGCATCACCTACCAGGGCGGACCCTTCCGCGCCGACATCAAGGCCATCGAGATCCAGACCGCGCAGGGCTGGATCCGGGCGCCCTGGCTGATCGATCTGGTGGAGGACTGCGCGCCTCTCTTCGACATGCTGCGCGATCATGCCGTCGGCCGGGTGGCCGATGCACAGGCGGTCGCGCGGCTTTCCTGACAGGACAGCAGGATGGACGAGCTGATCCGCGAGGCGGTCGCCGCCGGCGCCGGCCTCACCCGTGACAGCGACCCGGTGGCAGTGTACCCGTCGGACGGCGCGGTCGAGTTCTTCGGCCAGCAGGTCGCGGCGATGCTGCGCGAGCTGCCGGAGGACATGACCGTGGCCGAGCTGCGCGACGCCATCGACGGATGAGCCTTCCCGTCCTTCCGGGCGATCCGGCCGGACAGGACGTCAGCGACGCCCGCCACGCCCCGGCGCTGCGGCTGGACCGCATCCAGGAGCACCTGCTGGACGCCTTCTATGCCGGGCGCTCGGCCAACACGGTGCGGGCCTACCGGCGGGATCATGAGGATTTCCGGACCTTCGTGGCCCGGCAGGATGGGCTGGCCGCCTTCGCCGCCACCGCCGAGCAGGCGGTGCGGATGCTGCTGGCGGTGGAGCATGGGCAGGCCAACGCCCTGGCGCTGGGCTACCGCACCGACATGGTGCGGCGGCAACTCCAGCCCGCCACCGTCAACCGCCGGCTGGCGGCGTTGCGGTCGGTGGTCAAGCTGGGCAACACGCTCGGCCTGGTCAACTGGACGCTGGACGCGGAGAACGTCGACTCCGTGACCTACCGCGACACGCGGGGGCCGGGGCGGGACGGCGTACGGGCGATGGTGGCTCAGGCCCGGGAGCGCACCGACGCCAAGGGCCTGCGCGACACCGCCATCGTCCGGCTGCTGCACGACGTCGCCCTGCGCCGCGGTGAGGTGGTGTCGCTGGACCTGGAGCATTACGACAGCCGGCGCGGCACCGTCGCGGTGCTGGGCAAGGGGCGGACTCAGCGCGAACGGATCACCCTGCCGGCCGCCACCAGGACGGCGCTCGATGCGTGGATCGTGGTGCGGGGGAAAGAGCCCGGACCGCTGTTCCATCGCCTCGATGCCGCCGGCCGGGGCACAGGGCGCCTGACCGGCGCCGCCGTCTATGACGTGGTGCGCGGGCTGGGCGCCGGAGTGGGCATCGCCACCCGGCCGCACGGGCTGCGGCACTCGGCCATCACCGCGGCGCTGGACGCCAGCAACGGCAACATCCGGGCGGTTCAGCGCTTCAGCCGGCACCGAAACGTCCAGACCTTGCAGATCTACGACGACAACCGCGCCGATCTGGCTGGCCAGATGGCGGCGCTCATTGCGGAGGATTGACATGGGCGAGACTGTCGCCGCTCCGGTGCGCAGGGTGCGCACCCAGGACCAGGCCGCGGCCGTTGTCGGCCGGATCGGCGCCGCGCAGGTGCAGCTGGGCCGGCTGAAAGCCTCGCTGGACGTGGCCGTCGCCCAGGCCAACCTCGCCTTTGAGACAGCGGCGGCGCCGCTGCGCACGGCAATCGCCGCCGACACCGAGCTGCTGCGCGGCTATTTCGACGCCAACCGCTCCACCCTGCTGACCGGCGGCAAGAAGTCGGTGGCGCTGTCCACCGGCATGATCGGCGTGAAGAAAACGGCGTCCAAGCTGGTGGTGGCCGATGTCGACGCGCTGCTGAAGCGGCTGGAGGAAGACCGCAAGCTGCGGCGCTTCATCCGCACCAAGAGCGAGGTCGACCGGGCCGCACTGCTGGCGGAGCCGAAGGTGGCGGTGACCATCGACGGTGTGTCCATCGAGGGCGGGGACGACGCCTTCTTCGTCAAGCCGCTGATGGTCGGAACGACCTGAAACCGAGCTTGCGAAAATCAGCATTATCGCAAGCTGGCCCCTGAAAAACGGCTGAAATCCATGGGTTTCGCAATGACCTCCCATTCCGTGACGATCGGCGCCGCGACGCTGATGCTGGGCGACTGCATCGACCGGATGCGGGAGCTTCCCGACAGCTCGGTCAGCCTGGTGCTGACCGACGTTCCTTATTCCAGCGGGGCCACCCGCGAGGCCGGCCGCACCGCCTACGGCAAGACCATGACGCGGTCGACCAAGGGCGGCGGTGCCCGTTGGTTCGGCTCCGACAGCCTGAGCACGCGTGGCTTCCTCCACCTGCTGCGCGCCTGCGCCATGGAGTGGCAGCGGGTGCTGAAGCCGGGCGGCCATGTGCTGGCTTTCATCGACTGGCGCATGGGCGATCATCTGGCCGATGCCATCGATGGAGGCGAGGCCGCGCTGTTTCTGTCCGGCCATGCGGCCGACGCCATGGAAAGCGCCGACCTGAAGCGGGTGGGGCTGCTGGTGTGGGACAAGACCTATTTCGGCATGGGGACGCACTTCCGTCACCAGCACGAGCTGATCCACCACTTCACCAAGGGCAAGGGCAGCGAGCCGCTGCGCCGCAACGTTGCCAACGTGCTGCGCCATGCGCCGGTGCGGTTCGGCACCCACCCGACGGAGAAGCCGGTCGGGCTGCTGGCCGAGCTGATCGGCACCGTCTGCCCGCAGGGCGAGACGGTGCTGGACCCGTTCTTCGGCAGCGCGTCGGCCGGCCATGCCGCCCTGACCACGGGCCGGCGCTTCATCGGCATCGAGCGCGACCGGCGCTATTTCGAGGCCGGTTGGCAGAGGCTGGCCAACCTGACCGAGGAGCTGGCGGCATGACCATGCACATTGAGGACGTGATGCACGGCCTCACCGCCCGCACCGCCACCGACGGCGTCATCGTCACGATCGGCGGCACCATGGGCTGGTGGCTCGACGCCCTGCATGGGCCGGCGCAGGAGCTGGCCTTCTGGGGCACGGTGGCACTGGTGGTCGGGCGCCTGGTGCTGCTGGCGCTCGACGTCCGGGACCGCCTCCGGCCGCGCCGCAGCCCGCCCAAAGTGTTCACGCGTGAACACTTTGACGGGGACCGCACCACCAAGCCGTAGGGCGGTTTCAGCCACTCCAAACTGTTCACGCGTGAACACTTTGCCCGCAGACCGAGGGCAGGAACACCATGGCCGATGCACGGATCCGGGCCTCTGCCGACCAGGTGAAGGCGGCCATTCGCCGGTATGGCGACCAGCTCACCCGCTACGCGCTGCCGATGGCGCTGACCAGGACGGCGCAGGACGCCAAGCTGGCGGTTCAGCGGGCGCTGCCGGAGACCTTCGACCGGCCGACGCCCTACACGATCAAGTCCACCTTCGTCCGGCCCGCCACCAAGGCGGACCCGGTGGCGTGGGTGGGCTTTAAGGACGATGCCGGCAAGGGCACGCCGGCGGCGCGCTACCTGCTGCCGAATGTCGAGGGCGGGCCGCGGCGGGACAAGCGGATGGAGCGCCAGCTGCGGGCCGCTGGCCTGCTGCCGGCCGGCATGTTCGCCGTCCCCGGCGAGGAAGCCCGGCTGGACGCCTACGGCAACATGCGGCGGTCGGAGGTGGTGCGCATCCTGTCGCAGACCCAGGCCTTCGGGGAACAGGGATACACGGCCAACCGGAGCGACAGCGCGCGCAGCCGGAAGAAGCGGCGGCGCAACGGCTACTTTGCCGCTCTGCCGGGCAACGCCGGCGGGCTGCCGCCCGGCATCTACCAGCGCGACGGCGCCGACGCCCGGCCGGTGGTGATCTTCGTCCGGGCACCGAGCTACCGCCCGCGCTTCCGCTTCCACGACATCGTCGAGCGGGTGGTGCGGGCCAACATCGGCAGGCGGCTGGAGGAGGCGGTGCGGACGGTCAACGCCCGCTTCGCCGCCCGACGGTGACGGGTCCTTCCGGGGGGTACCACCCACAAGGGTAATTCGGGCCGTACCGGTCCACCCTCTGAGAAAATTTTGAATCGAGGTTTTTGTTTATGTCCAAACCGGGCCAACGGGTGAACCGGGCGGAGCTGGCCGACGTGTTCGGCGTCAGCCTTCCCACCGTCGACGCGTGGGTGCGCGACGGCTGCCCCTTCGCGGAGAAGGGGGCCAAGGGCCGGGAATGGGCGTTCGAGACGGCCGACGTTCACCGCTGGCTGGTGGACCGCGCCGTGGCCGATGTCGCCGCCGGCTACGAGGGCGAGATCGGCGTCATCACCGCAGACGAGGCCAAGCGCCGCAAGGCGGTGGCCGATGCGGTGGTGGCCGAGATCAAGGCCGACGAGGCGCTGAACGAGGTGGTGAACCGCCATGAGGCCGCGGCCGACATGGCCGGCTTCTGCATCGGCCTGCGCACCGGCCTCTCCAACGCGGTGGCCAAGATCGCCGGACGCGCCGCGGCGATGACCGGGGCGCCGGAGATCCAGGCCATGGCGGAGAAGGAAATCAACCAGGCCTTCGATGCCGCCCGCGACGAGTTGGTCAAGAGCTGGGGCGATGAGCCGGGGGCTTGAGGCGGCGGCGCGGGTCAGCGCCCACCGTCACGGCGACTACCGGACCGGGCGGGGCGAGCTGCGCCGGGCGCTGCTGGCCCTGTTCGAGGGCAGCCTGAAGTTTCAGGAACGCATGAGCGGCTCCGTCTGGGCGGAACGCTTCGGCTGGATCCCGAAGGGCACCGGGGCCGAGCACGGCAAGGTGACGCTCTACGGCTACCAGCGCGGGCTGGTGGACCTGATGTGCGATCCGGCGGTGCCGCTGCTGACGGTGCTGAAGGCGGCGCGCGTCGGCTACACCCGCTGCGCCACGCTGGCGGTGGGCTACCACCTGCACCAGGACCCGACGCTGTGCGCCATCGCCCAGCCGACGATCCCGGACGCGGACGATTTCGGCAGCGGGGAAATCGCGCCGATGCTGCGCGACACCCCGGTGCTGAAGCCGCTGATGCGGCAGGTGAAGAAGGGGGAGAAGCAGGACAACGCCGCCTTCTACCAGCTGAGCAACGGCGCCAGCGTGCGCGTGGTGGGCGCCGCGTCGGACGACGCCTTCCGCCGCTACTCGGCCCGCTTCCTGTTCGCCGACGAAATCGACGGCGACGGCTGGACGCCAGGGGCCAAGACCCAGGGCGACAAGCTGAAGCTGTTCTGGACCCGCGGTGAAACCTTCTGGAACCGCAAGCAGGTCAGAGGGTCCACGCCGCTGCTGTTCGAAACGAGCCGGGTGTGGAAGCTGTGGCTGGCGTCGGACCAGCGGCGCTACTTCGTGCCGTGCCCGCAATGCTCGGATGCCGCCAGCCAGCTCGACGGCTGGCAGTATCTGGACTGGGGCGGGCCGGACGTGCCGCACGGGCTGAAATGGAGCCTGGACGCCGAGGGCACCCTGGACAAGGTGTGGTACGTCGGCACCTGCGGCTGCATCATCGAAGAGCGGCACAAGGCGTGGATGGACGCCAACGGCGAGTGGCGTCCGACCGCCAAGGCCAAGGTGCCCGGCCATGTCGGCATGCACCTGTGGACGGGCATGTCGCTCAACCCCAACGCCGCCTGGCCGGTGATCGTCCAGGAATGGCTGGAGGCCCAGGCCGACCCGGCGACGCTGGTGCAGCCCTTCATGAACCTGCGGCTGGGCCGTCCCTACCGGGCGATCTACGGGCAGGAGGTCAAGAGCAGCAGCTTCATCGACCGCATGGAGCCGTACCCGGCCGAGGTGCCGGCGGGTGTCGAGTTCATCACCGTCGGGGTGGACGTCCAGTCCGGCAAGGTCAACCCGCGCCTGGAGGCCTCCGTCTATGGCTGGGGCCGCGGGTTGGAGGTCTGGCTGATCGGCCATTTCGTCCTGCCGGGCGATCCGGCCAAGGGCGAGGTGTGGGCGGCGCTGGACGAGGGCGTGCTGCTGCGCCGGTACCGCAAGCCGGACGGCACCACGCTGGACGTGCGCGCCACCTGCATCGACAGCGGCGGCCACCACACGCAGGAGGTCTATGCCTTCGCCAACAAGCGCCGCTCCCGGCGGGTGTGGGCGATCAAGGGCCGCTCGGAAAGCCGGGGCCAGCGGGGCAAGGTGTGGCCGCGGAAACCGTCCAGCAAGCTGGGCCATGTCTGGTACATGATCGGCGGCAACGCCGCGCGTGACTGGGCCTATGGCAGCCTGGCGGTGGACAAGCCCGGGCCGCGCCATGTGCATTTCCCGCAGGCGCCGCTCGATGGCGCCCGCGAGCTGGACGACGAGTTCTTCGCCCAGTTGACCCGCGAGAAGCTGATCGTTCCGCGCGGCCAGCAATACACGGTGTGGCAGAAGCCGTCGGAAGCCCATGAGGCCGGGGTGTGCTTCGTCTACGCCTACGCCGCGGTGTGCGGCCTGCAGGCCCTGTCCGGCAAATATGTGAAGCTGGGCGAGGCCGACGTGGAGTCAGCACCCGAGGCCGCCGGCGACGATGCCGGTACCGCCAGCGGGGAGCCGACTCCAGCCGACGCGATCGCCGCGGCGGTGGCCCGGGCCCGCCGGCTGAGCCAGCCGGCCGCTGCAGTCCAACCGATGGCGCCGCCGCCGGCTTCGACCGACAAAGGGGAACTCTACCTATGACCGACGTCACCACCCTGGAGGCGTGGCTCGCCGACGCGCGGGCCGCGCACCATGCCCTGCGGCTCGGCCGGCAGACGGTCAGCGTGCGCTTCGGCGACCGCGTGGTCGAATACGCCCCGGCCAACGCCACCCAGCTGGCCAGCTACATCGCCTCGCTGGAGCGCCAGATCGCCGCGGCCAAGGGCCGGCGCGGTCCGGCGGTGTCGCCCTATGTCCGGATGATCGGCTGATGGCCACCGCCCCCGTCATCCTCGACCGGCACGGCCGGCCGATCACCCAGGCCGAGATCCGGCGGGCCCGGGCGCAGGCGGCCATGGGCGCCTTTCTCGCCGGATCGGGCAATGCGCCCGAGCTGCGCGACTGGACGCCGGCGGCGGGCTCGCCCGATGCCGACTTGGACGGCGACCGCCAGACCATCGTCGCCCGCGCCCGCGACCTGGAGCGCAACGACGCCCTGGTCTCCGGTGCGGTCCAGTCGCTGAAGGACAGCGCCATCGGCTTCGGGCTCGATTTCCAGTCGATGCCGGACTACCGGGCGCTGGGCATCACCCGCGACCAGGCGCAGGACGCCGCCCGGCGGATCGAATCCATCTGGCACGAGTGGAGCGAGGACCGCGACGCCTGCGACGTCACCGGCCAGCTGCCCTTCGGCGCGATGCTGCGCCAGTCGGTGCAGTCCGACCTCGTCGCCGGCGAAAGCCTGCAGCTGGCGCTGTGGCTGCCGGAGCGGCAGCGCCGGCTGGGCAGCCGCTTCGCCACCGTCATGCAGACGGTGGAGGCGGACCGCCTGTCCAACCCGCAGGACCGCATCGGCGATCCGCGCCTGCGCGACGGTGTCGAGATCGACGACTATGGCGCGCCCATCGCCTACCATGTCCGCAGCAGCCACCCGGGCGACCTGTTCATGCCCTGGGCGATGGCGGCGGCCGAGTGGCAGCGGGTGCCGTTGCGCGGGCCGGGCGGGCGGCGGGTGGTGATCCACTCCTTCGACCAGAAGCGCCCGGGCCAGCACCGCGGCGTGTCGGTCTTCGCGCCGGTGATGACCGAGCTGAAGCAGCGCGCCCGGTTCCAGCGGGCCGAGCTGCAGGCGGCGGTGGTCAACGCGGTGATCGCCGCGGTGCTGGAAAGCCCGGCCGACGGCCAGACGCTGCTCGACCTGTTCGGTGACGCCAACAGCTACATGGACATGCGCAACGCCCAGCCGTCGGTGCAACTCGGCATCGGCCCGGGCGGCGCCATCCCGCGGCTGCTGCCGGGCGAGACGCTGAAGGGCTACTCGTCCAACCGCCCGAGCGCCGGCATGGACGGGTTTGTCACCACGGTCAGCCGGCTGATCGCCACCGGCATCGGCATGACCTACGAGACCTTCATGCGCGACTTCTCCAAGACCAACTACTCCAGCGCCCGCGCGTCGCTGCTGGAGGGCTGGCGCTTCGTGCTGTTCCTGCGCATGCACAAGACCCTGACCTGGTGCCGGCCGACGCTCGACCTGGTGCTGGAGGAGGCGGTGTGGCGCGGCTACCTGGATCTGCCGGGCTTTTCGGAAAGCCGGGCCCGGCGGCAGGCGTGGCTGCGCGGGGTGTGGCGCGGGCCGGCGCGCGGCTGGGTGGACCCGGTCAAGGAAATCACCGCCGCGGCGATGCGGGTGCGGCTGGGCATCTCCACCCTGCGCGACGAGGCCCTGGACCAGGGCCGCGACCTCGACGACCTGCTGGACCAGATCGCGCTGGAGCAGGAGGCGCTGAAGACGCGCGGGCTGACCCTGCCCGAGGTCAACTTCATGCCCAGCCCTGACCAGCCCGAGCCGGAAGCGGCCGGCGCCTGACGGAGTCCCCCTGACATGCTGAAGACGATGCAGCCCGTGCTGGTAGCCCCAGCGTGGGCCGAGACGGCGGCTGCGCGCATGGTGCAGCTGACCCAGGCAAACCACGTCGGCGGGGAGCTGCCGGCCGGCTGCTACCGGCTGGGCGAGGTCAACGGCACGCGCCGGCCCTATGAGATCGACCAGGGCGTGGCGGTGGTGTCGGTCGCCGGGCTGTTGCTGCCCAAGCTGGGCTACATCGGCGCCGGCTGGGCCACCGGCTACGACGGGCTGCGCTTCCAGCTGGCGCATGCCTTCGCCGATCCGGACGTCCGCGCCGTCTGCCTGGACATCGACAGCGGCGGCGGCATCGCCCAGGGCTGTTTCGATCTGGTGGACTGGATCGTCGCCACAAAGACGGCGACGGGCAAGCCGGTGGCGGCCATCTGCAGCGAAGAGGCCTATTCCGCCGCCTACGCCATCGCCTGCGCCGCCGACAGCATCGCGGTGCCGCGCACCGGTGGCGTGGGGTCGATCGGCGTCTGGCTGATGCATTGGGACTATTCCCGCATGCTGGAGGAGGCCGGGCTGAAGCCGACCATCGTCCAGTCCGGCGCCCACAAGACCGACGGTCACCCCTATGCCGCGCTGCCCGAGGCGGTGCGCGCCGACTGGCAGGGACAGGTCGACGCGCTGCGCCAGCTCTTCGCCGAAACCGTCGCCCGCGCCCGCGGGCTGGACGTGGCGGCGGTCCTTGCCACAGAGGCCCGCTGCTTTGAGGGGCCGGTCGGCACCGCTGAGGCCGTGCGCCTTGGGCTGGCCGATGCGGTCCTGCCACCCGACCAGGCCTTTTCGGCTCTGGTGGATCATGTGAGGGACACCCAGTGAAGACGTTCAGCTTCGCTCACCTGAACCCCTTCGGCCGCTCCAAGGCTGCGGACGGGGAGACCCAGGCGGGCACCGACACCACCAAGGCCGGCACCGGCGACGATGCCAACCAGAAGGACGAGGGCAAGGACAAGCCGAAGGACGGCGAGGAAAAGGACGGGCCCGGCAATGGCGACGGGGGCGACAAGACCGCCGGCGGCCAGCAGGCCGTTGCCCCAAATGAGCGGGAGCGGGGCGCCGCGATCTTCGCCGCGTCGGCCGCTGCCGGCCGCGTCCAACTCGCCGCCCACCTAGCCTTCAACACCGACCTGACGGTCGAGCAGGCCTGTGCCGTGTTGGAGGCGGCGCCGATCGGCGCCGCCGCGCCCGATGCTTCTGTCTCCACCGGCAACCCGCTGGCGCTCGCCGCCATGGATGCCCACCCCAACCCGACCGTCGGCGCCTCCAGCGATGCCGGCAGCCTGAGCGACGACCAGAAGGCCGCCGCCGCGGTGCTGGCCAGCATGGCCGCCGTCGGGCTCATTCCGAAGAAGGACGGCACCCGATGACCTCCGCCAGCTTCTCCTCCCTGACCAGTCAGCCGCTGCCGTCCCTGATCGCCGGCGAGTTCCCGCGCATCACCCGGCTGGTGACCGTCGCCAGCGGCGCCGGTGTGCTCAAAGCCGGCGCCGTGCTCGGCCGCATCGCGGCCAGCAAAAAGTTCACCCTGTCGGCTGCTGCCGCCAATGACGGCTCCGAAGCGGTGCGCGCCATCCTGGCCGAGCCGGTGGACGCCAGCCTGTCCGACGTGATCGCCGTCGTCTACCTGACCGGCGAGTTCAACGCGGGCGAGCTGACCTTCGGCGCCGGCCACTCCGCCGCGTCGGCGGCCGACGCGCTGCGCGACCTGTCGATCTTCCTCTGAGGACACCCACCCATGGACATCTATTCGACCCTTGCCATGCTGGGGGTGCTGCAGTCGCTGCGCGCCAAGGCCCCCCGCTTCCTGCTGAACATGTTCTTCCCGCTGGCCAGCTTCAGCGACGACGAAAAGATCGTCTTCGACGTCGAGGTCGATGACATCGAGATCGCCCCCTTCGTCTCGCCACTCGCCGCCGGCCGCGTCGGGTCGGACACCGGCTATGAGACCCGGATGTTCGCCCCGGCCTATGTGAAGCCGCTGCACGACATCAAGCCGGGCGAGCCGCTGCGCCGGCTGGCCGGCGAGCCGCTGACCGGCACCCTCTCGGCCGGCGCCCGCGAACAGGCCATCCTGGGCAGCAAGCTTCAGCGCCAGCTGAACCAGATCCTGCGTCGCAAGGAGGTGATGGCGGCCGAGGTCCTGCGCACCGGCAAGTGCGTGGTGAAGGGCGACGATTACCCGCAGGTCCTGGTGGACTTCCAGCGCGACGGCGATCTGTCGCTGGTGCTGTCTGCCGACGCCCGCTGGGGCGAGGCTGGGGTGTCCCCCTATGCCGACGTGTCGGAATGGATCGACCTGGTGGGGCGCAAGTCCGGCGCCGCGGTCAATGTTGTGGTGATGGACGCCAAGGCCTGGGCGCTGTTCGAGGCCGACCCCAAGCTGGAGAAGGTGCTCGACCGCACGCTGGGGCAGGCCGCCATCGTCCAGATGGGCTTCCAGCCCGGAGTGCCCGGCACCCCGGTGTTCAAGGGCCGGATCGGGATGGTGGAGTTCTACACCTACAACGACACCTATAAGGACGCTGGCGCCACCAAGGAGCTGCTGCCGGACTACACGGTGCTGCTGGGCGCCACCGGCGCCATGGAGGGCATCCAGGCCCATGGCGCCATCCTCGACCCGCGCGCCGGCTACCAGGCCCTGGAGGTCTTCCCCAAGAGCTGGATCGAAGAGAACCCGGGCCGGCGCATGCTGCTGAGCCAGTCGGCGCCGCTGGTCTACCCGCGGCGTCCCAACGCCTGCATGTGCGCGACGGTGAGGTGAGCCATGGCCAAGCTGCGCCTGCTGGCCACTGTGAAGGTGGCCAAGGAGACCACGCTGCGGCCGGGGGCCGTCATCGAAGTCAAGGACCCGGAGGACGAACAGGCCGCTTCCCTGGTGGCCCGCGGCTTTGCCCGCTGGGTGAAGCCGGGTGACGAAGCCGAGGCGGAGGCCCTGCCGCTCGACCGCATCATCGCGGCGATCGGCCAGCTCGACCCGGCCAATGCCAAGCACTTCAAAGGCGGCAAGCCGGAGCTGAAGGCGCTGGGCGACGTGCTGGGGACGGACATCACCGCCGACCAGCGCGACCAGGCCTGGGCCGCCCTGCAGGGCTGACCGGCATCATTGGCGCCATCACCATCAGCGACGCGACACGGGCGGCCTTCGGGCCGCCCGTCGCGTTTGGAGGCACGCCCGTGTTCTTCGATGACCTCAACGCCGCCTGCGTCGGCACCTTCGGTGAGCCGGCGGTGATCCGCCGGGCCGGCCGGTCCGATGCGACCGTCACCGGCATCTTCGACCGCCGGCATTACCAGGCGGACACCGACGACGGGCCGGTCTCCACCCTGATGACCTCGCTGGCCGTGGTCGACGCCGACCTGGGCGGACCGGTGCCCGCCGGCACCACCGTCGAGCTGCGCGGTCTGGCCTTCACGGTGTCCGAGCCGCGGCCGGACGGGCAGGGCATGACCGTCCTGCTGTTGCGGGAGGCGCGCTGATGCACCCCCGCACCCGGATCCGCAGCGTCATCGCCGTGGCGCTTGCCTCCGTCGCTCCCGTCACCGCCAACCGGGACGATCCGCTGCAGCCGGACGCGCTGCCCTGCATCGGCCTGTTCACACCCGACGAGGCGACGCAGGAAATCACCATGGGGAGCCGGCGCCAGATGCGGCGCATGGACCTCTATGTCGACGGCTACGTCCGCGCCGGCGCCGACCTGGACGACCAGCTCGACGCCATGGCGCTGCGCATCGAGCAGGCGATCGCCGGCGGCGGCCGCTTCGGCGGGGCGCTCGACCGCATCGAGCTGGTGCGCACCGTCACCGACCGCCTGACCAGCGGCGAGCTGAAGGCCGGGGTGACCCGCCTGCAGTTCGCCGTGACCTACCAGACGACGTTCGGCCAACCCGACGCCTGAGCCCTCCGGAGCTTCCGGAGCTTTCCCGGCCGCTCGAAGTTCGGGCGGCTTTTTCTTTGCCCGAAGGAGGGGCATTCCCATGAGCGGCAACGCTGTTCAGAGCGCCGGTACGCGGCTGTTCATTTCCACCACCGCCCTGTGCACCACCGAAGTGCAGTTCAAGGCGCTCGCCTGGACCGAGGTCGAAGAGATCCAGGACATCGGCGCGTTCGGCGAGACCTTCGAAAAGGTCACCTACAAGACGCTGGGCGACGGTGCGGTCCACAAGAAGAAGGGCACCGTCGATCACGGATCGGCCACGCTGAAGCTGGCCCGGGTGCCGACCGGCGCCGGCCAGACGGCGATCCGCGCCGCCGCCAAGAACCGCAAGGCGGCCTACAACATTAAGATCGAGTTCGACGACGCCCCCGACACCGGCACGCCGACCACGATCTACATGCGCGCCTACGTCATGTCCTACACCACCGAGATCGGCGGCAACGACAAGGTGATCGAGGCCAGTGTCGGCCTCGAAATCGACGCCGAACCGATCGAGGTGGCCGCCCACGCCCCGTAAGCGCCGGCGTCCTGTTGCCGGCAGCCCGCCCTGGCTGCCGGCCCCTTCCCCTGTCCAAAGCGAGATCCTGCCATGACCGCCCCCAGCACGGCGCCGCGCTTCGCGCACGGCGTGATGACCATCAGCCTCGACGGCGAAGACGTCGAGCTGTTCGCCAATGTCCGCGCCTCGCGCACCATCTGCCGCCTGTATGGCGGCCTGCAGCAGGCCTTCACCAACACCAACGCCTTCGACTTCGACACGCTGGTGAACGTCGTCAACGCCGCCGCCGGCCGCGTCGGCAAGCAGGCCGAGGCCACCGCCGAGGCGATCTTCGCCGAGGGTGTCGTCATCGTCGCACCGCAGGTGCTGCTGTTCCTGAATTTCCTCGCCGGCGGCGGCAAGGCGCCGAAGACGGAACCCGCCAAGCCCGCGAAGGGTGACACCGGCAACGAGGCCGCCGCATCGGGGGAAGCCGTCTGACCTTCTCGGAGTATGTGGAGCAGATGTTCCAGTACGCCACGGGCTGGCTGGGATGGTCGCGCAGCGAGGCGCTGGACGCCCCGTTCCCCGACATCCAGCTGGCCCTGGACGGGAAGGTCGATTTCCTCGCCGCCACCACACCGGGGGCCAAGCGCAAGATGCGCCGCAAGCCCAAGGACGTGACGGAGCTGAAGGATCGGGCGCGGGCCGTGTTCGGCCTGAAGCGCCCGGAACAGGGCAGGGGCGCCGGGTGACCGGCGCCCTTTTCGTTTCCGGAGACCGGCATGGCTGATTTCCCCGGCATGATGGTGCCGGTTGGCGCGGACGACTCTGGACTGCGGCGCGTGCTGTCGCAGGCGGAAGCCCGCGTCGACCAGTTCGCCGGCCGCGTCGACGGGTCCGTGCGTCGGGCTTCCTCCAGCTTCGACGCGCTGGGCGGTGCCGCCGGCCGCGTCGCCGGCGTGATCGCCGGCATCGGGCTGGCGCAAGGTGCTGGCGAGGCGATCAAGGCGGCCGACGCCTGGAGTCTGTCCGCCTCGAAAATCGCGCTTTATGCCGGTGCCGGCGAGAAGGCGGTGGCCGTCCAGGAACAGCTGTTCCAGGCCGCCCAGCGCGCCCGCTCGGCCATGGAGCCCACGGTCGGGCTCTACACCTCGCTTGCCGACGCTGCGCTGACCATGGGCAAGTCCCAGGGCGAGGTGATCCGGCTGACCGAGACCATCTCCAAGACCTTCAAGATCTCGGGCACCGAGGCCGGCACCGCCGCCGGTGCGCTGGTCCAGCTGTCGCAGGCGATGGCCAGCGGCGTGTTGCGCGGCGACGAGTTCAATTCGGTGATGGAGGCCTCGCCGCGGCTGGCCAAGGCCCTGGCCGACGGGCTGGGCGTGCCGCGGGGCGCGCTGAAGTCGCTGGCCGAGCAGGGGGCGCTGACCGCCGACAAGGTGGTGACCGCGCTGCTGAAGCAGGGCACCGCCATCGACACCGAGTTCGGCCACATGGCGACCACGGTGTCGGACAGCCTGACGGTGCTGGCCAACACCGCCCAGCGCCAGATCGGCCACATGAACCAGGCGGTGGGGCTGACCGCCGGCATTTCCTCCGGCATCCTGGTGCTGGCCGACAATCTCGATGCGGTGACCAAGGCCGCCGGCGGCGCCGCTCTGGCGATGGGTGCCATCGCCGCGGCGCGCATGATGCCGACCGGCATTGCCGCGGTGACCCAGGCGATCGACGACCAGCGCGTCGCGCTCTACGCCAAGGCGGTGGCCACGGCCGAGGCGGCCAATGCGGAGAAGCTGGCGGCGGCGCAGGATCTGATCCGCACGCAGACCGCGCGGGCGGCCACGGTTGCGACGGTGCAGGCGGCCGAGGCGGAGTTCGCGGCCAAGTCCGCCGCCGCCGGCAGCGCGGCAACCACGCTGGCATCGGCAGAGTCGGCGCTGACGTCGGCCCGGGCCAAGACGGCACTCACCACCAACGTCTATGTACTGGCCAAGGCGCTTGCGACGGAGCGCGACGCCGAGGCCACCGTGGTGATGGCGCGCGAGGCGTCGATCGCAGCCGACGCGGAAAAGATGGCCTCGCTCGCCCGGCTGCGCGCTGCCCAGCTCGCCACCGCGGCGGCCGGCGAGGCCGTGGTGGCGGCCGACGCCCACCTCACCACGATGGCGGTGAGCGCCAACGCCGCGAGCCTCGCCCTGGCGCAGCGCGCTTCGCTGCTGACCGCGGCCTGGAACGGGGTGAAGGCCGCCGGCGCCGGCATGCTCGGGGTGGTCGGCGGGCCTTGGGGAGCGGCGCTGCTGGCCGGTGCTGCGGCGGTGGCGGTCTTCGCCACCCGCACCACGGCGGCCGAAGCGGCGGCCGACAGCTTCGAGCAGGCGCAGCGCGCCGCCCAGGACGCGGTGAAGGACTCGGCCGCGGACGTCGAGCAGCTGGCCACCCAGTACGGGCGCCTGTCCGACAGCATGCGGGCGGTCACCCGCATCAAGTTGGGCGAGGCCCTGGCCGAGCAGGCCAAGGCGATCACCGCCCAGCGCACCGCCGCATCGGCAGCGGTCTACCGCCCGGATTCAGTGGCACGGCCGGTGTCGGGCGACTGGAACCTGTCCACCGATACCGCCAGCTCGGCCCGCGTCTATGAACAGATGGGGCTGGCGGCCGACCAAGTGGACCGCCTGCGCGTCGCCTTCCAGGCCTTCCGCGCGGCGGCGACCGACGATCCGGAAGCGATCGCCGACCTGGTGCGGGTGCTGGACGAGGTTGGGCGGAACGCCGGCGCCGCCGGCAAGCCGCTGCTGGATCTGGCGCAGCGTCTGGCCGATCCGGCGACCAAGGCGGAAGCCGCCGCCAAGACGTCCAAGGAGCTGGCCGCCCGGCTGGCGCTGCTGAACGACCCAGCCGACGAGGCGGCCAAGGCGGTGCTCGCCGCCGGCCAGACCGCCGACACCGCCGCCTCGCGCTTTGCCGGGCTGGGTTCGGCCGTGGGCGGCGTGGCCACCAAGCTGGCCGAGTTGAGCGGCAAAAACTGGACCCTCTCGCTGCCCGAAGGGCTGGAGCGGCGGGTCGGGGAGATGGTCGGGCCGCCGCCCGAGCAGAAAACCCCCGTCGTCACCGGCCTTCAGGATCGCGGCCGGTCCTCCGACGACACCGCCTATCAGACCTGGGACGCCCAGCGCGACGTCGTGCGCGGCCGGCTGAAGAGCCAGATCGTCCCGGCGGAGTCGGCGGAAGCGGTGCGGCTGCTGACGCTGGAGGCCGACGCCACCGAAAAGCTGGCCCGGGCGCGGGCATCGGGCAATCCGGCGACGATCAAGGCGGCCGAGGTCGAGGTGGAGGTGGCCAAGCGGCTGCGCGAGGGCCTCGACCCGGCGCAGGAGGGCAGCACCCGCACCCAGCTGCTGCGCAAGGCGCGGGCCGAGCTGGCCGGCGAGGTCGGGGCGCAGGTCACCCAGCTCACCATCGACGTCGCCGCCCAGCAGCGGCTGACCGCTGCCGCCGGCAAGGGCGAGGCCGCCCAGCGCGCGGCGGCGGCGGCCAACCGCGTGGCGGCGGCCGGGCTGAAGGGCTACGGCGATGCCGCCGCCGCGGCCGAGGCGCGGGTGGAGGCGCTGACCGTCCAGCAGCTGCGCAAGGACGCCGACCAGCCGATCCAGGACCGCATCCGGTCTGCCCGGGCGCTGATGGACGCCTACGAGCAAGGCCCCAAGGCGGTCAAGGCGGCCGAGGTGGCCGAGCAGGCGCACACGCTGGCGCTGAAGGAAGGCGAGGAAGGCACCCAGCGCTACACCGAGGCCAAGGCCCATTACATCGAGCTGCTGACCCAGGCGCAGCAGCTGGAGTCGGCCGCGGCGGCCGGGCCGATGCTTCAGCAGCAGCGCGACCAGTTGGAGCTGGGGCAGAAGCAACTGCAGCTGATCGGCGCGTCGGCCGAACAGCGCGCGGTGGAGCTGGCCCGCACCCAGGCGCTGATCGACCTGCGCGAGCACAACATCGACGCGGCCAGCCGGGAAGGGCAGGCCTATCTGGCCAACGCCGAAGCGCTCGCCCGGCAGAACCTGGCGCTGGAGCGGACCAGCGCCGCCTACCAGGAGCTGGAGCAGTTCGGCGATCGCAGCTTCGATGCCATCCTGCAGAAGCTGTCCGCCGCCGGCAAGTCGACCATGTCGTGGGCCGACGCCATCGGCACTGTCAGCGTTGAGTTGCAGCAACTCGCGCTGAAGATGGCGCTCATCAACCCGGTCAAGAACGCGGTGCTGGGAACCAACCTGCCCAGCCTCTTCGACCTGTTCGGCGGCAACGGCGGGCAAACGGGACAGGCAGGGCAGAGCGGTGGTATCGGCGGCAGCCTGACCAACACCGCGTTGTCGAAGGGCGCTGGCTGGGCTCTCGACAAGGTCATCCCAGGCGGTTTGTCGGCCTCTATCGATAGCTGGGGCTACAGCACCCTTGGCATCGGCACGCAGCTGACCTCGACCACGACGCAGATGGCCTCGACTGCCGGCGGGCTGGCATCGTCGGCACAGGGCATTGGCGTGGCCTCTGTTCCAGGCGGTGTGGGCAACGTCGCCACCAAGGCGGCCACCTCCACCTCCACCCAGGCCGGCGGCATCAGCGGCGGCCTGTCGGGGTATATGGGCGCCGCCGGCGCCGGCGCGATCGGCGGCACCATCGGCGGCTATCTGGGCACCGCCACCAACAGCAAGGCGGTGGGTGGCTTGTCCGGCGCGGCGCTGGGTGGCGGGGCCGCCTATCTTGCGTCTGCCATGGAGCTTGGGGCCATCGGCGGTCCGTGGGGAATCGCAATCGGCGCGATTGTCGGCGGCATCCTGGGCATGCTGGGCACGCAGAAGGCGACTGTCGGCCCCAACAGCTCCGGCAACATCGTCCTGAATGGCAAGGGCGGGTTCCGCACCGACGTGGCGTTGGCGGATAACGGCGCCGACGCCGGTCAGATGCAGGCCGTAACGGATGCGGTCGCGACGTCGATGAACGCCATCGTTGGCGGGATCGGCGGCAAGCTGACCGGTGGCGACGGCGCCAACACGGCGCTCATCCAGCATTTCGCCAAGGACGGCAAGTGGTACGTCACCCCGACCGTGGGAGAGAAGGCCGGACAGAAGACCGCGTTCACCGACCAGAACGAGGCCATCGCCTTCTACATGCGCGAGAGCCTGAAGGGTCTGATCGGCACCGGCCAGCTGACCGGCGCCAACGACGACGTCAAGACGGCGCTGACCACGTCCAAGGCGACCAAGGCCGAGGATCTGGCCACCGACCTGGGCTTCGCCGCCGG
>Ga0206117_100500_pt1 | contig 38594 bp, 39 predicted proteins | sample 3A5Ametagenome_FD_177997 | JGI IMG/M metagenome (GOLD analysis project Ga0206117, IMG submission 177997) | Enriched microbial communities from leaf-cutter ant dump, University of Wisconsin, Madison, United States - 3A5A | ecosystem: Environmental > Terrestrial > Nest > Insects nest > Nest dump... | reverse complement strand
AGCCGGACGAGGACATGTACACCCGCTCCGTCGCCCCGGAAAAGGCGCCGGACACCCCGACCTACATCGAGGTCGAGTTCAAGAACGGTGACGCGGTCGCCATCGACGGCAAGGCGCTGTCGCCGGCGGCCCTGCTGACCGAGCTGAACCGGCTGGGCGGCGAGAACGGCATCGGCCGCCTCGATCTGGTCGAGAACCGCTATGTCGGCATGAAGTCGCGCGGCGTCTACGAGACGCCGGGCGGCAGCATCCTGCTGGTGGCGCACCGCGCGATGGAGAGCATCACGCTCGACCGCGGCGCCGGCCACCTGAAGGACGAGCTGATGCCCCGCTACGCCGAGCTGATCTATTGCGGCTACTGGTGGAGCCCGGAGCGTCTGGCCATCCAGGCGCTGATCGACCAGACCCAGTCGCTGGTCAACGGCACCGTCCGTCTGAAGCTGTTCAAGGGCAACGTCACGGTCGTCGGCCGTCAGTCGCCCAACTCGCTGTACCGTATGGACTATGTGACCTTCGAGCAGGACAGCGTCTACAACCAGAAGGACGCGGAAGGCTTCATCAAGCTGAACGCGCTCCGCCTGCGTCTGGGCGCAATGGCCAAGCAGAAGATCGGTTGACAGGGAACCGGCTCTACCGCCCGCCAGCCGGGCGGTAGAGCGCCCCTTTGTCTATTGTGCCGCCAGCAGGTCGCGGCGGATTTCAACGGCCCGGTCGGCCGCCTTGCCGACCACCTCCTGAAGCCGTTCGAACTCGGCACTGTAACTGCCGACGCCGAAGGTCAGCGACCGCAGCTCCACGATCAGGTCCTGCATGTCGGCCTGGGGCATGCACGCCTTCACCTCGTCCCAGCCCGGCCAGCCCGGCCGCGCGTCGAAGCCCAGCAGTTGGCCGCGCCGTCCGCTGACCAGACGCTGAACCTTCGGCGTGAAGGCGCTGGGTACCGCGATTGTGACGGTCAGGATCGGCTCCAGCAGCACCGGCTCGCAGGTCGGCAGGGCATCGGCCATCGCCTGCCGCGCCACCGTCTTGAAAGCCATGTCGGAACTGTCGACGGCGTGGAACTGGCCGCCGGTCAGCGCCACCGCGAAATCCACCACCGGAAAGCCCAGCGGCCCGCGCACCGCAGCGTCGCGCACGCCGGCCTCCACCGCCGGGATGTACTGGCGCGGCACGGCACCGCCGACCACCGCGTCCTCGAACCGGATGCCCGACCCGCGCGGCAACGGCCGGATCTCGACATGGATGTCGGCGAACTGGCCGTGGCCGCCGGTCTGACGCTTGAAGCGGGCATGGTGGCCGGTGCCCTTGCGGATCGTCTCCTTGTAGGGCACCTGCGGCGGTTGGCCCTTCACTGCGACGTTGAAGCGGCTGCGCAGCCGGTCCATCGCCAGCTTCAGATGCACGTCGCCCTGGCCCCACAGCACCAGTTCGCCGGTTTCGGCCGACTGGTCGAGCGTCAGCGACGGGTCCTCCTCCCGCAGCTTCTGCAAGGCGGCAGACAGCTTCACCTCGTCGCTGCGGTTCTCGGCGCGGAGCGCCAGCCCATGCACCGGCGGGGCGGCGGCCGGCCAGTCGGCGGGCGGCCCCAGATTGGCCTTCTCGGTCAGACGGTCGCCGGTCGCCGCCTTCTCCAGCCGGCCAAGCGCCACGAGATCGCCGGCGACGGCCTGCGGCACCTTGGTCTGGTCGCGGCCGAACTGCTGGAAGATGCCTGACACCCGTTCAGCCCCTAGCGTCATGCCGTCGGTGACGGTGCCGCGCCAGATGCGGGCGAGGCTGAGCTTGCCGGCGTGCGAGCCCATCATTGTCTTGACCACCTGCGCCGCCACCGCCGTGTCGGCCGGAATGTCGATGCGGGCCGCGGTGACGGCAACGTCCGGCCCCTCGTGCCGCAGAGCCTTCAGCAGGCGGCGGATGCCGTTGTCGTTCTCCGCCGACCCGAAGAAGACCGGCACGATCAAATCGTCGGCCAACTCGTGCGCCAGCGTCTCGTAAAGCTCGGTGCTGTCGGGCGCCATGTCCTCCAGCAGCTTTTCCAGCAGGCCGTCGTCGAAGTCGGCGGCCGATTCCAGCATCGCCTGCCGCGCCTCCGCCTCCCAGTCGCGGGCGCTGTCGGGGAGGGCCACAAGATCGGACGGCTTGTGCGGATTGAAGCGCCAGGCGCGCTCGCTGACCAGATCGACCAGCCCGGTGATCTGGCCGTTCTCGCGCAGCGGCACCTCGCGCAGCACCAGCTTGCGGGTCGAAACCTCCTGATAGGCGGCGACGACGTCGCGCACCCTGATGTCGCCCAGCGTGTCGATCTTGTTGATGAACAGCAGGTGCGGGATGCGGTGATCGTCCAAAACCTTGAACAGCGGGGCCAGCAGCACCGCCTTTTCCGGTGCGGCCTCCGCCACCACGATGGCGATGTCGGCGGCCATCAGCGCCGCCTGCGCCTCTCCCGCCAGTTCCACCGAACCGGGGCAGTCCAGGATCGACCAGCGCTCTCCCAGGTAATCGAAGGAGGCGACGTTCAGCTCGGTGCTCATCGACCGGGCCTTCGCCTCCGGCGAGTTGTCGCCCACGGCATTGCCGTCGCGCACGCTGCCCTTGCGGGTGACGGCCCCGGCGGCGAACAGCAGGCTTTCCAGCAGTGTCGTTTTGCCGGCGAGATAGGGGCCGACCAGCGCCGCGCAGCGCGCCGTCCGGATTTGCGTATGCGGCATTCACACCTCCCGTCGAAGCTTCGGGCTGTCGTGACCGGGGGACGGAGCCAGGGCGGGAAAGGGGCCGCCGGCGCCGGCCGCCGGGGCGGCCCGTTCGCGTGTGGCACTTCAGACTGGCACTCTAAAGACCTGGCACTTCCAGAAGACTGTGTCCGGATGGGCGACGGGCGGCGGCGGACGGGCGCTGGGAAAACGCATCGGGTCCGGAGCCGGCGGGGCGCCCGCATCGGACTTTCGATGCTCCACCCGAACGGCGCGGCTGTCGATGGAAAAAAGGGGCGGCAAACCGTCACGCGCGGGCTGCTTGGGCAAACGATGCGTCGATAAGCCGCATCGGCGCATCGATGGCTTGTCCATCCCCGTCCGGCTGCTCCTGCTGCACAGCTAACACGTTCAAATGCAAGGCGATACCGCTCAAAGCTGCGGATCGGATCCATTCATTCGTAATATTGCTATGCTGCAATGCGATATGATCGCATGGAAATGCAGCGGACAAACGCATGAAACCTTCTGCTAGTAGCCTTACGGGAAAATGGCCGCACGTGAAGGCGATGATGGCCGGACAAAACACGTCAGGGGCGCCCGGCGTCTGCCGGCCGTCCCGCATTCCTTGGGGAAAGTGCACATGCGCCTGTGGTTTCGTTTGCTGACGGTCGCCCTGATTGCCGCCGGGACTGCCGTTTCCGCCCCGCTGTCCCGCCCGGCCGTCGCCGAGCAGGCCAAGCCGACGCAGGAGGACGCAAAGTCCATTACCCTGAAGGCGGCGGACCTGATCGCCGCCCAGGGACTGGAGGAGGCCGCCAGGGCGTTCAACGCCGACGGTCCGTACAAGCAGGGTGAAATCTACGTCAACGTCATCGACTTCAGCGGTGTGTGGAAGGTCTACCCGCCGCGTCCGGCCGGTGTCGGCCAGAGCGTCATCAACGTCAAGGACCCGGATGGCCGCTTCATCGTCCAGGACGTGCTGGCCGTCGCCAAGGACAAGGGCGAGGGCTGGGTCGAATATCGCTGGCTGAACCCCACCAGCAACAGGATCGAGCCGAAGATCACCTACGTGAAGCGTGTCCCTGGCCAGGAACTGGTCGCCTATGTCGGCATCTACAAGTGACGGCTGCCGCGTAAGGCGGTGACCGGCGGGTACGGCCGTTGAGGCGGAACTGTTGGGGGGTGAGCATGAGCGGCGGTGTCTTTGCGCGTCTGTCCGGCCTGTCGGTGGCAGGCCGTGTGTTCGCAGCCCCCCTGATGGGGATCGTCCTGACGGTGGCGGCGCTGGTGCTGGCCGACCGGCAGTCGGAACAGGCCCTGGGCGCCGTGGACGCCATCCACCGCGAGGCGGCGGAGCGGCTGGGCCGCATCGACCGGCTGGTCGCCATCGCCTACGTCATCCACAGCGACGTGTCCCGGCATCTGGCGCTGTCGGGGTCCGGCATCGAAGAGAAGAAGCTCCAGGCCATGCGCGACGCCATCGCCGCCAACCTGGGCAAGGCGCGCGCCGCCATCCTGGAGCTGCGGGCCATGCCGCTGGTCGAGGCGGAACGGGCGATGCTGGACGAGGTGTCGGTGCGGATCGGCGCCTATGCCAAGGCGGTGGACGAGATGAACCAGATGGCGGCCATCGACCGCCTGATCGGCATCCCGATGATGGCCCACACCGACGACCAGTTCACCGCCCTGACCGCCAAGGTGATGGAGACGCAGGCGGCCATCGGCCGCTCCACCGCCGCCGCCATCCAGGCCACCCGCGATGCCGCCGCATCGGCCCGCCGCGACTTCGCCCTGGTGATGGGCGGGCTGCTGCTGGCGATGATGGCGGCCGGGCTGCTGCTCGCCCGCTCCATCACCCGGCCCTTGCAGCAATTGTCGAGCAACACGGCCGATCTGGCCGCCGGACAGCTCGACACCGCGATCGAAGGCGGCTGGATGCGCAACGAGATCGGCGCCATGGCCCGCGCGCTGGAGGTGTTCCAGACCAACGCCCGCGAGGTGGAGAGGCTGACCGCCGACCAGCAGCGCCAGAAGGCGGAAGCCGAGGCGGAGAAGCGCCGTGCCATTCAGGATCTGGCCGATCTGTTCGAAGCCCGCGTGGCGGAGGTGGTTCAGCTGGTCGGTTCCGGCGCGCATCAGGTGCGCAGCAACGCCGCCGGCATGCTGGAGCGCGCCAACAGCGCCAACCGGCAGGCCGCCACCGTCGCCGCCGCCAGCGCCCAGGCGGGCACCAGCGTCCAGACCGCCGCCGCCGCGACGGAGGAGATGTCGGCCTCCATCGCCGAGATCGGAGATCAGGTGCGCCGGTCCTTCGACATGGTGCGTGGCGCCGTGCGGGCGGTCGAGGAGACCAACGCCCATGTCGTCGGCCTGTCGGACGCCGCCCACCGCATCGGCGAGATCGTCGGCCTGATCAACTCCATCGCAGCGCAAACCAACCTGCTGGCGCTGAACGCCACCATCGAGGCCGCGCGGGCGGGAGAGGCCGGCAAGGGCTTCGCCGTGGTGGCAAGCGAGGTGAAGAACCTCGCCACCCAGACCGCCAAGGCCACCGAGGAGATCGGCGCCCAGATCGCCACCATGCAGGGCGTGACCGGCGCCGCCGTCGCCGCGATCAAGGGTGTGGGCGAGACGGTGGTCGGTATCGACGAGATTGTCGGGTCCATCGCCGGCGCCATGGAACAGCAGGCCGCCGCCACCCAGGAGATCACCCGCAACGTGCAGGAGGCCGCCGCCGGCACCGCCGAGGTCTCCCACACCATCGCCACCGTCTCCGCCAGCGCCGGGGAAACCGGCACCGCCGCCGGCGAGGTGCTGCGCGCCGCGGAACTGCTGGACGGTCAGGCGGTAACGCTGAACCGCGAGGTGACGAACTTCATCGGCCGGCTTCGGGCGGGCTGAGGAGAGCGGGCAAAGAATGCAGCATGCGCTGGTGGCACATCGCCTGTCCGCAAGCCTTGCCCGCGAAGTTTGGTCGCATCAGACTTGAAACGATCCGCCTGCGCCCAAGCTCTTGTCCCGGGGCCGCGGGGGCGGCGGCCGGTTACGGCCGCGCCAGTGCCGGGGTATGATGCAGGACCCAGCAACAAGGATCGAATCATGAAGATCGACATCGGGATCTCGGACGCAGACCGCAAATCCATCGCCGAAGGGCTGAACAAGGTTCTGGCCGACACCTTCGCGCTCTATATCAAGACCCACTCGTTCCACTGGAACGTCACCGGTCCGATGTTCAACACGCTCCACACCATGTTCATGACCCAGTACACGGAGCTGTGGACCGCGCTGGACGAGATCGCCGAGCGTATCCGTGCCCTGGGCTATCCGGCGCCGGGCAGCTTCTCGCAGTTCGCAGAGCTGGCCTCGATCAAGGAAGAGGCGGGCGTTCCCAAGGCGAACGACATGATCCGCCAGCTGGTCGAAGGCCACGAGGCCGCTGCCCGCACCATCCGCAGCGTCTTCCCGCTGGCCGAGCAGGGCAGCGACGAGCCGACCGCCGACCTGCTGACCCAACGCCTGCAGATCCACGACAAGACCGCCTGGATGCTGCGCAGCATGCTGGAGTAATCACAGGACCGGCCGCCCTGCGGTCGGTCGCACAGGGTCAGGGCCTCCCCGTCCGGCTGGATGGGGAGGCCCTTTCCGTTTTCAGTCCGGTCCCTTTCCTTATGCCGCCGACTTGGCGTGCTGGCGGACCGGCAGGTTGGGAATGGTCAGGGTGAAGATGGTGCCGCCGTCGCGCTCGATCTTCAGCGTGGCGCCGGCTTGGTGCGACAGCGCCTGCACCAGATTCAGGCCCAGCCCGCTGCTGGCACCGCCGCGGCTTGGGCGCTTGTGCTGGCTCGGCATGCCGGCGGGCAGCCCGACACCGTTGTCGCGCACGATCAGCCGCATGCCGTTTTCCTCGCGCTCCAGTAGCACGCGCACCGTTCCCGGATGGCCATGCGGGAAGGCGTGCAGCAGGGCGTTGGACACCAGCTCGCTGGTGGCGATGGCCAGCGGCGTGGCGCGGTCGGCATCGACGATCCAGTCCTGTGCTTCCAGTTCCAGCCGGGCGGCCGTCGGGTTGTCGGAACGGACCAGCCCATCGCACATCTGGCGCAACGCGTCGGCGAAGTTGATGTGCGCCGGCTCGGCCGAACGGTGAAGCAGCTCGTGCAGCAGGCTCATGGTCTGGATGCGGCGCAGGCTCTCGTCGAAACCGCGGCGCGCCCTCTCGTCGATGCGGGCGGCTTGCAGGCGCAGCAGGCTGCAGATGACCTGCAGGTTGTTCTTCACCCGGTGCTGAACCTCCTTCAGCAACACTTCCTTGTCGGTCACCGCCGCTTCCAGCTGGGCGTTGGCCCGCTCCAGCTGGGCGGTACGCTGATGAACGTTCTCCTCCAGCGTGTCATAGGCGTGTTGCAGGGCGTCCTCGGCCTCGCGCTCCTTCCGGGCGCGCTGGATGGCGAGCGCGCCGATCACCGCCACCGTCGCGCAGGCAGCGGCGGCAAAGGCGGCGTAAATCCACAGCCGCTCGCTCCAGCGCCGCAGGACGCTTTCGGTTGTGATGGTCACCGCAGCCGACAAGCCGGTGTCGCCGATCGGACGTGTCACGGTGATGTCGTCGGCATGGCTGACGGCTTCATCCCCGGGATTGCCGCCGGTGGTGCCGCCGCCCTCCGGTTCGCGCAGCAGCGGCGCTCCGTCCGGCAGCATGATGGAGATGCTGTGACCGTAGCCGACGTCGAGCGAGCGGTAGACATCGCGGAATGCCCGCGCGTCGAGCCCCGCCACCGCCCAGCCGCGCGGCGCGGCACCGGCACCGGCACCGGCACCGCTGGCGGCCGTACCGCCCGGCAGAGGCTGCGCCAGGACAACCACCGCGCGCCTGCCCATCCGGCCGCTGCCAATGGTCATGCCATTCGGCTTCAGCGACGGCATGTCGACGCCGGGTGCTGCGTCCGGCAGACTCGACAGCCGCAGGGCGCCCGCGGCATCGCGGGTCTCCAGACCGACAACATGGGGAGCGCTGGCCGCCAGCAAGGCCATGCGGTCGCGGGTCGCCACGTCGTCGGGCAGCGGTGTGCCGGCCGGACCGGCCAGGGACGCCGCCTGGGTCAGCAGCATGTCGCCGGACTCGATCAGCCGTGCGGCATGCTCCGCCGCGAGCAGTCCGATGTTGCCGGCGACGCCGGTCGCCTGCTGGACCGCCTCGTTGCGGTCGCGCCAGGCGAAGACGGCCGACAACCCGATGGTCAGCAGAACCGCGGCGGTGCAGGCGATCAGGACCAGCGCCGAACCGGGCAGCCGGTAGAGCGGAGAAGATTGGGAACGCAGCGCGCGCAACGGCATCGTGTCGGAAACCATCTGGGGATACGGCCACTTCATTCTTAGCCGGAAACGGTAACACCGCCCGGCGGGTGACGGTTCCGCCGAACGCTACCCGTGTTGAAGCGGTAGCGGCCACCACCTATTGTGGGGTGCCGACAAAGTCATCCCGCGTTGGTAAGGACTGGGCAGGATTCCGGCAGGCATGGGGAGGATGGTTTTATGCGGATCGACGGGACGGCCTATCGCACCATCTGGCCGGACGGCGAGGGTGCCGTCGCCATCATCGACCAGACCAGGCTGCCGCACGATTTCGCCGTCGTTCGCCTGACAAGCCTGGAAGAGGCTGCCCACGCCATCCGCGCCATGCTGGTGCGTGGCGCTCCGCTGATCGGCGCGGCGGCGGCCTATGGCGTGGCGCTGGCCATGCGAACCGACGCCAGCGGCCACGGGCTGGATCAGGCCTGCGCCACCCTGCTGGCAACCCGCCCGACCGCCGTCAACCTGCGTTGGGCGCTGGAGCGCATGCGCAGCCGGCTCGCCCCCCTTCCGGAGTCGCAGCGCGTCGGAGCCGCCGAGGCGGAGGCCGCGGCCATCGCCGACGAGGATGTCGAGATCAACCGCTCCATCGGCCTGCATGGTGCCGCATTGATCCGTGCCGCGGCGGCGCGCAAGGCACCGGGGGAACCGGTCAATGTGCTGACCCACTGCAACGCCGGCTGGCTCGCCACCGTCGATTGGGGAACGGCGCTCGCCCCGGTCTATGCCGCCTTCGAACAGGGCATCCCGCTGCATGTCTGGGTCGACGAGACGCGGCCGCGCAACCAGGGCGCCAGCCTGACCGCTTGGGAACTGAAGCAGCATGGCGTCCCCCATACCGTGATCGCCGATAACGTCGGCGGCCACTTGATGCAGCACAGCAAGGTCGATCTGTGCATCGTCGGCACCGACCGCACCACCGCGACCGGAGATGTCTGCAACAAGATCGGCACCTACCTGAAGGCGCTGGCTGCCCAAGACAACGGCGTGCCTTTCTATGTCGGGCTGCCCTCGCCGACCATCGACTGGACCATTGCCGACGGCGTGCGGCAGATTCCCATCGAGGAGCGCGACGGCCGAGAGGTGAGCGAGCTGACCGGCCGCACCGCCGACGGCCGGATCGAAACGGTGCGGGTCATTCCCGACGGCAGTCCGGTGGCGAACTACGCCTTCGACGTCACGCCGGCAAGGCTGGTGACCGGCCTGATCACAGAACGCGGAGTCTGCGCGGCCTCGCGCGAAGGGCTGCTGGGACTGTTTCCAGAGCGGGGGTAAGGGGCGATGCCGTCAGGGTCGGCGGTCTGCCAACAGCCGCCGCAGCAGCGGCCAGCCCAATTGCCGCGGTCTGTCTTCGGCATTCTTGGCATCGAGCCACTGATCGGCCAATTCACGGACCTGCCAGTCACCGAGGAAACGGTCGCAGTCGATGGCGGTATAGAGTCGAACCCGCTCTTTTCCCAGCCTCTCGAAATAGGCAAGCGTTCTTTGGCGGTCGATGTCTTCCATAGGCCCCAATGAAACGGAGATTGCGGGACGGCCAGTTCTGACCTTTGCCGATCCTCCGGATATTGGGAGCAGCCTCTCGCCTGCGCAACTGTCCGTTCGTCGTTGTTCCATCCCCCGGAAGGTGAATGGGCAGTCCCCATCGGTGGCCTGCTAACCGCGGCCGGTGTCGAAGCTGCCAGTATCGAGACGGCCGGTGTGTATGACATCGGCGGACAGCGGAATGCCTGCCTGTGCGGCAGCCTGCTCCAGCGAAGCGCGGTCGGACCAATAGAGCCGTCCACCAATCTCCGCCAAGGCTCCCCGCTGCCGGACCACCCACAGGCCGCTGAACGCCATCTCGACGATCCGCCCCATCGGGGAGTCGGATGGCGAGCGGAGCGGCCGATTCCTGTCTAAGTCGTTGCCGTCGATTGTCATCTCTGGTCTTCCCTGTGTCAGCCTTTCTGCATTGGGCGTCTACGCGCCCACAGCAGGAGCTGATCTCCGATTTCTCCAAAGGGTGATGCTTGAGGACCTAAAGGGTTTCTTATCCAATTAACAAGAATTTTTCATCGAAAAATTTCGATCTATTTGCAAACGCCTATAAATAATTTAAGTGGTCTTACCACACCATTTGGTAACCATAATACCAATGGAGTTATTGTTTAGGCCGGATGCTCGTATGCGTACGCGCTACACTGCATCGTCCACACCGCACAACCTTCCTTTTCCCTGGCAATCGAAAAGGGGTGAACTCTTACAATCGGATAGACCAGATACCTCGAAATGGTCACAGCAACGGCCGGCGCCACTCACCAAACATAAGCTTGACCGCCTGTTGCCCGCCTGACGGCAGGGCGGCGGTCGGCTTATCGACGTGCCTGTGTTTGAAGGAAGAGACCGATGAAGACCACCACGCGGACATTCACCACCGGGGCGATGGCGCTGCTGATCGGCGCGACCCTGCTCGGCGGCTGTTCGAACCTGAACCACCGCGAGAACCGCGCGTTGACCGGCGGCGCCATCGGTGCGGCCGGCGGTGCGGCCATTGGCGCCGTCACCGGCGGCAGCGCTGTCTATGGCGGATTGCTGGGCGGTGCAGCCGGCGCGGCGGTCGGTGCGTTGACGGCGGATGAGGGCAAGCACCGTCGCTGAGCGCACAGGGGAAGCGGAGGGGTGGCAGGACGACCGATCCAGCCCCCTTCCCTTCCTAATCCTCCTCGTCGTCCTCGAACTGGTCGAGGCTGAGAGAGCGGACCTCGGTGCTGGGGTTCGGTACCTGCGGCGCGGCCGGCGGCATGTTGTTCGGACGGGCAGCGACCGGGCGGGCGGCGCGACCGGGCGGAAGATGGGCATTGGGCCCCTTCAACGGACTGTTCAACGTGCCGCGCGGTCCGATGCTGGGCTCGTCGCCGAAATCGGGCAGCGGCGGGATGCGGTCCATCACCCGCCGGATGAGGGCGGCGATGCGGTCGGTCTCGGCGCGCAGGGCCTGCCCACGCTCCCCCTCATAAAGGGGGTCATCCAGGAACTTGCGGATCTCCAGGACGCCGCGCAGCTCCACTCCACACATTTCATGCGTGCCGATGGGCAGGGCCTTCACCCGCGCGAAGCTGGCGAAGAAGGCGGCGCTGCCCTCCACGAACTGGACCACCATGCGGGCGTGCAGTCGCTCCAGCGCGGTGGTCATGGGGTCGATCAGATCCTCCATCTCCTCCGGCGCCGCGTCCAGCCGCTCCTGGGTCAGGGCGGCCAGCGCGAAGAAGTCGCGCACCCGCCGGCTGAAACGGCGATAGCGGGCCAGCCCACCGACCGACACCCGCTCGCGCGCCGTCTGGGCCAGTTCGGCCGACTGCTTCAGCATGGCGTCGAGCCGCATCAGCAGCGTCGCGATCTCGCGCTGCCGCTGGACCGCGCTGCGGCCGGGTGTGGGCGCCGGCGGAGCGGCCGGGCGGCGGGGAGGGTTCGAACGCATCATGCCGGTACGGGTTGGCTCCTCGACGGTCCATTCACCTTGTTCAACGTTGGGGTGGGATCAACGCTGGGTTCGGACGGTGACCGACTTTTGCCCACCCTCGCGCATCACCGTCAACTGCACCGGCGTGCCAACGCGCAGAAGGCCGATGCGGTTGCGGAAATCGGTGGCGCTGCGCACCGGCCGCCCATCGACCGCGATCACCACGTCGCCGCTGCGCAAGCCGCCGCTGTCGGCCGGCGATCCGCGCTCGATCTTGGCGATCAGCGCGCCCTCGTCGCCCTTCAGGCTCATGCTATCCGCAAGGTCGGGCGTCAGGTCCTGGATGGCGACGCCCAGCCGGCCGCGCCTCACCTCGCCATATTCGCGCAGCTGTTCCACCACCGACCGGACGATGCTGACCGGCACCGCGAAACCGATGCCGACCGAGCCGCCGGCCGGGCCGATGATGGCGGTGTTGATGCCGATCAGCTCCCCCTGGAAATTGACCAGCGCGCCGCCGGAATTGCCGGGGTTGATCGAGGCATCGGTCTGGATGAAGTCCTCGTAGCCCTCGATCTTCAACCCGCTGCGGCCCATCGCCGAGACGATGCCGGAAGTCACCGTCTGCCCGAGCCCGAACGGGTTGCCGATGGCGACGACGAAATCGCCGACCTTGGTGCGGTCCGAGTCGCCAATGGACAGGGCGGCCAAGCCATCGGCCTTGATCTGCAAAAGCGCGATGTCGGTGGCGGCATCGCGGCCGATCAGCTTGGCGCGCAGGCGGCGGCGGTCCTTCAGGGTGACCGCGATCTCCTGCGCATTCTCCACCACATGGTTGTTGGTGACGACATAGCCGTTGCGGGCATCGATGATCACGCCCGACCCGGCGCTGACCTGCGGCTTGGACTGCGGCATCTGGTCCGGCAGGTTGAAGAAGCGGCGGAAGAACGGGTCGCGCAGCAGCGGGTTTTCCGCCTGGGGCGCCTGGCTCAGCACCGAGATGTTCACCACGGCCGGCGTCACCTGCTCCAGCATCGGGGCGATGGTGCCGCCCCCCACCGCCCCCAAGGGAAGTGCAGCTTCCGCCGTCGATGCGCCGAGGCCGATGGCGGAGCCGATCCGGCCCAGCGCCGAGTCGGCCGGTGCCACCAGCGCACCGCCGGTCAGCGCCGCAATCCCGACCGTCGCCGCAAACACCACCGGACGCACCGCCGTCTTCATGGACTGTTCCTTTCCTGCTGGGAATTTCCTGGGGAAATGGCCACCGATCGGGCTGATTTGGGATAAAAACGAAGTCCGTTCAAGCCTGTCGGCCGTTTGACTGCCTTCAGACCCGAGCCGACCTCCGTGGCCGCGCCCTGCCCGTCAAACCCGCTGCATCGATGATAACGTGATGGCGTCGGAAACTCCCGGTAAAGAAATACGGTGGTATAGGACGACGGTCGGTGCGGCCCCGGAGATGCCGGGAGGGCGCGACTGTCGAGGAACGGGTTGAGCGCTATGAGCGGCGGGTCACTGCTCGAACTGACCGAGCAAGAGTATCTGCAGATGGAAGAGGCCCTGTCGCAGACCGCGCGGGGACGGGCCTTCCTGCGCATGCGCGACCGGCGCAGCCGCGTCGTCGCCTCCGACGAGTTCCACCGGCTGGTGGACAGGCTGGGCACCCAGGTCGACCGGCTGAGCGGTACTTCGCCCAGCGCCTTCACCGCCTTCGCTCCCGGCGAGGATCCGCGCATCCAGCAGGAACTGACCGCCATCACCCAGGTGGTGCGCGAGGCGCGCAGCGACATCGCGGCCCTGAAGGCGACCGACACCGGATCCAACCGGATCGAGGCGGCGACCGGCGAGTTGGACGAGATCGTCGCCGCCACCGAACGCGCCACCACCGACATCCTGAACGCGACGGAGAAGATTCAGGAAATCACCATGTCGATCCCGCGCGACGACGACGATCTGGCCGAACGGATCGACGCGGTCGAGGCATGGTGCATCGAGATCATGACCGCCTGTTCCTTCCAGGACATCACGGGCCAGCGCACCACCAAGGTCGTCAACACGCTGCGCTACATCGAAGAGCGCGTGAACACGATGATCGAGATCTGGGGCGTCGAGCGGCTGGCCGCCGCCCCCCAGCAGCACGCCTCGGGCGAGGTGTCCTCGCACCGCAAGCTCGGCGACACCCGGCCGGACGCGCATCTGCTGAACGGTCCGCAGCTGGGTGGCCCGGAGGTCAGCCAGGACGCCATCGACGCGCTGTTCGACAGCGTGCCGGGGGTGGCTGAGCGGGCCGAGCCGCTGCCGGCCGATGTGGAGCCCTCCCCGCCCCCACCACCGCCCCCGCCTCCTGTCGCGAAGCCGGCTCCGCCGCCCCCTCCGCCGCCTGCCGATCCGGGCGGTGGCGATGGCGGCGGCCAGATCTCGCAGGCCGACATCGACGCCCTGTTCGCGTGACCGGCCATGGCGCAAGACGGCAAATCCCGCATCCGCCTGACCCAGGACCAGCTCGACCGGGTGTGCGAGCGTCATGTCCGATTCGCCGAAGGGCGTCCGAACGGCGCCCGCGCAAATCTGCCCTTCTTCGACCTGTCCGGCCTGTCGCTGGCCGGCCGTAACCTGACGGGCGCCCATCTGGCCGGCGCCATCCTGCGCGACGCCGACCTGCGCGGCGCCGTGCTGGACCACGCCGACCTGTATGGCGCCGACCTGCGCGGGGCCGACCTGTCTGAGGCGCGGCTGTTCCGCACCGACATGCGCGGCGCCAACGTGCGCGGCGCCAAGCTCGACGGCGCCACCATGGTGGAGGTCGACCTGCGCGATGGCAGCATGGTCAACCGCAACAGCGCCGGCGAACTGAAGGTGGTGGGCTTCGACCCCGGTCCCGCCGACATGGCGTCGGCCCGCCTGACCAATGCCGACATGGCGCGGGCCAAGCTGTCGGGCAGCTTCGCCCAGGCGGCGGACTTCACCAACACCCGGCTGTCCGGCGCCCGGCTGGACCGCACCGACCTGCGCGGGGCCAACTTCTCCGGCGCCGACCTCCGCGGGGCCGACCTCAACGGCTCCGACCTGCGCGGCGCCATCCTGGACGGGGCGAGCCTGGATGCCGGCGGTCTGGAACAGGCGATCCGCACCGACGAGCAGGCCGTTGCTGCCCGGCAGGCGCCGCTCCAGGCCACGGTGGCGGAGCCCGAACCGGAGGACTCCGTCGCAGCCGAACTGCCGGCCTTGCCGGTGGACCAGCTGGACAGCATGCTGCGCCAGCACATGGTTTGGCTGGGCACCAGCGGCAAGCAGGGCTGCCAGCTCGACCTGACCGGGCTGAACCTGGAAGGGGCGGACCTGACCGGCAAGATCCTGACGCTGGCCAAGGGCAGCGGCGCCCGGCTGCGCCACGCCCGGCTGAATGGCGCCCAGCTGCAGGCCGCCCAGTTCGACGGCGCCGACCTGCGCTCCGCCGATCTCAGCCGCGCCGACCTGCGCGGGGTGAAGCTGGATCGCGCCATCCTGATCGACAGCCGGCTGGACGGCGCCAATCTGGGAATGCTGCTGGTCAGCGCCGGGGCCAAGGTGATGCGCGCATCGCTGGTGCGGGCGCGGCTGGCCGGCGCCTCGCTGAGCCAGACCAACCTGAAGGGCAGCGACCTGACCCTGGCCGACCTGACCGGCTGCGACCGCTCGTCGGCGGTGCTGGAAGGCGCCATCCTGGAAGGGACGCGGCTGAGCGGAGCCTGAGCCGGCGCCGCGTTTTCTTTCGCGAAGCCGTTGATTGCTTTCAAATTTCCGTCACGATCCATGCCGGAGATTGCCGCCGGGCACCCTGGAATGAACAGGTTCATTGGTGGCAAAACATCTTCCACCGTTCGGAAAAACGATTGTGTCGTAACGGCTTAGCACCGCGGGTGGGGCTTGACGCCTTATTCGCCCGGTGGCACGCTGCTGCCCAAGCGCGGCGCAATCCGACCAAAATGTGCCCGCATCGAATGGGGGAACGTCAACGGTCATGACCAAGTCGGAACTGATCCAACGGCTGGCGGAGCGGAACCCGCACCTGTACCAGCGCGACATCGAAAAGATCGTCGGCACCATCTTCGACGAGATCACCGAGGCGCTGGCGCGGGGCGACCGGGTGGAGTTGCGCGGCTTCGGCGCCTTCTCCATCAAGAAGCGGGACGCGCGCACGGGTCGCAACCCCCGGACCGGGGAATCGGTTGACGTCGGCGAGAAATGCATTCCTTTCTTCAAGACCGGCAAGCAGCTTCGCGAGCGTCTGAACACGGAGTGAGCGCCGGCCCGGCCATGTCCCAGCGCCGTATTCCGGCCGTATCACTCTCAAGGAACCTCAGCCTTGCGCCATCTTTCCTGGATCGTCACCATTCCCGTGGCCCTCGTCGCGATCCTGTTCGCGATCTCCAACCGCGGTATCGTGACCCTGTCGCTGTGGCCGCTGCCCTTCACGCTCGAAACGCCGGTGTATCTGGCCACGCTGATCGCGCTGGTGGTGGGCTTCGTGGCCGGCGGCTTCATCGTCTGGAACAGCCAGCGCCGCCATCGCCGCCGCGCCCGCCGCGAAGGCAACCGCGTGCTGTATCTGGAGCGTGAACTGAAGGAGGCGCAGGCCCGCGCCGCCGCCGCCGAGAAGCGTCTGGCCGAGAGCACCCGCCCGGTTTCCGGTCCGGTTTCGGGCACGCTGCCCGGTTCCACCCTGCCGGTCGCGGCCGCCCAGGGCAGCGCGCCGACCGTTCACTGAGTGTCATCGGCCAGAACCGTCGATTGGCTTCATCAGTTCAGGGGTTCCGCCCCTTTCCATCGGGGGCGGAGCGCGATGCCGGCAGGCGGGAGGGGGTTCCATGCGCACCGTCAGCGGCGCCGAGCTTCGATCCGTTCTGCACCACCGCATGCTGGTCGAACGCCTGCGGCAGACCTTCCGCGCCGGCGTTGAAACCCCGCCGGCCCATCGCCATCGGGTCGAGACCTATGGTGCCAGCGACGCCGCACTGCTGCTTGCCCCCGCCTGGCAGGTAAACCAGGCGATCGGGCTGCGCATAGACACTGTTTTTCCCGACAATGCCGGCAGCGACCTGCCGCGGACCCAGGGCGTCTATCTGCTGGTCGACGGCAAGACCGGCGTGCCCCAGGTGCTGATGGACTCCTCCACCACGCTCGCCCGGCGCAGCGGTGCCGCATCCTCCGCACTCGCCGCCTCCTATCTGGCGCGGCCGGATGCCAACCGGATGCTGGTGATCGGCACCGGTCCGTTGGCCCTGGAACTGGTGGAGGCGCACACCGCCGTGAGGCCGCTCCGCCATGTGCTGGTCTGGGGCCGCGATCCCCAGAAGGCCCGCAAGCTTGCCGCCCGTTTCCACCGGCCGAAATTCCGCATCGAGGCGACCGCCGACCTCGAAGGAGCGGTGCGGGGCGCCGACATTGTCGTCTGCGCCACCGCGTCGCAAACTCCGCTGATCCACGGCGACTGGCTGCAGCCCGGCCAGCATCTCGACCTGTTGGGCGGCGTGACACCGGAGATGCGCGAGGTCGATGACGAGTGCATCCGACGTGCGCGCGTCTTCGTCGATTGCCGCGACCGCACGCCGGCCGAGGCCGGCGACATCGCTCAGCCGCTGGCCTCCGGCGTGCTGACCGCCGACGACATCGCCGGCGACCTGTTCGAACTTGGCCGCGGCGAACGGGCCGGCCGGCGTTTCTATGATCAGGTCACCCTGTTCAAATCGATCGGTACCGCTCTCGCCGACCTGTGCGCCGCCCGGCTGGCGACGGAGATGGTCCTGCACAACGATTCGATCCGCTAAGCCTGTTCTGCCGCCGAACAAGTTCCGTCGTCGAACCGGTCTGGCCAAAGCCAAGCGTAACCTTGAGTCTACGAAAGATAAGGTTACGGGCTGCCAACCCTGCGCTACTATTCCACGATTCCGCCCACCCGCCCGACAACCTGCATGACGATTTGCATCGAAGGGAAAGGAACGGCCGATTGAACGGCCCCGCCTTCCCCCCGCTTTCCGACGAGTCCGCCGGCTCCGAACGCATTGCTGCGGACGGCGCGCTGCCTTTCCGCAAGCCGAGGCTGGAAGCGGCAATCGGCTGGCTGGCCGCTTGCGGCTTCCTGTTTCTTGCCGTGGTCACCGTGGTCGTCGGGGTGCAGTCGCGCGAACGGGCGATCGACGGGGCGCAGGAGCGTGCGCGGGCGGCCGTCCGCGTCCTGGCGGAACATGCAGCCCGCCTGTTCGATGCCGCCGATCTCCTGGTGGAATACGCCGCCCAGGAAAGCGCCGGCCGGTCCTGGGCCGAGGTCGCCCAGTCGCGCGCCCTGTGGGACAAGCTGAACGCCCAGCGCGCCCGTCTGCCTTTCCTCGATGCCATCTGGCTGAACGATGCGACGGGACTGCTGCGGCTGACGACCGCAGCCTTCCCAACCCCCTATTCCGATGCGTCCGACCGCGAAATCTTCCTGTTCCACCAACGCAATGCGCAGCAGGGGCGCTTGGTCGACCAGCCCCATGTCGGCCCCCGGATCATCGGCCGGGTGACCAACAAGGCGACCTTCCTGCTCAGCCGCCGGCTGTCCGAACCGGATGGCGGCTTCCGCGGCATCGCTTCCGTCACCATCGATCCGTCCTATCTGTCGGGCTTCTACAAGGAGCTGGACCTCCCGCACGAACCGGTGACCATCCTGGTGCGGGCCGGCAGCCTCGACGTGCTGGTGCGCGAACCCGACAGCTCCGCCGAGCCCGCTCCGCTGTCCGACACCGCCCGCCGGGCGATCGAGGTCGAGCCGGACGGCGGCGTCACCCGGGACGATGCCACCATCGTCGCCCACCGCCGGGTCGACAGTTGGCCCGTCCATGTGGTCGTCCGGCTGGATCTGGCGCCGATTCTGGCGTCCTGGCAGCGGCTCATCGCGCCCTACGCCGGGTTGGCGGCGGCGGCGGCCATGGCTCTGGTTGCCCTGTCGGTCTTCGGCTTCCGGCAGGCTGGCGCCGCACGTCAGGTTCAACGCGAGTTGGAGCGCCGGGTGCGCGACCGCACCGCCTCGCTGGAGAGGACCATCGGCGAACGCGATGCGGTGCTGGCGCAGAAGGATCTGCTGATGCGCGAGGCCAACCACCGCATCAAGAACAGCCTTCAGGTGGTGTCCAGCCTGATGAGCCTTCAAGGGCAGGCTGTCGGCGATCCGAAGTTGAGCGAGCATCTGCTGGAAGCCGGACGCCGCGTCCAGGCGATCGCCGACATCCACCGCTTGCTCTACCGCGTGGACGACATCCACTTCATCCCTTTTCACGACTATTTGACCGAGCTGTGCCGGGAACTGGAGCGGTCAGCCCGCTCCGAAGGTGGCAACTGGCGCCTGGAACTGGTGGTGGAACCGGTGGAGGTACCGACCGACCATGCGGTGCAGTTGGGCCTGCTTGCCAACGAACTGGTGATGAACGCCATCAAGCACGCCTACCGGCCGCTTGCCGCCACCATGGCGGACAGTACGGGGGGCGGGTCGGAGGCCGACGCTCCCGACCGAATCCTGGGGCACACGAACGTCATCGTCGTCGGGCTGCGGCGGGACGGCGAGATATTGCAGATGATCGTCGGCGACCGCGGTGTCGGCTTGCCTGTCGATTTCGACTGGCGCCGCAGCCGCAGCCTGGGCATGCGCCTCATCCACACCCTGTCAAAACAGCTGGATGCCAGCCTGTCGATTGAGAACACCAATCCCGGCGTGCGCTTCACGATCCGCCTGCCGCATTGCTCCTCCGTTGGCGGCAGCCCGGAATAGGCTGCCTATCATCGACGGTTCAGCACGTCGCAACTTCGGGATCGCTACCCGTCATACGGGAGTATGATAACGTCTCATTCTCGTATTTTACTTGCGCTGGCAAGATTTTCTCCGGAGGATCGACGTCGCGGCGCTGGCCGCAGGTGGTCCGACCGCAATTGGTCCTGACGGATCGATGTTTGCGCTAACGCCCTCTTGCGAGCCGGACCGGACCATCCGCCAACGGTTTGCCAGGGACGATGAACGTGACCGTCTCCGCCTCTTCCGTGGACGCCGGCCCCTGCCTGCGGGCGCCGTCCAACCGGCTTCTGCTCGGTGCCGGCTTCATGCTGCTGTCGGCATTGCTGTTCGGGATCGGCAACACGGCGGTGCGGTGGGCCTCGACGGTGATGGACCCGTTGGAGGTCGTGTTCTTCCGCAACCTGTTCAGCCTGCTGTGGATGCTGCCCTGGGCGTTGACGGCCGGCGCACCCGCCTGCCGGGCGGTGCTGGCGGAGCGGCGGCTCGGACCTTACGTGACGCGGGCGCTGACCACGCTCTGCGCCATGAGCGGGTGGTTCTACGCGATCTCCCAAATCCCGCTGCCGACCGCGACGGCGGTCAGCTTCGCCATCCCGCTGTTCGTGGCGGCGGGAGCGGCATTGCTGCTGGGCGAGCGGGTGCGCCCACGGCGCTGGGCCGCGGTCTGCGCCGGCCTGATCGGCGTGATCATCGTGCTGAGGCCGGGAGCGGCGCCGATCGATCTGGCCTTTCTGGCGCTGTTCGTCCATTGCGTCGCCGCGGCCGGCACCGTCCTGCAGATGCGGCTGCTAAGCCGGAAAGACAGTTCTCCGGTGATCGTCACATTTCTCGGCCTGCTGGTCACTCCGATGGCGCTGGTGCCGGCACTGTTCGTCTGGACCTGGCCGAGCTTGACCACGCTGGGCTGGCTGGCTTTGCTGGGCGGCATTCTGACGCTCGGGCAACTGGCGATGACGAAGGCGCTGTCGCTGGCCGAATCCTCGGCGATGATGCCTTATGACTATGCCCGGCTGCCCTTCACCGCCATCGTCGCCTGGATCGTTTTCGGCCAGACCATGGACTTGTGGGGCTGGGTTGGTGCCCTGGTGATCGCCGGCTCCGCCCTTTACACCATGCACCGCGACGCGGCGGACGGTCGCAAGATGGCGCAGTCGAAGCCTAACTAGCTGGCGCTTTCCGCGTTTTCACCACCCTTTTCGACGCGCAGGACCTCCCTCGCCCGCAGCCAATGGCCCGGGGTGAGGTTGCTGCGCACGGTCTGCACGGCGGCTGCCAGCACCGCGGCGTCATCGGTGAAGCCGGCGATCAGCAGCCAGTCCGGCACCGCATCCACCGGCATCACGAAATAGGCCAGCGCCGCCAGCAGGATTGCCTTGGCCCGGTATGGGGTCGCCGGATCGATTGCGCAGAAATAGGCGGCCAGCAGCTCCTCCAGGAAGGGAACGCGATGCAGGTTGGCACGCAGCTTCTGCCAGAAGCGGCGGCGGACCAACCGTTCGTCACGCTCGACCCGGGCGGGATCGGAAACCGTCAGCGCGGTGCCCATGCCAAGCGAGGGAGAGAGGGACGATGCGGTCATGGACGCGAGAATCCCTTTTGGAATTGGGCCGTTCGCAGATGTCGGACTGCGGTGTCGGCATGATGCCTCTCACCATACGGTGTGGTATGGTTCGTCGGCCATCTGGTAAACAACAAGTGCGATCGCATCCTGTTGGACACAAGGCCGGCGCCATGCGCGGACCGGTCGCAATTAAGGAGGAGATGCCATGAACATCCAGGGACTGTCCGCAATCGTCACTGGCGGCGCCTCGGGCATGGGGGCGGCGACGGCGCGTCATCTGGCGGGGCTCGGCGCCAAGGTGACCGTGCTGGACGTCAACGAGGATGCGGTGCTGAAGACCGCGCACGAGATCGGCGGGCTGGGTCTGGTCTGCGACGTCACCGACGGTGCTTCGGCCGAGCGGGCACTCGATCAGGCGCGCTCGGCCCATGGGCCGGCCCGCATCGCGGTGAACTGCGCCGGCATCGCGCCCGCCCAGCGCATCGTCGGCCGCGATGGCCCGATGCCGTTGGAGAATTTCCGGTCGGTGATCGAGGTCAACCTGATCGGCAGCTTCAACATCCTGCGGCTGGCCGCGGCCGATATGGCCAAGCTGGACCCGCTGGACAGCGGCGAGCGCGGCGTCATCGTCAACACCGCTTCGGTCGCCGCCTATGAGGGTCAGATCGGGCAGGCCGCCTACGCCGCGTCGAAGGGCGGGATCGTCGCCCTGACCATCTGTGCAGCCCGCGATCTCGCCCGCCACGGCATCCGCGTGATGACGGTGGCCCCCGGACTGATCGGCACGCCGATGCTGCTGAGCATGCCGCAGGAGGTCCAGGACAGCCTCGCCGCCACCGTCCCCTTCCCCAAGCGTTTCGGCAAGCCGGAGGAATATGCCCGCCTTGTGCAGCACATCCTGGAGAACGAGATGCTGAACGGCGACGTCATCCGCCTGGACGGCGCCATCCGCATGGCGCCGCAGTAAGGACATCGCATCGAGCAGGGGCGGCTCTCCCATCAGGGTCGGGGCCGCTCCCGCAATCGTCTCTGCGCTGCCTTCGAAGGAGGCGGTACCTTCAGACTTCCGCCATGGCGGCTTCGTCGGCGCGTTCCGCCTCACCCAGCAAGTCGATCAGCAGGGTGGTGCATTGCTGAAGCCGCTGGTCGGCTGTGGCGGTCGCCATGTCGCGGCCGGTCATCTCCTGCCATTCCTGCAGCATCAGGGCCAGATGTTTCCGGACGTGGTCGTCCCGATCCAGTCGCCGCGTCGCCATGTCGCCTCCCCTCTTTCCGATCCGTCCGAACCGAAGCCCGAACCCCATGGCCGCGCCCGGTGGCGCGTCCTACCCTTTGTGTGGCCTCTAATTGGGTAGTCATCCAGCCAATCAACAGTCGCAGCCCAAGATGGTCACAGCCCGCACACCCCGCCCTTCCGGGCTTGCCCCGATGGCAATGCGGGCATGACCCGTTGGAAAAAGCCGGATCTGTTGGAAAGCCGGGCCTGCATCGACCATTTCAGCGCCAGTGTGTCCGTCCCGCGGCTTCATCGACTGGACCGGGGCCGGCAATTGCCCGTAAGAAAACGGATCGAAGAATACAGGAAAGGCAACCGCTTCATGACCGATGCAACGGTGCGTGCCAAACTGCTGGGCCTGCCCGGCAGCCTGCGCAGCAACTCCAACTCGCTTGCCATCCTGCGCGGACTGCAGGACGCCCTGCCGGCCGACGTCACCATGGACATCCGCGACCTGCGCCTGCCGCTCTACGACCAGGACATCGACACGCCCGATGCCCCGGCGGAGGTGCATGCCTTCCGTCAGGCCATTGCCGATGCCGACGGCGTGGTGATCGTCACGCCGGAATACAATTACGGCATGCCGGGTGTGCTGAAGAACGCGTTGGACTGGGCCTCGCGCCCCTACGGCAAGTCGGCGCTGATCGGCAAGCCGGTGCTTGTCATCTCCAACTCCCCCGCCTTCACCGGCGGCGTGCGGGCGCATCAGCAGGTGAACGACACGCTTCTGGCGCTTCCGGCCAAGCTGCTGGGCGGCCCCCAGGTGGTGATCGGCAGCGTCGGCGAGAAGATCAAGGACGGCAGGCTGGCCGACGAAGCGGTGCTGAAATTCACGCTCGGCGCCATCGACAGGATGATCGCTGCGAAGTAACGCCCAAGAAAAAGGGCCGGCCCCCTGCGGAGCCGGCCCTTTCCTCGTTCAGGTCCTGCAGACGCGATCAGTCGCGCAGGTTGCCGCAGGCGCGCTGGATGCGCTTGCACGCCTCTTCCAGCGCTTCGGTCGAGGTCGCGTAGGAGATGCGGAAGTGCGGGGCGAGGCCGAAGGCCGAACCCTGCACGACGGCAACGCCTTCGGACTCCAGCAGGTAGGTGACGAAATCCTCGTCGGTCTCGATCACCTTGCCGTCCGGGGTCGTCTTGCCGATGGTGCCGGCGCAGGACGGATAGACGTAGAAGGCGCCTTCCGGCTTCGGGCAATGCAGGCCCTTGGCTTGGTTCAGCATCGACACCACCAGGTCGCGGCGCTGGCGGAAGGCTTCGCCACGCTCCTTGATGAAGTCCTGCGGACCGTTCAGCGCCTCGACGGCGGCGGCCTGGGCGATGGAGGTCGGGTTGGAGGTCGACTGGCTCTGGATGACGCCGATGGCCTTGATCAGCTCCTTCGGGCCACCGGCATAGCCGATGCGCCAGCCGGTCATCGCGTAGGACTTCGACACGCCGTTGACGGTCAGGGTGCGGTCGTACAGCGACGGCTCGACCTGGGCCGGGGTGACGAACTCCAGGCCGTCATACAGCAGGTGCTCGTACATGTCGTCGGTCATCACCCAGACATGCGGGTGCTTGACCAGCACGTCGGTCAGCGCCTTCATCTCGGCGCGGGTGTAGGCCGCGCCCGACGGGTTCGACGGCGAGTTCAGGATCAGCCACTTGGTCTTCGGCGTGATCGCCTTTTCCAGCGCGGCGGGCTGCAGCTTGAAGCCCTGCTCGGCCGGGCAGGAGACGAAGACCGGCGTGCCTTCCGCCAGCTCGACCATGTCCGGATAGCTGACCCAGTAGGGCGCCGGGATGATGACCTCGTCGCCCTGGTTCAGCGTCGCCATCAGGGCGTTGTACAGCACCTGCTTGCCGCCGACGCCGACGGTGATCTGCTCCGGCGTGTACTTCAGGCCGTTCTCGCGCTCGAACTTGGCGCAGATCGCCTTCTTCAGAGCGGGCGTGCCGTCCACCGCGGTGTATTTGGTGTCACCGGACTCGATCGCCTTGATGGCGGCGGCCTTGATGTTGTCGGGGGTATCGAAGTCCGGCTCGCCGGCACCCAGGCCGATGACGTCGCGACCGGCCGCTTTCAGTTCGCGGGCTTTGTTGGTCACGGCGATGGTCGGCGACGGCTTGATGCGGGACAGGCGGGACGCGATGATCGACATGGCGATGGGCCCCCTCAGGGCTATGGAGACGGTGTGGCGGAGACGTCGTTGGGACGCCTGCCCCTCCGGGTGGAAGGCGCGAGGCCGGACCTTACTTCCGCTCTACCCCGGTTGCAAGGCCGGTTGGCCGGTGAAAGCCGCATGGTTCGGCGGTTTTTCCACCCTGTGGCGGCACAGTGCCGGACCGCGCCCGCGGGTATTCCCAATCGCCCAAGTATCGAACCCGCAGCCCCGGCAAATCCCGCAACCGAACCTTCGCAGCATTATTTCTTACAGCACAAATGAACGCCATGACGGCGCAGCACCGTCCCGCCCGCTTCACTTGACAGCTCTGGCTTGGCGGTGTGTAAGGTCTGGCGTTGGGGACAAAATTCAACGAAGGGATGAGAACTGTGTTTTCCCGTATCGTGCTTGCGGCGTCGGCCGCGCTGATGCTGACCGGCGGCGTTGCTCTGGCCCAGGACGTGATCCAGACCCGCAAGGCCGGGTTCGAGGACTACAAGAAGGCGATGGGCGAGATCAAGGACGCGGTGGGCAAGGGCGACCTCGCCGCCATCGGTCCGGTCACCGATCGCATCGACGCCTTCGCCGCGAAAATCCCCAGCCTGTTCCCGCCCGGCTCCGACAAGGGCAAGACCGCGGCCAAGGAAGTGATCTGGGCCAACTTCCCGGATTTCACCGCCAAGGCGCAGGGCCTGCAGGCTTCCGCCCAGGCGCTGAAGGTCGCCGCCGCTTCCGGCGACAAGGCCGCGACGGCCAAGGCATTCGGTGCGATGGCCGACAGCTGCAAGGCCTGCCACCAGCGCTACCGTTCCGAATAAACAGCACTCCTGACGGAAAGACCCTTCCCCACGGCGGTGGGGAAGGGCCTTTTCTTTGTCCGGGCTTTGCTCGGGACGGAATTTACTTGAAGACAGGCTGCGGCGTGGCCGGCGTGCTCGCCGGCAGCAGCGGGTAGTCGACACGCGGCTGCTGACCGGTCAGTGCGGTCAGGAAGGCGGTGATCTTGTCGATCTCCTGGTCGGACAGGGTGGCACCAAGCTGACTGGACCCCATCACCGCAACCGCCTGACGCAGGTCCCACACCTTGCCGGAATGGAAATAGGGAGCGGTCAGCGCGACGTTGCGCAGGGTGGGCGCGCGGAAGACATATTCGTCGTCGGCGGTCTTGGTGACGGCGAAGCGGCCCTTGTCGCCCGGCGGCAGGATCTCCGCCCCCGGCTTGGTCACGACGCCGAAGGGGAAGTAATCGTGGCCGCCGACATTGACGCCGTTGTGACAGCCGGAACAGCCCTTGTCGATAAACAGCTCCAACCCGGCCTTCTGCGTGTCGGTCAGAGCGTCGGCCTTGCCCTCCAGATACTGGTCGAAGGGAGCGGCGGGGGTGGTCAGCGTCGCTTCGAACGCCTCGATCGCCATGGCGACATTGTCGAAGCTGACCGGGCTCTTCTCGTTCGGGAAGGCGTCGGCGAATTTGGCCTGATAGGCGGGAATGCTGTTCAGAACCGCCATCACGCGGTCGGGCGTGCTGTTCATCTCCACACCGGCCTGGATCGGCCCCTTGGCCTGGGCCTTCAGGTCTTCGGCGCGGCCGTCCCAGAACTGGGCGACGTTCAGCACGGCGTTCAGCACCGTCGGCGCGTTGCGCGGTCCCTTCTGCCAGCCATGGCCGACCGAGGTTTCCAGCCCGTCGACGCCGCCGAGCCCCAGATTGTGGCAGCTGTTGCAGGAGAAGATGCCGCTGGCCGACAGGCGCGGATCGAAGAACAGCATCTTGCCGAGCTCGATCTTCTCGCGGGTGACCGCGTTGTTGCGGACCACCGGCAAAGTGGCAGGCAGCGGCTTGAACAGCTCGCGAGCGCGGCCCATCAGGGCGTCGCCGCCCGCGGCCGGCGGATCGGCGGCCGGCGCGGTGCCGGCGCTGGCGGCAAGGATGCCCAGGGCGGCGGTGGCGGCGACCAGCAGGCTTTTCAGTCCGGCGGTCGGTCGGTGTCCGGTGTGTGCGTGCATGACTGGCGGTCCCCCGGGCCGGCCGACATCCCCACCACAACCTGAAGCTTTATCCAGGCAAAGGTCGATCGATCCGGGAAATCGGGCCGGCATCATTGGTTTCGTGGCGTTTTGTGCGGATCAATCTGGAGTCATTCTAGACTGGAAGGCGTCAAACCCCAGACGGCGCATTGTCGCACACAACCAACGGCATATGCTTCGGATGGCCCGCCGGGAGGTTCAGCCGGCGGCGCGCAGCACCAGGAGGACCAGTCCGGCCGATGCCGCCAGGATCGCCAGCGCCAGAGCCGCCGGGGCCCGGCGCGGCTCCGTCGCTGCCAGCCGCGCCGGCAGGGACTTGCGGCCGGTGAACATGGGACGGATCAGATTGTCCTTCTTGACCAGCAGATAGAAGAAAACCGCCACCACATGCAGCCCGATCAGCACGAAGATGCCGTTGGCGAGCAGCCGGTGCAGCGAACTGAGCAGCGCCACCGCGGCACCGGACGCCAGCGGCACCAGCGGACCGTCGACCAGGATGTCGTCGCTGGTGAACAGGCCGCTGCCCGCCTGGACCAGCAGCACCAGCAGAAGCGCAACCACCATCAGCGCGCCCAGCGGGTTGTGGCCCAAGGTGAAGGCGGCTTCCCCACCCGCGCGGGAGCGCTTCAGATAGTCGCGGATCGCCCCCGGCCCCTTCACGAACTCGGCGAAGCGGGCGGTCTGGCTGCCCACCACACCCCAGACCAGCCGAAACAGCACAAGGATCAGAACTGTTTCACCTGCCAACATATGAACGGCAAGCACACCAAGCTCGGCCGACAGAATCGCGACCGCCACCGCGGCGACCAGCGCCCAATGAAACAGGCGGGTCGGCAGGTCCCAGACCCGCAGCTCCCGTCCGTGTTTCTCCCGAGTCGCGGTATGACCACTTGCCATCGCTCGATCCTCGCAGTGTTCGGCCATATTTTCGGCCCCCGTCATCTGCGGCAAATGGACGGATTCTTTATCCTGATCCTGAAAACGCCGCGGTCCCGTGGTGGCAAAGGTCGATGGACGTGTCAACAGGCTTGAAGCGCCGCCCGGACGGCGGATATGAGAATGCGACGCATCAGCCGGCCTGCCGGCGCAAAGACAGCCATAACTCCCCAATCACCCCGGTTATAAGGACCCCGCCATGCCCGACAAACAGCTCCTCCACCTCGTGTTCGGCGGCGAACTCGTGCGTCCGGACTCGGACCAGTTCGTCGATCCGTCGAAGCTGCACATCGTCGGCATCTTCCCGAGCTATGAGGACGCCTACAAGGCATGGCGCGGTGCCACCGGCCAGACCATCGACGACGCCCATACCCGCTATTACATCGTCCATCTGCACCGCTTCCTCGACCCGGCGGCGGGCGATCACAAGCACTGAGTTGGATTATGCCGGCGCGCCTGAAGGGAAATCCCAACTGAGGGAACCGCCGGCGGCGCGCCGGCGTTGACCGGTCGATGACCGTATACTTCACCAGCGACACGCATTTCGGCCATGGCGGCGCCCGCGGCCGTTTCCGCCGCCCCTTCGAGTCCACCGCCGAGATGGACGCGGCGATGGAGGCGAACTGGAACGCCACCGTCGGCCCCGGCGACGAGATCTGGCACCTCGGCGACTTTGCCCTGCACATGAAGCCCGACGCCGTGGCCGCCCTGCTCGGCCGGCTGAACGGCACCAAGCACCTGATCGCTGGCAACAATGACGGCCCGGAAACGTTGGCGCTGCCCGGTTGGGCCAGCGTCGGGCATTATGCCGAACTAACGCTGAACGGCATCGATCTGGTGATGTGCCATTATGCCTTCCGAACCTGGAACGGCATGCACCGCAAGGCGCTGAACCTGCACGGCCACAGCCACGGCCAGTTGAAGCCGCAGCCCCGGCAGATCGACGTCGGCGTCGATGTCTGGAATTTCCGCCCCGTCACCCTGGCCGAACTGACGGTTCCCCGCCCGCGACGCAAGGCGGTGCCGGTTTCAGGCAGCCCCTAAGGTCGCCGTGCGCCGCAGACGCTCCGTCAGCAGACGGCAGGCGGCATCGGCCGGCACCGGCCGGCCGGTCAGCCAGCCCTGGACCTGGGTGCAGTTGTGGTGGCGCAGGAAATTGGCCTGCTCGGTCTTCTCCACCCCTTCGGCGACCACATGCAGGCCCAGCATGTCGGCCATGGCAATGATGGTGGAGACGATGCCGGCGTCCTCACGCTCGTTCGGCACGCCGTTGATGAAGGAGCGGTCGATCTTCAGCGTGGTGATCGGCAGCCGCTTCAGATAGCTCAGTGACGAATGACCGGTGCCGAAATCGTCAACCGCGACCCGGATGCCCATCGCCTTCAAGGCCGCCAGCACCGCCAGCGCATGATCGAGATCCTGCATCACCGCGCCTTCGGTGATTTCCAGCTCGATCAGGCCGGGGGGCAGGCCGTGGCGGTCGATGATGCGGCGGAAATCCTCGGCGCTGCGGTTGCGCAGATGCTTGGGCGAGATGTTGACGGCGACCGGAACCGGCTCCATCCCGGCATCAAGCCACTCGCGCATCTGTCGGCAGGCCTCGTCCAGAACCCAATCGCCGAGCGGGACGATGAAGCCGGTCTCCTCGGCCACCGGGATGAATTCGCCGGGCGGAATCATTGTTCCCTGACCTTGCCCCGGCTTCTCCCAGCGCAGCAACGCCTCGAACCCTTCCAGCGAGAAATCGATCAGCGACACCTTGGGCTGGTAGTGCAGGCGGAACTGTTTCAGCGCCAGCGCCGCCCGCAGATCGCCGTCCAACGCCAGCTGACGCCGCGCCTGCTCAGCCAGTTCCGGACGGAAGAAGGCATGGCGGCGTCCTCCCATCCGCTTCGCGGCGTAAAGCGCCGTCTCGGCCGCGCGTAGAAGCGCCTGCGGGTCATCGCCGTCCCCGTGCCCCTCATCGCCGCCGCTCCCGGCGAGATCGGTCGGGTAGACGGCGATGCCGACCGCCGGTCGGACGTAATGCTCGCAGCCTGGCAGGGTGACCGGCGCGTCGAAGGCGTCCAGGATGCGTCCGGCAATCGCCACCGCCTCGTCGGCGTCGCGGATTTCCTCAAGCACCACGGCGAAATCATCGGTGCCGATGCGGCCGACCAGATCGGCGGCACGCACCGAGGCGACGATCCGGTGCGCAACCTCCTGCAGCAGCGCGTCCCCGGCCTGATGACCCAGCGTGTCGGTGATCAGCTTGAAGCGCGACAGATCCAGGCACAGCACGGCAAAGGGGCGCCGGTAACGACGGCTGCGCTCCACCGCCGCCTCCAGCAGCGATTCGATCATGGCGCGGTTGGGCAGGCCGGTCAGCCGGTCGCGGGTGGCCAGCCGCATCAGTTCGCGTTCATGGCGCAACCGCTCGGTCACGTCGGCCAGCGCGCAGACGAAGCCGCGCCGCCCTTGCACCACCAGCGGCGACACGCTGAGCGAGACGTCGATCCGCTCGCCGTTTCCAGCGCGCTCGATGCCGAGCGCCTCCTCCCGCACCGGTTCGGGCATGTCAGTCTCTGCGGCATCAGCGGCCATCCCGGCCAGCAGCGCCTCGATCCGCGCACGGTCGGCGACGGCGAACAGCCCGGACAGCGGCCGGCCGCGCAGCTCCCCGGCAGGCACGCCGAACAGGGCGACGGCGGCTGGGTTGTGCTCCTCGATGCGACCGCGGCCGTCGACCAGCAGGATCGCCTCGCCGACATTGTTCATGATGCCGGCCAAGCGCTCGTCCCGCTCGATCAGGGCGATGGCGGCGCGGCGAAAGAACTCCATGGCGCGGGCCATCGAACCGAACTCGTCACGGCGGTCGCGGCCGGGAATGTCGATGTCGGTCCGCCCCTCCGTCAGCAGGCGCATGTGGTCCGACAGCGCTTCCAGCGGCCCGACCACATGCTGAGACAGAAACAGCGATCCCGGCCAGCTCAGCACCAGCAATGCCGCCAGGAACAGCAGGAAGCCCGACGCCTCGACCAGGAAATCGCGGTCGAGGTCGCCAATGTCGCCGGCGGCGGCGATGGCCCAGCCCCAGGCTTCGAACCGCCCCTCCGCAGTCACCGCGCGGTCGATGGCCGGCCAACCCGGCGGGACGACACCGTCCGTGAAAAGTTTGACATGAAAGGGTTTGGCCGACAGGGCCAGCAGGGCCGTCCGCGCCCGGTCGCGCGCCTCTTCGCCGGAGATCGCACCGGATGCCGCCGACCGTTCCAGATCCCGCAGCAGCAGCCCTGCCGACTCAACCAGGGCGGCGGCAACCTTGCCCCGCTCGGCGATCATGCCCTGCCGAAGCAGGTGGAGCGCGGGGATCGCCGCCATCAGGCAGCCGATCAGGCCGATCCAGGTCAGCCAGCGGATCTTGCGGCGCAGCGTCATCGGGCTTGGCGTCGCTCTCTTGTCCGTTCGATAAACGGACGGTTAGACTTGTTAAAGGGAAGGTGACGACTTCGTTTCAGTCGTGCAACGCAATTTTTCTTCGCATGCGCAACATACATCTGTCCAACCCATACGAAGGTCGCAAGCTGCGACGCTTTGTCCCTGCTCCACTCTTCGATCCGGCCGTCCTCCCCCCTTCCGCATGGGAAGTGGCGGGAGGAGGACGGCCGGCACCGCTTCATCTCATCCCCGGCCGGGATAAAGGCGCTGGAAGCCTTCGGTGACACGGGCAATCACCGTGGGATCGCGATCCCGCCAATAGCGCGGATCGCGCATCAGCGTACGCAATTCCGCTTCGCCCTCGCCGCCGCCGGCACGGTCGCCGGCCATCGAGAGTGCCGCCGGCTCGCTGCCGGTCATCATCGCGTAAAGCGCCATGACACCTTCGTAGGTGGTCGCCAGCCCTTCCACCGCGGCCGGTGGCAGGGTCTTGCCGGCCCAGGCCAGCAGCTGACGCGACACCTCGCGCCAGCGCTCCTCTCCACCGAACCGGGCGGTCAGCCGCTCGACCTCGCGCTCTGCCTGGAATTCGGCAGCCATGGTCTGGATCAGCGGCACCATCCGCTCGGCGGCGAGATCATAGAGAAGCTGCGCCTGATCCGCGGTGTAGCCCGCTTCGTGCAGGCGGCCGTTGATTTCCGGGTCGGGCTGGAACAGGCCATGGTCACAGGCGATGGTATAGCCGTCCGGCGTCTCCGGCGCACCCAGCAGCCTGCGACGCTGTGCCGGGTCGAGGCTGGCCAAATCGGGAGTGGCCGGATGGAAGGGCGCGGTTTGAGGGGGCGACTCGGAAGCAATAGCCGGCGGCGGCTGCCGGGACTGGCCCTGCAACGACAGGCGGCGCTCCAGCTCCAGATAGGATTTCAGCAGAGCCTCGACACGCAGGGCGCCGGTCCTGGGATCGCGGAATTTCTCCGGGATCGGCAGCGGCGGGACCGTGTCGGCAGGGGTGGCTGCGGATTCAGTCAGCAGAGTGTCGGCCATCATCAACTCCTGCAAGGAAGAGAAAAAATGTCGTCAATACCGGCGCTCAACCCGTCCGCCCCCGCGCGACCAGCGCGAGAATTGTGGCGACCAGCTGGCGCTGTCCTTCGAGGTGACGAAGCGCCGCCTCCGGCGCGTCGGGACCCAGCGCGCGGTCGAGCGTCATTGCCCGCAACACCGCCAGCACCCGCCCCCCGTCACGTCCGGCGAAGCAGCGGGCGAAGCTTGGCGCCGGATCGGCATCCGCTGCCGCTGCGGCTTGCGGAGCGGCAGGGAGCGTTGCCTCCAGCCAGTCCCAACCGGCCTGCTCGATCACTGAGCGGTCAGCCATTGGAGCCGCCATCCTGCCCGGCGGTCGCCGCCTCCGCGCGCATCAGCTTGGCGGGCACGCCGAAGGCCTCGCCCAACCAATGGGCGGTCGCCGCCGCATCCACCGTGGCCTCCGCCTCCGGCCCCAGCGCCTTGACGCTGTCCAGCCAGCGCAAGGTCGCCTGCACGTCGCGCTGGGCCTGGGCCTGGGCGAGCGGGGAGCGGTGCTGCAACTCCACCAGCCGGCCGTCCACCGTGATGTCCGGGATCTCACCGCGCCGGCGCAGGATCGACACCGCCCGCAGCACCAGCGGCGTCATCAGCTCCGCCTGCAACCGGCCATAGGTGGCGCCCAGCAGCCGCGCCATCTCGACCGAGCGCTCCAGCACCTCGGTCGCGGTCATCCGCGCCGACTCCACCGGTCCCAGCCGGTCGACCAGCAATGCATGGCGGATGCGGCCACGCAGATCGTCCAGCACCAACTGCGACACGTCGAACCGGCCGGGGTTGGCCAGGGGGGTCAGTCCGGCGGAGCCGACCGCCTTGGGGATGATGGTGCCGGGCACCAGCCGGATGGTGGTGGGGTTCAGCACACCGTCATCATCAGCCTGCCAGATGCCGGTCACGGCGATGGAGGCATTCTTCAGCACCAGCTCCACCACCTTGTTGGCGGTCTTGATGTCGGGCAGCGCCTTCATCACCGGAGAGCGGCCATAGGTTTCGCCGGGTGCCTTGAGCCAACGGAAATTGACGAAGGGCGACTGGGCGAAGCGTCCCTGCGCCAGCCAGGACGGCTCGGTCAGCCCGCTGTCGAGCACCACGCCCCAACGATAGGCGGTACCGTCGGGCAGCACCGCCTCGACCAGCGGGAAGCGGCTGTCGGGATCCCCGGCCGCCTGCTTTCGCAGTTCTTCCGGCAGGTCCGCGCCGGGGAAGCGCTGGAGGATCTGGGCCAGCGTCGCCTCGCTGCGGCGGAAGGTGGCGTCGAGCCGGCCGTCCGGCCCCTCCTCCAGAACCGCCTCGGCCAGCGGTACGGCGGTGAAGCGCAGGCTGGACGGGGCACCCGGGGCTGCTTCCTCCATCAGGAGGCTGGCGGTGCCGACGGCGACGAGGTCGAGGAAGGATTGATGGATCTCCACCGCGAAGTTGGAGCGGTCGAAATGGGCCTGGACGATGCCGGCGGCACGGTCGAGCAGCGGAGCGATGCGGTCGCGCTCCGCCCCGGCCAGGGTGGGACCGGGCTGGAAGCCGAACCAGCGCGACCAAGGCGGCGTCAGTTCCGAAAGCAGGCTGGCCGCCAGCTGCTCCACCGCGTCGGGAGCGGTGCCGTCGAACAGCCGGTCGACCCGGCGTTCGCCCGGCGTGCCGCTGCCGCGGAATGGCCGCCCGTTGGGCAGAGCATGGTCGTAGCATTCCTGCCAATGGCCTTCCCACACGCTGCGCCTATCGCGGGCGACGCGATAGCGCTCCAGCAGGGCTTCCGGTTCCGACAAGTCACCCTTCCGCCGGGCGGGCTGCTTCACGGCTGCGGATGCGGGCATGCGCGGTTTCCTCCGGTCAGGTGGCGGTGCAGTTGCCAGGGGGTCAGCACCCGGCGGGCGCGAAGGCCGATCAGGCGCTTGACCGCCTCGACGCAGGTGAAGGGTCCCCAGGGGGCGGTGCCGGACGGGCGGCGCAGCGGGGCGGCGTCGACCGTCAGCCCCTGGGCGCGGTACCAACCCGGCAGGTCGAAGCCGGCGGGCAGGTCCAGCACCGCGATGTCGGTGAAGCCGGCCAGTGGATCGACCGCCACCCAGCACCGCCCATCGGTCAGCAGGGCCAGGCAATGGCGGAAGCCCGGCTTCAACAACCGCAGCCACCACAAGGGCGCGTCGCCGCGATAGACGACCCAGGCCGCAGTCCAAGGGGAGGCACTCATCGGACAATGCCTTTGTCGCGCAGCGCCGGAGCGATGACGGCGAACGCCTCCTGCCACAGCGAATGGGCGCGCTGTTCGCGGAAACGGTCCGGTTCCGGCGCGCTCTGGCGGCGACCGTAATGGACCAGCACATGCAGATGGTCACGCACCAGCTTGCGCGTTCGGTACAGCCGGTCGACCACCCGCAGCATGTCCTGTGGTTCGCAGCACCGCGCGACCTGCCCGCAACCGGCGACGATCCGCGCACCGGCCGCCTTGGCGTCATGCGCCTTCACCGCCCAGAACCACGCTTCTTCGGCAGCGGCGAAAGGCTCTCCTTCGACGCTGTAGGGCTCCGGCTTCAGCGGAACGGTCCGGGAAATGCTGGTTGCGGGCAAAGTGGGGGCGGCCGGACTCAGCATGCTGGTCTCCTTGCGGCTTCGGATTTTTTGAAGAGAGAGACGCCCGACCTTCTCAGCGGTCACGACATCTGTTTGCGTTATGTTCCGCCCACAGCCCGTGGTCAATGGTTTTATGAAAAAGTTCCTAGGGACGCTGTCGCCACTTTATGAGATTATCGTCCCATGCTGAAACATACGGACATCTGGCGGGCCATCGACCGCCTTGCGGCACAGCACGGGCTCTCCGCCTCCGGGCTGGCGCGGCGCGCCGGACTGGATCCGACCACCTTCAACAAGAGCAAGCGCACGACCAACGACGGCAAGCTGCGCTGGCCGTCGACGGAAAGCATCTCCAAGGTGCTGGACGCCACCGGCGCCTCATTGTCGGAATTCGTGTCGCTGGTCGGCGACGGCGCCGGCACCACCCCGCTGCAGCGGGTTCCGGTGATCGGCTATGCCCAGGCCGGGTCAGCGGGCTATTTCGACGATGCCGGCTTCCCCGCCGGCAGCGGCTGGGACGAGTTGCTGTTTCCCAGCCTGGGCGACCCGCATGCCTATGCGCTGGAGATTTCCGGTGACAGCATGGAGCCGGTCTATCGCGACGGCGACACCATCATTGTCTCGCCTGCCGCGCAGATCCGCCGCAACGACCGCGTGGTCGTCCGCACCAAGGGCGGTGAGGTGATGGCAAAGCAGCTGATCCGCGAGACCGCGACCAAGATTGAACTGCTGTCGATCAACCGGGCCCACCCCGACCGCAGCATCCCGATGTCGGATGTGGCCTGGATGGCGCGGATCATCTGGGCAAGTCAGTAAGCGTGGGGGCAAACGCCTCCACGTCACCGCTTAGTCCTAGGAAATTTTCCCTTTACCGCGCATCCCGGTAGGCGCTACCGTCCATTCCATGGACCGAGCCACCCGCCTGGACAACCTTCACCGCACCCATGACGGCAAGCCGCCGAAACAGGAGCTTCGCTCCGCTCTGCTCGGCGGTCCGGACCGGGCAAACGCCATCAAACGCGCCGCAACACTTTGTCTGCACAGCGCGCTCGCGGCGGAAGCACGCGTCGCCACCGCCCGTCGCCGCAGCGCGCTAACCGCCGCAACCTGCCGGACCGACGCGTGGCTGGGCCGGTTGGCCGCCACGCTGGCCCATCACCGCCGGGCGGCGGTGGCGCTACTCGATCAGCGGAACGCGTATTCCCAATAGAGTGCCCGCGCCCGCTGGAACAGCGGTCCCGCCGCAAGGTTGCGGTCCTCCACCTTGATGACCGGCACGCATTTGGCGTGATTGCCGGTGGAGAAGACCTCGTCGGCCTCCAAAACGTCCTGCGGGGTCAGGGTGCATTCCTCCACCGTCACGCCGTCATTGCGCAGCAGGGCGATGACGCGCTGGCGGGTGATGCCGTTCAGGAAGCAGCCGTTCGGCACCGGCGTCCGCACCACCCCGTCCTTGACGATGAAAATGTTTGACGTGGCGAACTCGGCCACATTGCCGATGGCGTCCAGCATGATGGCATTCTGGAAGCCGCGCTTGCGCGCCTCGGTCAACGCCAGGCCGGCGTTGGGATAGAGGCAGGCGGCCTTGGCCTCGGTCGGGGCCATGGTCGGGGTCGGCCGGCGGCGGGTGGAGATGCAGGCGGCGAAGCCGGTCGGCTTCGGCAGCGGGTCCTCGTAGATCGACAGGACGAAGCGCGTGCTCTCCGGCGCCGGGGCGACAAACCCGTCATCGGCGTAGAACATCGGGCGGATATACAACTCCGCCTCTTTGGAAAAACGGTGGATGCCGTCCCAGCACAGCTCTTCGATCTCACCGGCGGTGACCATCGGCTCCAGCCCCATCACCTGGGCGGACCGGATGGCGCGGGCGCAATGCAGGTCCAGGTCGGGAGCCACGCCCTGGAAGGCGCGCGCACCGTCGAAGACCGTCGAAGAGAGCCACAGCGTGTGGGACAGCGGTCCGACGATCGGCGGATTGCCTTCCACCCACTCGCCCTGGATCCAGTTCCACGCCTGGCCTGCCATGCCGCCCATGATTTTGGTCCTTCCCTAGAAAGAAAATGTGTCCCTACGCTGGGCGCTGCCGGCCGGCACCGCCCATTCGTGGTTCGTCGTCGTTGGTGATCTCCCGAAGAGCATACCCCCTCGCCGCCATCGGTCAACCGGTGCGCACGCAATCGTCCCGTGCGATGGAGCGGATTGCTGCTTTGGCCGTTGATAGGGGAGAGCGAGCAACCGCAACCCACCGACGGAGGGAAGTTACTCCATGCCGATCATCGATCCTGGCCTCAGCGCCGCCCCGCCCAACCCGTTTCCCGGCCCGCACGAGGATATGCCCGGCGTCGATCTGCCGGGCACCGACAACCCCGACCTGCCCGATCCCGGCGGCCCCGGCACCACCGACAGCCCGGTCCCCGGCAACGACCTTCCGCCGTCGCGCCCGACCGATCCGGATTTCGTCTAAACTTCGATCCGACGGCCCGAAATGAAAAAGGCGCCCCCGAGGGGGCGCCTTTTCCGTATCGCGAACGCTTGTCCGCGATCAGCGGCGCGCAACCATCAGCTTCTTGATCTCGGCGATGGCCTTGGCGGGGTTCAGACCCTTCGGGCACGCCTTGGTGCAGTTCATGATGGTGTGGCAGCGATAGAGGCGGAACGGGTCCTCGAGGTTGTCGAGGCGCTCGCCCGTCATCTCGTCGCGGCTGTCGGCAATCCAGCGATAGGCCTGGAGCAGGATCGACGGGCCGAGGTACCGGTCGCCGTTCCACCAGTAGCTGGGGCAGGAGGTCGAGCAGCAGAAGCACAGGATGCACTCGTAGAGGCCGTCCAGCTTGGCACGGTCTTCCGGCGACTGCAGCCGCTCGCGGCTCGGGGCCGGGGACTGCGACTGCAGCCACGGCTTGATCGAGGCGAGCTGGGCGTAGATGTGCTTCAGGTCGGGGACCAGATCCTTGACCACCGGCATGTGCGGCAGCGGGTAGATCTTGACGTCGCCCGGCACGTCCTCGATCGCCTTCAGGCAGGCCAGCGTGTTCGTGCCGTCGATGTTCATCGCGCACGACCCACAGATGCCCTCCCGGCAGGAGCGCCGGAAGGTCAGCGTGCTGTCGACCTGATTCTTGATGTAGATGATCGCGTCGAGGATCATCGGCCCGAACTTGTCGAGGTCGACCACATAGGAGTCGACGCGCGGGTTCTGGCCGTCGTCCGGGTTCCAGCGGTAGATCTTGAAGGTCTTGGCCCGCTTGGCGCCGCTCGCGACGTTGACGGTCTTGCCGACGCCGACCTTGGAGTTGGCTGGCAGGTTGAATTCAACCATGGCTGATTTCCTTTATCCGGCGGGCCTTAGTACACACGGGCCTTGGGCGGGAAGACCTCGACCTCATCGGTCAGCGTGTACATGTGGACCGGGCGGTAATCGATCTTCGTCTCGCCATTGTCCGCGACCCAGATGACGGTGTGCTTCATCCAGCCTTCGTCGTCGCGGTTCGGATAGTCCTCGCGGGCATGGGCGCCGCGGCTTTCCGGACGGTTCTGGGCGGAGTGCAGGGTAGCGACCGCCTGGCCCAGCAAATTGTCCAGTTCCAGCGCCTCGACCAGATCGGAGTTCCAGACCAGCGAGCGGTCGGAGATGGCGATCTCGCCCTTCTTGGCATAGACCGCGTCGATCTTCTTGACGCCCTCGTCCAGGACCTCGCCGGTGCGGAAGACGGCGCAGTTGTTCTGCATCGTCCGCTGCATGTCCAGCCTCAGGTCGGCCGACTTGATCGAGCCCTTGGCGTTGCGGATGCGGTCGAACCGCTCCAGCGCCTTGTCGCACGCATCCGGCTTGACCGACGGAGCCTTGCCCGGCTGGACGATCTCGGCGGCGCGGATGGCGGCCGCACGGCCGAACACCACCAGATCGAGCAGCGAGTTGGAGCCCAGGCGGTTGGCGCCGTGCACCGACACGCAGGCGGCCTCGCCGATCGCCATGAGGCCCGGCACCACCTGGTCCGGGTTCGAAGCGGTCGGCGACAGAACCTCGCAGTGAACGTTGGTCGGGATGCCGCCCATGTTGTAGTGGACGGTCGGCAGAACCGGGATCGGCTCCTTCGTGACGTCCACGCCGGCGAAGATCTTGGCCGTCTCGGCGATGCCGGGCAGGCGCTGGTGGATGATCTCCGGCGGCAGGTGCTCCAGGTGCAGGTGGATGTGGTCCTTGTGCTCACCCACGCCGCGGCCTTCGCGGATCTCGATGGTCATCGAGCGGGACACGACGTCGCGCGACGCCAGATCCTTGGCCGACGG